>Ga0123357_10000596_pt1 | contig 35767 bp, 19 predicted proteins | sample TergutEmb28metaG_FD_89873 | JGI IMG/M metagenome (GOLD analysis project Ga0123357, IMG submission 89873) | Embiratermes neotenicus P4 segment gut microbial communities from Petit-Saut dam, French Guiana - Emb289 P4 | ecosystem: Host-associated > Arthropoda: Insects > Digestive system > Gut ... | reverse complement strand
GTCCTATTTACAAAAGAATATTTCCCTATATCCGTCCTTTGTCTCCTACTCCTAATTTTCCTTTCATGATCTACCCTGCTCAGATAGTGTGGCCGTTGTAATCTGTCACCAATAGGCTTCCACACGGGTTCCCCAGAGTACGCTTTGAAGAGGGCACATATGCGTGATAACTTTCTACGCGACACCAAATTTTCCCAGTTCGGACTGTTCGTATAATGTGCAAATTTGGCCGCTTTCTTTTGCACTCTGTCCAACGCACTTATTTGACCCTCCCTGCACGGATCCCAGCACGCGGCCCCATATTCAAGAATCGTACGTACAAGTGACTTGTAGGCTAAACTTTTGGTATTACTATTACCCTTTTTTAGTATTCGCATTGTGAAATGTAGTGAAGCATTGTGAAATTACACTTCAGACTGAACGCCTTTCAGTTGATGTAGTATTACTGTCCATAAAACTAGCAGGGCTGGGCTTCCTTTTCTTAAATTCAACTCTGAAGAATATGCGAAGTTGTGGTTTTGAGTGACAGAAGGGACGCAGAAAGGATCGCTTGCAGGAAAACGAAGGACGGGGTAGAAGACTATGTTGCCCAATTTGGGCAAGTGGTATAATTTACCAGTATTCTTGCCAAGCACCCTGATGATGGTTGCAAGATCAACGGAAATATGTAGGTGAATTTTAACATATGATAAAGAATATTTTCTCAGTGTGCATTTTATGGTTTACTACATAGATGTAAACATTTCTTAATGCACGGATATGGAACATAAAATGTCCAGCAATGCTTATTTGTTTTACTACGTCTAATTGACTTTTAGCCGATCCCAGAGGCCGCATGTACTAAGGCGTGGGCGTACGGACGTTCGCTTGCTGGGATTGCACGTTCCAATCCCGTCGGGGGTATGGATGCTGTCAGTTGAGTGTTAGAGGTCTCTTACGACGGGCCGATCATTCATCCAGAGGAGTCCTACCGAGTGGGGTTTGTCTGAGAGTGATCGAGGAACCTCATAGAGGTGGCCTAGGCCTATTAGAGCTGTCGAACCATGACAGGGTTGGTTTTCAAGTGTCAACCACTTAATTATTTTTAATGATTCCCTGTACGTATACTACGTGCTCATCATTCTCCAGGATTTTCGAATGACATTTGAGCGCCTACTAAAGTTTTCAAAAGCCATTTCTACGCATGGCCCAAGTGTATTTATGAATGTTCAGATGACACAACGTTGACCTCATTGACAACAAAGTGTCTGGGTGTGACATAGTTTGGTATTCTAACACCATTATCATTATAAGCGTTATGTAAATTATCATTGCCAGTTGGTTTGAAAATGCCTGCTCTTCCTAATTCGTAACTGACACAATCATTTATGACTTTCGTGAAACGTAAGAGATTACAACAGACGTTAACCTGGTGGAAAAAATACACAGAGAAAGTTTATTGGAGAACGTCTAGGTCAACGTCCACGTCGACAGCCACGAATGAAATGGGGATTGTTCTGCAGGGAATCGTAGCGAGGATGGTAGCTGGGTGGAACTGGCTTAGGATCGTGTCTAGTAGCGAGCTTTGGTTTTAACGGTATATAATCAGCGTATACTATTGGATAATTATTATACATCAACTGTATTGCATAGTTTTGATGGTTTGCTGACCGTTCATCTCAGTATATTTATCTTAGCAATTAACCAACTTGATGCACAAAATTTTTGTTTTACAATAAGTTTATTTCATGCCTCTACATGTTTCTAGCACCATGTGCTCATCATCAAGAGGTCAAAACTAACCTCCTGACGATGAGCACATGGTGCTCGAAACATGTAGAGGCATGAAATAAACTTATTGTAAAACAAAAATTTTGTGCATCAAGTTGGTTAATTACTAAGATAAAAAAATGTATTTCATAGGTCTATACATCTTACCGGGTACATGGGCAGTTTTAGTGTGAGATACGGTGTCTTGGCTTCCGGAACCACAATAGATCCACCAGACTTTTATGATTGTGGTTTTCTGGGTTACAACGTCGCATAAGGTGCCCAAAGACATTTGATGTAACTTCCAGCGAAGACTGCCTCTTTTTGTTATTTAACCAAGAACACTTTGAAAATGGTACGTTTTACATTTCTCTTAATCTGGGCGTAGTTTATTTGTACAGAGATGCAAACTTAACGGCACGCCATAACAAATCACACATCAAAAGCAATAGTTGTTGCGAACGCTACGATTCTTTGCAGAACTAATTAACCAAATTACGACCCTTTTAAAAGGGTAAGGGACAATCGGTGTACTACAGTTTCTCACGAACGCGCATTTCTTCTGCGCAGCGAGGTAGGGGTATACTAAATGATCTGTGGTGGGGGGGTCTTGTCGAAGATACATGGTGAAAGGTGTAGTGCGAAGAGACCATGTGATGTGCGCCTGTGTAAGCCGCAAACGGCATGTGTGGTTGGTTTCGTACATTGTATTTCTGTGATGGAAACAAGTTGATTTTAAGAGTGAAATTTAGGTAGCCCTAATGCATTTGAAAATCATAATACCCAATTCTTTGGAGCCTGCCAGTATGTGCGCTACGTTATGACACTTTGGTTCATACGAGTGCGAAGTGAAAGAATAAGCGTAAGTTGATATAAATCCGTGGCCTCGTTCTTTCAAAAAGCAACTTTTACCTTCAGTAAACGGAAGCTGGCCATCGTGTTGGAAGTGAAACGAGAGCAAATTGTTCAAGGTAAAATGCATTATTTTTTGCTACAGTCCGTGTAAAAATGTGCTGGTATAAGGGCATTGCGGCATTGCCAAAGAAGAAAAGGTTATGTTTGCAATATTATGATAAGGAAGAAAAGTAAAGGTAAAGTGAGTCAAGTATATGTGGTATCGTATTATACAATAAATCCATGGTAGTATTACAAGGAGCAGACATGGTGACCGTTTCGTGGAAACATGTTTTATAATTTGCATATTTCGCGGTTGCGTTTAATTTCAGCCACATACGTTTTGCGTCCATGATATTAAGAATTATTATTTTGTAGAAATGCGTGTAAAATGAGAAGCATCACCTGTTATGGTTTCTGATACATACATTTGAAGAATTTTTATGATTTGGGTGGGTTTTGATTTCCTGAACAACAGTATTCTGTTAACATGTATATTAAATTTTTATCACGCTTGTATATAATACTCAGACAGTAGACACATGAATGTACAGGTGCATTATAAATGTCTGTACTTATGTGTGTATGCCAATTTTCAAGTCAGCTTGAGTGACTGCGCTTCTTTGCTGCATAGTGCTGAAGTGTGAATTACAAGATTCTACACTCTTAATTATCTTCGGCCTAAGTATCAGTCTTAAAACCGAATGTGTCATATTTCCATGCCCGTAAATCTTGTGACACTATGATAATTATAGCCAGATTAAATTTTTATGAGGAAAAATTTGATTGAAAATTGAATTCGCTGTATTGTTACAGTAATTACAACATGCAGGATTTTTACATTTATGCCTGTGTGATTAAATTAATCCATTTTCAGCGCCTTTGAGTGCTGTTGTCTTGTTGAAATCGTTGAATTTTCAAGATTGTAGTCTTATGGTATAAGATGCCCTGTATTTTTGTAGATAGCAGTGTTTGTTGAGTAAAAGACTACATGATATCACATTCCAAAAGACCACAATCCGAATATCCCATATGAATTCCCCTGTTAGCAGTTTAATTTTGCCATTGAAGTCTCTGCTGCAACTGGGGAGGTTTCTGCAAATTATTCTTTGTTCAAATTTGTTTTGACACACATTATGTTGTAATGTGTTCTGTTGCAAGCATGATGGTGAGCCTTCAGGTTTTGTAAAGTGTGGAAACTCTCTTCACTAACATAGGAACTCTTAGTTTCTCAAGAAGGGCTCTCCTCAGTGGAGTTGGTTAGTTAAATAGGTGATTGGTTAATTAGTTTGACAGAGACACAGACAGATAGATTGTCATTCAGTCAGCCCATCAGTCAGCTAGTTAAATTGGTTACTTCAGTCAGATGAATGTAGCACAGAGGGTGGGCATAATTAGGGTGTTTTAAAAGATGCCCAGAACACATTAACAAAATTGTCATCATAAATTTACCATGATGATGGGATAAGCAGTGTTTTTCAGAATTTGAACACAGGATTGCTAGAAGTGATAGGAGATGTAGAAAGATGTTATGTATTGTTGTCACTAATAAGTCTGTTATGCTAATTGAGCAGAAATAAAATCCAAAATGAAGGTGATGGATTGTACATTTTTAATAATATATATTATATCTAAATATATTGTGTTTTATTAATATAAACATAAATATAATGTCTGGGAAAATATTAATACAGTTCCAATGACACATCACCTACACACACCACATTACTACATCAGTCATCACTCTGCACACACTAAAAAATTTTATCTCCCAAGGATTTAATAATTATCCATTTTTAGCCTATATATATGTTACTTAAATAATTTTAACCAAAATTATAATTTTAATTATTATGGAGTGATGGTAACACAGTTAACCACATTTGTGTTTTTGTATTCTTGTATAAGAGTATCACCCTGAGGTTGGCTGGAATGCCAGCTGAAACATGTTGGTGAGAATGTTGTGAATAAAATACATCGTAAACACTGAAGTGCATTTATTGGTTACTTGTACATTTTAGGTCAGATTAACGCATGGAAGATAGAACATATTAAAATAATTAATACAGTGCTTTTTCTTTTGTGCCTGCTATATATACTGGCAGTATTGACTAGTTTACTGAGCTAGTAGTGAAAAATGTACATTACTGAATTCATTGAGAGTGTTATTGATGTTTCTTCATTGTTTGATAGAAAGTTAAATGGAAAGGTCTATACATGCTGCCATGAAAATAGAGTGGCAGTTAAAGGTGCCTAGCCATCAGAACAAACCTGGAAGGTAAAACTGTCTGTACAATTGCAAAATTGAAAATACCTGATCTTGTGCTGATTTCCTTCCATGGACATTGTAGGGACAAATTACAATTCTTATACAATAGACAAAACATTAGGTAGTTGTCAGTGTTGTATGTAAACTGTATTGCCTTCCTAGTTGAGACACCCAGTGAATGGTTATGGATGTCAGAAGTTATGTATAGTATAGCTAATGACCGTGGCAAGAACATTTTGTTGTTGAGGCCTCAAGTCATTTTAAATCTAGGGCATTGGGTGAAAGTGCTGAGAGTGAGGAGGAGGGGAAGATGTTTGGCTGTGCTCGGAATACAAGTCTGCAGCTTGCTCAGTTGGCTTACCAGAGCCATAGAGTGGAGAGCTGTGTTGTGTGCATGTGCAAGACATGGTTCCATGTATTCATGTATACCCTGTCTCTCTAAAGGCACTGGAAATGTTTATGAATTATATTTTATCCTGTGACTGAGTGCTACTTGACTGAAGGTTTACATGTGAAAGAAATGGAAATTTGAAAACATTTATTTTGTAAACATGTATTTCTGCAAAAAGGCAGTTTAGCAGTTTCTTTTCATTTTTTACATTTTACACATTTTTATGCTTGTGCTGAATGAATGCAATTAACAACAAGCATTTTGCATAAGGCATACGGATCATATGTGGATTTTAATGTGCTATATTAAATTTCTCAACACATTTATTACATTTTTAAAATTTAATCACTATCTGTTTGTCATTTCTCTATCTGACACAAAACAGTAATCTGTAATAATATGTTTCCAGACATACATTACCATGAATATACATAGAGTGTAGACAAGTCTTGTGCTTTGTCAGTGAAACTGCTTGAAGAGTTGGAACTGTTGATGTGAAGGTTGCTGTAGTGAATCAAGTGTTAAGAAGCTGATACAACAATACACTCTGTTTCAGAGCTGGCATAGTTATGGATTGTCGTGGCGTGAATTATGTGTTATGTGGGGTAGTGGTGGTGGTTGTGTTTGTATCGGTAGTTCAAGCACTAGAGAATGGGCTGGCACGGACTCCACCCATGGGTTGGCTGTCATGGGAGCGTTTTCGATGTAATACAGACTGCAAGAATGATCCTGACAACTGCATAAGGTATGAGAAAGAGATGTATATGTGCTGTCTGTAGTCATGTATGTGGGTAAAGCATAGACTGAAGACCTTTTTATCTGGGTAAGAGCTTGCCTTTAAGAGTTTTGAAACTGGATGAAAATTGCCCCAGAAATTAATTATCATTTGCTCGGTCTGAGAGAAGATTTATCAAAATATTCCCATCCTACACCAAACTGTTTCCTTTGTTCCAAACGTCTCTTACGTACGGAGTCAAACTTGCACAGTAAAATGCGCAAGACAAATTTATCAAAGTGATGAATAATATTAAAACAGTTTAGAGAGTGGCTTAGTGTTTCTTGATGCAGTAGGTGGCCTAGGAAAGTACTATCTGGTTGCACAGAGGGAGCAGGAAATGTACTAACACTTTGTATTAACTGTTTTAACATTATTCATTCTGTGCATTGTGACTGAATTTCTGATTTTTATGGCAACATAACATTATTAACCTTTTGGCGCTGGAATTATTTTTTTAATTTTAGCACACCCTGTATATAAAATGTGAATAATACAGGAACCAAATACGTTAGAATTATGAAACAAACTGCATCTTTAAGAGGAAAAAACGGAGAGTATATACCATGTTTAAAATATTCTTTACCTATATTTGTTGAATAAATATATAAAATGCAACATTTAGAGGTTAGCGGTGCGGTACGGGGGCGTCAAAAGTTTAAAGTACTTTGTTTACTCCTTCATGGTTCAGCAGAACTCCACCGTCTTCAGGGAGTCTGTTGCTAGTGTAATGAATTATAATTTAGTGAGTTTTAGATACTGGTGTATAGACTTCCTGAAGGTGAAGGAGTTCCACCTAAACATATAGGAGTAAACAAAAAACTTCTTGTTATGTAGGCCTATCTTAGATGTGCATATCTTGGTTTTATAAATGAGAACGGATTATCCACAACTGATTGTTGTTTACTGTACAGTAAAAAAATTACAAAATACCTGAGTTACTGGAGAGTCTCACAGGAGATGTTATAGCATTTTATTGCAGTTGGATGTTGCATGGTGTGTATTGCCGAGTTGCTAATTAATCTTGTGTCTTTATGACAAAGTGTTGCAAAAGTGTGCCCTTTGTCTTCAACATGTCTATGCCTATCCACATATAACAACTCCAGTACTATTGAATTGATTTTCAAGAAGTGGGGAAGTGTTAGCCAAATTTGTTGGCCTGTTCAACTTTTGGTTAAACTGGCAAGTATAATTGTTACTATGTGCAATCCTATTTGTGTTTCTGGACACATTTCAAATGCAACTTGTTAAACATATGTCAGAACAAAAAATGTTTCATACAAAAGCTGTAGAAAACAATAAAACACATTATGTCATGTGAGACAATTAAAAGAAAGTGAATGTGCCATAATTGTTACATAATCAGTATTTCTTAATTTGCTTGCTTCTGTATGGAGGTGTAAGAGTTCTGTGAAGGGAGTCAGAATTTTTAATCCTTCTTTTCCTCTTATCCTCCTTGACCTGTAGGCCTAACCCAATAGCCAGATGGTTAATTTTGATTTTACAAATTAATTTAATGAAATGTAACAGGTTGTCATTTGAAACAGTAAACCCTCTGACAAATATTCATTCTCCTTGCTTAAATAACTGCAAACTTTCCACATTGTGACTTCTTACTGCAGTCACTTTCCTGATTGTGAAAAAGAGGTAAATAAAGTATGTGACTTGGAAGGTGTGTAGATCTGTGACAGATGCTGTTACAGACATTTTTGTGCTGGTTAAGGAGACAGATGCTATAAATGTCACTCAGTGAAGGGTATGGATATGCACACAGGTGTGCTGAGTGTACCCTGGTGCACCATAATGTCTCAAAATTTGGTATTTTATTCCCTATATATTAACCCTTTGACGCCTAACGACGACTTTAGTCGTCGCACCACACCGCTAACCTCTAAACGTTGCATTTTATATATTTATTCAACAAATATAGGTACTGTATATTTTAAACACAGTATACATTCTCCATTTTTTCCTCTTCAAAATGCAATTTGTTTTATAATTCTAACATATTTGGTTCCTGTTTTATTCGCATTTTATATACAGGTGTGCAAAAATTAAAAAAAATAATTCCAGTGCCAAAAGGTTAAGTTTGTGTATGTTGAGTAGAGTTGAGTTTTGAATTTAAAGAAGTTAAGTTAAGTTTTAATTTATTTAGTTAGTTTGGTGAATAAAGATAGTGTCATTCATGACTGAGTATTCAGTAAATGTTTATCTTCAAAAAATTTGAAGAATGAACTCCCTGTGTGCACACCCTTATGAAATGTGCTGCACATGCTTATGGTAAAGTGTCATATAACATTTGGTGTATCTTGGCCTGTTATGCAGAAATGAGCTATAGCTACTTAGCATTGTTAATCCATTGAATTTGTACATGGTTAACTTATTACTTACCATAATCCTCACATTGTGGGACATTCAGGTGCATAGGGAGTGATGGCATTATACATATTTTTAAATTCAAAAGTTAATTTTGTGCAATTTCATGGGTGGCTCTGTTTTACGCTAATCCTTTGAAGTCCAATTTTTTACCCTGTGTAGACCCTTCAGGTTGAATTACTTTCGTAGAAAAGTCATGATGAAATTTCATTTGTATCTGGTCAAAATATATTTCGTAAATCTGTCCAGAATGAGCCCACAGTAGGAATGAAACAGAAGGGAGAGTGGATGGGAGAGCCTATAGTGTCTGTGGTTAGTCCAGATGCTATAAGGAAGAGAAATACTTTTTGCAATATCACTTTTAAGAATCATACATTCATAGCACACATTGTGTACTGTGAAGGTATCATTAACATATTGCAGTTTTTGAGATGGAAACAGAGTGAATATTCCAGAATTGCTATGTAATGTGTGTATATCCTTGTATGGGTATGTGTAAAAATTTAGTGGAGAGAGGGCCAGACTGTGTACTTCTTTCCTTCTATTGAATCTGTTTAAGAATCATACCATTATAGTACATCTGCGTAGTATGATGGTATGATTCTTAAATGGGTTAGTAAATTAAGTACATGGTGTATATGTTGCTGAAAGGCAAAGTGGTGTCAGTCAGTCAGTCTTTCAAGTAAAACGAGAAAAGTGCTTGTACAGTGTCACAACACTGAGGTCTTTTGAACAGGCAAAATTGTGTGAGATGTAGTTAGTTTACCCATCAGAGAACATCTTGTGTGTCAAGGTAGTTCAGTAGTAATCCCATTGCAGTTACATGTAATGACCAACTTTTAAAGAGTCTCTTCCTGAATTGGGAATTGAAATGTGATAACCCTGTCCTACAGCATGTGGCCTACTTGCTGTATTTTATGCCATCTCAGAGATTAGTTTAGGGAGACTTAAGTTCATTAACTGTATTAAGTTTGTAGAAAGGTTTGGTTGCTTTGGGTTTCAGTCTCAGGAACTGAATATTTGATATGCGCCCTTTGTCAGGTTTATTTTAAGCAAGTCTACCTCATTTCATTCTTTCCCTACACTGCAGTAGTTTATGTAATGATATGCAGTTGGTTATTTGCATGACAAATGCAGTTTGTTGAGAATAAAAATTAATCGGTAATTAAAATGAGTTTTCAAAGACTATGCATTTGTTCTTAGAAAAGAGGGAAGATGAAGAAACGCTGTAATAGCAGAAACATTTGTCCATGCTAAGCATAAAACTTATTAAATAATTTCAAAGTAATCACTGGTATTGGGCATACTACATATGTCTGTTCTTCAAAAAATTGCAAAATTGGGTTTTAGTATAAAAATTCGTTTTATGGTATAAATTAAAAGTTATTATTAATAAAGTATCGGAGTTTATAATTCGTTTCAATCTCGTCACTGAGATTGACAATTTGTGCTAGCATGAAGCCTGTGGCAGTTTCAACAGGAAGTTGTTACAGTTTCCACTGTAGGTCTTTCACATCCACTGTCGTACATTATAATCCTTCAAGGACACTGTTATGTCATTTCACTGAATGTGCATGCTGTGACCTTTAAAAGGTTCTGGCAACACAGTTGTGTTTTTTTGTGAGACTGAACAGGATATAATTGTAATGTTTAGTAAGTGCTGCTACCATGCAGACATACACCACAAACTCCTCTTAAAGATGGCCACTGCAGTACAAACTCACTTTACATTCACTGTGTTTTATTGATGCCATCCTCTGGTTCTCTTTGTAACTGCTTGCTAACATACACATAGATAAAATGGGAAAATTTTACATCTCCCATCTCTAGCTGTGATTTTTACAGATTACTCTTACACTGTTCTACTGTTAATCATGTTAGCCTATAAGGTACGTTTGAAATCACAGTTCACATTATGTAACTTTTTTTTTTAGCAAAGTTCCTGGTACTAACTGTAGCATGGTAATCTCTCATTTTCACTTAGAACTGCCACATTGTGGTTCCATTTATAACTATTGTACTATTGGCCACAGCAATTGAATCTTGGGCTGTTTACCCACTGTTGTTACATCTACACTGCCTGCAGTACCTTCTCCAAATTACGCTGGAATTAAATAATTTTACATAACTCGAAGGCACAGGAATGAACAGGCTGACAATGTATTTTGATAGGTGTGAAATTACACCTCTACTGGCTGTTTTTTATATCATCTTCTACTTCCAATAGAGAAATACATAACAGGCAATGTTGTATGAGTGACATCATCATTCCTTGCGGGAGTTGAGTGTGGTCCTTGCTGCCTGGACCCCATAGCAGGTAACATTGCACTTTACCTCGGTCTTCAGTTGCAGTGGCCACAGATGTAAAGCTCTTACTGCTGTACAACAGCACAGTAACAACATTGTTTATAATATCATCAGAATACATTGATAAAGTGTGATGAGAAAACATTGCCATTGTAGCAGTTGTAATGGGAATTGAACATGAATGTTCAGGTCATCTGGGTTATAATCCCATGCAAATTGATATCAGCATTTCGGAACCACTGCACTCTTCCAAAATATCGGTTACTGTTTAACGGTTGATATGGCATAACATCCCAGTAGACTTGAATCTTCAGCAACACTGTTGTGAAAACTTCAAGTCTAACAGGAACTGAACATATCTGATGCAGAAGATTGTGTGTTTGTGCTAATAAGAGTGTTCAGCAGTGGAGCATTCTCATGTACACTTATTGCTTGTTGTACAGTGATCGTCTGTTCCGCACCATGACCGACCTTGTAGTGTCAGAAGGCTATGCAGCTCTAGGGTATGAGTACATCAATATTGATGACTGCTGGCTGGAGAAAGAGAGAAGTTACACTGGTGAGCTTGTTCCTGACAGGTCGAGGTTCCCATTTGGGTTGCATGATCTGTCAGACTATGTAAGTCACAACCAATATATCTTCATTTCTAACATATTCAAAGAATTCATTTAATGCCTGTGTCATGTGTTTGTGCTATATATATATATAAAATGTATTGAAATACTGTATTCTTAATTTCATCAACTGCAAGAGTGTCTTACTACTGTTTCATTAACCCTTTGACGCCTAACGACCACTATAGCGGTCGTACCGCACCGCTGACCTCTAAACGTTGCATTTTATGTATTTATTCAACAAATATAGGTACTGAATATTTTAAACATGGTATATACTCTCCATTTTTTTCTCTTCAAAATGCAGTTTGTTTCATAATTCTAACGTATTTGGTTCCTGCGGTATTCACATTTTATATACAGTGTGTGCTAAAATTTAAAAAAATAATTCTGGTGCCAAAAGGTTAAGTGGGAAACTTAAAAGGTAAGTGAAGTGTGTAATTGCTAAATGTAACTGTACATACCAGTTCAGCGACTTGTAGAGACACACAAAAGGATATACACATAAGTTGCATAAAATTAAAATATATTTGTAAGTATCTGGACTCAAATTCAGACCGCTTACAAGACAGTTTTTTATTTATTTTTTATTATCTCTCTACTTTGTAGGAATCTGAGGACGTTTTAAATTGTCCCCTAGTTCTATTATAACCCTGAACAGGTGAACAGAGGAAAAATAGTATACCATCCTAATAACTGGAGGAGAATAGCCTGAGAAGTAGGCTATGCAATAGCATGCACTGCTACTCTGCCCCCCCCCCCTCCGTGGGGAAGGGGGGTGGCAGCAGACTTGATCCTCGCATAGAGTAGATACTACAGAAAAAGCTCAATAGCTTCAGTCTCTGGCACTGGATTAACCATTTAACTCTGTTAACTGGAAATTGACTACTAGGCCTATTGTCTTTCATTATTCTGTCATTTGACAGCATTGTTGTGAATATGATGACTAAAATGGTAAAATACTGTTTTTTGGTTTTTATTTTAGATTATACATACAGTGTTACATAATTAGTGATATGAAGGGGAATAGAAAGAGTGGGAGGGCAGGATATCAAGTGACAAATGAAATAGTTAGGTTTGTCTGCTTTGTACATTAAGCTTCAAATGAGGTAAAATGTTTTAAATCTAGAAAATTACAGTATCTAGGAATCTTTTGGTCCCTGAGGTGCCAGATATCCCAGCTTCTACTGTATTCCTCCAGTTACATAATGGTAAAGAAAAGTTGTTACTACACATACCATGAATGCACATGGGGGAAGCAGAGGTGTAGCACCACTCTTAACCTGGGCACTGGATGTAGGTGAGGGTTTTGTAATGGGTATAGTATAATAATTGTGTTATATTTGTTATAGTTTATATGAGGGTGAGCCAAATGAAACCCTTAAATATAACCATATAAACATATGGTAACTTTTAAGGTTTTCATTTGACTCTTCCTTGTAGATATCTGTGTCTTTGATATCTGCACTCTTCTGGGATGTTACACAGCATATGGTGGAAATTCCTTATCGATATTTCGGGACAACCTCTCAGTCCTCTGGAAAATAAGACTGATAGGTTGTCCCAAAACGTCGGTAAGGAAGTACCACCATACACGTGTAACAGGCCAGAAGAGTGCAGATATCATCTACTTTGCAGCAGAAGCCTGAAGTCTGTGTATTTGTTGTGCAGGTTCATGCAAAAGGGCTGAAGTTTGGAATCTATGAAGACTTTGGTAATTACACATGTGCAGGATATCCAGGGATACTGGGGTATCTGGAGACTGATGCTGAGACCTTTGCCAGCTGGAATGTTGATTATGTCAAGTTGGATGGCTGTTACTCCCATCCCCGTGACATGGATCGAGGTCAGATTGTGAGGACATGAACATTTGCATCTGTCAGCATTTTTGTAATCTTAGTTTGCTGAACTGTAGGATGACAAACCTGCATTTCCTGTACACATTCTATTATCCTAACAGCTGATACAGAACTGTGACTAACTACATAGCTATGACCATACCATAGCTCAGGCTATTAGTTACTAGCTTTTCATTGTGGTGACTTGGGTTTAATCACAGAGTATTCTGTTTGGGATTTGTGGAGGACAAAGTGACACTCTGGTAGGTTTTTCTCTTCTGGGCACTTTAGTTTTCTCCTGCAAATTACCATCCTCACCAGTGTTACATGCTCAAATAACCATATAAGGCCACAGTGCCAAGGGACATACCTAGTTCACTAACAGATAGATCTTTGTGGTGCAGGGTCCTGTTCAAACAGCTCACAGTTGGTTAGGTGCTCAAGAAGTTTCCTCCATATTGTATGGAACCCAAGAATTCATCCCTAACTAATTAACTGCATGGAGCAGAGTCCTTCCTGAGAAACTAACAGGGCCTCACCTAGTCCATTTCACAAGGCCTGACTTGGAATCCTCCAAGAATTTTTCCCTCTGATCAAAGAACGGCCCATAACTTGTTCAGTTCATTTCCCACATTCACACTGTCAGTCTCAAAGATCTTTCCAGTTAACACCTTTGGATCGCCCTGCTGGTCGCTTGTGTTTAGGTTTGTAAACCAATATTTGCTATGCATTCATGTTTTACCCATGCATAATGAAAGTTGTGCCTGTGTTATCCTTCTTGACACAAGCTAGCACTATTTTGTGTAGTGTTAGAAATGACTTGCTCATGCGGTTCTGAGATATTAATGTACAATTAGTACATTGTTGTCTGTATGTTAATATTAATTATAGAATGTTTTGTAACCCTTTAATGATACTGGGGTTTATATTCCAGCTGCTGCCCAAGACGGATGTGTTTTAAATTTATAAAAAAAAAGAGGTAATGTTGTCTCTGTTCACACCATGAAGGCATATGGGGGAGTAGAGGTATAGCTCCATTCATTCTTAACCATGGCACTAAATGGAGTTGACTGATAAACTGTATGGCTCTGTCACATTATCCCTGGGAAAGAACCCTTGTACCCATTGCATAGGAGGCTGATGGGCCCCAGAAACAGTCTGAACATCTTGGAGAAGAGATAAATGTGTTACCTCTGCCACAGTTTTAACGCCAGATTGTCCAGCATGTACCATATTCACTATGCCAACAGTGCTATCCCTTCACTACATTCATGACTAAAATGAGCCTAGACTGGCAGCATGTGAAGAATTAATGGTCCATACAGTACACTGAGGCTTTCATGGAAGGGATGAACAATTTTGTTAGCATCATGCAGTGTGCATGACCTGTTCAAAAAGTATCCGACATGATTTTTTTCCGCAGAAACTAATGAAGCATGGGAGGTGTGCTGTGGTAGGGAGGTGGAGGGTACCTTCATGCGTGTACGTGGATTTTTTCCCGCCAGCAGACAGCGTCAGTTGCGTGCAGCCAGCATGTAAGTGAGAGTGTATACGCAGCACGCGTCGCATTGTTATTTTCTGCGAAAATTACGGAATGACTCAAGCAGCGGTATTGCATCAAATTTTGCCAGAAGCTTGGCAATAGCCAAGTGGAAACCATTCGGAAGATTCAGTGGGTTTTCGGTGACGATGCCATGGGCATCACACAAATTAAGGAGTGGTACAACCGATTCAAAGATGGCCGCACATCGGTGGAGAGCGACGCTCGTGCCGGTAGGCCCTCTACAAGCCGAAATGACGAGCTCATTGACCAAGTGTGGACTTTTGTCATGCAGGACCATCATGTCACCGTCCAAGACCTTGCGGAGGAGGTGGGGATAAGCACTGGTTTGGTACATTCCATTTTGACTGATTTTTTGGCCATGCGGAGAGTGTCTGCGAAATTCGTGCTGGAGCTGCTCATGATGGAGCATAAGCAACTCCGTCTGGAAGTCTTGCAGGACATGCTGGACTATGCAAACAGCGACCCCGAATTCCTGAACATCGTGACCACTGGTGATGAGTCATGGGTTTATGGGTACGATCCAGAAACCAAGATGCAGTTGTCACAGTGGAAACATTTAACATCCCCGAGGCCAAAAAAGGCCAGGCAAGTGTGGAGCAATGTCAAAGTGATGTTGACCGTTTTCTTTGTTCCTGTGGGATTGTGCATCACAAGTGCGCACCACAAGGCTAAAACATTAACAAAGAATACTACCTGGAAGTCCTTCGTCGCTTTCGTAATACTGCGGTGCAAGAGGCCGGACCTGTGGGCATCAGGAATGTGGAACCTGCATGATGACAACACACCAGCTCATTCGTCGCAACTTATTCAAACTTTCTTGGCCAAACACAACATTTCAGTGGTTCAACAGGCTCCCTGCTCTCCTGACATGGCTCCTTGCGATTTTGGCTGTTCCCCCACTTGAAAACGCAGCTGAAAGGGACTCTATTTTAGTCACACTACGACATTATTCGGAACACGACGGCCAAGCTGTATTCCATTCACAAAGAGGCATTCCAGAAATGCCTTGAACGATGGCTGAACTGCTGGGAGAAGTGTGTTCAGTCACAAGGAGACTACTTCGAATGGGATTAGGGTTGCAGACCTCCAGGCATGTAAATGTATTTTTCGTGGCTGAAGGTCGGATACTTTTTGAACAGGCCACGTAACATCAGGGCGTAGAGGTTCTGGCTGTTTGTCATACCAGAGTTTGCTAGTTTCCTTTTCTGAACTGTGTAAAATTATTTCCGTTGAAACATAGTAATCAGGAATATAAATAAGTAAGGAAGGAAAAGAATGAACATGTGATATTATGAAATACCTTCAGAATGACATGTGATAAGAGTGGCTTAGCTGGTTTCTTCAAGGAACCCATCCTGAACAGAGTTCTGATAGTGTCCAAGGTAGATAAGATAACAAACACTGTCGATTATGGCAGTGCTGCCTTGGCAAGTTATATTATGCACATGCACACTGACACCAGAAATCTTGAAACAGTGTTCTAATAATGCGTTTCTATTTCACATTTCTGATGCAGGAAGTCTTGTGTTTTCCTATAAGGTGTATTGCTTTCATTTTCTTGTATGATTTTCCTCACTAGGCCTTTCAGCCTCGTGAATGCTGGAATCAAAAGTGAAGTTATACTAAATTAAACTCCATCCCATGCAGATATATAGGGGAAGATACTGTAGCTTCAGGCATTCTCAGCATCTCATTAAAGTTGTGTGATCACTTCTGTACCAATCTGAAAATTAACTTTTAATTTGTTAATGTTTCTGATCCAAATTATGCATGCACTGTGTTCCTTGTAATTTCTGTCTTCCCAGTTATTTGGGGGGGGGGGACATTCAGTGGACTCATTTGTTATCATTTAAGCGTGTAACTCATCTCCATGCTCTAATTTTCAGTTTTCTGATAGTGTCAGACCAGAGGTCTCATTTATGTAGAATTGGCAGGGCTGAACTGACTGGCTTGTTTGATCATCTGTTACACGAGACAGACCAGACTGCAGAGTCAAGATACTGTAGCTTCTTATTCATTAAAAATATGTAATTTTCTGTCCATAAGAGACAGTACTCTGTCTTTGTGTTGTCATGTTGTAGTAAGTAGGCAGGTTTGGAGCAAGGATTTTAGAAACATTAATATAACAGTGACTACACATCAAAAAGTGTATCTGTGTAAAAATGCTATCTTAGTGTAATGCCAAATGCTACATAAGCAAACCATGTTGCAACATATGATAGCTTAGTTATGTAACTTATTCATTGAGTCACTTGTTGAAAGTGTGACAATTGTGGGTCTATATTTAAATTAGGTGTGATATTGATCTTACATTTGTATGTGTGAATTCTGCACCTTTTATCAACCTGCTTGGCACCCTTATTTCGGGAGTATACAAGCATTTCATTTAATAAACTACAAGTTGCATGTATTGATGTTTCATACCTTTTAAGTGCATGAATCATTCAAATGTGGAATTGACAGGACAAGGAAAGCTGTTTATTCTTTAACTGGTTTGAATTAGCTAGTTCCAGAACTATTAGATGTGCTCTAAGTTAACTAGTTAAGTGTTTAATTTCCTTTTTATTTGACATTCTTAAAATGTGTGGAGTAGGGACCGTACGAAATTAGTTATTTCATAAATTCACTAGGTAAATGTTTTTCTTTTCATGTGACACCATTAACTGACATGCCCTATTAATATATGGAGTAACCAGCTACTCTGTGTGGTGTCCATATTAGACACTGTAGCAGTAACATATGACTGGTTACGTCAGAACTTGTGTACACAGTGAATGGATTCCGTCTTAAAGATCAAGTTTTTATATGGACTTTGTAACTTAAAGATATTAAAAGTATAATTCATTTTTATAACACATTGGGAATTCAGAGTTACTGACCACTTGCACCCAGCTGACACCAAATTTAAGAATGTTGTTCACCCCCCTCATGTCAAAATTGAGGAGATGGTTAACTAAGGACAAGCAGGATATAACGGTTTGTTTTAATGCTTATGAAAATTTAAAGACTTTGTGTCATACTCAGAACCTGTGGTGACATGAGTTCAGTGTTTGATCATTAACACAAAATTGTTTCTTTACAATAAGTTGGTACACAACTAGTGGTTAATGATTGGAATTACAGTTTCACACTTTCTCTGGATTAACATCTACATTACTTTTGTGCCACCTTTTGTTACAGGTTATCCCGAGTTTGGTTTCCACCTGAATCGAACCGGACGTCCCATGGTATACTCTTGCAGTTGGCCTGTGTATCAAATTTATTCTGGAATTTCGGTGAGTGTCAGAAACTTTAAATGTCACATTTTCACTGCATTTACCAAACGAAAACACTTGCTTGCGTGGTAACAGAAATTGAATGTTAATTATAATGCAAATACAAAGCCTACCACTGGACATGATCTGGGACCAATTTCAGTCACTTCTTTCCAACACAGTCCATTTCCCAAGATACACTTTAATGTTAGCCCCTATCTCACTGATCTTTAAAGTGACCATTTCCTAAATGCAGAAGTATACAGGTTGCACTTGACATGTTCACTGGGCAGAAGGAATCGTGAAAAGCACACTAACATCCATGCTCTTGAAATTAGTTTATACTTCTAACAAAAGTAAGTATCAATAATGTGAAGTGGTGGTGGGGGGGGTTTGCATCTGAGTGGGTCAGGCTTGCTTCTATGGTGGTTTTAAGACATCAACCTGAATGAGTCAGTGAAAGCTAGCTTCAGCACCCTTTGCTTGGAGGAGTAGACAGACAGATATCTTCTATACCCCTATTCCTATAAATTTGTGTTGTCCCATTGGAGTATGTACATAAGTCTATATGCACGTGGGACGATTCCCATTTGTGCAGTGTCATCAGTGTGTGACTTAGGCAGCAACTTAGGTTTCAGTCTCTGTGATGGAACTGTAACACTTCTTAGCCTATTTACACCAACTGTGCATTAATAAAAAGATTCTTATGACTTGATACAAGAACATCAAATGAGTTATGTATAGATTAGAATAAGAAGAACATTTTGCAAAGGAAATGGTTTGTATTATTTCAAAATGTAACATCAAACTTTTCATTTTTGTAACCTTAAAAACAATTCATATGTTGAATAAGTTTTAAGAAAATTGTAATAGGAATTATAATTGTACGTGAAGATGAAGGAAGAGTTCAGACACAACAGGCCACAAAGGCCCAGACAGGGGGTGGAGATATAGCTCTGCTCTTTCCTTAACCTCTGCACTAGATGGGATTGGGGGTAGTTAACGTCACTCACTGGCAACTTTGTTGACACTGAATGCGGTGGAAAGATATGAATTGTAAGACGTGATGTAGGCTGTTCTACCTTGAACTCCATGCAGAATTTGCAGCACTGAGGGTACCTTTACAACACCTTTCATTTAAAATATTAGTTCTCCTATTTTGTTATTCTTGTTCACTTAACTAACGTACAGAGATTTTTAATTTTTGAACTTCGGAATGGTCTCCTAGACAGTTTGACTAGTATGAGTACAAACTTGCAGTTACGTTCAAACTGTCACCGATGTCAGTGGACAACTTTCTTCCTCTTTGGGCATTTTGTGAAGATCCCATATTTACTACACACAATTTAGTGTCATTGCTACAGATAAGAAACACAAAATTGCAACTGTGTCCAGTAAAAGAAAAGAAAGGCACAGAGGTATTAATTTAGACTCTAACAGCGTTCAAGATTTGAACTGAAACAAGTCACAAGTTTAAAATGCACTGGAAATGTTTACAAAAAATTAAAAGCGCATTATTTTCTGTCATCAAACAGGAATTTGATTGCTGTACATGTGTTAACCTATGCATGTCAATATCTCTGCAAGCCCTCTTTTCATACCACTGCAGCTAATTCACTGGAGGATATAGGCAAGAGAGATAATGACATTAGTACTAATGAAGAAGGTAGCTTAGCAGGAAACTGATGTTAAAACAGCTGTGGAACTAGCTATCCTAACAGGATTTGTATGAGTTTTTGTGGCCCCTTCTGGTAGATGTTGGAATGATGGCTTATATTTTTGTTTAATATTTGTTGTGCTGTTATGTTTTAATCTTGCTTCATCTTACAGCCAAATTACTCATCAATTGTTGAGCACTGCAATTTGTGGCGTAACTTCGATGACATCCAGGACTCATGGACAAGTGTTGAGGCAATCATTGATTACTACGGAAATAATCAGGATGTTATTGTTCCTAATGCAGGACCAGGACATTGGAATGATCCTGATATGGTGAGGTTACTAAGTTATGTGAACACTTGCAGTAGGTTGTAACGCATCGCTATTAAATAAAAGGACTTTTTCCATCATCTTAAAAACATATACACCACACTATATGCACACAACACTTCGAGAGCTAGTTACTAGTGATGTGTTACAAATTTCTCCATTGTCATGAAATTCCATGGTGCACTTGTAGTAGGTGTTACTGTCAGTATGATATTATTATTGTTACTTAGATTACAGCAGAACAGAAAATTTATTTTTAATCTTGGCATATATTTAGAATATTAATAATTTTCTGTATGAACTACCCCACTGGCAGTGTTTTGAATCACTGTGGAGACACACTGTGTCTTGCTAAAAGACGAAGTGTGATAAAGCCTTAGGATAATCATGAGCTTCAGTGTTTAGTAGCTAAGGTTCTACTAAGTTGCTAATCTTAAATGAGAGACAACTTATACTAGTGCATGATACGCTTGATCTTTTTGCTTATTGGTTCTCGATTTTTATTCTCTCCATTTATTTTTGTTATGTGTGCATTGATGGAAGTGAACATACTCTGATTTAATGTTCACAGTGGTACAACACTTTCAAGAGTGCGTTACTGCTGTTTAGACTGTTAGTGACAATGTATGAAGTGTACTGTCTAAACTTAAGCATTGGGTGCCTTGTGTATTCTTCACATTCAGTGAGGGAAAGGTATTGGTGTATGAGTTGATACTGTTGATTGAATGTGTTATAAAAACTGTACACATCGAGGTGTGTGTTTGGAAATACGTGACATGGTGCTGGATTTCGCATTTATTCCGGTAGTATTAAGCAGTGACACAATGCAGTATCAAGAGCAGAACCATTTTGAAACATGTATTGGACTTTATATAGTATATCAAGAATATTAAAATGTCATGGATACATAGGCATTGTAAATTTTCAGTAAAATCTGCCTATGTCAGTATGTGATGCCTTAAAAATTTCATGTTTGAAGAGAAACAGAAAGTAAATTATGTCTGTATCATAAACGTTGCTTCAGTTGCTGCTTAGTATTTAACGCTTAACATTTTTGTTATCCTTTAATAGCTAATTATTGGGAACTTTGGACTGAGCTATGAACAGAGTAAGACGCAGATGGCACTCTGGGCCATCCTGGCTGCGCCACTTCTCATGTCTGTGGATCTGCGCACAATCAGGCCTGAGTACAAAGCCATCCTCCAGAACAAAAAGATCATCGCTGTAGATCAAGATCCCCTTGGCTTTCAGGGGCGTAGAATATATAAGGTGGGTGCATGATCTAGAGCAGTTATTGTAAAGTAGTCGTTGCTTCCACTGTAGGATGTGTTAGGGGGTGGTCTTCAGAATTGAATGTGATAAACATACAGCCAAAGAATGGTCTTTTCAGGTGTGGGAATGGAATGCATAACCCTTAACCATAAGGAAATCTTTTGCTCTTATTCTAAGAATGAAACTTCAGACCAGGAGTGGATTTCTTGGCAACAGTGAAATGTAGAGAGATTTGAGAATCTCATAGCACTGTTGCAGAAGGTTCAAGTGTTCATTAAAAATGCTGCATCTTCAAGCAATAGTTCCTAATGTTTCAAAGGAACATAATTCCTTCATCTGTACAGTCATGTGGTCTAGACTGTCTGCACTGCTTGACCCTGAAAGAAGAAGGCAATATGATGATGTTTTAATTGGTGGGAACTATTTACCTTACAGCACACACCATCACATTCCAGAAGACTTGAATCTTCGTATATAGCCCCATAGATTTTAAAAGCAGAGTATAGGTTGTGTCATGTGATTTTAAGCTGAGAGTTTGTCCTACACCAGTTTATTATGCATGGTTACATAATTCTGAGCTTCACGGGTCTTAAAATTCCGTAACAAGTGCATGAAATCTTGACTGCATTTTTATTCAGGATAAAGACTTGTGTAATGAGAAAATCAAATCTTTATTTATATGAGAATGTTTATGGGTTGGAATATATGACATTTGCTTGTTTATAGTACAAAGTGTGTGGAGTAAATGCTTATGGAAGAGACTGAATGTATTTGTCTACGTGTTTGACGTCAAAAGTGGTGGACTTGTTTGTTAGGAAGTTTTGTGTTGAAGGTTGGTGGCAAATTTATTTTTGGTTTGTGCTCAACTAGTATAACCCACATTCTGCACAAAGCTTACATACCACTTTGTAGATTTTCTCAGAAAGCTTGAGTGTATAGAAGAGTTCTATATGCCTTCAAATAGAGATTCCAACTACTGCTCTAGACGGAAGGTTTTTAATATGGAGCACAATTATTAAAATGAAAGGAAAGCTGTAACTCTGCCTAATCAAGAACTGCAGTGGAATTTACTTCGCAGTAAATAAACATCAGTACCACTGAGGGCTGCAGAATTTTAGAGGAACAAATTTTGAAAATATTTAGTTACAGTGGAGTACTTCACTAAAATAGGGCTGTGTGTCTTGTGTTCTGTTGTTATCCATTATTTGGTCACAGCTTTCTCACTGCTTCCATTTGAGTGTGATAAAGTTTCTTTATTTGCAGCACAATGGCATTGAAATCTGGGCGAGACCCATTACACCAGTCTATCAGAATTATTTCTCGTACGCTGTGGCCTTCGTGAATCGTCGCACAGATGGCACACCATCGGATGTTGCTGTGACTTTAAGAGAACTGGGCCTAATGAACCCAGGTGGCTACAGTGTTGAGGTAACATATTTATAACTGTAGGCAGTGTGCTCTATTCTGTAACATCCTGTGACAAGGTTGACTCTTTCTTGGCAGAAATTAACATACATGATGGGCTCAATTCACCAGTCAGGCAAACATTCTACGTGTCAGACATTTCATCATAAGAGAAAGTGTACATATCCATGCTGCTGTAGTTATATTATGCTCTTATCTTTTTCCTACATGATAGCGTTCAAAATATTACTGCCCTGATTCAAGGTGAAGTTACCCCTGTTGACACCATGCAGGTGTATATGGGGAATGAAGGTCTAGCACCACTTGTTCTTAATCTCGGCAGCACATACCGGCTGCTTTATCCACAGAGAAAGAATTTATAGTACCCATCATGTAGGAGGCTGGCTGGGCCTCAGAGTTGTCGTGGATGTTTTGGAGAATAGTGTCTTTCTTGCCCTTGCTTATAATCAGACCGTGGGTTGTCCAGCCCTTAGCCCAGTCACGGCTGCACTATATGAGCTATTCCCTCATACCCAGCCCAGCTACAAATTTTACTTTGGCATCAGCATAGAAATTAAAAAAATGACTGGGAAGGAATATTAATGTATACATCTTAAGATTTTTTGCTTGCCATGAATAAGCAAACAAATGGGTTTGTTGAGCCCTGTTCATGCTATGTTGGGTGTTGCTTCTCCTTTTTTCAGGTCATTGGTTGTTACTGTACTGGTATATATTTTTACTGCTCTGTGACATTGACAACAAAGTCAGGATCAAACCTGGAACTCACTGATGTCTAAATTTGTTTTCTGACCGCTTGGCCACTGTCTGTCAACGTAACAATAACCAGTAACCTGAAAGTGGTTAATTACTGTAACTGTAGATCAAGTGGGCAGTGAACAGTGTTCTGTAATACCATATAATACAGGGTGTTAGTTTCTTTGTTTCGTAAAGAAAGTCTAATCATGTGAGTTCTTTCATATAATTTCTAACAGCAGTCAGTAATTAGTCAGTTCTTCATCAAGTTTCCCGTTTGGAATCTTAAAGGTTCTTCATTACCACCTGAATTATGTCAGCCCAGCCAACACTGTCACAGCCTATCCCTTTCAGTATTATCCAGCCTGGTACAGATCAGGTTCCAAAGTACTTTTTCCTATTAAGTTCTGTAACCAGAGTATTGTCCATATTACATGATCCCATCACATGCTGCATATGTGATTACTCCATGCTATTTATTGGGTCATGTATTTAGCTGGTTATGTAATAACATTGTTTCAAGTGCACATTTTATTTAGTGTTACAGGGTGAGAGGAAGGTTTCTGAAAGAAATGCAAGGAAGCAGTTTTATCTCATGTTAAAATATTTTATTGTAATATGACTGTAAGAATTAAGAGAAATCATGAACATTTTCTTAAGAGGAACAACAGCTTGAACGAGCAATCTCCCAGTTATAAATCAGATGTGTGAAATTATAAGCTTCAAACCAATATCTTGAATTCTTCTGCTACTCTGTTGGACATTGGTTATGTTGTTACGATTTCACTGTCATCCATGATCCAACATTGTTATGGGACAATGGAAAAGGTGAATTTGCACATGTTGGTGACAGGTTTTGATTTACTCCACCTGTTTGCACAATCCATTGTGCTGTCTCTGAACTTATTAATAATGGTTGTGTTATAAGTTTACTGAAGCTGAGTTATAATTCTGCATTAAAGTCAAACTGATGTAACTGAAAATGTTATAAATTTCACCCACTTCCTGTTTGAATACTTTATTTTAACGTAATTGCCTCAGTATTAGTATGCTTCTGTTTGTCCCAGGTTCCCAAACAGTTTTGTCCACAGAACCTTATACCAAAACTAAAAGATTGATGTGGAACTTGAGGAATTTGATGTGACATAAAATATAAAGACAAAGGCAACAAAATTAAAATATCTTTCTTCCACACACTTGTGAATAATGAGACGAGAACTTTTCTTGTGGCAGACTGTCTGACCAGACGGGGTATAACATCACATATTTTTGTGTCTTTTGTTTGTTATGACAATAGAGGTCAAAAGCAGAGGTTGCCTCCAAGTTATAGTTTTAATATTCAGTGATACAGGATTTAATTGCTTGATTCAAGAAGTTATATTGAATCATTGCTGCAGTGCAGAAACAAAATAGTTACTAACACTGTTGGTGCACTGTTTGCCATTTTGGACTCTGTTACTGCAGTATTATTTTCTTAAGGAGGAGCATGATCCAAACTATGAGAATGCCAGTCTCTTTAATGGTAGATAATGTAACCCAAAACCTCTCTGGTTATGCACCCCTTCTCCCCCCTTATTTTCTAGAAGCCCTGGGGTACAAGCAAAACAAGTGACTATGTACAAGTATGCAAAGTTCAGTAAGTTTAATAACAAAGAAAAAAAAGTGATATATGAGACCTATATTGGTGGAGCATGTTTACCCAAGTGCTGATAATTTCATATGCTTCATTCCCCACTTGATTTAACAAATTTAGAAACAATGCACAAATAAAAATCTACATGACATTCTGGTGAACCTAAAGAGAAACACAAATCCTTAATAGGGCACAAAGTCATGTGTGGATGCTGATGTAATTCTCTACAGTTATTACAAAGCTGTAGTTTTGCGGAGACCAAGACAAAATTTCCCACGATGTGAAGACCTAAACAGGGCTTGCTAGAGTGGTTGATTTCGGAAGTAGGCCAGCCTGGTTAGAAAATGTTTAGGGTGCAGAGATTAGAAGAACGAAAGATATGCAGATGTTGTTGGTACATGCATTCAGCCAATAAATATTCTGGTGCAGTTTTGTAAGAATATTTGTTATGTGACATTAGAGGACTTTATGGGTGTGACAGCAAAGAATGCTGTCTTTTAGTATGAGATGTTGTGTACTTTTGTACCTACCATCCTAACAACCAAGACAGTGACATTTGTATAGTGTCTAGATTAAAAATCATACTGTTATAGGTTAAGAGTGCTTGGAAATATACCTCCCCTCCCCTATATATGTTCATGGTGTGGTGTTTAATTAAACACAGGGACAAATTTTCCTCTGTCTGTAGGAGTAAAATCATATGATAAAACAAAGTACTGGATGTACAAGTTAAACAAGAAGAAGGAAATATAAAACAGACCATACTGCTTCATCTTTCTGAGCATTATGGTGGCTTGGAGAGCAAGTTTCTTTGCACAAGGGAGAATGTTTCAGTGGGTATCGCTGTCAGATAGTTTAGATGTAATAACCTGATGGCCACTGAAAGTCTGAGCCAAGTCTGTCCCACCCACTGTGTATTGTGTGAATTTATTGCTGAAACTTGGTCATCTGGTGCAGGTTAGCACACGTGATACTTCCCAGGGTGAGTGTATGAGTGTAATGAAATATATGAGTTAAATATGACAGTTTGTACAGTAGTCTCTACATTTAAAGGAATAAATAAGCTAGTTTGTCCCGTAATAAAATTCAAGACATTAAGTGATATACGAGTTCTTTTTGTAGAACCTTATTTTGTGGAGCCTGTAATAATAATTGTAATAGTAGTAGTAGTAATAATAATAATAATAATGATAATGATGTTTGTACAAGAAGGTTTTTGGTTTAGACATTACATAGGTTGTAGGTTTCACTCTAGCTGGACATTTCATAGATAGTAAGTTTGAATTTGATACGTGTTATGTTCCATGCATGAATTAGATGCATAACATTTATTAAAAAGACCAACAAAATCACTTGGTTGTATGAATGTAATTATAGTACACAGTAATAGACATGTTGCGGCCACTTGTATGGCCATCTTCAGGGTGATGAGAGGGAATATGAATACAATTGTAATGTGTCAGTATCACCCCACAGTTAAAAATTGTATAGTTTTCAGTTAAATTCATTGTTGAATAGTAAACAGTTGGTGAGTATAAAATATTATATGTTAAAAAAAGTTCTTGTCTAAACAACAGCTTTTTTAACTTATAATATTTTACTATTCAACCGTGAATTTGAACCAAAAACTATGTAATTTTTAAATGCAGAGTGTTACTGTGTAGTAAAATTACATTCTTAAATCCAAGTGCATTTGTTGGTCTTTTTAATAAATGTTAGGCATATTATAAGTTTCATTCAAGCTGGTCTTCATTCAACAGGATCTGTATGAAGATGTCAACTATGGGGTCTTAACACCACTGACTAAGATAAAGGTGAAAGTAAATCCATCTGGTGAGTACATTTTCAGACATATCTTTTTGTGGTTTGTTTAAATCAAATTAAAAAGTGGGAATTTGATATTAAAATTTTTATATCATTTCACTGATGGGCAAAACTCACATTTGAAGACTGTGGCACTGTACCAGATCAGTAATACAAGATCGATTCCCAGTGTTCTGTCTGCCTGATTGTATGATATTTCCAATACAGTGCAATTTTGTGTTCCTATTTAATCTCTGAAACTACACACATGCTGAAGACAACCCGGTAATACAGAAAAAGTATTTATTTTATATTAACACTTAATTCCAGCATATTGAGTTGTACATTGATGTCAGATTACAGTCACCGGAAATTTCAGTACAGGTACATCATCATTAGTGATGAAGTAAGTAAACACAGGTTGTTACAAGTTAAACTTAGTATTAAGTTGCATCTGAAGATGCAAGTCTTTTAGGATGTGATCACAAATAGTTACCCATCTGGAGCTCAGCATGACACTGACATTCTCCTCAAGTCTTGAAGCTTTCACGGTGACAGAATTCAATGAAATTTTCTCAGGCAGACAGCTGCGTCAATATGTGAAGTTTTTCCGATGTTTCAGGGACTGGCTCTGTCCCCATCTTCAGGGTGTTGCGGGTGGTTTGGTAGAACAAAAACTGGTGTTGGTTCTACCAAACCACCAGCAATGCCCTGAAGATGGGGACGGAGTCAGTCTCTGAAATGTCCGAAAACCTTCACCTCTTGACGCGCCTCTCTGCCCGAGGAAATTTCAACACATTCTCCTTACCCACAGGCTGTTAGTGCAGTGTGAAGGAAGGGTTACACCCTTCACCAATTCCTCATCTTGCGATCACATATCTACAGTGGTTTGATGATAAAATGCACTGATGCCTCTGCCAAGTTGTTTCAATTAGAAGCCAGTTTGAATGACCCCTTTCCCACACATGTTCTGGCTATGTAGCAGGTAAACAGCTGTAATGTGTAGACACAACCAAGAATCAGGGGCAGATACAGATGAGGTGGAAAGGACTCACACTTGTACAAGCTGACATGGCTTCATGTTCATTGGTACTGCTGTGAAAACCTCAAATTTTGCAAGCTATGTATGACACAACAATAGTTTTCAATACCACCACAGTACCTCACAGTTTATCTCTTTCTGTTGGAGTGTTCTGACTTTGTTACACAGAAATCTTGATGTAACAAAATTGTGTGGATGACAGAAGTATTTCTGTTATGATAAAATTGCATTACACTGAAACTTGGTAGTTTCAGAACAATAGTTACAAGCACATAAAAATTAATAAGATATACTTTCCATGTTTATTTGGTAAAAAAGTCCAACATTTTTATTGTGCATCTGTTTTAGTAATTACTTCGCAGATTTTTGGAGAGTATCACTGCTCTCCAGTATGCTGTCTGGAACATATTTCCTTGTCATTTGAAAGTGCCAAAGACTTCGTGCCATGTTGGAAATCTGTCGAGCCAATGTGCACTTTGCTCCAAGTCTGTTAGGCTCGTAACATAAGCATGTTGATTTTTTGACATAAGGAAATGACTAAGTGAAGTTATTTTAACCTTTATGCAGTGAAATACACTGTCAAATGGAAAGGTACTGTGACTTAATTTTAGGTGTATTCCGGGTGTTTCTTGGTCATAGTAAAGTATTTCACTGTAAATGGATAACAAACTTTTGTGTTAGAACCCAGCGAATGAACACTGCTAATACCAAACTCGGTCACAGAACATACTCCTGAACTAGTTCAACTAGTTTGTCTTGTTTGTTGAAACATACTTACATCAGATCTGCGACTGGGTACAAAAAGCTTGGATGGAGTTGGTTCATGTAATAATCTTGTGCAGGTGTGGTGATTTTGCGTGCTGATGTCCAACCTGGACGACCATTTGTTGCAACCCAGCAGACACGGTTCGACCCATATCAGGTGTTCCATTATAGGCCAGCTGGGCTGTAAATGGCTAATTGAAATGCCTTACAGTGAAGTGCTGGTCGGTAATTCTGTTTTTCATGAACTGAGGCAAGTACAGCATACAGGCTGGATTGATTGCATGTCAAATTCTGCATAAGCATGTGGGCTGCAAGCTGTTGTTACTGGTTTGAACCTTGTGTGGTCATAAGTGGTGCACAATTCTGTAATAGCTGACTTAATATAGGTACTGTGCAAAGTTGCAGCCTGCAGGCCACAATAATATTCTGTGCCTGCCTGATGGATTTCATGTGTCAGCACCTGTAACATTGTTATTTAATGTTACAATATAAACATATATTAAATATAATTGACTTTCATTGTTATTCAGAACATTTTCCATTTTCTGATCATGTTATGCTATCCCAGACTTTTCACTGACAGGGAGAATTTGGCACCAGAGTTTTCAGCAACCATTTTGTCTGTCTTCACGGTGTGGCACCAGGTAGAAGAGACTCTTCTAAGATGGAGACAGAAGGGTCCCACACAATGTTTGTATCTGCTAAACTAGACAGTTTAAAATCTCACTGCTGTGAGGGCCTTAGATATCACATATTTTCTGTGTTAATGTACAGTAAACATTATGAATATTTTTAGTTTATGTTGGTGACACAGACTGTATAAAATATTGCATTTGTCACAAAGAATCAAAACCAACTTGTTGCACAATACTCCTTTTTATTTGTAGTTATATCTCCAGCATGTTTCGGCCAGATGTATTGGCCATCTTCAGGGAGTCATATGCAGCAATGTTTCAACTTAGAATTCTTTCATGTAGTTACACAACCGTTGTTGTGTTGGTATGAAAGGGAAATAAATGATCTGTAGACATGTACAGTTTCCAAATGCAAGTGACAAGAAATAGCAATTTAAAATACAGGAGAAAGAGATATTGTCAGATGTTCAAGGGATTGAGTGTAAATCTAGCATCTAAGGTTTGTGGCAGGAGAAACATCATGCTAAACCTGCTGGACAAATTGATTTCCATTTTGTTTGTTCCTTTGACTGAGAAACAAGATCTCTGGCTTTGCTGAAGAAACCATTCAGTACGTTGCATGTGTGATACAGCGTAGGAAGCCAACTTTTCTGCTGTGCTGCCATATATTATAGGCGAGTGTCAAAGTGCAGACCTGCTGCTAAAAGCCCTATCACCTTTAAAAAAATAATTCTCAACATATGATTGAACTCTAGTCTTGAAATACTGTGAATTTTTCTTTGAATTTTGTCATTCACTTCCTGTCAAGAATGTGTCCATTATAAGTAAAGATCACACATATACAACTTTGGAAGTCTATAAGGCCACAACCCGCAAGTTATCAACAATTCATCAACTCATCTAGGGCAGTCAGTGACAACTTTTCTGTGTGGGTTGTGGCCTTGTCCTGCATGAAGTAACCATACTACATATTCTCTTTTTATGTTATTTTTCTAAAGAATGATGTCAAAATTAACCAGATGTATTGTATGAAATTATTGCTTTTTCAAAAGATGTGGGCACTATTCACACCCTCTACACAACAGACTCCAGTGTTAATGTAATGCTGAGGAAGCTGTGAACTCCATCGTGTTTTTCAGAACCCCAGTATCTGTTATTCAGGCTGTTTACATTTTCACTTCATGTAAAGTCCATTTGCTGCTGATTCATGAAACCACCTGCAATGCCAGCTTCTTCCCCACATTGAGGAAAGAGTTTTTGTGTAACATTAGTTTTGTTTGGGTTTAGCTTTAAAATTTTTATTGCCCTGTGAGCTGAGGAATTTGATACCACTCTTTGAACAGCCAAATGGCACAAAAGATTTTCTGGTACTTGTTTCTATTCAAGTGCCAAATTTTTGTATTTTCATTTTGTATCTCACTGAACCTCTTGTTTGAAATGTTTCACTATTCTGCATGTCATTGTTTACGGGGTGATATTATTCACAGAACTTTCAGTGACTTTTTTCCGTGATCCATTGTAAAATTATTGCAGATATTTCCATTGTTAATTGACTACATTACATTTGCTCAGTTTATCAATGACAGTAACACAATTGCAGAGTCAGTAAACAAGCCTAAACACACAGAGATCGTGTTTTACTATACTTGAGGACGTGATTACATTTTCTTGACTGTATTGTGTTGCTGTAGCTTAACTTGTGCACTGAGTTCATAGTTAAGTTTTCTGACATGTGGTTCTTGTGTGTATGGACATAACTGTCACTTTCACTTATAAAAGAAGAATACAGTCTGTCTGTTACAATGTGTGTGCTGAATTATAGGAAAGTCACATGTTGTAAAGAAGTGCTTTATACAAACAATTTTACAGAAATAAATGGGTGAGTGAGTGAATGCTGCACTGAAACTAAAATGACATTGTTCGAGAACGGTTGCTGTAGTCATGTGTTATGTTTTCTTTATGATTCTAATTTGATCAGAACATAATCAGAATGGCTAAGAATGAGTTTTGTTTTGGAATTTGGTAGAAAGATTTCCTGAGGTTTAAAGTGTTTCAAGTGGTCACTGTATCACAAAGTAATCATTGCTCTTGTTGTTTGTTGCTGTTGTTGTGTTGTTCAGGAGTGCAGTTACTACTGACTGCACCATTGTGTTTTTCATTGTGGTCATTATTTTTCATCATGTCAAGGTCCTGTTTGATCAGCTGCAGTGAACATAGTAAACTTCATGCTGATTCTAAGACCAATTTTTCCTTCCCCCCCACTTTATCGTCGTCATCATCACTATCATCTACGTTATACCATTAACTTGTTCGTGAGATGTTGTATGTTCCTTGATTACAGGGGGTCATATTGCTGAGGTTTTTTCAGGCACACTGCTTTGAATCTCATCCTGTACTGTTTGCTTTCCCAAGTCCTTGAACATAACCTCAATGCCTCATATGTATGTGGTGGCCTTACTCTTGACTGCTGAGTAATTCATGACTGACTGCAGAGAGACGGGATGACCAGGAAAATTTAATCTCTGCAGGGTTTTATGTGCATTGAATATTCTGTTTTGGAAGAAGGTCAACCATGAGTGTTGGACTCTGTGACAGGCCTGTGATTGGGTTGAAAGGTCTGAGATTAATTATTTGATGTCTGGATTTGCTAGCAAATGTCTGCCTGCCAGTCTGTCTATTTTTGGGGGCTTGGGAGAGTGTGGTGTGTATCAGTATTCTGATTGAGGCTGTAATCTGTCTGGCTGTCCTGTGCACCAGTGGAGTCTCTGTTGGTAAGACTCCCAAGTATGTGCATTTGTTTTCATTTTCATATAAGAAGAAAGTTCTTTTATACTGTCAACATTTGTGCTCTTTGTTGCTTTTATTTATGTAAGAATGGGATGATATCAGGAGTTTTAATTTCAAGAAGCTACATAATTTTCAATGAAAAAAATATTATGTCACTGAATGTGGACCCTCTGGTCAAACAACATTAAATGTCCAAGACAGGAGCACCTACCTCCATCTTCCATGAATCTTTAAACTTGTTTTTTGTTTAAGATTTTTTCCTTCCACAACACAAGAAAAGTGAAAGTATATATGTGATGCAGTAGGTTAAGGATATCTGCTATGGAAATTGTTCTTATCACTATGTGTATCATTTTTGTTGAAGGAACTGTCTGTGTAGTTAGGACATTACAGTCCCTAGGGAACAGCTGTCCTGACATTTTTATAGTGTTTCCTCAATCCTACTGCAAGTGCCAGAATAGTACCTTAAATATGCCATGACCATCTCCTTCTACATCCTTTTCAAGTCATTCTACCATTCAAAACTGTATAGACACAATTATAGATACAGTGTTTATATAAGCACTGAATGGGTACGTTTCGGGAAGGAAATTGGGTACAGTGCTTGCACCAAAGCACTTGGGTTGGTCTACTGATTGATCACTGTTATCTTATTAAGTGAATGTGAGCTTTAAAATATACAGATTTAAAAGATGCTGTGGATGTACAAGGTGTATATAAATTATATTTTTAACTCTACTAATGAATAAAAATTTAATAAAACACTGACATGCTGTTTTTGTACCATCTGTGAAAATCCTCAGAGTTTCACCGAGTACCTGGAGGATGGTAGTGCACTATGTGTTCGACTGCACTGCAACTGTATATGGGAATGTGTGAATCATCAGCTCATTTGCTATGACCTGGCAGCAGAAAGCACAGTGTGTGGAATGGTTTATCAATATGAAATCGGATGTGCAGGTTCAAAATCTTGTTTTTAAGCTTTCGCCGTGTTCTAAATGTAATTTATTCCTTTTTGGGTAATTCCCCGGCGTCTGAGTTCTAATTGCCGACGTTTCGGAACTCACTATCACTTCATTCACCTGCCTATGAAGATGGAACCGATAGTGAGTTCCGAAACGTCGGCAATTAGAACTCAGACGCCGGGGAATTACCCAAAAAGGAATAAATTACAGGTTCAAAATCGTTTCTGAGCAGTGTATCACATGGTGCCATCATCCATAATATGATTATGTGTTTGTGCAACAAAGGTGCAGGACATTCACATATGTCTGACCGAAATATCAAACATGTGAGGTCTTTGTCTGTGGTCTCTGCAAGTCTACAGTGACACTGCACTCAACGGTATTCCTGTAAGTTAACAAATATTGTGTACAATTATGCCAGGTGAGTGGGTAGCACATAAGAAAGCTGCAGTGAGCATGCTTGAGAAACTGGACAAAGACAACAAATTCCTAAGCAAAGCCATATTCTCTGAAGAAGCTGCATTCCACTTTTCAAGAAAAGCAAAAGAATGAAATATTCATATTGGCAGGTCAGAACACCCTTTCGCTGCAGTGGGAACAATTAGAGACAACCCCAAAGTTAATAAGTGTGGTGTGGCCTGTTGCATGATATTTGAATCGTGCCAGAGTAACTGTGACATCTCCCAGCTACCTGGATGTGCTGAAAAACTTTTATCCATGTATAGTTACAAGGTCTGCAGCCTGCTGAATTCTTCCAGCAAGAAGATGCACCACCACACCTGACCTTGTTTGTACATTTTGTAATCAGAATGTCACAATTGTTCATGTATCTCTTATTCAACATTTCCAGAAGTTATGGATTGGTCATGATGGTCCCATCTTTCAGCCACCAGATCACCAAATATTGCATCCTTAGATATTTTCCTATGGGGATACACAAAGGACTGCATGTACCAGACTGGTAGCCAGCATAAAATATTTGAAAAACAGACCTGAAGCTGCCATTGCTCCAGTTAATGTTGATCTGCTGCAGTGTACATGGATGCAACCCAAATATTGCTTAGACATTGACTGTGTGTAATGTTCAGAACAAACTCTTTTGTCTCTTTGCTTGTTTCATGTCTGCCTCCGTTACAAATTGCTTGCCCACCAGTTGCTGCTTGATCAGTCCAAAGAGTTAGATATCACTGAGGCTTACAGGGTGAGATGGACTTGTGACTGGTTACAGCAAATTGTTAGAGGGTGTGGATCACCCACCCAACAGTCTGATCTTGCACTACCAGATGGCAGCACACCGTTGGCTGCAGTAGAGTTGGGGTAATGCATGACATCAGAAATTAGTTTTGGTGGCTACCCTGTTTTGGTAGAAAATTGGAAGAAAAACATGATTTTTTTGGATATGGCTGTACAGGAGTAAACTTGATTAAACTGGCTCATGTTTGGGCATGGTGGCAGATTTTATGACGCTAAAATTTCAGAGACTGATGAAAATAAGAAAAATCAGAACAATGAGACTGCCTGACAAGATGCTGGTAGTAGTAAATATTGTGCTGATGTTCTATTGTGAAAATGTTTAAGAGGAGTGTTTCCAGATTGTCAGTGGCCAAAGTCATTTTCAAGGATACCAACATTTCTACCTCCATGCCCCATATTCTCCTACAATGACAATTTTCTTGCATTTCATTAACCCTTCAATAGGAATAAAACAAAGACTGCGTTAAGTGGAGACCAGGTCTGTCCACCTGACACACAGCCCTGGACTAGGCCACAGCCAAGTACAGGGCTGTTGAACCTATGGCACATGGCATTCTTTACAGTCCCTTTTTTGTTTTATTTTGCCCAACCAACATCTCTATAGTGTGAAGAATATGTGTATATGTACACATATCTGACTGCATAGAGACTGAACATGAATTACTGGTACTACCAAATAATGCTGTGATAAATTATTCTTATACAAATCAGCAGTGATGCGAAGTGTTAACTGCAACCTCATCACTGGGGTGCCCGCCTGGCGGTGACTGGTTGAACACGTGATACTGGACAAAACGTTTAACCAAATGGTCACACTCCATCCGTTTTTGGCCGATTTCTTACACAGTGGACCCACTGGTCGACCATGCTCTGCTGAGTGTGTAGTCATACTGCACACGCTCTACAACCAAGATCACGCCAGTTTTTAATGGGATTTCGTGTGGAGTGCATTAAAATGGAAGAACAATTGTTGTTGTTAGAAAACCCTTTGTTGAAAATATTATTATTAGAGGACGAGAGAAGCGATTGGGTAAACCCAATTTTAGACAAAAGAGAAAATTGTGGTGAGTTTCATACTTTGCTCCCAATGCTGCTGGAGCAAGCACAAAATTTTTTTCAGTATTTTAGAATGGGGCCCGACATTTTCTGGTACATCCTACATAATATTAGGCCACATATAGAAAAACAAAGTAATTTTAGGAAATTTATTTCTCCAGAGGCATGGCTCACTGTAACATTAAGGTACATCTGCAGAAAAATTATTTTTTGTGATATATAACAGCCTTTAATTATTATTTTTATAAGGAATTTCAAAATATATATTTAAGCCCTAAAACTAAACTAAACTCCGTGGCTTTAGTCCGCGAGCGAACCATACCGACAGAGCGGCCGCCGCCGGTAGGCGAAGTTAGTGCCAACTTTTGCGGATAGAGG
>Ga0123357_10000595_pt1 | contig 35783 bp, 18 predicted proteins | sample TergutEmb28metaG_FD_89873 | JGI IMG/M metagenome (GOLD analysis project Ga0123357, IMG submission 89873) | Embiratermes neotenicus P4 segment gut microbial communities from Petit-Saut dam, French Guiana - Emb289 P4 | ecosystem: Host-associated > Arthropoda: Insects > Digestive system > Gut ... | reverse complement strand
GAAATCACAGGGCAGGCACAATGCGGCGGCAAATGGGTGCTCGCGTACTCGTATAGTGGCCCCTTGCCGGGCCGCACCAGGCATAACTCGTAGCTGTCGAAGGCGGTCCCCAGGTCCGCGATCATGGTCATGATCGGCACACACCCAGACTCCACGTCGAGCGTCACGTCAGTGCTGTCTTCGACCGGATCCCTGGTCGCCTCGACCCGCGTGACGAATCCGCAGATTCCCGGGTCAATGTCAACGTTGGTCATCTTGGCTCCTTCATGAAAATGGGGGACGACCCCCGTACCCCGCGCGCTGCCCACCTTCCATCCATCGTGGCGAGCATCGCAGCGACCTTCGGTGCTTTCGACAAACCAGAATCCCTGCTCCTCGCGGGTCCGGCAGCCTACACCTCTCAGTCTTGCTGGAGGTGCGCGGGCCCGCCAGCAACTGAGATGTCATCGCGAACACCACACCAGCCAGCCAACGAAAGTCCACACCAGGGGCGGTGCCGCGCCACGCGGTTGCTTCCGACGCCTGTGGGCACGCCTGGCGGGGGCCACACGCTAACACGGCGTGGCCCGATTGAGGGTCGCCCACCTTCAACCGGGACCACGCCGTGGGAACAGGCGCGCGCTGGCGAACCGCTGGTTGCTCAGCAGTTCGCGCGCCGCCTATAGCTCAGCCATGCCACACCGCTGGCGATCACCAGAAGCGCCATGGCAACCAATTGCCCGAAGGCCATACCACCGGACTGCACGCTGCCGCCCGTCGCCACACCAATCACCGGCGGTTCGTCCGTGGCAGCGCCGATCGGTGGCTCCTCGACCAGCAAGGTGGACGAGCAACTCTCCTCGGCCCCGCTGGTGCAGGTCGACGGGACATCCTCACCGGGGTTGTCCGGGTTCTTGCCGGTGCCCGTGACCTTGTTCACGAACGTGTTGGACGGGGTCACGTTCTGGTTCACGATCACCTGGTAGGTGACGATCACCGACTCCCCGGCTGGGACCTCGCCAGCCCAGGTCAGCACGTTGCTGCTCGACAACGTCGGCGCGGCGGCCTGCTGGCCCCCCAACGTCGCCTTCAGCGAACTCTTCACCACCGTGGCGTGGGCCAGGACACCGGCCAGGTTGTCCGTCAACGTCACCGGGTCCAGATCCGTGTTCCCCGTGTTCTTGCCAGTGAGCGCGTAGGTGATGAGCTGACCGGGTGCGACATGGGAACCGGACTTGGGGTTCGAGGTCTTCGTCACACTCAAGCTGGGAGTGCTCGGCGTCAGATCCGACGAACAACCCATCTCGCCACCGTTCTCGCATGTGGACGGCACATCCTGGCCCGGGTTGTCCGGGTTCTCGCCCGTGCCGGTGACGGCGTTGACGAGATGATCAGTCGAACTCAAGCCGTCGTTGACGGTGACCTGATAGGTGATCGTCGCCGTCTGGCCCATCGGAACGTCGCCCACCCACGTCAGGGTGTTCTTCGCGATCGTCGGGACCGTTGCCTTGGCGCCGTTGACTGTGGCCGACAGCGAGCCAGCCACCAGCGTCGTGTGCGCGAGCACATTCGTCAGGTCGTCGGTGACGGTCACCGGGTTCAGATCGGTGTTGCCCGTGTTGCGTGCCGTGATGGTGTAGGTCACGACCTCGCCGGGAGCCACCTGGGAGCCGGATGCCGGATCCGACGTCTTCGACATCGCCAGGCCAGGCTCACTGGGAGTCAGCGTGGACGAGCAACCGGCATCGGTTCCGTTCTCGCACGTCGAGGGAACGTCCTCGCCCGGGTTGTCCGGGTTCTCGCCCTTGCCGGTGACGCTGTTGGCCAGAATGTCGGCCTTCGTCACGTCCTGGGCGACCGTCACCGAGTAGACCACGGTCACCGTTTGCTCAGCCGGCACGTCGCCCGCCCAGGTCAACGTGTTGCTGGCCACGCTCGGAGCGGGCGGTGTCTGCCCGTTGCTCATGGTGGCCGTCGGCGTGCCCGTCAGCGTGGCGTGCGCCAGCACCCCGGACAGGTCGTCGGTCAACGTCACCGGGTTCAGATCGGTATTGCCGGTGTTTGTCGCCGTCAACGTGTAGGTGACCTTCTGGCCTGGCGCCACTTGCGAGCCGGAGACGGGGTTGGAGGTCTTGGCGATGCTCAAGCCGGGAAGGCTCGGCGTCAAGATCGACGTGCACGAGTCCTCGACGCCTGCGGTGCAGGTGGACGGGACGTCCTGACCCGGATCATCCGGGTTCTTGCCCGTGGCCGTCACGTGGTTCGTGATCGTGTCGCCCTGAGCCAGCTTGTCGTTGGCCGTCACGGCGTAGGTGACGGTGACCGTCTGACCGGGCTGGAGATCGCCCGCCCAGGTCAGGGTCTGGCCGTCGCTGGACAGCGCCGGGGCGGACGCCTGCTGCGTGCCGATCATCGCCTTCGGCGAGCCGGACACCAGCGTCGCGTGAGCCAGGACGCCCGACAGGTCGTCGGTCAACGTCACCGGGTTCAGGTCCGTGTTGCCGTCGTTCGTCGCCTTCAGGGTGTACGCGACCGTCTGGCCAGGCGCCACCTGCGAACCCGTCGCCGGGACCGAGGTCTTCGTCACCGACAGGTGGGGAACGCCGGGCGTCAGGACCGATGTGCAGTCGGCCCCAGTCCCGTCCTCACATGGGGACGGAACAGGCTCGTCCGGATAGTCCGGATTCGTCCCGGTGCCGACGACGTGGTTCGTCAACACGTCAGCCGGCGTCGCGTCCTGGTCGACCGTCACCCGATAGGTGACGACCACCGATTGTCCGGCTGGCACGTCGCCCGCCCACGTCAACACGGTGCCCGTCACCTGCGGCGTGCCGGCCGCGTGGCCGTTCACCGTCGCCGACATCGAGCCCGCCACCATCTGGGAATGGGCCAGTACGTCCGACAAGTTGTCGGTCAACGTCACCGGGTTCAGGTCCGTATTGCCGTCGTTCACGCCGGTCAGCGTGTAGGTGACGACGTCACCCGGCGCGACCTGGGAGCCCGACACCGGATCCGAGGTCTTCGTAACGCTCAGGTCCGGCTCGGCGGGCGTCAGGATGGACGAACACCCTGGCTCGTCGCCGCTGACGCACGTCGACGGCACGTCCTCGCCCGGATTGTCGGGGCTGGCGCCCGAGCCGGTGACGTTATTCGCGATCACGTCGTCCTTGGTCACGTCCTGGTTGACCGTCACCTGGTAGACGATGGTCACCGTGGCGTTCACGGGGAGATCGCCCGTCCAGGTCAGCACGTTGTCGCTGGAGACCGTGGGGGCGTTCGCCGGCTGACCGGCGATGCTCGCAGCCAGCGAGCCGCCGACCAACGTGGCGTGCGCCAGGACGTTCGACAAGTCGTCGGTGACGATGACCGGGTTCAACTCGGTGTTGCCAGAGTTGTGCGCCGTCACGGTGTAGGTCACCGTCTGGCCGGGGGCGACCTGGGAACCGGAGACCGGGTCGGAGGTCTTCGTCACCACGAGACCGGGAAGGGCTGGGGTCAACACCGACGTGCAGCCGGCGCCCGTCCCGTCCTGGCAGGTGGACGGAACGTCCTGGCCCGGATCGTTCGGGTTCTCACCCGTGCCGACCACGTGGTTCGTCATCACGTCTGCGGGGGTGACATCGGCGTTGACAACCACGGCGTACGTGACGGTCACCGTCTGGCCTGCGGGGACGTCGCCCGCCCAGGTCAGCGTCGCCGAGTCAGACGAGATCGTCGGCGCGGGGGCCGACCCGCCACCGGTGACCGACGCCGTCGGCGTGCCCGTCAACGTGGCGTGCGCCAGCACCCCGGACAGGTCGTCGGTCAACGTCACCGGGTTCAGGTCGGTGTTGCCCGAGTTCGTGGCCTTCAGGGTGTAGGTCACCGTCTGGCCGGGGGCGACCTGCGCACCCGTCACCGGGTTGGAGGTCTTTGTCACCGTCAGCGCTGGAACGCCCGGCGTCAAGGTCGAGGAACAACCCGCGTCGGTGCCGTTCTCACACGTCGACGGAACGTCCTGGCCCGGGGCTCCCGGGTTGGTGCCGGTGCCGGTCACGTCGTTGACCAAGAGGTCCGACGACGTGACGTCGGCGTTGACGACCACGGCGTAGACCACCGTGACCGTCTGACCGGCGGGAACATCGCCTGCCCACGTCAACGTGCCGTTGGCCATCGTCGGATTCGGCGCCGACTGGCCGCCGCTGATCGTCGCCACCGGGGTGCCGCTCAGGGTCGCGTGCTTCAGCACGTTGGACAGGTCGTCGGTCAGCGTCACCGGGTTCAGGTCGGTGTTGCCGTCGTTGACGGCGGTCAGCGTGTAGGTGACCTTCTGGCCTGCCGACACCTGTGAGCCAGAGGCCGGATCCGACTTCTTCGAGATGCTCAGGTGGGGAACCTGGGGCGTCAACGTCGAGGAACAGCCAGCTTCCGCGCCTGTGGCGCACGTCGACGGGACATCCTGGCCTGGATCGTTCGGGTTCGTCCCCGTGCCGGTCACATGGTTGGCCAACGTGGCGTCGCCGGACACGTCGTCGTTGACGACGACGCTGTACGCCACGACCACCGACTGCCCGGCAGGCACCTCGCCCGACCAGGTCAGCACATTGGCCGACGACACCGACGGAGCGGTCGCCGACTGGCCGTTGACGGTCGCCGTCAGCGAACCGGGAACCATCGTCGCGCTGGCAAGCACGTCGCTCAGGTCATCGGTCAGCGTCACCGGCTTCAAGTCGGTGTTGCCCGAGTTCGTGCCGGTCAGCTTGTACTGGATGGCCTGGCCGGGGAGCACCGGGGAGCCGGTCGCCGGAACCGAGGTCTTGGACACCGTCAGCTTGGGAGCGCCCGGCGTCAAGGTCGAGAAACAGCCAGGCTCGGTGCCGGTCGCGCACGTCGAGGGCACGTCCTGGCCCGGGATATTCGGGTTTTCGCCCGACGCGATCACCTTGTTCACCAGCACGTCGGTGGCCGTCACGCCGGAGGCCACGGTCACCTGATAGGTCACCGTCACCGTCTGGCCAGCCGCGATATCGCCCGTCCACGTCACGACGTGGCTGGCCGACACCGACGGGGCGTTCACGGTGGCGCCACCGGTGATCGTCGCCGTGGGAGCGCCGTTCAGCGTCGCATGAGCCAGGACGCCGGACAGGTCGTCGGTCATGGTCACCGGGCTCAGATTCGTGTTGCCGGAGTTCTTGGCGACCAGCTTGTACGTGATCGTCTGGCCAGGGGTCACCTGGGAACCAGACGCCGGCGTGGAGGTCTTCTGCACGTCCAGCGCGGGGACATCGACCGTCACCGTGGAGGAACAACCCGCGTCGGTGCCAGCCGTGCAGGTCGACGGCACGTCCTGGCCCGGATCGTTCGGGTTCTCGCCGGTGCCGGTCACAGCATTGGCCAACTGCGCGCCGGCAGGCACGTCCTGGTTGACGACCGCGCTGTAGGTGATGACCGCTTCCTGTCCTGCCGGGACGTCACCCGCCCAGGTCAACGTGTTGCCGTCCGCCGAGAGCGCCGGGGGCGCGACCACCGTGTTGTTGACGGTCGCCAGGAACGACGCCGGGTCGATGGTGGCGTATGGGGTGACCTTCGACAGGTCGTCGGTCAGTGTCACCGGATTCAGATCCGTGTTGCCGTCGTTCTTCGCGGTCAACGTGTACGTGACCGTCCGGCCGGGAGCGACCTGGGTGCCCGACGCGGGCGTCGAGGTCTTCGACACGCTCAGGTGGGGAGCGGCTGGCGTGACCGTCGACGTGCAACCCGCCTCCGTGCCGGTCTGGCACGTCGAGGGAACGTTCTGGCTCGGGTAGTCGGGGTTCGTGCCGGTGCCGATCACATGGTTGACCAGGGTGTCAGCCGCCGTCGCGTCGGCGTCCACCGTCACGGTGTAGGTGACGGTCACCGTCTGGCCAGCCGGGACATCGCCCGACCAGGCCAGCGTATGGCCGACCGCGCCCAACGCCGGGGCAGCCGCCGCCGCGCCGTTGCTCAACGTTGCCTTCAGCGAAGCGGTGTTCAGCGTCGCATGCGCGAGGACGCCCGACAGGTTGTCGGTCAGCGTCGCCGGACGCAGGTCCGTGTTGCCGTCGTTGTGGCCCGTCAGGGTGTACGTGATCGTCTGGCCTGGCGTCACCTGGGCGCCGGTCGCCGGAACCGACGACTTCGACACCGTGAAATCGGGAACAGCCGGCGTCACCGTGGACGAGCAACCCGATTCGGCGCCCGTCTGGCACGTCGACGGAACGTCCTCACCCGGATAATCCGGGTTCACCCCGGTGCCGACCACATTGTTGACTAGTTTGTCGGCGGCAGTCACGTTGGCGTTGACCGTCACGGTGTAGGTGACGGTCACCGTCTGACCGGCCGGGACATCGCCCGCCCACGTCAACGTGGTGCCCGCCACGCTCGGCGCAGCCGCCGACGCGCCGTTGCTCAACGTCGCCTTCGGGGTGCCCGTCAGCGTCGCATGCGCCAACACGGCGGACAGGTCGTCGGTCAGCGTCACCGGGTTCAGGTCGGTGTTGCCGTCGTTGTAGCCCGTCAGGGTGTAGGTGATCGTCTGGCCGGGGACCACCTGGGCGCCGTTCGCCGGAACCGACGACTTCGACACGCTCAGGTGGGGGACAGCCGGCGTCACCGTGGACGAACAGCCATCCTCGGTGCCGGTCGTGCAGGTGGACGGGACCTGCTCATCGGGAACGTCTGGGTTGACGCCCTTGCCGATCACCTTGTTGGTGAACGTGTTCGCCGCCGTCACGGCAGTGCTGACGGTCACCGTGTAGGTGACGGTCACCGTCTGGCCGGTGGGGATATCACCCGACCACTGCACGGTCTTGCCATCCGAGGACATCGAGGCCGCCGCGACCGACCCGCCACCGGTGATCGTCGCCATCGGCTGGGCCGTCAACGTGGCGTGCGCGAGCACGCCGGACAGGTCGTCAGTCAGCGTCACCGGGTTCAGATCGGTGTTGCCCTTGTTTTGCGCGGTCAACTGGTACGTGATCGTCTGGCCGGGGACCACCTGGGCGCCGTTGGCCGGGTTGGAGGTCTTCTTCACGATCAACTCGGGCACGCCCGCCGTCACCGTGGTGCCACAACCCGTCTCAGTGCCCGTGACGCACGAGGTCGCCACGTCGGTGTTGGGGTCCTTCGGGTTGACGGCCTTGCTGACCACATGGTTGGTGAACGTGGTGCCGGCGGTCACATTGGCGTTGACGGTCACTGTGTAGGTGACAGTCACCGTCTGCCCGGCGGGAATGGCACCGGTCCAGGTCAGCGTATTACTGGGCGCGGTCGGTCCGTTCAGCGTCCCACCGCCTGTGGCTGTCGGCGCGCCCGTCATGGTCGCGTTCGCCAAAACGCCGGACAAGTCGTCGGTCAGCGTCACCGGGTTCAGATCCGCGTTGCCCAGGTTCTTGGCGGTGATCGTGTAGGTGATCGGCTTGCCGGGCGCCACCATCGCGCCCGAGGCCGGAACCGAGGTCTTGCTCACCTGCAAGCCGACGACATCGATCGGGGGCGTGACCACTGGGCCGCCGCCACAATCGGCGTCCGTCTCGTCGCAGCCTGGCGTCGTCGGTGTGACGGTCGCCCTGTTGGTGGCGTCCGAACCTGTGATGGTGCCGACGATCTTGTATGTCGCGCTGCCTCCAGCCGGCGCCGTGACGGTCCCCGACACGTTGTTGCCATCGTGCGCCGCCGTGCAGGTGGCGCCGCCCGTGCCCGCGCAGGAGACGCTGGAAACGGCAACGCCGTCGGGCACCACGTCGGTCACAGCAGCCGTGCCTGGGCCAGTTCCGTCGTTGTTGACGACCAGGGCGTAGGTGATCGGGTCGCCGATGTTATACGTCGTTTTGTCAGCGGTCTTGGTCTGCGTGAAATGCGGCTCGACCACGCTGAAGGGGGCGGTCGCCGTGTTATTCGACAGGTTGGTGTCGGCCAAGCCGCCGTCTTTCTGGACGTTGTCGGAGCCTGGATCGACGGTGTTGGTGTCGAAATCCGTCGGGATGACGGCGGTGTTTGTGTATGGCCCAGGATGGGCGGTCACCGTGCCGCTGACCGTGAGCCGCACCGACGAGCCCGCCGGACCCGTCCAATCCTCGGACACCGTCGAACCGGTGCCGTCACCCGTGACGCACGTCGCGCCGCCCGAGGCCGTACACGTCCAGTTCACGCCGGTGATCGGCAGGGAGCTCAGGTCGTCATACACGCGGGCGACGCCGTCAGGCGCATTGCCGATGGCCGTCGGGCCGTTGTTCGTCGCGTTCAGGGTGAAGGAAATGGGGTCGCCCGCCATGAAGGTGCCGGCAGGCAGGCCGTCATGGCCTGGTGTGGTGGTGGACAGCGACTTGGTGATCGACAAGTCGGTCAAAGCGGTGACGCTGACGGCGCGGATGTCATGGAAGTCCGTCGAACCGCCGGTGGACGCGGCGAACCCGAGTTTCAGCGTCGCGGGAAGCGCGACCTGCCCGGCGACGCTGTTGAGATTCGCGGTGAAGACCTGACTCATCGCGCCCGGGTTGGTGTTGGTTTTGACCGCCGACGGGGAGATGAACACCGTCACCTGGACGTTGCTCCCCTGCGGCTCCACCCGCACCATCACGCGGCGGTACTGGGAAGTCACCGTCGCTGGATCGGCTTTGCTCCCACTCGTGCCCGTCCAGAGGGCGGCGCCGGAGAGAGTCGTGCTGCCCGCCACCCACGGGTACTGGGTATTCGCCGCCGCCGAACAGTTACCGGGGCCCGAGCCGCGCATGCCGATGCCGCCGTTGGTCAGCAACGTCGCGTTGCCGCCCGAGTTGCCCTTGGAACTGCTGGCGAAGTTTCCGTAGACATCCAGGCCCAAGCCCAGATACCCGCCGGTGACGCCCGGCTGCGTGCAGGTGGTGCCGGTGCCTGCGCCGTTGGCGTAGCCCAGACCGTTGCCGGGACCGCCAGCCGTGAACTTACTGTCCCCGTTAATGAGGTACATGGAGATGCCGTCGCCCGTGTGGCCGTTGGTGCCACCACCGGTGTAAGCGGTGCCGCCGGCCTGGCGATAGTCGAACGACACCTCGAAACCCGTCGTGGACGGGAATGCGGTATTCGCCAAGAGGTTGGTGGCTTCGTTGGTGCCGGCGTCCGTCAAGCGCAGCCATCCGTCGCTGGTGATCGTATTGCCCACCGTGTTGCCGGTGCGGATGGAACTCCACGCCGGATCGACGCTGCCAGGCGAACCCGTCTGGAAATCGGTAATGGGGAACGGCGGGATGGCCTGCGCCTGCGGCGCGCCGATGAACTCCATCGACACCGCCCCGGCGAAGACCAGAGCCCCGGCGGTGACCGCCGCCGCAGTCCGGCGTCCGGCTGTGCGCATGACGGCACGCACAGAACGCGGGGAAAGAACAGATGTGAGCCGACGCACGAGGCGTGCCGGCGGATGAACTTTTGTACCCATTTGCCACGCGGGAGAACCCACGATCCCGTGTTTTCACAGGTCTTCTCGGCCCCAAGCAGCCTGAAGCGGTCCCCCTTACTACCCTCCACAAGTCACTTTATACGCCACCACTAATCAGATCAAACCGTGCGAATCGTCACATGTAGAGGTAGTGGTGCGCAACCAGGTGCGCCGTTCGCTGTCGGCATAAACAGGGGGTTGGGGCGAATTGCCTCACAACAACGCGGCGCGCCCCCGGCAATGTGTGCCGGGGGCGCGTGGTTGATCTGGTGAATGACGAGTCGGCGTCAGCTCTCGATCGCCGGAGCGACCGGGGTGGGGTCGATGGCGGGCGTCGACGGAGCACCACCGGACTTCAGGGCGGCCAGACGGGCCTCGACCTCGGCGTCGTCGCCGGTGGCCTGCAACTGCGCGAACTGGTTGTCCAGCGACATGGACGCGATCTCGGCCTGGCCGGTGGCCTGGGCCTCCTGATGGCGTACGACGTCCTCAAAGCGGGAGATCTCGCTGGTGGGGTCCATGATGTTGATCGACGCCAGCGACGACTGCACCTGCTGCTGCGCCACGGCGGTCTTCGAGCGGGCGACCAACTCGTCGCGCTTCGACTTCAACTCCGAAAGCTTCTCCTCCATCTGCATGAGGCCGCTCTTGAGCTGGTCGACCGTCGACTGCTGGGAGGCGATCATCGGCTGCTGCTGCTTGACCTCGTTCTCGGCGTCCAACTGTTTGTGCAACGCGATCTTGGCGAGCTGGTCGAAACGGTCGGCGTTGGCCGTGTCACCCTTGGCGCGGTACTGGTCGGCCGCCTGGGACGCGGACTGCGCCTTGGAACCCCAGTCTTGGATGGCGGCAACGTCGGCGTTGTAATCCTGCTGGGCCATCCGCAAGTTGCCGATCGTCTGGGCGATGGCCTGCTGGGCCTCGGCGATGTTGTTGGAATAGTCGCGGACCATCTGGTCCAGCATCTTCTGGGGGTCCTCGGCGCGGTCGATCAGGGCGTTGACGTCGGCCTTCGTCAACTGCGCGATCCGTCCGAGAATAGTTTGCTTCTCTGCCATCTGTTTTCCTTTGTTCCTTGCTCGATGAGGGCAATCGTGTGACTGGGGCCGCCATAGCGAGAAGACGGACGGGCACCCGCCTTCACCAACGATTTCGACGACTGGTGGGCTGCTGCACCCACTAGATATCAGCGTGCCGCGCGCAGGGGTGGCAGTCAACACAGATCCCAGTTGCCAGTTCCTTGCAGGTTCATGAGCGCTCGCCACGCGGACGGTGAGCCGTATCTTCATTGATCAGCCAGTAGCGGTGGCCTTTGCCCCACCGTTCCTCTACGAGTTGCCGTGCCGCCTCCCAGGAGACCGCTCGCAGAGCAAAACGAATTTCTGGTTGGCCATCCAACCAGATAATTCCTGTGAACCGATAGGACCGGTCTGGGGCGTCATCTTGGGGATAGAAATATGAGATCGTCATCCCATTTACCTCCCTGCCTCACATTCCTTGGGCGTAGGAATGGCCGAGTCCCGCATTCCATAGGTAACGGGGGATTCACTGGTTTTCCCGCTCCCTAAGCTTGACCAGCAGGGCGCGACCCCGATCCGTCGTGATGTACCGTTGCGTCCGCGCTCGCGGGCGATCAGGGATGGTGCGGGCGAGCAAGCCTTGTTCCACCACGCTCAGGATATGGTTCTGATAGTTCAGGTAGGCATCTGACAACGAGATAGCCGCAAGAAGATCTGCACGCTTGATGGGGCGAAGGGCAGCCTCAAGCACGGCGAGAACTTCCTCACTAACATCCTCAATAACTTGCTCAACTTGCTCAACTTGGTGGCTCTCAGCATCCACGTGGTGGCTGACTTGCTGCTCGGCAGGCACGAAGTAGCGCGGATCGTGGTTGGGGATGTGGACGGTGACGCGAAGCCGCTCGTGCAACTCCTCGATCTCTGGCTCGCCGTAGCCAGCCGCAACCATGTCCTGGATAGCTTTCCGCAAGCCTGAACCCCAAGTCTCAATCAGATGCATCTCTCGGAAGACACGGGCTACCGCCGGGTTGCGCAACACGGAAACCCCATTGGTGATCTGCTCGATGGTGACGCCGGGGACTAGTCCGCCAGGGCTTTCAATAGTGATCAACTCATCCCAGAAGGCGACCTTGATGGCCGACCCTCCGTAGGAGTAACTGGAATGCACCAAGGCGTTGATGACAAATTCCCGGATCGACGATTCAGGAATCGACGGAATGTCTTTGCGCCGCCAATCCCAATTCGGGTCTCCGTTGCCGAATTCTGCCCGCAAAAACCGATGGCGCTGCAAAAATGTCATCACATGGTCAACGGCCAACGGCAACGGACCCTCAATGCTGGCCTGATCGGCGAATTCAAGTCCTTTCGGGCCACGAAAACGGGCGCACTGGACCCACGCATGTGGATAGAACCGCTGGGGGGTGCGGCAGGCCACGAGCACTCCGGCATTGGTTGGCTTGAGCTGGCCGTCTTCCCGTTTGGCCAACTCCAGCGTCACAAGCTCCTCTTCCCCGATCTGACGCCCGAGCATGTTGGTCAGACTGGCAAGGTCCAAGTCCTCCATCGATGCTTCAGCGGCCACCAGTCGGTCGAACGACAGCGGACCGGACGACCGGGCAAGGTCGTCCACCAAGAGCGTCGTCGCCTGCCGGTTAGACGAGCCAAGACGCATGAAAGTGCCCTGGTAACGGCCCACGGCCTTCAGATAGTACGGGCGGTGGCTGCCGAGTGGAACATTGGCTACCAACACAGTCTTGTCATCGACCGACACCATTTCGATGGTCGGGACAAGCTGAGGCCGGATCGAATCAGCGATCAAATTCGCCAACGTGAGCTCGGCAACTTCAGGGTTCGGCACCCCAACAACGTTGCGGTCGTCGTCAACACCAATCGCTAGTTGCCCACCGGCTGAGTTAGCGAAAGCGACGACCGTCCGCAGCACAGAGTCCGCGCCAGACAAATCGCGCTTGTAGTCGAGGGTCTTACCCTCGGGCGGAAGCTCGCCACCTTCCGCCAGCAACAGGTCAACAGCCACGGCACCTCCTTCAGCCTATGAGATCGAGGCTAGCGACCGGCACTGACAATTTTCTGCGAGCTCGACGATACGACAGGCTAGATGCCGTCAAACCCCTGCCGCGCGGGCCGCCCTAGAAGCGACCGCCTCCACCACCGAAACCGCCGCCACCGAAGCCGCCGCCTCCACCACCGAAGCCGCCACCGCCGAACGACATGCCGCCTCGGCCTGAGCCGAAGCCGATGCCGCCTCCGCGAGCAACGCCGCCCATGCCGCCGAGCAGGCTGCCCAGGAGCATTCCGGCGACCATCTGGCCCGCGCCGCTCCCGACGGCGCCCATCACGCCGCCAGAGCCGCCGCCCCAACTGCTCACGTCGTTCTGGGCCTCCGTGAGCGCCTGCTGCGCCATCGTCACCGCCTGCTGGGCGTCGCCGTACGCCTGGGTCGGGTCGGTGGACAGCGTCTGCTGGGCCAGGCCGACCAAGCGGGTCGCCTCCGACAGGCGCGTGCGAGCGTCCGCGTCGATGCCCGTGCGCCGGGAGTCGATGTAAGCCGACGCCTGGGCGATGAGTTGCTGGGCGTGGCCGAGCGTCTGCTGGGTGGCCGCCGCAGCCTTCTGCTGGGCAGCCTGCTGCCCGCGTGCCGGGGCGAGCATGGTGTCCAGGGCCGCCTCCGCGTTGGACAGGCGTGTCAGGGCCGCGATGGGGTCGCCGCCGTTGGCAGCGGCCTGGGCCTGCGTCAGCGCCGCGCGCGCCTCGGTGGCCTGGGGAGAATTGTTCAACGCCGGATCCTGGGCCGTGAACCGGTCAACGTCGGCCAGATCGGCGGACATGGACGCGATGCCCTGTTGCAGGTGCGCGGCGGACTGGGCCAAATCCTGGTCGCCGTGGTCGACGGCGTCGAGCATCTGGCTGGCCTGGGCGACGGCGTTCTGGCCGGCCCGGGCGAACGCGACCGCCTGGTTCTTGTTCTGCGCCGCCAACGCCTGGCGTCCCTTCGCAACGGCGTCGCGCGCGCCGGCCACCAGCGTTGCCGCATGGTCGGGGGCCACCGCGATGGACGCGAGCGCCGTCGCCGGATAGGACGTGGCCAACGTCGTCAACTCCTGTTTGGCGACGGGGATGCGCTGCTCGACCTCGCCAGCCCGCTGCTCGGTCTCGTCCAACACCTGGCCCGCCCGGTCGGCCAGCTTGCGCAGATCCTCGAAGGACTGCTCCTGGGCGTCCAGCAGGTCGCCGGCGTGGTCGCACAACTGGATCAGCTCGGCCAGCATCGTGCGCTTCTGCGGCTCGGTTTCGGGCGTGCCGTCGTCGAGGCGTTGGCGGATGGCGAACGCCTGGGCGACCTCTTTCTTCGACTCCTCCACGGCTGCGCGGAACTGGTCGGTGGCCTCCAGGCCGAATTCGGCCTGGGCGTAGGTGACCTCGTCGTCGCTGGACTTCAAGGCGTTGTCCATGTGGACCAGGGCTGCGGCGGCGCGGCGGTCCAGTTCGTCGGTGGGCAAGTTGGCCAGTTCGTTGGCTGCCGCAGCCGGTGTGGGGGCGGCTTGCTGGGCCGGACGGCGTCGGCGCACCACCAGGAAGATGACCGCGCCCACGACGACGATGACGCAGACGACGATGATCGCGATGGTTCCGGCGCCCGGACCCGGCGGGGCCGTGATCTGGTCGGCTGCGGCAACGGCTGCGCCCGCCCAATCATGTGCGTGCAGCTTGTCCTGGACGGCGTTTTCAATGGCGCTTTGTTCACCCGACGACATGCCCGACGACGTGTCGACGGCAAACCCCCACTCCTGGTCTTGGACGGCGACGGCGATCAACAAGTCATTAGAGCCCATGCCCGATTGGGTGGCCGTCTGGTCAGCCCAGTCTTGGCCTTGCAGCCCGTCGAAGGAGTTCACGTAAACGACGAAAAGTTGATAGTGGGTCTTGGTCGACACGGCGCTGATCGCTTGGTTGACCTGCGACATGCCGCTGGAACTCAGCACGCCAGCCTTGTCGACCACCGACTGCTGGTTCCACTGAGACGCGGTCATCGGGGGGTCAGCCGACGCGGGGGCGGCGCACAGGACGGACGCCGTCGCCAAGCCGAGTGCTGCCAGTCCGCCGGCGAACGCCGCCGCGATCCTGGACCGATTCGTCATCGTGGTCATGAGGGATACCACCTGCCTTGAGCCGATGAAATGGGTGGATAGAGCGTCCACCCGAGAGGTTTTAAGCAATCTATCGCTTTGCGCTGTACCTTCGCTGTGAACGTGCCCGTTTTACGTGAATCAAGAGCCCTCGGGGGTGGGAGGAAGGGCAGCCCTCGGCGGGTGGGGTGGCCCTCGGCAGATTGGGCAGCCCTCGGCGGGTGGGGTGGCCCCCATGAGCCCGGTACCGGACAAAAAGTGTCAGAGCCTTGTGGGAAGATGAGAATGTCGCCGAAGACGAAGGAGAAATCATGGCCGAATTCTTGTATGAAGACATGTTGCCCAGCACCGGGGAGGATGCGACGCCCTACCGGTTGCTGACCACCGACCGCGTGTCGACCGTCCAAGGGCCTGACGGGCAGGTGTTCCTCAGCGTCGCGCCCGAGGCGTTGGAACTGCTCGCCCAGACCGCCATGCACGACATCGCGCATTACCTGCGCCCGGCGCACCTGGCCCAGTTGCGCGCGATCCTAGGAGACGAGGACGCCAGCGCCAACGACCGGTTCGTCGCCCACAACCTGTTGCGCAACGCGAATATCGCCGCCGAGGGCGTGCTGCCGATGTGCCAGGACACGGGCACCGCCATCATCATGGGCAAGCGCGGCCAGCGCGTCCTGACCCAGGGCCCGGACGAGAAGCCGTTGTCGAAGGGCGTCTATAACGCCTACACGTCAGGCAGCCTGCGGTACTCGATGAACGCCCCGCTGACCATGTGGGACGAGGCGAACACGGGCTGCAACCTGCCCGCGCAGGTCGAGTTGTACGCGGACACGACGCCGGGCCACGAGACGAGCTACAAGTTCTTGTTCATGGCCAAGGGCGGCGGCTCGGCGAACAAGTCGTACCTGTTCCAGGAGACGAAGGCGATCCTCAACCCGACCTCCATGATGGCCTTCCTGGACGAGAAGATCCGCTCGCTGGGGACGGCGGCCTGCCCGCCGTACCACCTGGCCGTCGTCATCGGGGGGACGTCGGCGGAATACGCGTTGAAGACGGCCAAATACGCCTCCGCGCACTATCTGGACAACCTGCCAACGTCGGGCGACATGAGCGGGCACGGGTTCCGCGACCTCGACATGGAGGCCAAGGTGCTGGAGCTGACCCGTGGCATGGGCATCGGCGCGCAATTCGGCGGCGGGTATTTTTGCCACGACGTGCGGGTGGTCCGGCTGCCGCGTCACGGGGCGTCGCTGCCGGTGGCGCTGGCGGTGTCGTGTTCGGCTGACCGGCAGTGCCTGGCCAAGATCACGCCCGACGGCGTGTTCATCGAGCAGTTGGAAACCGATCCGTCGCGGTTCCTGCCCGACGTCCACCACGAGGACGCCGACCACGGCCCGGAGGCGGGCGAGGTGGTCGCCATCGACCTGCGCCGTCCGATGGCCGAGATTCTGGCCGAGCTGACGAAATACCCGATCAAGACGCGCCTGTCGCTGACGGGGCCGCTCATCGTCGCCCGGGACATCGCGCACGCGAAACTGCGCGAACGCCTGGAGGCCGGCGAGGACCTGCCGCAGTATTTCAAGGACCATCCGGTGTACTACGCCGGGCCGGCCAAGACGCCGAAGGGGATGGCGTCCGGGGCGTTCGGGCCGACGACGGCGGGCCGCATGGACTCCTACGTCGACCTCTTCCAAAGCTACGGCGGCTCAATGGTGATGCTGGCCAAGGGCAACCGCTCCCAGCAGGTCACCGACGCCTGCCACAAACACGGGGGGTTCTACCTGGGGTCGATCGGCGGGCCGGCGGCCGTGCTGGCACAGGACTGCATCACGTCCGTCGACATGGTCGAGTTTCCCGAGCTGGGCATGGAGGCCATCTGGAAGATCGAGGTGGTCGACTTCCCGGCGTTCATCGTCGTCGACGACAAGGGGAACGACTTCTTCGCCGATGTGATGCCGGCCTCGCACTGAGCTGCGGGTGTGCTTGGCGTCGGCGGATAAAATAGTGAAGTCGGGTTGTGGCACGAGGTTAATCTGGTTGGGACGAGAGGAAAACCTATGGGCGACTACAACTATCCGGGGTTCGACACGGGCCAGCCCGGCGTGCCTGTGTCGCCTGGCGCACCCGTCCCCGGCGAGCCACCCGAAGAAGAGAAGAAGAAGCGCAAGGGCGGTTTCCTGCTGCTCTTCCTAGCCATCATCCTGGCCGTGTGCGGGGTGGGCCTCGGCGGATACTACGTCTGGCAGAACTACCAGCCGGGCACCTACCCGGACATGGCCGGAAACCGGGTCATCCCCGACCCGGACGCCGTCGTGCCGGTGGCCCTGGCCAGCGCCACACCGGACCTCGGCAACGGGATGCGGTTCATCGTCTCGTCGGTGGGGTTGAACGTCCCCCTCGGCATCTGCAACGAGGTTAACGGCGTCATCGCGCCCCCAGGGTTCACCTCTGCCTACCTGATCCGCAACCTGGGCGTGCCCCTGGCCCAGGCGTCGAAGGGCACCGTCTACGTCGCCGCACACTCGTTGCGCAACGGCGGGTTGGCCCCCGGCAACTACCTGATCGACGTCGCCGACCAGAAGTCCAAGGTGAACCCGGGCGACACCATCCAAGTCGGCAATCTGACGTACACCATCACGGAAACGCGAATCATCCCCAAACCCGAGGTGGGCGACGTGAACGACCTGTGGACCAACGTCCCCAAGCGCCTGATCGTGTTCACCTGCCTGCAAAACGCGCAGCACACGCCGTCGACGGACAACATGATCATCATCGCGACGTTGAATAGCTGAGGACCTCCAGCCGAAGCTATTCCCCTCCACAACCCATGTGGGCCGCCGGTCAACCCGGCGGCCCACATGTTTTTCGGTTGTCAGTGCGACGGTCAACGCGACTGGCGTGCCTTCCTCAGCAACGCGCCCGCACCCAGCACACACCCCAGGCCCAGCAGGGCGAACGGCAGACCAGCCGAACCGCCGGCCAACGTGCCCCCGGTGCCGACGAGCCCACCGTGGGCCGGGGGCGTCGGCGGCGCGCTCGGCGACGGATGGGGCTTGGCCGACGCGGACGGCGACGGGCTCGGGCTCGGCGACGGTTGCGCCAACGGCATCAACTGGCCGACACCCCAGTGGGCGTCGGACTGGTAGCCGTTGTCCGTGCCGTCGGCCCAGTTGACGGTGAAGTACCGCGTGCCGTTCGTCACGTCGTTGACCTGGAAATCCATGCCCTGATAGCTGCCCGCCGTGGCCAGCGGACCCAAATCGACCGCCGCCTCGACGATGTACCCCGTCGACGTCGTGCTGGTCGCCGACGTGATCCACGATTGCTGGGTGGCCACGTCGATGCCCCGTCCGAACGACTGGGCGTTGTCTGCGCCCACCCGCATCTGGGTGGTGGCCGTGGTGGCGTCGGTGGAGTACGGGCCGGTCTTCAGGTTGCTCCGGTCGGTGTACAACTCCACCGAGTCCTGCTGGTAGGCCGGGTTGGCGGCGGGCGTTTCGACCGACGAGTCGGTCACGTTCGCCAGGACGTACAACATGCCATCGCCGTTGCTGCCGACGCCCCACAGGAGCTTGACCGCCGCCGTCGCCGGGGTGAGGCCGTCGGGAGCGGTGGCGCCGTCGGGGTCGGTCACCTTCGTCGTCGTCACGGTCGGGGCGTTGGCCCACGCCGGGTCGCTTCCGGTCCCGTCCAGTGTGGGGGCGGTGGCCGTCTGCGGGATCTGCACGAAACTCATCGGCTCAATGAGGGTGAGCAGTCCGTCGCCACCCTGGTTCCACACCGTCTGGTTCGGGTCGCTGCCAGCGCCCGCGACGCTCACGTTGAACGCCACCTGATCGCCTTGTTTCGCGTTGTCCAACGGCAAGTGGGCGACCACGTCGTAGCCGGTGGCCGTCGCGACGACCGCCGCGTCGGGGCAATCTCCGGCCACAGGCGTGCGGTGGACGGTGCAGGTGGCGCCGGCGTAGTCGAACGTGACCGCGTCGGACGCGCTGGCCGAAGTGTCGGCGACCGTCACATAGGCGGCCAGATAGTCCGGCTGCCAACGGGCCTGCCAGTCCACGACGCTGCCGTCGCCGACTGGGTTCAGCGGAACCTTGGCCCATTCAGCCGACGTGACGCCGGCCGCCGTCGCGGGAACGTCGGCGGAGAACACGTTGGCCGTCAGCGTTTGCGGGGGAAGCGTGCAGATGCTCGGGTCGCCGGTCATGCCGAGCATGATGCCGCAGTAGGCCGGCTTGGCCTGCAAGTTCGCGTCGAACGCCAACGGGGCCTGGCCCTGGCGCCACCCGCCGAGGTCTTGGTCGTCGGCCGGACCCCACAGCGTCACCGAGAACAGCTTGCCGGGATTGGCTTGCGCGAATTGCGTGAACTCGGCGAACGCCTGCTCGTAGTAGTAGCCCTGGGTGACGACGCGCGGGTCGGTGGGCGAAACAGCCGTCGAGCCGCTCGGGATGGAAATCGGGACATCCATCTCGGTGACCGCCTCCACGATCGGCAGGTCCTTGAACGTGTTGAGCGCGGTCAGCAGGTTGGCGGTCGGCGTCGCGAAATCGGGAGCGACGTGGAACTGGTGGCCCACACCGTCGATCGGCACGCCCTGGGCAAGCCAGCCTTGGATCAGGTCATGCAAGTCCTGCGCTTTGGTGGTGCTGTTCTCCGTGTCGAAATCGTTGACGAACAACTTGACCGGGCGGTTGGAGCCCGAGGCGGCGTACGTCTGGTTGAACGCCTTCTCGGCGGTCTGGAAAGCCAGGTTGACGTAGTCGGGGCCGAGGAACTGGTACCACTGGTCGTGGAGCAGGTGGTCGCTGGTACTCGTGTCGGTGGGCTCGTTGACGACGTCGAACGCCATGATCGGGTTGGTCGCCGAGCCGAACGGGCCGGCCATCTCGTACAGGGCTTTCGCGACGTTGTCGATGTGGTCGATCAACTCTTGTTTGACGATGGCCACGTCGGCCGGGTTCGTCGGATCCAGCGGGTTTCCGTTGGCGTCTTGGAAGAACCAGGCGGGCGTCTGCTGGTCCCACACGAGGTTGTGGCCGTAGACAGGCATGTTGTTCGCCAGCGCGTAGGCGATCGTTTCTTGCGCGTCGGTGTTCACGCCGCCGCTGGCCGCGTCCAGCTTGAAGCTGTGATCGGCGTTGTACCACGACTCGGGTTTCATGGCGTTGGCCGGGGTGATCTGGTCGAAATGATACGAAGCGAGATCGCCGAGGCCGCCGGACAGTTCGTTGGTGCCCAGGGCCACGCCGACGTTGAACAACGGCTTGGCCGCCGAGGCCGGCTTGGCGTCTTTGATCGGCGGAATCGTCAGGTCGGGGACGGCGGGGGCCGACGCCTGGCCGGTGATGGTGGCATCGTCGACGAGGAAGGAGGGGTGGTCGGCGCCGATGTCGGCCGCCTCGATGTAAACCACGACGTTGACCGCACCCAACGGCAACGTGTATGTCCCGCCGATCTGCGACCAATCGGTATTCGTCACCGTCACCAACGAACCCACCTGGTCATAATGCGTCGTGCCACTAGCATCGTCATACTGGACGGTGAACTTCATCCCCGACGAACCGGTCGCATCCGGCGCCAGCTTCACCCACGCGCTGAACGTCGCCGCCGCACCTGGCGTCAAAATCGGCTGCGTGATCGACGGACCATTCCAATTGCCCGTCCGACCCGTCACCAACAAACTCGACGACCCCGAATGCGCGTCCGTACTGGTCAGCGACATCGTCACCGGACCACGCGCCACCCACGGTTCGTACGGCGACTCGAAATCGCTGGACACCAGCGCCTGGCCGGTCGGGCCAACGATGGAGGCGTCGTCGACGAGGAACGACGGCTGAACGGCGCCGATGTCGGCGGCCTCGATATAGATGACGGTGTTGGTCGCGCCGGAGGGCAGCGTCCAATCGCCGCTGATCTGCGCCCACGCGGAGTTTGTCACCGTGACCGGCGTATTCACCTGCCCGTATTGGGTGTTACCACTGGAATCCACATACTGAACGGTGAACTTCATCCCAGACGACCCCGTGGCGTCGGGCGCCAGCTTGACCCACGCGCTCATGGTGTAGGCCGATCCGGGCGCCAGAATCTGGTCGGTGATCGACGGGCCATTCCAGCTCCCCGTGCGCCCCGTCACCAACAAACTCGACGACCCCGAATGCGCGTCCGTACTGGTCACCGACATCGTCACCGGACCACGCGCCACCCACGGCGCATACGGCGACTCGAAATCACTGGACACCAACGTCACCTCGGCAGCCGCCGCTGACGCGGAAAGGCCGGGGAGTATCCCGACCGCTGAAATACCACCGGTCACCAGCGCCACCGCGGTCACGAGCGCGGCGCCCTTACCGGCAAAAGGCCAATATCTGGCCATCTCGTCCCTCTCTGTTCGGATTCTGCCTTGTAGCAGATACGGGGCAATAGCCCCTATGGGGGACGATAAATAACAGCCCCGGCGGCGTCAAGGATTTTTGCCGCCGTCTCGGATATTCATCCGAAAGTTTCGCATATCCGCGAAAATTTCGTGATTTGCGAAAGTTTCCCGGGGGAAAGAGATTTCCCATCCCGGTGTTTTTTCAGGGCACGGCAATGGTCGCCACGATGAATCGAAGACAGGCACCGCAGCGCGAGTGGGGCCGTCCCCGCCCGCGAGAGCCCTCCGTGCTCAGCACTCGATCCAGTTGACGGCTAGGCCGCCTAGGCTCGTCTCCTTGTATTTCACGTTCATGTCCAGGCCGGTTTGGCGCATCGTCTTGATGACCGTGTCGAGGCTGACCATGTGGCGTCCGTCGCCACGCAGGGCCATCCGGGCGGCGGACAGGGCCGTCACTGCGGCGATCGCGTTGCGCTCGATGCACGGGATCTGCACCAGGCCGCCGATCGGGTCGCACGTCAGGCCGAGGTTGTGCTCCATCGCGATCTCCGCCGCGTTCTCCACCTGCTGCGGCGTCCCGCCGAGCACCTGCGCCAGGCCGGCGGCGGCCATCGAACAGGCCGATCCGATCTCGCCCTGGCAGCCGACCTCCGCGCCCGCCAGGGACGCGTTCGTCTTGATGAGGATGCCGACGGCCGCAGCCGCCAGCAGGAAATCGGCCACCTGGTCGGTACCGCCGTGGGCGCCGGCGGGCGGTGCGGTGTCCGTCGCGGCGGGCGGGGCGAGGGCGGCGTCCGTCTTCGCATAGGTGGTCAGGTGGTAGCGCAACACCGCCGGGATGACCGCCGCCGCGCCGTTCGTCGGTGCCGTGACGATGCGGGCGCCCGACGCGTTCTGCTCGGCCACCGCCATCGCGTAAACGCTGAGCCAGTCCATCACGCGGGCGGGGTCGCCGTCGTCGTGGCCCGTCAATTCCGCGTAGAGATGCGGCGCGCGCCGGGGGACCGACAAGTCGCCTGGGAGTGTCCCGTCGGCGTGCAGCCCGTCCTCGATGGCGTCGTTCATGATGTACCACAGGTGACGAAGGCCAGCCGCGACGTCGATGCCGGGATGGAGCGCGGCCTCGTTGGCGGCCATAACGCCCGCGATGTCCAGGCCGGTCTCGCCGCACCACGCCAACAGCTCCTGGCTGGTCGTGAACGGGTAGGGCACCGCTGGCTGCGGCGCGCGTCCGGCTGGCGCCGTCGCGATGACCACGCCACAGGCTGCGTCGCGGGCGGTGTTCCCGTCGTCGGGCACGACGAAACCGCCGCCGACCGAATAGTAGGTGCGGTCCATCACGTCGGCCCCGCCCCGGTCTTGGATGCGGATGCGCAACGCGTTCGGATGGGCCCCCGACGGCGCGGCGACGCCAGAACGGGCGCGGGGGTCGTCCCCCATCGCCGTGGGAGCAGGGAGGGCGCCGCCGACGAAACGCACGTCGCGGGCGAGTTGGAGGGCCACCGGCTTCGTGCCGGCGAGCATGAGCGTCCCCGTGCTGGCGGCGCGCTGGCAGGTGTCGATCTGCTCGGTGGTGATGAGCGTAGGGGCGAGCCCGGAAAGCCCCGCCAACACGGCCGTGTCCGTGCCGTGCCCGCGTCCCGTGGCCGCCAACGACCCCAGCAGGTCGACGCCGACGCGCGCGGCGTCCTCGATGCGTCCGGACGCGACCAGATCCGCCACGCAGGTGTACGCGGCGCACATCGGCCCCACCGTGTGCGAACTCGACGGCCCAATACCCACTCGGAAAAGGTCGAACGCGCTCAGCACAGGGACGCGCGGCACCGCGTTGTCCGCCACGGCGGCCTCAGCGACGGCATCCTCGCGTTCGGCCGCTTGGGGGTCGCTCCCCAGCGTCGTCACAGGGGGCGAATCTGTACTTCCCACAGCCATGAGCCTATCCGGGTTCGGGTCAATCGTGAAGCGATCCAGTTCCCGTGGACCGTGGGCGGGTCGTGGGCCAGTTGGGTCGACGTCGGGCAGCGGCGTCGGCACTGGCGCCTCCAGCGGCCGGGCGCCGGGCGACGCCGCCGCCGGGACGCGCGCGGACGGAGACGGACGCCGCCAGCGGCTCACTTGTCCCATGGGGCGCAACTGACCGATTGGAGTACGGGGAGAAGCCCCAGCCACCACTGTTTCTTCGGACGGCGGGCCGCGGGGTCCATCTGGTCTTCGATCTGGTCGATCGGCGTCCAGGGCTGTTTGGAGCCGACCACGCCGACGCAGCCGATGTCGTGGGTGCCGGCCTGCAACTGCTCGATGACGACGTCGAGCGCGCGGGCGACCAGCCGGGTGGCCAGCAGCCGGTCGAACGGGGTCGGGTCGCCGCCCTGCTGGACGTGTCCCAAAATACCTTGGCGCACGTCGTAGATGCCCCGGCTTTCCTCCGCCAAAAGCCTCGCCAGGAAATCAGTCGTGTATAACGGGCTCGCGCATTCGTTGCGGATGGCCAAGAATAACCGGCGGCCGCTGGAAAAACTGCGCCGCAGCCATTCGACGTCGGTTTGCAGGGCGGGCAGGCTAATTCCCTGTTCGTGCAAATAAACCCGTTCCGCTCCCCCGGCCAGCCCGCTCATAAATGCCAGATAGCCGCAATAGCGGCCCATTGTTTCCACGACGTAGGCGCGGGTGCTCGCGCTGCTGGATTTCCTGATCCGGTCGGTCGCCTCGACGATGACGTTGAGCGCGGTGTCCGCGCCGATGGACAATTGCGAGCCCGGAAGATTGTTGTCGATCGACGCGGGCACGCAGACCATCGGAATCTTGAACGCCGGATACCGCGATTGTTCCGCGTGCAATAGCGAAATGGCCTGGTACCCGTTCCAGCCGCCGATCATCATGAGCGCGTCGAAGCGTTGGTCTTCGATAGCCCGGCTCAACACCGGCAGGTCTTCTGGACCCGGGATGGCTTGGCGGACGCCCAATTCGGCGCCGCCGGACAGCCAGCCGTCGACCGTTTTCCAGTCGAGTTCTTCGACGTGCCCCTCGCGAAGGCCGGCGAAACTGTCGCGCACGCCCACCATCGTGAAACCCCGCGCGCCCCCCAGCCGGACAGCCGCCCTGGCCGCCGGGTTCATGCCGGGCGCCAACCCGCCGCAGTGCAGCACACCGATGCGGGCCGACGCCGCGCCGCCGACGAACAGGTGGGCGTACGACGGCTCGACCAGTTCCTCGAACAGTTTGGACATCTGGACAAAGGAACCGCCGCGCAGGGCCATGGCCTCGTCGTAGCGCCCCTCCGCGATCAAATCCGGGATGCTTTGCGTGTCCCTGACGGCGTCCGCCAACGACTTGTGGACCACCTTGTTGCCGCGCAGGCCGAGCACGTTTCCGGACGGCGCCCGGCCGACGACCGGGTCGGTGAGGACGTCGATGGCGGCCGTGTACCCCAGCCAGGTGGGCGCCCAGCGGTCGTAGGCGCTCGGCGTCCCGCCGCGTTGGACGTGGCCCAGGATCGTCACCCGCGTCTCCTCGTGGGTGCGGTCTTCGAGCACCTTGCGGATGTAATCAGACGTGATGGGCATCCCGGCGCGGTCGGCGGCGCCTTCGGAGACGATGACCAACGTGTCACGACGGCCGGCGGCGCGGCGCCGTTCCAGCGCCTCGCACATGCGGTCCTCCCAGCCGTCTTCGGGCGGGAGTTCGGGAATGAACACCTGGTCGCAGCCGCCGGCGATCGCGCTCATCAGGGCCAGGTAGCCGCAGTGGCGTCCCATCACCTCGACGACGAACGCTCGCTGATGGCTGGCGGCCGTGCTGGCCAGGGCGTCGATCGCGTCCACGATGCGGTGCAGGGCCGAGTCGGCGCCGATCGTGATGTCGGTGCCCACCAGGTCGTTGTCGATGGACCCGGCCAGCGCGGAGAACATCAAGCGCGGGTGGGCGGCGGCGACATCGGCGGCGATGTCGCGGCGCTCGACGAGGTCGGCGAGCAGGTCGGGCCATTCGCGGCTGAACACGTTCAGGCCAGCCAGGGAACCGTCGCCGCCGATGACCACGAGCCGGTCGATCTCGTGAGTCAACAGGTTTTTCGCGGCTTTCAGGCGTTCCTCGCGTTCAAGGAATGCCTGGCAGCGGAACGTCCCGAAAATAGTGCCACCCACACTCAGAATGGAACTGACGTCTTGCCAATTGCAGCGCCGGATACCGTCGCCGCCGTCGATCATGCCCTGAAAACCCTCGGAAATCGCGTACACCTGCGCCCCGAATGTCAGCGCCGTGCGCACAACCGCGCGCAGGGCAGCGTTCATTCCCGGTGCGTCGCCGCCGCTGGTCAGGACTCCGATTCGTTTCCCTTCGCCCAATGACGGCGATGGCGCCGAGGGGTCGCTGACGTTCATGGGCATCTCCGATGGGTTGGGACGAGGCTAGGGCATTCCTCATCAATGAGCGTAGCCGTCGGGCGTATTTTCTAGAAACTCCTTCCTGTGAACGCCCCCGCCGAGGGCTGCCCTTCCTGCCGAGGACTGGCCAACGGTAGAGTTTTTGGTTACAAGGTTGGAGGTGCGTGGTGGACTTGCTCGTGATGGTCGTCCCGGTGGTTGCCATCGTGGCTGTGGCGGTGGCGATGTGGTGGTCCGGACGTCGGCGCAAGGCGTTGCTCGCCGCCCAGAAGCAGGCGCGGGACGCCGAGGCCAGCGAGCAGGTGTTCGACCGCCGCATGTTGGTGGGACGCCCGTCGGCGACGTTCGACCCCGACGCCTGGCAGAACACACCCGACCCGGTGTCGGCGAAGAAGCCGAAACCGGCCCGCAAACAGGCCCCCGCCCCACAGGCTCCGTCGGCTAGGCCGACGCCCGCCCCGTTCGCGGCCCCCGAAGCCGGTTTCGTCCTCGACCGGGCTTTCCTGGAAGCGCGGCAACGCCAGAAAGCCGACGAGGGGCGTTCCGTTGACTCCTCGCAGGAGTCAACGCCGTCGTAGCCCCGCAGACAGGGGGTCGGCCCCCATCGTCAACACTGTGCATGACGCACAGGGGTACCGCATTCATCGCAGCACGTCGCCTATAGGCGCGCGGGGCCATCGTTGTTAAGGTGCTGTGGATTCGCGCTGGATTGCAAGGAGGACTGCGCATGAGCACCAACCAGGACGACGCCACGGTGGTCGAACCGTCGAGCGGCTCCAACGATTACCCCCTGTCCCGTGTCCCACCGACCGTCCGGTACGGATGGTTCCGGGTGGCCGTGCAGCGGTTCGGGCAGATGTCGGCCCTGACCCAGTTCCTGCTCGGGTCCACCCTGGGCTTCTCGATGACGTTCTGGAACGCGTTTTGGGCGATCACGCTCGGGGCGCTGATCCTGGAGCTGTTCACCATCTTCGTCGGGTTCATCGGCGTCAAAGAAGGGCTGAACACGTCGCTGCTGGCCCGGTGGACCGGTTTCGGCTCGGCGGGCTCGGCGGTGATCGGGCTGATCCTGGCGGTCTCGCTCATCGGCTGGTTCGGAATCCAATCGGGGGTGTCGGCGGCGGGGCTGGCCCAGTTGATGCCGTTCCTTCCGATATGGGCGTGGGCGCTCATCTTCGGCCTGGTCGTCACGGCCATCGTCCTCAAGGGCTTCCTGGGGATGCAGTGGGTCGCCAACATCACCGTCCCGATCTTCATCATCCTCGTCGGCTGGGCGGTCATCGCCGAGTTGACCAAACACTCGGTGGGCACGTTGGTCGTGTCCCCGGCGCCTGGCCCGACGATGCCGCTGCTGTCCGGCGTGACGCTGGTGGCCGGCTCGTTCATCGCGGGCGCGGTCATCACCCCGGACATGACCCGGTACAACCGCACCCGCGCCGATGTCGTCAAGCAGACCGTCGTCGGCATCACGTTGGGCGAGTACGCGGTCGGGCTGTCGGGCGTCCTGCTGGCCCACGCCGTGAAATCCGCCGACGTGACGAACATCGTCATGAGCTCGGTCGGATGGGTCGGCATCATCGTCATCATCTTCGGCACGTTGAAGATCAACGACTGGAACCTGTACTCGGGCGGCCTGGGGTTCGTGAACTTCATCGACACCGTCTTTCACAAGAAGGTCAGCCGCCCGCTGGTCACGGCCATCATCGGCGTGCTCGGCACGGTGTTGGCGGCTTTCGGGATCTTGAACTTCTTCACGGGCTTCCTCACCATCCTCTCGGTCACGTTCCCGCCGATCGTCGGGATCGTGCTGGCCGAATACTTCGTCGTGAAGAAGTGGCGCCCGCAGTTGGAGGAGACGCGTGCCACGGGCGCCATGCCGTCGACATCGCCGACGTGGGTGCCGGCCACCCTGGTGATCTGGCTACTATCGTCGTTGGTGGCCCAGTTCGTGCCGTGGGGCCTCGGCCCGGTCAACGCGGTCGTGGCCGCCTTCCTGCTGTACTTCATCGCCGGCAAGACGGGCCTGCTGCGCAGCATCGGCGAATCCAAGACTGAAAGGGTGGATGCCTGATGAGGATCGGTATCGACGTCGGCGGGACGAACACCGACGCGGTCCTGCTGGACGGGGGCGTCGTCTTGGCGGACGTGAAACAACCCACCAGCCCCGACGTGACGCACGGCATCGTGTCCGCGTTGAACACGTTGGGCGGGCGGCACCCGTTCACACCCGGCCAAGTCAGCGCCGTGATGATCGGCACGACCCATTTCATCAACGCCCTGCTGGAGGCGCGACGGCTGGCGCCGACCGCGTCCCTGCGGCTGGGGCTTCCCGCGACGGCGTCGCTGCCACCGCTGGTCGGCTGGCCGTCGGCGCTGACCGGGGCACTCCAGGCCCGCACCTACCTGGCGCACGGCGGCCACGAGTTCGACGGGCGCCACATCGCCGAACTCGACCCCGACGAGATCAAGCGCCACGCGGCGGACATGGCCGCCCACGGCATCCGGTCGGTGGCGGTCTCCAGCGTCTTCTCGCCGATCAACACCGACTTCGAGACCCAGGCCGCAGAAATCCTGGCCGCCGAACTCGGCGACGGCGTGGCCATCTCGCTGTCCCACGAGATCGGGCGCGTCGGCCTGCTGGAACGCGAGAACGCGACCATCATCAACGCGGCGCTGCGGGAACTGGCCCAGCAGATCACCGACGCGCTCATCGAGGCCGTGCGCGCGTACGGCATCACGGCGCCGGTCTACATCAGCCAGAACGACGGCACGTTGATGGACATCGACTACACGCGCCAGTATCCGGTGGCGACGTTCGCCTCCGGCCCCACCAACTCGATGCGCGGCGCGGCGGCGTTGTCCGGCCTGGGCAATTGCGTCGTCATCGACATCGGCGGCACCACGTCCGACATCGGGGTGCTGACCAACGGATTCCCGCGCGAGGCCACCGGCGAGATCACCGTCGCCGGGGTGCGCACCAACTTCCGGATGCCCGACGTGCTCTCGATCGCGCTGGGCGGCGGCTCGCACGTCGCCGACGACGGGCGCAAGGTCGGCCCGACGTCGGTCGGCTACCAGTTGACGCAGCGCGCGCTTGTGTTCGGCGGCAGCGAGTTCACCGCCACCGACGCGGCTGTGGCTGCCGGGTATGCCAGCATTGGGGATCCGTCGCTGGTCGCCGGGCTGGACAAACAGGCCGTGCGGTCGGCGTTGGACACCATCGCCACGACCATCACGAACGCGGTCGAGCGGATGCGGATTTCCGCCGAACCCCTGCCGGTCGTCGCGGTGGGCGGCGGCTCGATCCTGCTGCCCGACGAACTGGTCGGCGAGGGCACGGTGCTCCGCCCCGAGCATTTCGAGGTCGCCAACGCCATCGGGGCCGCGATCGCCCAGGTGTCCGGCGAAGTGGACCGCGTCTACGTCATCCCGGACGGCCAACGCGACCGGATCGTCGAGGAGGCCAAAGCCGAAGCGGTGGACAAGGCCGTCGCCGCGGGCGCCAACCCCGGTGGCGTGCAGGTCGTGGATTTCGACGAGGTGCCGTTGCCCTACATTCCGGGCAACGCGACCCGCATCCGGGTCAAGGCAGTGGGCGAGTTGGCGATGGAGGAAGCCCGATGAACAGCATGGAACGTATCACCACCGACGACATCGCCGACCTGGCCAGGGGCGCGGCGGTCCTGGGCACCGGCGGGGGCGGCGACCCGTATATCGGCCAGTTGATGGCGTTGGAGGCCGTGGAATCCAAGGGCCCCGTCACGCTGGCGACGGTCGCCGACCTGCCCGACGACGCACTGATATTGCCCGTGGCGCTGATGGGCGCGCCGACCGTCATGATCGAGAAGCTGCCCAGCGTGGAGCAATTCGTCGGCGCCGTGACATCGTTGGGGCAATTCCTGGGGATCACGCCCACGCACATCGCGTGCATGGAAGCGGGTGGGGTGAACTCGTCGATCCCCGTAGCGGCTGCCGCCTACCTGGGTCTGCCGTTGATCGACGCCGACTTCATGGGCCGCGCCTACCCCGAGCTTCAGATGGTGACGGCGACGCTGTTCGGCGTCCAGGCCACCCCGATGTCGATCACCGACGACAAGGGCAACGCCGGGATTTTCTCCACCGTCTCGAACCGGTGGGCCGAAGCGTTGGCCCGCGTCGTGACCGTCGAGATGGGGGCCAACTCCATCGTGTCGCTTTACCCGATGAACGGGAAACAGGTCAAACAGGCCGCCGTGGCCGGGACGCTGACGTTGTGCGTGAGGCTCGGGCGCGCGATCAACCAGGCGCGGGCCGAGCACGTCAGCCCGGTGGCCGCCGTCACCGACATCTTGGGCGCGCGGGTGATCCACACCGGCAAGATCGTCGACATCGACCGCCGGACGACCGCCGGCTTCGCCCGTGGCGAGGCCAAACTGGCCGGGCTGGACGCGGACGCCGGCAAGACGGTGGTGCTCAGTTTCCAGAACGAGAACGTCATCGCGGAGCGCGACGGGGTGGTGCTGGCCACCACGCCCGACCTGCTCATCTGCCTGGACACCGACACCGGCGAGCCGATCACGACCGAATGGCTGCGCTTCGGGCAGCGGATCGCCCTGATCGCCGCGCCCTGCGACGCGCGGTGGCACACCCCCGAGGGCATCGCGCTGGTGGGGCCGCGCTACTTCGGCTACGACACCGACCCGGTGCGTTGGAACCAGGTGGACCTGTAGCCGCCGCGACGTGGCCGGGTGCTGGCGTCCGGTGTGGTCGGCGGGCTTCGCCGCCAGACCACCGGGCACGCGCGTGGGACAATAGGCCGATGGGATACCCGGCGCTCGGCCTGGACATGGTCGCCGACCTGGAGGCCGGCTGCGAAGTGCTCGGCTCGGGGGGCGGCGGCGCCCCGGTGGCGGTCGCGCTCGCGTTGGCGCACATGCTGAAAGCCGGGCCGCTGCCGTTGCTCGACACGCTGCCACACGACGCCCGCGTCAGCGCCGTCGGGGCGATGGGAAGCCCGCTGGTATTCGCCGAACGGCTGCCGTGCGGCGACGAGTACCAGGCAGCCAAAGACCTGCTGCGACGCAGCGGCGCACCCGCCCCCACCGCCATCATCCCGATCGAGGCTGCGGGGATCAACGGCGCCTACGCGGCCTACATCGCCGCGCTGGAGGGCCTGCCGTTGGTCGACGGCGACCTCATGGGACGGGCGCTCCCGAAACTCGCGCAGGCGTCCCTGGCCGACACGGCCATCGGCCCAGCCGTGCTCGTCGCGCCGTCGGGCGACGCGTTGCTCCTGGAATCGGCGTCTGCGGAATCGTTGGAACGGATCCTGCGCGCCGTCCTGCCCGAATTCGGCGGCTGGGGCCTGCTGGTCACCCGTCCGTTCGACGCCAACGAGCTTCGCGGCCGGATCGTCGCGGGCACGATCAGCAGGGCGTTGTCGTTGGGGAAAACCCTGCGGGGCCTGGAGGCGTCGGCCAGAGGGCAGCAGATCGCCGACGCCCTGCACGGACGGCTTCTGGGCTCGGGCACCGTCGAGCAGGTGCTGCGGCACCCGCGCGAGGGCGCGTTCGCGGGCGGCAGCCTGTATCTGGCCGACACCGCCACCGGCTCGATCGTCCGGGTGGAATACCAGAACGAGTACCTGCTCGCGTCGGTCGACGGGCGGGTGGCGGCGACGTGTCCCGACCTGCTCATCGTCGTCGATCCGAGGCTTCACCGGCTGATCGGCACCGAGGACGTCCGGGTACACATGGAACTGGCCGTGATCGCGCTCGAAGGGCCGGCCTGGTGGAAAGAAGACCCGGACAGGCTGGCGCGGGTGAGCCCCCGCGCGTTCGGGCTGGCCCAAGACCCCGTCGGGTGGAAGGGGAACCCATGAGCGTCGACCTGGCGTCGATCATCGAACTGGTGCGGCAATTCGACCGCCTGGACCTGGTCGTCGGAGATCCGGCGACGGTCATCGGGGGCGTGACGGGGATCGTGGCGGGCAACGACCTGTCGGCTGTGTGCCACCCCGGGGACCTGGCGGTGGTGCTGGATGCGCCGCCCGGCGCGGGCTGGCCCACGGACGCGTTCCTGCGCCGCTGCAGCGACATCGGCGTGGCGGCTGTGGTGTTCCCGGCCTGCCAACTCGACCAGGGCTCCCAATCGGTGGCCGCGCGGCTGGGCCTGCCCGTGTTGACCAGTCGGCAGCCGTGGCGGCTGTCCCTGGTCGTCCACGACCTGTTGCACACGGGCGTGGACGCGCAGATCGGGGCGCTGACGGTCGCGTTGACCGCCGTCCTGCGCGATTCGAGCACCGACCTGGAGGATCTGCTGGCGGCGGCCTCCCGGGCGGCGGGCCGCGACTTCCTCCTGCTCGACGTGAAAGGGCGGGGCCTGTTCAGCCGCGTCGAATGGTCGAGCGCCGACCAGGCCGTCCTCGAACTCCCGTTGCCGAAAACCACGGTGTCGTTCAACTCGGTGCTCCCCTCGGGCATCCGGCTCATCGCGCGCCGCGTCGAGCTGACCGGGCGCGACGTGTGGCTGGCGGTCACGATGCCGGGCGACGACGGTGTCGGGGCGCAGGTGTTCACTTGCGGGCTGGCCATCGTCCAAGCGGCAGCGGCGCAGCGTCTCGCATCGCTCCAACTGGTACACGAGCGGGATTCGCGCACGCGGGCCGCGTTGCTGTCCCAGGTGATGGAGGCCGGGCCGGAGCCGTCGGAGGAACTGTTGCGGCGCACGCTGGCGGCTGGCTGGGACATCCGGGCCTGGCATATCGCCATCAGGATCATCACGCTCGGCGACGGGACGACGATCTCCTTGCGCGACGACCTGCTGGCGGCGTTCGCGGAATACGACCTGCCGCTGCGGGCCGTCGAGCAGACCGACGGGTGGGTGGCGTGGCTGTCGTTCCCCGTGAAACCAGCCGGGACGGTGGAACGGATCAGTTCCTCGATCCGGCAGGCCCAACGGCGGCTGCGGGCCACCGTCCCCACGGCGATGGGGGTGGGCAGCCTGCTGCCCGGAGCCGCCGGCCTGGTGAAATCGATCGGCCAGGCGGTGGACGCGGCGCGGATCGCGGTCAACCGCCAGGCCAGCGGGTATTTCGTCCACATCGACCGGCTCGGCGTCGTGCAATTGCTGTTGGCGTTGACCCACACCGACGTGTTCGCGCCCGCCGCGAAGGGGCTGCTCGACCCGCTCGGTGACCCGGACGGGGTGTTGGTCGCCACGCTGTCCACCTACCTGGACGCCGGCTGTTCCCAAGCCGAGACGGCGGCCATCCTGGGCGTCCACCGCAACACCGTCGCGCAGCGGATGGCGCACATCACCCGGCTGCTGGCCGTCGACCTGGACGACCCGGAGACGCGCCTGGGGCTGCACCTGGCCTGCCGGGCCGTCAAAGCGGTCGCGTAGAGGCCTCGACCGGCCGCGCCGCAGCCGTCATCGCGGGTGGCTGTCATGCCGGGTGGAAGGCGGGCGGCGCCGCGCGGGGGGGGGCGTCCCCCGTCGTTATAGGTGCGCCGCCAGCCAGGCGAGGATGTCGGCGGTGACCTCGTCACGGTTGGTCTCGTTGAGGAGTTCGTGGCGGGCCTGGGGGAACAGGTTCAGCGTCACGTCGCGCACGCCGGCGGCGCGGTAGGCGTCGGCGACCTTCGTCACGCCCGCGCCCATCTCGCCGACCGGGTCGGCTTCGCCGGACACCAGCAGCAACGGCAGGTCTTTCGGCGTCGACTGGAAGGCCGACGGCGCGTTGCAGCGGGCGATCACGTCCATCAGCAGGCGGTCGGCGGCCAGGGAGAAGACGCCGCCGCAGCGTTGGTCGGCCACGTACTGGTCGACCCGCTGGGGGTCGCGGGACAGCCACTCGAACTGCGTGCGCGCCTTGCCGTGGTCGGCGAACGGCTTGTTGTACGGGCCAATCGACAACGCGGCGAACAGCATGGAGCGGTGCTCCGGATTCTGGACGACGCCGAGGACCCCCAGCAGCGTTTTTGCCAGCGTCACCATGCCCGGCGCCATCGCGCCGGTTCCGCTGATGACGGCGCCAGATAGCGTGTCGTCGGCGTAGGCGGCCAGGTAGGCGCGCAGGACGAACGAGCCCATCGAGTGGCCGAACATGACGTAGGGGACGCCCGGCCACTGGGCCTGGGTGCGCCGCCGCAACGCGTGCATGTCCTCGACCAACGGGTTGCGCCCGCCGGACAGGGCGACGCCGGTGTAGCCCAACTGGCTGGCGTCGTCGACCGAATCGCCGTGGCCGATGAAATCCATGCCGACCACCAGCCAGCCGTGCGCGGCCACCGTCCGCGCGAACGCGTCGTAGCGGTCGATGTACTCCTGCATCCCGTGGTTGAGCTGGAGGATGGCTGTGGGCGGATGGCCGCCGCCCACGCCGTCGGGCGTCCACGTCTTGACGCTGATGCGGGCCGCGTCCCCGTCGGCGCGATACCGTCCCGCCGAGGGAAACGTGGAAACCGTCTTGGTGACATTGGCTGTCATGGCACGTCCTTTGGCTCGCAGAATGACGCTGTTACGGCGATCCTATGCCCTGGCCGGCCACCCTACCCGTCGCGCTGACAGGGGTCTGGCGCGAGACGGCGAGGACGCCCAGTTGGCAAAGCCCGGTTCCAGACGTCGTCGTTGCGGCTAAACTGGGGCGGACAGGCGTGGTAACGATGCCGTGCCGAGGGGAGGGCGTCCATGTTCGGCAGGCCCGAATACGCACAAGTCAACGAGCGCGTCAACCAGGTGTTCGCGGAGCGGGAAACCGTGATCGTCTCGCACCGGGGTTGCGGCGTGGGGACGGCGGCTCCCGAGACACCGTTGGCCGTCGCGGGGGCGCTGAAAAGCGGCGCCGACGCCGTCAACCTGGACGTGTGCGCGTCGTCGGACCTGACGTACTACTGCTTCCACGACGGGTACGAGGCCGAATTGCTCGGCATCGACGCGAATCTGCAAACGCTGACGACCGCGCAGATCGACAAGGCGTCCTATATTTGGGCCGATCAGCCCGCCCATCCGCAGCGCGTCGCCAAATTGCTGCCGCTGCTGCGGGAATTCGCCGGGCAGACGTTATTCTTCCTCGACCGGTCGTGGTGGCGTTGGCCGCATTTGTTGCAGGCGCTCGGATTCTTGAAGATGCCCGACCAGATCGTCCTGAAATGCCCCGCGCGGGAAAACGCCGCGTTGGAACAATTGCGGCGCTTCGACGCACCCTACCCGTTGGTGCCGATTTGCGCGGATCTGGCCGAGGCGAACGCCGTCCTGGACGATCCGAAACTCAACGTCGTCGGGCTCGAATTATTGGCGACGACACCCGACGGCCCCTGGTTCGATCGCGACACCATCGACCACCTGCACGCCCGGGGCGCGTTTTGCCTGGTGAACACGTTGTCGCTGACCACCGGCGTCCCGCTTTTCGGCGGCCTGGACGACAACTCGGCCCTCACCACGACGCCCGAGGCGGCCTATGGCCCCATCGTCGACCTGGGCATCGACGCCATCCACACCGACTGGCCGTGGCTCGTCCGCGACTTCCTGGACGCGCGGCACACGCCCGCGCGCTCGATGCCGTCACACCTGGAGGCCGTCAGTTGACAGCGCTCGTCCCCGGTCCCACGCCCGACGACCTGCGGCGCGCCGTCGCCCTGCTCGAATCCGGCGGGCACACATGCGTGCTGTGCTGCGGTGCCGCGGTGTTGGCTAGCGACGCGCACGGGGTCGCGCCGCTGCTCGGGTGGCTGGCCGATGGGGTGGAACTGGCCGGGTTCGCGGCAGCCGATCGCGTCGTCGGACGGGCGGCGGCGCTGCTGTACGCGCGGGCCGGCGTCACGCGGGTCCACGCCGTCCTGGCGAGCGAGCCGGGGCTGGCCGTGCTGGCCGCGCACGGCATCCAGGCCGACGCCGAGCGCGTCGTCCCCGCGATCCTGAACCGTCCCCGGACGGCGTCGTGCCCGATGGAAGCCGCCGTCGCCGACATCGACGACCCCCACGCCGCCGAACCCGCCCTGCGCGCCGCCGTCACCGCGATGCAGCGCGCGTGACAAGCGCCGCTTCACGCCCTCGGCCCGTCGCGCGTTAAAATCGCAGGACTGAAAGAAGCACCTGATGGCAGACCCGGCGACCTATCGTCCCGCACCCGGGACCATTCCCACATCCCCCGGGGTTTACCGCTTTTCGGACGCCCAAGGGCGCGTTATTTACGTGGGGAAAGCGATCAACCTGCGTTCCCGGCTGAGTTCGTATTTCCAGGATCCGTCGGCGCTGCATTTTCGCACCCAGACGATGGTGCGCACGGCGGCGAAGGTCGAATGGACGGTGGTGCGCAACGAACTGGAGGCGTTGCAACTCGAATATACCTGGATCAAACAGTACGACCCGCATTTCAACATCAAATACCGCGACGACAAAACCTACCCGTGGGTGGCTGTCACCTGGTCCGACGAATTTCCGAGGGTGTTCGTGGGTCGGGGAGCCAAACGCAAAGGGTGGCAGTAT
>Ga0123357_10000594_pt1 | contig 35812 bp, 33 predicted proteins | sample TergutEmb28metaG_FD_89873 | JGI IMG/M metagenome (GOLD analysis project Ga0123357, IMG submission 89873) | Embiratermes neotenicus P4 segment gut microbial communities from Petit-Saut dam, French Guiana - Emb289 P4 | ecosystem: Host-associated > Arthropoda: Insects > Digestive system > Gut ... | reverse complement strand
GCAGGAGTCCCTTCTTCCCTTGAATAACAGAATACTCCCAATCTGTCGAACTGAGCTTCTTCTACAAAGTGGCAAAGCTTTCTGAAATCTTCATCTGTCTCTCCAGGAAAACCGACTATTATAGAGGTTCTAAGAGCTAATTCAGGAATTTCCGATCTTAGCCTTGTAATCAATTCCCTTATATCCGCTTCTTTGCTCCGTCTGTTCATGCGGGAGAGGATTGGATCGCTTATATGCTGAATAGGAAGGTCTAAATACTTACATATTTTATCTTCATTCTTAATCAGCTCAACTAGGCGGTTTGTAATCCCTTCAGGATAGGAGTAAAGCAGCCTTATCCACCGCAACCCTGCAATTTTTACAAGCTCTTCCAGAAGAGCTTCAAGACTTGCTTCATCACCAAGGTCTTTACCATAGCCGGTTATATCCTGAGCTATAAGGTTAAGCTCCTTTACTCCGCTGCTAACAAGGCGCCTTGCCTCTTCAAGTAAGAGATTCATAGGCCTTGAACGGAACGCCCCCTTTAAACTGGGAATTACGCAATATGAGCAACAGTTTGAACACCCCTCGGCTATTTTAATATAGGAATAATACCTTGGAGATGATTGCATTCTGGGCATTTCCACATCATAGAGATAATTTGGATCGCTTATATAACGGCTTTGCCCGTCTGTTCCGTTTTTCTCCTTTATAATCTCCGCAATACGGGGATAGTCGGCAGTTCCTATAAAAATGTCGACTTCCGGCATCTCTTTTGCCAGCTCTTCCTGATAGCGTTGCGGCAAACAGCCTGTAACCACCAGGAGACGGCAATTACCATCTTTCTTCCTGTCGGCAAGATCAAGAATGGTATCTATACTCTCTTGTTTCGCCTCTTTTATAAAGGAACAGGTATTTACGATGATTATATTAGCAGTATGTTCATCAGTGGTGATTTCAAAGCCTTCTTTCCCAAGATATCCAAGCATAACTTCAGCATCTACAAGGTTTTTCGGGCAACCAAGACTTATCATACTAACTTTTTCTTTATTTTGAGTCATAAGTAAGGCGTCCTGTAGGAGCGCGATTTATCGCGCCCAATGAGGGTATGATAAACAGGGCGTCACCACCCCGCCCTTCGGGCACCCCTCCACAGGAGGGGAATTTAAAAACGAACAACAGCGGGCGCACACAGTGCGCCCCTACATGGTTTGTGCTTTATTTTCGTGTTTTTCGCGTATTTCGCGGTTAAATCAAATGTTTTGGTTTGGTTTCTCTCTGTGATCTCTGTGCCTCTGTGAGGAATTATATTTTATCACAAAAAGTAGCTGAAGCAGTCCATAAGCCGGGTTCTGTATTCAACAGTCATTCATCTTGGGCTTCAGTTACCTGAAACCTCCAGCAGCCAACCCGGAAGCACGAACGAGCAGCTCTTAACGCTTCCCTATTTGGCCTTGCTCCTGGTGGGGTTTACCTGGCGTCCGATGTCACCACCGGACCCGGTGAGCTCTTACCTCACCCTTTCACCCTTACCAATCAAAGAAGATCGGCGGACTTCTCTCTGTGGCACTATCCCTGGGGTCACCCCCGCTGGACGTTATCCAGCACCATGCTCTATGGAGCCCGGACTTTCCTCCCTCATACAATGAGAGCGACTGTTTGTACTGCTTCAGCCGGAGATGATTATTACATCTTATCTCCGCTTTTTCAACAGGTTAGAGCAAGTGCAGAAATTTCTAAGATCAAGCCGCTTTATTTAACATTATGAGTATACGCTGGCAGTGAGGACAGGCTATTACTTCATCTTCACGATGAAGGGTATTATACATCTGAGGTGGAATTTGCATATTGCACCCCATACATCTCTGATTGCGAACTTCTACAACTACAGCACCTTTACGGACGATACGGAGTTTTTCGTAATGTTTCAGCAACATGGCAGGAATAGCTTTAACAGCTTTTGCTCTTGCTGCTCTTTCCGAATCAAGTTCATCTTCTGCTGTTTTTATTTTTGAAGCCAGCTCTTCCTTCTCTTTAGAAAGATTGCTGCGAAGCTCTTCAAGGCTTTTTTCCATAGTAACAATTTCAGCCTTTAGTTCATCAAGTTTTACCCCAAGTTGCAGTATTTGGTCTTCCAACTCCGTAATAAGCTTTTTAGCGGTAGATATTTCTTTGTTTACTGCCTGATACTCTTTCTGTGTGGTAATCCCTTTCAGATTGGTCTCTGATCGTTGGATATTGGCATTTTCAGTAGCCAGATTCTCTTCGAGAGCTTTCCTTTCCGAGTCCAGCGTTTCAAATTCAGAATTCTTCCCAGCGATTTCCGACTCTAATTCCTGCAACCTGGCGTCTAAAACCGCAATTTCATCGTTAAACCCCTGAATTGCAGCTTTTCTCTTATCCGCCTTAATATCCATCTCCTGTAAATCTTCCAACAAACTTAATTTAGCATGCACCGGCTTATCCTCCTGTTTATACAATATTAACTATTTAAATAATCTTAAAAGGGTCCTGTTCCTTACTAAAAGGGATTAACTCCAGCTTAAACCTGGTTTTTGAAAGTTCGTGTTTTAACGAATTAACTAATCCCTCTATCATCAATTTTTCAGTCGCAAAATGGCCGGCGTCAATCAGAGCTATTCCTGCCGCCTCTGCGTTCCTAGCCTCATGATATTTAATATCTCCCGTTACAAATAAATCCGCGCCCTGCCTTATGGCGTCTTTTAATAGCGACATGCCGCTGCCGCTACAGACAGCAATTTTGCTGACGCTCTTTTTCATATCTCCTACAGCTCTCACGCAAGGAGCATCAAGAGCTTGCTTCACAAAACGGGCAAACTCTTCTACTGAAAAACTCTTGCTCACTCTACCAATCCTGCCAAGTCCATGGCAGATCCCTTTATCCTCAACAGAAATAAAATCAAAAGCCGGTTCTTCATAAGGGTGGGCAGCTAAAAGGGCTTTTTGCAGGTTAGCTTTATCAGATTCCCTTACAAGCAGCTCTATCCTCTCTTCTTCAACAGTCTCTCTCTTACCGATCTCTCCAATAAAAGGCTTTGCACCCTGTACAGGGGAAAATGTACCAAAACCTTTGGTTCTGTAAGAGCATTCCCTGTACTTATCAGAATTAACAGCAAAAGGGAGAACTGCATTTAAAACTCTGTCTGTATAATCTGTTGGCACAAACAGTGTTAGCTTCAAAAATCTTTCTTCACCTGTAACTAAAAGGGGTTCAGATTCCTGAAGATTCAGTTTCCGCGCAAGTAGGTCATTAACGCCATTTTCTGCTATATCGTAATTTGTATGAATGGAAAAAACCGAAAGGTTATTGTTTATGATTTTGTAAAGAAGTGATCCTGTGTAACTCTGTGCTGAGATAGATTTTATAGAGGTAAAGATTAATGGGTGGTGTGTTAGTAGTAATTGGCAGGAATTTTTTATTGCTTCTTCAACCGCTTCAGCTCCGGGATCAAGAGCTATCATAACTTTCTTTATGGTAGCGCCAGGATCCCCTACCTGAAGTCCTGAATTATCCCACTCTTCCGTAAACCCAGTAGGGGCAATTTTGTTAATAATTCCAATAAGATCCGAGAGTTTTGGCAATATCATTCCTCTAAAATAAAAAGAGTGCAAACTTTAGAAGGTGTGCACTCTTTTTTCCCCTTTAATGGGATTTTTGTTTAATAGCCACTTGATTGACATCTCCAATAAGATTGAAAATGGTGGGCCCACTAGGACTCGAACCTAGGACCGCCCGGTTATGAGCCGGGAGCTCTAGCCAACTGAGCTATAGGCCCAAAAAGCGAAAGTGTATAATAATTCGGAAAATCCTATTATGTCAAGTATTTACTTATTAATAGCATAGTTCCTTAAATCAAAGGGTTTGACATGATAAAGAAAATTGTCTACTATTAGCAACTGTTTACATCAGGATTATGCTGATTAAAGCGGTGCTGTAGCTTAAAAACAAAACATATGCCGGAGAAAACCTATGCAGGAAGAGGTTAAGCAGAGTATAAAAAAACTTTTAAAAGAGCGTAACGCTGTTCTTCTCGCGCATAATTATATGCGTGATGAAGTGCAGGAAATCGCGGACATAACCGGAGATTCTCTTGCCCTGTCTCAGGAAGCGGCAAAAGTTGATGCTGACGTAATAGTATTTTGCGGAGTCCACTTTATGGCAGAGTCCGCTTCAATTCTCTCTCCTGATAAAACCGTACTTCTCCCCCGCATAGACGCAGGCTGCCCAATGGCAGATATGATAACTGTCGAAGAATTGGAATCTTTCAAAGCTAAATATCCGGGCGCCCCTGTTGTAACATATGTAAACTCCTCAGCAGAGGTTAAGGCTGCCAGCGATATATGCTGCACATCAGCCAATGCCATTAAAGTTGTCGCTTCCTTTAAAGAGCAGGAAATTATATTTACGCCCGATCGCAACCTCGGCAGATATGTAGGAAAGTTCAGCGATAAAATAATCCATTGCTGGGACGGCTACTGTCCTACCCACGAAAGACTGAAAGAAGAAGAAGTTCTGAATATGAAAAAAGAGCACCCGCAAGCGTTATTCATATGCCACCCTGAATGTACCCCGGCGATTGTAGAACTTGCCGATTATGTATGCTCAACATCAGGCATGTACGATTTTTGCAGGTCAAACCCTGCGAAAACATTTATTATTGGAACCGAAGCCGGAATACTCTATAAACTGGAAAAAGAAAATCCCGATAAAACCTTTATCCTGGCGTCTCAGGCTCTTTTTTGCCCGAATATGAAGCTCACATCTTTTGAAGATATATTACAAGCCCTTGAAACAATGCAGCCCGTAATAAAAGTCCCTGAAGATATAAGATTACAGGCAAAACAGGCTTTAGACAGAATGATTGCAATACCAAGGGATTAATACTAAAAACCTGATTAAACCGCGAAAGACGCGAAAAACACGAAATAAAGTCTGTTTTTTGGTTTCTCACAGAGACACAGAGTCTACAGAGGAAAACCTAAATCTTTTATTTTTAAACGCAAATGGCGCAAAGCTTTCGCAATGACTGAACACGCTTTTGTGTCCTTTGCGTAATCCTTTGCGTTCTTTGCGGTAAAAAAATTTTCGTGTTTTTCGCGGTTCAAAATTACCTGTTATACTCATGCAAATACATCATTGCCAGCTTTGCACGGTTTTCAAGACATTCTTCACACAGCTCACCTTCATCTTCCCATACTTCCTCAGCAAGCCATTCACCAGCCTCTTTAAACACTGATGAGCCATGATCTTCTGTTATGCTCTTCCCGCAAACTTTACATATAGCCATCTGTCTAGCCTTTATCAGAAGCCGTCCTTACCAGATCTGCCAAACAATCTATAAATTTTGGCATTGTGTTTAATGATTCCACTCTTTTAAAATTCTCTATACCATGTTTCTTTGCCTCTGCGGCATATTCAATATCAATCTCATGCAATGTTTCAATATGATCGGAAACAAATGATACAGGTACTACCAGAAGATTCTTACAATTTTCTTTTCCAAGCTCTTTAAGCATTGCATCAGTGGAAGGTTCAAGCCACTTAACAGGCCCTGCCCGTGATTGAAAGGCAAGACGGTATTTAACATCTCCAAACCTCTCCATTACCAGCCTCACCGTCTCTTTGATATGGGCAAGATACGGGTCGCCTTCATCAATAAAAAATTGCGGCAATGAATGAGCTGAAAAGAGTATTGTCACATCTCCCCTGCTATCAAATTTTGAAAGTCCCTTTTCAATATTCTCCGCAATGGCCGCTATATAACCGGGGTTATTATAAAAATGGACAACAGTTCTGATTTGCCAATCCTTTGGAAATTTTTTCAACCCCCTCTTTAATTCATTAATACTGGAACCTGTAGTTGCTCTGGAATAGTGAGGATACAAAGAGACCACTGTAATATCCGTTATACCTTCAGACTTTATGGCAGTTAGCGCTTCATTAGTTGAAGGCTCACTGTACCGCATAGCTACAAAACATCTGTAATCTTCTCCTAAAGCCTTTTGCAATGCCTCCGCCTGAGCCTCTGTGATCTCCCTCAAAGGTGACTTCCCGCCAATCTGCCTGTAGTTATTTTCTACTCTGGCAAGCCTCCTATTTACTATAAGCCTGGCTATGAGGGGTTGCAGCAGTGCAGGACCGATCTTTATTATATCTCTGTCTTTGAAGAGTTTAAGTAAAAACGGGCGGACAGCCTGAATTGAATCAGGGCCCCCCATTTGAAGTAGCAGAACCGCTTTTTTCAAAGACATATAGACCCCTTAAAGGTAAGATGACTTTAAGATAACCCAAAAAGATATTAATCAAAAGGGATAACAGAATGGAACAGAAAATTATTGACCTTGAAATGCGTTATATGGAACAAGAGCGTATAATACAGGAATTAAGTGAAATTATATATCGTCAGGAACAACAAATTAGCCAAATGCAAAATCATCTGAAACAGATTACCAAACAGTTAAATATTTTGATGCCTTCTATTGCGGAAATAAGTGATGAAGAAGTCCCGCCGCATTATTAAGTGGTTTGTTAGGTTATCAGATAATTAGGCAATTGTTCTGTTCTATCCCCTTTTTAGAGTCTTGATAACCAAAACTAAAAAGAATACCGCCAGAACACTTTTATACATAATAAATTAAGTCATTGCAAAATCGAATCTTAGATGTTTTTTGAATTATTCAGTAACCACTCAAACCTATTAATAAACAATATATTGCACTATAAAAAGTTTTTTAATAATTTTATGGACAACCCTGAAAAGGTGCGTATATTTATATGTCAGCAATAATGCTATCAAACAAATACTCATAATAAAGAATTTGAAATATGGAAAAAAAATACCAGATTTTCGTGAGTTCAACTTACAAAGATTTATCAGAAGAAAGACAAGAAGTAATGCAAGCTCTTCTTGAGCTTGATTGCATTCCTGTTGGAATGGAATTGTTTCCTGCTGCTGACGACGATCAATGGACTTTGATACAAAGACTTATAGATGATTGTGATTATTACATAATTATTGTTGGGGGGAGATATGGTTCATTAAATAAAGACGGCGTTAGTTTCACTCAAATGGAATACGAATACGCATTATCGAAAGAAATTCCGATTATAGGTTTTTTGCATAAAAATCCAGAAAATATTGCAGTAGGAAAAAGTGAAAAAGATGGAGAATTAAAACAGAAGTTAGAAAAATTTAAAGACCTTGTTCGACAAAAGATGTGTCGTTATTGGGAAAATCCAAGTAACCTTGGCTCACTTGTGAGCAGAAGTTTAGTAAAACTGATAAAAGACAAACCTAGATATGGATGGGTAAAAGCAACTTTTTTACCAAGTGAAGACATTGCAAAAGAAATTTTAGCACTAAAAAAACAAAATGAATTATTACAGATTGAAATAGCAAAATCTAAAGATAAAGCACCTGAAGGCACTGAAAATCTAAGTTCAGGTGAAGATAGTATTGAAGTAAATTTTTCTGTAGTTGCAGTGGGAGATTGGGGACTCGACAAAGAACGTTATACAGAAAAAGTTGATTTAATTTGGAATGAAATATTTGCTGAAATAAGTCCTTTAATGATTGACGAAACGACTGAATCTGTAATCAAATCTAAAATAAATGAAATAATAAGAAAAAAAAGATACAAAGACTTGGCAAAGAAATTCAAGAAAGATAATAGAACACCTGCTGAGTTTTCAATCACTGACACTGACTTCCAAACATTGAAAATACAGTTTAGAGCTTTGGGATACATAACAGAAAGTTTAAAAAAACGTAGTATACACGACAAAGGCAAATACTGGGCACTTACTCCTTATGGGGATACTATTATGACACGTTTAAGAGCAATAAAAAAATAAAACAGAAAAAGCACCCCCGCTAACGAGCAGTTTTGCGAAATAGCGGCTATTCCAGGAACAGTATATGAAGCTATTTTAGATTTGCTATCAATTAAATATACTATCCACAAAATACCGTCCGTCCCTTTTATCGTTGTTGATTCTTTGTCTCAGTTGTTAACTGTTGACGTATTTGATTGAAATCCTGCTCTGTTCCTCGGTGAAGCTTTCCCGAAAGCGTGAGATCGCTGCTCCACTCTGGTTTGAATATCATTTCCTGAGGCGTAAAGTGGCCGTTGATATCATAATATTCATCTGCGGATTTGGGTTTGTTAAAGATGTGAAGCACTGCTGATAACCTCTGAACTTGGCTTTTGATAATTTGTCCATTGTCATCTAAAGTAGGCACAGCATCGACACTGAATGAGCCGATGTGTATACGGCGTGGGGCGGAATCACCTTGAAGATATAGTTCTCCGTCTCCTTGGTATTTATCCATAAAGGTATCTTGGACGCTTAAATCGAAGTGAATAGCAGCCTTCTTATGGGACAAAACAGCGCCAGCGATAATGGGGCTATAGTCTCTTGAGATTTCGAGTTCACCAACCCATTGCCCCTTAGGACTATTTGCGTAGGAGATACGGCCTCCAAAAAATAGGGTACGTATAAGAGGCCAACCAAAGAAACAGGCTGCACAAATCACAATAACGATCAGAATCAAAATAATAAGTTTACGCATATGTTCCTTTCATTAGTACTGCAGGCAGTTAGACATTGACAGATAGTTTATTATAAAATTAGGCAATTGTTCTCGGTATTGACAACTAAAAATAATATTATATCTTTGCCAACAGTATTAAGACACAAAAAAATCCAATAACTTCTGATAATGTAAAAAATACACCCGTGTTTGAAATATTAAAGAAAAAAATATATGAGCAAAATATCAATCCGATTTTTCGATGACAAAGAAGTACGAGCCGTTTGGGACGAGGAAAATTCCAAATGGTGGTTTAATGTCGTAGATATTGTTACGGTGCTTAATGAGCAAGACGATTACACAAAAGCAAACAATTATTGGCGTTGGCTAAAACGCAAACTTATCAAAGAGCAAAACCAACTTGTGAGTGCCACTCACGGTTTCAAATTTGTAGCAGCAGACGGCAAAAAGCGTTTGGCTGATACACTTGACAGTGACGGGGTTATCGTTCTTGCCAAACATTTTCCCAACAACAAGGCAATTAAGTTTCTTGATTGGTTTCTTTATAGTGACAACACCATTGATGGACAAAGCAAGAAAAAAGCATATTCATTTTTTGGCAGCAATCTCGTTGCGAGTAAAGATATAGGCACAGTTAAGAGTTTACAGCAAATTCACGCTTATATTTTTGGCGGTTTGTACGATTTCGCAGGAAAAGTCAGGCAAAAAAATATTGCAAAAGGCGGTTTTCAATTTGCAATGGCGATGTTTTTGGATAATACATTGAAACAAATTGAACAAATGCCTGAAAATACTTTTGACAATATTGTAAATAAATATGTGGAAATGAATGTTGCCCACCCCTTTATGGAGGGAAACGGACGAAGCACACGAATTTGGCTTGATTTGATTTTCAAAAAACAACTAAAACAATGCGTTGATTGGAGTAAAATTAACAAGAACGATTATCTGAGTGCAATGATAGTAAGTCATACCGACAGCAGTGCAATTAAAAGATTATTGGAAAATGCATTGACCGATAAAATTAACGACCGTGAAATGTTTATGAAAGGTATAGACTATTCATATTATTACGAAGAAGAATGATTTTTTGTATGCCGGAGATTTGCTTATTTTTTATTCAAAAATAGGCCTTCAAATTTTGGTTACAAATTAAAATTATCGCGTTGTTAGAGGGTAGATAAAATTTTACGCTATTTTTCTATTCTCGGCAATTTTAGGCTGAATAAACCACTACTTTTAATTGCAGGTCATTTATCTTTTTCATACATGAACAGCTTGCTTAAAAATTATAAAATTACGTTCATCATCTGACACCGGAAGGTGAAAATTTATCTCTTGTATCTGAAATTTATTTGCTGATTCTTTTATTCTGAAATTTTCTATTTCAGAATTTATATCGCGCCCTTTCATGGCTATAATTTTTCCGTTTCCTGCCAGTAATTTATCCACTAATTCAACAAATTCTTCAATAGAAGCAAATGCTCTGGAAACTATCCAGTTAAAATGTTCCGTATAATTCTTATAAAGCTTTTCAACTCTTTCATGTATGGGTGTAAACTCTTTAAGGGCAAGCACTCTTGCAATATGTTTCTGAAACATTATCTTCTTTCCAATTGCGTCAACCGAAACTATTTGCAATTCCGGCTTCATGATCTTAAGGGGAATAGCCGGGAAACCCGCTCCAGAACCTACATCAAGCAGAGTCCCTTCATCATCAATAACCTTAAAAAGAGTCATGGAATCTATAAAATGCTTAACCGCTATATCCTCAAAATCTGTAATAGCTGTCAGATTAATCTTCTGATTCCATTTTAAAAGCTCATCTAACAAAACCTCAAACTGCTGTAGCTGCTTTGGAGTCACAACCAGATCAATCTCTTCAGCCCCTTTAAGCAAAATATTCTGCCAAATCATGGATTGCTCTTTGCTTTAATAATAATAGAGAGAATCGCGATTGCGGCAGGGGTAATTCCTTGAATCCTGGCGGCCTTGCCAAGGGTATCAGGCCTGAATTTCTCCAGCTTTTCCCTGACTTCAGCAGTCAAGCCCGAAACAGCGCTATAATTGAAATTTACCGGAATATTCACAGATTCCATCTTCTCCATACGCTTTACCTGATCAAGCTGCCTGTCAATATAACCTTTATATTTTATCTGAATTTCAACCTGCTCCTTTACCTCTTCACTTAAAGAGGAGAAGGAAGGATCAAGGGCTGTAAGATCGTTGATACAGATATCAGGCCGCTTCAATAAATGTTCGAAAGTTATTGAATTCTGAATATCAGATAATCCGAACTTGTCCATAAATTCAGGATCAGCTTCTGAAGGGAGAATTTTCGATGTTTCCATCTTTTGGAGATTTTCTTCAATGCTTTTCCTCTTTTCCTGAAAGGTTTTATACTCTTCTTCAGAAACAAGGCCAAGCTTATGACCAAGCTCTCTCAATCTGAGGTCTGCATTGTCCTCTCTTAACAAAAGCCTGTATTCAGCCCTGGAGGTAAACATTCTGTAAGGTTCTTTTGTTCCAAGCGTCACTAGGTCATCAATCATAACCCCTATATATGCTTCATTTCTCCCCAATACCAGGGTGCCCTTTCCTTTGACCCGCAGCGCAGCATTGATCCCAGCTATAAGCCCCTGCCCCGCCGCTTCTTCATAACCTGAAGTGCCGTTTATCTGGCCGGCATGATAAAGAGATCTGATTTTTTTTGTCTCAAGAGAGCCATGTAATTCCAGAGGATCAACATAATCATATTCTATCGCATAGGCAGGGCGCATTATCTCCACATTCTCAAGCCCTTTTATACTCCTGTAAAAAGCCCACTGCACATCAATGGGAAGAGATGTGGAGAGTCCGGAAGGATAATATTCTGTAGTATGCTTGCCTTCAGGTTCTATAAAGGTCTGATGCCGTTCTTTATCAGGAAACCGTACAACTTTATCTTCAATAGAAGGACAATACCTTGGCCCGATTCCTTCTATAATTCCGGAATAAAGAGGGGAACGGTCAAGATTTGAACGGATTATGTCATGGCTTTTGGAATTTGTATAAGCTATGTAGCAAGGAACTTGTTCACATTCCAGTTTTTTAGTTGAGAAAGAAAAAGGGTGCGGGGGATTATCACCACCTTGAGGCTCCAGTTTGCTGAAATCTATTGTACGACCGTCAAGACGAGCGGGAGTCCCTGTTTTAAGCCGCCCTACCTGAAACCCTATATTTTTTAAATAATCAGATAAACCTATTGAAGGGAGATCTCCCGCCCGACCACCTGAATAATGAGTGAGGCCAATATGGATAAGACCTCTCATAAATGTTCCGGTAGTAAGAACAACTGTTTTGCTCGCATATCTCACTTGGGCAACTGTATCTATCCCATAAACCTGACCATTTTCAATCCATAACCCTGTAACTTCTCCTTGTTTCAGGTCAAGGTTCTGCTGTTTTTCAAGTACTTCTTTCATTCTAAAACGATAATGCCGCTTATCTGCCTGCGCTCTTGAAGAGCGGACTGCCGGCCCTTTTCTTGTGTTTAGCACACGAAATTGTATTCCGGTAGCATCAATATTTTTGCCCATTTCGCCGCCAAGAGCATCTATCTCCCGTACAATTTGTCCTTTTGCCTGTCCCCCAACAGATGGGTTACATGACATCATTGCAATAGCGTCCAGATTCATGGTTAAAAGTAAAGTGCTGCATCCCATCCGGGCAGAAGCAAGAGCAGCTTCACATCCCGCATGGCCTCCACCTACAACTATTACATCATATTTTTTATCGTAAATTATCAAAATTGCTTCCTGTTGGTTGTTTTAAGAAATTATACAAAATGTTTCACGTGAAACAATTTAAAATTTGTAGGGGCTGTAAATGACTCATTGGTTTTGCAATGCCCCATGGCACAGGGTTTTATGTAGGGGCGAACTGTGTTCGCCCGCTGCTATCGATTATGATAATCATATGTATATGGCTTGGCATAACAACATATTTTATAATTTTAATAGAGTTATAAGTTTTCAGATAAAGCCGATATTTCTTTTTCTGCAATCGTTCCATCCTCAGAAAGGCGCGGGCGAACACAGTTCGCCCCTACACTCAAACGATACATATGACCAAAAGCTGAAGTTATTTATTACTTCCCGATACAAAACTGGCCAAATATAATATCCAAAATATCCTCTGGCGTAGTTTCCCCCGTTATCTCTCCTATTGCATTCAGCGCTTCGCCAAGGTCAATTGACGTAATTTCACTTGGAGCGCCTATTTCAAAATTCAGTTTAAACCGTTGAATGGCTTCCAGAGCTTTCACAAGGGAATCTCTGTGACGAGCCCTTGAAAGGGCAGCATACTCTCTACTGTCCACGGCTTTACCATGTAAAAACATATCTGTTATCTGTTTCTTCAGCTCATTCAGGCCAGATCCTGTCAGAGTAGAAATAGATACAAAAGGCAATTCTTTCAAATGTTCAGGAAGCACTATTTTTTCAGGAAGGTCGTTTTTGTTCAAAACAAGCATAAGTTTTGAAGCTGCGAAGGCTTCCATAGCATGTTCATCATCTTTATCAAAAGGTTTGGAACTATCCAAAAGGAAAAGCACAAGATCAGCAGTTGATATTCGCTCAAGGGCCATACGGATTCCCTCTTGTTCCACTAAATTACCACTTTTCCGTATCCCTGCCGTATCAAGAAGCTTTACAGGTAATCCGTTAACATTGACAATTTCTTCAATAAGGTCTCTTGTAGTTCCTGGTAAAGAGGTAACAATCGCCCGTTGCTCTTGTAAAAGAGCATTTAACAGACTTGATTTACCTACGTTAGGCTTTCCGGCTATAATTACTGAAACGCCGTCGCGGATAACTCTTCCTTCTTCATATGTTGAGAGTAGCTGCAGAGCCAGCTCCTCTGCCGAATTAACTTCCGCCAGTATTAAGCTGTTATCATGCTCTCCTATCTCATCATCAGGAAAGTCAATATATGCTTCAAAAAGGGCCAGTGATTTTTTCAGGCTGTTATTTATTTGAAGAAATTTTTCAGAGAGCGCCCCTGCTCTCTGATGCTGAGCAACAGAAAGGGCAATATCTGTTTTCCCTCTTATAATATCGATTATAGCTTCTGCCTGAAGAAGGTCTATCCTCCCATTCAAAAATGCCCTTTTTGTAAATTCACCAGGTGTTGCCAAATGCCCGCCTTTAGCCAATACAAGTTTAAGCACTTTATCCAAAACTAAAGTACCGCCATGGCAGTGGATTTCTACAACATCTTCCCTGGTAAAGGAGTTAGGCGCTTTCATATAAACGACAAGAACTTCGTCCAGTGTATCACCGGAACAAGGTTCGATAATATTGCCATAATAAAAACGGTGGCTTATAAGGCCACCGTCTGAATTATGTCTAAATATAGATTGCAGGATTTTGAGAGATTCCGGACCGCTAACCCTTATAATGCCTATGCCACCTTCCCCAATAGGAGTGCTTATGGCAGCTATTGTATCAGCAACGTACATAATCGCTGTTACGCCTCTTTGAATGTTTTGTTAATATACGCCTGTTGCGCAATAGTAAGAATATTATTAACAAGCCAGTAAAGAACAAGACCTGATGGAAAATTCAGAAACATAACGGTAAATACTACCGGAAGCGCAAGCATCATCTTTGCTTGTAAAGGATCCATAGTTGTAGGCGTCATCTTCTGTTGAATAACCATTGATATACCCATTATTATAGGGGTTATATAATATGGATCTTTTGCAGAGAGATCTTGTATCCAAAAGTAAAAAGGTGCCTGACGCAATTCGACTGAATACATAAGAGCTCTGTATAGCCCAAAGAATACAGGGATTTGAACTAACATAGGAAGACATCCACCTAAAGGGTTAACTTTATTTGTCCTATAAAGCTCCATAACTGCACGGTTCAGCCCTTCACGGTCATCTTTATATTTTTCTTTAAGTTCCTGCATCTTTGGTTGAAGCTTTTGCATCGCCTTCATAGATTTATAACTTTTGTTCGTAAGCGGAAAAAAGATTATTTTTAGAATGACCGTTAGAAGTATAATTGCCAAACCATAATTACCCAAGTAACGGTAAAAAAACTTCAAGGCAAAAAGCAAAGGCCTTGCAATAGCTGAAAACCATCCAAAATTTATAGCATCTTCAAGGTCACTCCCCTGAGCTTTCAATATCTTAATATCTTTAGGGCCAAAATAAAGTTTGAACGGGACATTTATAGATTGGCCCGGATTAAGGGTAAATTTCGCGGAAGAAATAATCTGCTCCAGGTAGCCATCTTTTTCTCTTAAGGTCACCGAAGCAATGCTATTATCCTTTGCCAGTACGGCATTAAGAAAATATTTATCCCCAAAACTGCTCCATAACACACCTTTATCATAACTTTTCTCAGTAGCCTCTAAACTTCCTTTACCTTGAAGCTTATCAAAGACAACTCCGTTATTAGCAAAGACTGCAGGGCCAAAAACATCCATATATCTTCTACTAAAGAATCCCTGACCAGAACCACCTGAGGGCTCATTTATATGTTCTTTTATATTATTACGGAGTACAAATTGTATATTAGTTTCTTGAGTTGTTTGCGAAACGTTACTAAGTAATTGATCAAGGTGTATGCTATAATCTTGACCGGAAAACGTAAATGTCCTCTTAAGTTGCAGGCCATTAGGCAGAGTCGCAACAAGCTCCAAGGATTTACTTTCAGAACCTGTGACTTTCAAACTATCTTGAGTTGCGGAAAACAGAATTCTCTGAGAAGGAGTCCCCGGAATTTCCGAAGAAATAGTATAGCCTGCCGCGTTATCCTCATTGACCAAAAGATAAGGCTTTCCGCCAGTACCTGCAACATCATTATACCTTTTAAGAGCGAGTTTTTTAATTGCTCCGCCGTCTGTGCTTATGACTACAGTGTACAGATCGGTTTCTACAGTAATATCTTTTGCCGCAACTTGGCCTTGAGGAGCTGATGCTGATGAAGTTGTAGTTATTGGCGCTGCTGGAGTAGACGTAGTAGAAGGTTTTTGTGCTGTATTTACTGTATTAGCATTAGATTGATTAGCTGTTGTAGAAGTGGTTTGAGTAGGCTGCTGTAAAGGCTTTTTAGGTTGCGGAAACAACCATGAATAGCCAAGCATCACTGCAATCGACAAAACAACCGCTATTATAAGATTTCGGTTTTCCATGAACAGCTCCTATAGCTAACGTACCGGATCATATCCGCCAGGATGAAACGGATGACATTTACCAATACGAATAATAGTCTTAATTGCACCTTTTAAAAGTCCATATTTTTGTATTGCCTGAATTGAGTATTCTGAACAGGTAGGATAAAATCTGCAGGATGCTCCGGTAAATGGTGACAAAAACCTTTTATAGAAACGAAGTACTCCTATTACAAATTTAACTGCAGTGCTGTTGACCAATTTTATAAATTGCATTGGCAAGTTCCTGACAGAGATCAGAATGTTTCATCTGGCCTGCACCGCTTCTGGCGATAATGTTATAATCTGCTGTAACAAAAAGTTCCTTATTATTTCTAAAAAACTCTCGAACTACTCTTTTTACACGATTGCGGCAAACAGCATTCCCAACTTTTTTACTAACTGTAATCCCAACACGTGGGTGTGTATATTCAGAAGATCCGGATACAACAATAAAATGCTGCGTATACTCTTTTTTAATAGCATTAGAAGCAAGTGCCAGAAATTCACTACGTTTCAGCAGCCTTTCTGCCTTGCTAAAACAGTTCATTCAATTAATATCACTTTACAGGCACTGAAACGGAAAGGCGCTTACGTCCCTTTGCTCTACGACGCTTTATAACAAGGCGGCCGCTCTTCGTAGCCATACGGACAAGAAAACCGTGAGTCCGTTTGCGAGATGTATTGCTGGGCTGAAATGTACGCTTACTCATTTTATAATTCTCCTACAATTGATTTATCATAAACTATGAAATAGTTTTTTTACCTGTATAAGTGCTTAATTGTCAATATATATTTTGCTTTTACTCTATATGACTTCGGCTTTTGGCCATATGCTGTGTTGCCTTCGTCGCGTCTTGCTCAACGTTTGTAGTGGCAGTCTCTGTCGCCCGTGTTATCGGGCGCACACAGTGCGCCCCTACACTCTACACCTCCTCCCTTCACCCTTGCCGGTCTTGTCGGAGCACAAAATTCGAAATCCGTTATTCTTTTATTTCACCTTGGGTTTTGGTCATATGCTGTGTTTGCCTCATCTTATACCGCGCAATAATTGTATTAATCAGCCTGTAGGGCTTCCATATCAATAGAAAACAGGTAACAACAAATCAATAGTCCATAGGACTTTAACATTCTGATATTTAATTAATATTAAAGTCATACGGACTATGCAGATATGGTACGATTCTTATATTGATATAAATGCCCTACGGGCAGAGTAGGAAGGCAACTCGTAGGGCGGGTAGAGCGTAAGTGAAACACACCAATCGCAGGAGCGATCGTCCCCGGTCGCTCGATAACACGAACGGCCAATGGCGGTCCCTACACTCGTTGAGTGGCCCGCGACTAGGCTAACGCCGTATATGACCAAAAGCAAAAGTCATATTAATTATTGCCTAATCCTATTAGCATTTGTAGGATTAGGCAATAATTATACTATTATGATATATAATTTATATTTTCTCTTAGCTCAGGTATTACCTCAGCTTATAGAAATCACGCTACAGAGAAAGTGGTTAAAGCATGATTGCCTAATTCTACGAGAGCTTATACAATTAGGCAATAAAATGGTTTCAGCTTTTGGTCATCTGCGGTGTTGCTACGCACTATATGAGAAAGCAAAAGTCATAAGTGCGTTAAGCGTGAAACGTAACAACAACATTCTGTTCATTATCGGGCATGTAGAAAACGTGCACCATACTGCCTGGAGTGGTGAATGGTATGGCGCTTTGCATGACGTTTTTGGTTGTGGTGACATCATATGTACCCGTATTGTCCGGTCTTGTCACGCGAATGGTCAATACCATCTCTGACGCACCGTTTACGACATTGCCACTAGGTTTGGACTGAATGACGACGCCAGTGGCCTGTACTCCGTTGTCTCTTATATCCACCGCTTCCTGCGTCGTCAGACCAGCCGCCACAGCGTATTTATTCATGGCTTTCCGAACTTCTTCAGGGTCAGCATGGTTATCGATCATTATGTCCTGCGGATTATTGGGATCGTATCGGAGTGGAAGTGCCATATCCGGGTTCTGTAACCGTGGCAGATCGGCCGGTGAAACAGCTTGCCTTGACACAGCTATCACTGCCCTACCTGCCTGTGTAGTAAACTGAATGGAAACTTCGTATATTTTCTTTCCATCCATGTCCGCGTCGGTTGTCGGTTTGACAGAAACTACTCTGCCTACGACCAACGGGCCGTTTTTCGCCTGCTCGGTAATCCCAGCAGATTGCTCAAACGCCGGCGTAATGCTGTTCTCGTTAGCTTTAAAATCAATCATGAAATCCCGAGGTTTCTTAGGGTTATATCGGATCGGAAATTCCATGCCAGGCTGGTACTGTGCCCCTTCGACCGCTGAAATAACCCTTCTTTCCTTAGCTGTTATCTGTTGCCCATCTTGTGTTGTGAATTGAAACGTCAGTTTAAATTCCTCTTGATAGTTTACATAGGTGCCGGTCTCTTGCACTGACATCAATTTCCCTATAACTAACGGGCCATTTTTGACTTTTTTACCCTTGCCGCCTCTCATTGTCATAAATAGACCTAAGCCAATACCTATAGGGCCATACACTATAATATCCGACAAACTTTCTAATGTTTTACTGGCCGAAACATATTGTTGGACGACTCCACTAAAGCCGCTCACAATGATAATAACTAAACAAACCCAACCGATGACTTGTAAAACGATCCCAATTTTTCTAATCATGACGACTACTCCTAAAAGAATGTTTATCTGCTTTTTGTATTATTCACCTGATGCGATCTACTTTTTATTTTACAGTCAGCGCTTTTTAATCAAACAAATCAACGTGAATTCCTGTCGATTAAAATAAATTTCTCTGACTGTCGTATTGATACTCCAACAATAAATTTCTGTAAAGAGATACCGAAATGGGGTATATAGATAATTTCAAAAGTAAAGACATGAATTGAAAATTGTATGATATTACAACTGCCAACAAAGGATATTTGATGGAGATAGCTACCGAATATATAAAGTTGGACAGCTTTCTCAAATTAGTTGGTGCAGTAAATTCAGGAGGAGAAGCAAAAATCTTGATAACTGAAGGTCTGGTTTTCGTAAATGGGGAAAAAGAATTCAGACGTGGTAGAAAACTTTATAATGGAGACAAAGTTGAATTGAATGGTAAAGTATATTCCATAAAAAGATGACTTCGGATTTTGGCTCACATGCCAGACAGCATGCGTAGGGGCGGATGGCAATCCGCCTGTATTGAATATTTTTACCCCCGGGTCGTTTGCCAACGGCCCCTACATGACGAGACACAACGACGGCAACACCACAGATGACCAAAAGCGGAAGCTGCAAATGGGAATAATTTATGACACCAATAGAAAACCTTTTAAACATATATAAAGTAAAAATAGGATATGAAGTTCAGACAAGTGACTGGTTTCTTATTAACCAGGACAGAATCAATAAATTTGCATCGGCAACAGGAGACAATCAGTGGATACATATAGATTCTGAAAGAGCAAAAAATGAGTCCCCATACGGTACAACCATAGCCCATGGTTTTCTTACACTATCCCTTATCCCCATGCTCACAGGGAGCAACGCTGAAGGTGAATTTCAGAAAAACTATCCCGGAATGAAGTTAAGAGTGAATTACGGCCTTAATAAAGTCCGTTTCCCCGCGCCTGTGCCGGTTAACTCAAAAATTCGGGCAAAAAGCAGTGTAAAAGATGTTGAAGAGGTAAAAGATGCCGTCCAAATCATATATGAAATAAAAGTTGAGATTGAGGGAAGTGAAAAGCCGGCATGCATAGCGGAACAGATCTTCAGGCTATATCCTTGACGGCTTCGATTAATGGCCGCTTGCTACATTGCCTTCGTCGCGTATGATTTGACCGTAGGGGCGCGATTTATCGCGCTCAATGTGGATATGATAAACAGGGTGCGATAAATCGTGCCCCTACAGGACGCTTCGTCTATGGCTCAAAATCCTTTGTTATTAGGTAAAATGGTTTATTGCCTAATTCTGTTTAATTTGTACAATTAGGCAATTATTCTTTTATGACGTTATTCCTGTTAGTTGAGGTAATACCTGAGCTAACAGATAATATTGTATCTTATATTTCTTGGCTGATTTTCTTTTTTTCGTATAATTAGGCAATATTTGAAACATGCTGGCTTCAGATGTGTAGGGGCGCACAGTGTGCGCCAGATAACCACCCCGCCCTTCGGGCACCCCTCCAGGGAGGGGAATTTCGGACGATTAATGATCGCCCCTACAGGTGTCGAATGTCCTGAGACGAGGCTAACACGATAAATAGTAAAAAGCTGAAACCACATAATAGGAAGAAACAGATGAATGAAGAGAGTATAAAAGCTATTCTTAACAGAGTGCAGCAAGGGGAAGAATCAGTTGAAAATGCCTTCCAAAAGTTCCGCAATTTCCCTTTTGAAGCGTTGGAAGATGCCATAATTGATCACCACCGTCCGCTACGTCAGGGATTTCCGGAAGTCATTTTCGGAGAGAATAAAACAGTAGAGCAGATAGATCAGATAATAAGAGCTATTTTGAAAAAAGATGATCCTGTACTGGCAACACGTATAAGTAAAGAAAAAGCAGAGATATTATGTAAAACATTCCCTCAAGCAGTATGGCATAAGGAAGCACGCTGTATTACCATTGAGCAGCAACCTGTAGAAATCAAAGGTAAGGGAACGATTCTGGTAATCTCTGCCGGGACTTCTGACATACCTATTGCTTCAGAAGCTATTGTAACTGCAAAAATCATGGGAAACAGAGTTGAACAGCTATTTGATGTAGGCGTAGCAGGGATTCACAGACTTTTAGCAAAACAGGAACTTATACAGTCAGCCAACGTAATAATAGTTGTAGCAGGAATGGAAGGAGCGCTCCCTTCAGTAGTTGGCGGACTTGTCAGCAGACCTGTAATTGCAGTTCCCACATCTGTTGGTTATGGCGCATCATTTGGCGGAGTCGCTGCTCTTCTTGGAATGCTTAATTCATGCGCTTCCGGAGTAACAGTGGTTAATATTGATAACGGATTTGGCGCGGGATATGCAGCAAGTCTTATGAATAGAGATAAATAGGATATTGCAAATGAAAACTTTATATATAGACTGTCAGGCAGGAATTGCCGGCGATATGACAATAGCCGCCTTTATAGACCTTGGCCTCCCTTTTGAACACCTTAAAAGCGAGTTGGCAAAACTTCCACTTCCTAAATCATGCTATGACCTTAAATTTGAAACCTGCTACAGAAAGGGAATCCGGGGGATCCTATTCTCTGTCGCAGTAACAGAGGATAAATCCCACCGCCACTATAGTGATATAGTGAAGATGATAGAGTCAAGCAGCCTTACAGATCAGGTCAAAACCAGTGCAAAGCAGATATTTAAAAAACTTGCAGAAGCTGAAGCAAAGGTTCATGGAGTTGAGCTGGCAAAGGTCCATTTTCATGAAGTAGGTGGAGTAGACTCTATAATAGATATTGTTGGTACAGCTATAAGCCTTGATTATTTCGGCATCAAGGAAATTTATACTTCTTCTCTTCCTCTCGGAGGCGGTTTTATAGATTCTAAACATGGTAGACTTCCTGTTCCGGCCCCTGCAACGGCAGAACTACTCCAAGGTTTGCCAATACATCATAATTGCAGCACTGGAGAGCGTGTAACTCCAACAGGAGCTGCTATTGTAGCTTCTCTTGCAAAACCATGCAGGCCGGAAGCTATGACAGTAACAACGATAGGAAACGGAGCAGGGAGCAAAGATTACGCTGATACCCCTAATATTCTCCGCCTTATCATAGGTGAACAAAGTAATGATGGTGCCGAAGAGCGCATTTTCGTACTGGAAACACATATTGATGACATGAACCCGGAGCTGTTTGGTTTTTTGATGGAGCGGCTTTTTGAGGCAGGAGCGCTTGATGTTTCATTTTCACAGCTTCAAATGAAAAAAAACCGGCCTGGAATACGCCTGACAGTCCTTGCAACTAAAGAAAAGCTGCACGAGCTTGGCCAGATTATTCTTACTGAATCTACTGCAATTGGCCTCAGATACTACCCTGTTCAACGGCTTGTTTTAGAGCGTAAATCTGAATTAAGAAAGAGCTCTTTGGGGGCTGTAAATGTGAAAATTGTAAGCAGGCCTGAAGGGACTGTAAGGATAACTCCTGAATTTGAAGATTGCCGTAAGATCGCTTTGGAAAAGGGAATTCCAATCATTGAGGTCTACCGTATTTTGGAAAGCGAATTGCCTGAATGAACAATTTTATAAAGATATTAGCTACCTGGTGGGGAACCGGTTATAGCCCTGTTGCTTCAGGAACCGTGGGAACGCTTGCAGCTATACCACTATATATAATTCTCGCGCCCTTTTCTGTCTCTTTATATCTTACTACTCTTATCGCCTTTTTCTTTCTCTCATGCTGGATATCAGGAAGAGCAGAAATAATTTTTCAGGAAAAGGATTCAGGAAAAATAGTTATAGATGAAGTAATCGGATATTTGGTAACAATGACTGCAATACCCTACAGCTGGAAATATATTATTGCAGGTTTTATTTTATTTCGTTTTTTCGATATTGTTAAAATCCAACCAGCCAAATGGGTTGATCAGAAGCTTAAGAATGGATATGGTGTTGTGCTTGATGATGTTGTAGCAGGAATCTACGCCTGGTTATGTATGCTGGTTGTTGTGAGGGTTATTAAATGATTGCGATTCTATCTATTGGTGATGAATTGATCCTAGGAGAGATAGTTGACACAAATTCAGCGACTCTCTCAGCCCTGCTCTATGATAACGGCATGATGGTAAAGGAGCATGCTACTGTCGGAGATGATGAAACCGCAATAATTGAGGCTCTTAAACGCCTTTCAAAAGATTATAAAACTATTGTTGTAACAGGAGGCCTTGGCCCAACAACTGATGACATAACCGCAGAGGCTGCGGCAAAAGCGGCAGGTCAAAATGTAGCTCTCAATGAAGAGGCTCTCAAACACCTTGATGATTACGCTAAACGGGCACAAAGAATTTTACACCCAATAAACAGAAGACAGGCCATGCTTCCTGAAAAAGCAGGTATAATTCCAAATCCTCAAGGGACAGCCTGCGGATTTATTGTAACTTTAAATGGCAGCAGTATGTTTTTCCTCCCAGGTGTCCCTTCTGAAATGCTGAAGATGTTTAAAGCTACTGTGCTGCCTTATATTATGAAGCAAAGGCAAGAAACTGACATTTACCAAACAGTTACAATGACAACTTTTGGAGCGCCTGAATCTGAATTAGGTGCAATGCTCCAACAAGTTATACTCCCTGAAAATATAACCCTTGCATACTGTGTAAATTTCCCATCTATATTTGTAAAGCTGCGAGGCAAAGGGGCAGATCCGAATATACTCTCTTCTGAAATGGAGAAAGCTACGCAAAATGTAAAGGATATATTAGGTGAATTAGTAGTTACTGAAGGTGACTCTACAATAGATACGATAGTAGCTGAGCTTTTCAGGAAAACAGGAGCAACCCTGGCTCTTGCTGAATCCTGTACAGGAGGACTGATCTCTAAAAGGATCACAGACATTCCAGGAAGTTCTGAATACTTTCTGCAAGGAGCTGTTACATATTCAAACGGCTCAAAAGAACGTTTACTGGGAATTCCTGGTCATATACTGGAAAGCTATGGAGCTGTAAGCCATGAAACGGCTGAAAAAATGGCAATTGGGATAAGAGAATCTGCCGGAAGTGATATAGGAGTTTCAGTTACCGGGATAGCAGGGCCTGACGGGGGTGCAGAAGAAAAACCGGTAGGGACTGTGTTTATAGCCCTTGCTGATAAAAAGGGATGTACTGTGGAACGCTGTAAATTCCGGGGAAACCGAGATGCCATAAGAAATATGACATCATATAAAGCTCTTGACATTATAAGGCGTCATCTTCTTTCATATTAGGACATTAATTTATTACACATTCTCAGTAATTTTCACTATAATGTTCAAACTAAAATATATATTAAAGTTTAAAATTTACTTATATGATTAGGAGTCCAGTATATGGAAGAGCGCGAAAAGGCCATTGAATTAGCGGTCAGCCAAATAGAAAAACAGTTTGGGAAAGGCTCTATAATGCGCCTTGGCAACGATCAGCCCTTACCTGATATTGCTGCAATCCCTACGGGAGCCCTTTCCCTGGATGTAGCACTTGGAGTTGGCGGTATTCCTCGTGGGCGGGTAATAGAAATATTCGGCCCTGAATCTTCAGGTAAAACAACCCTTGCTTTGCACATAGTATCAGAAGCTCAGAAACTTGGCGGCATTGCGGCTTTTGTAGATGCAGAGCATGCTCTTGACATAGGATATGCAAGAAAACTTGGAGTAAAAACTGATGACCTGCTTGTATCTCAACCTGATACTGGGGAGCAAGCTCTTGAAATAGCAGAAACCCTTGTAAGAAGCGGTGCAATAGATGTACTTGTTATTGACTCTGTTGCTGCACTTGTACCAAAAGCAGAAATAGAGGGAGAAATGGGAGATTCTCACATGGGACTCCAGGCAAGACTTATGTCCCAGGCACTTAGAAAACTTACAGGAATAATAAGCAAATCCAATTGCAGCGTAATTTTTATTAACCAGATAAGAATGAAAATCGGCGTTATGTTCGGAAATCCCGAAACAACAACAGGTGGAAACGCCCTCAAATTTTACGCTTCTGTAAGAATGGACATCCGCAAAATTGCTACTCTTAAGCAGGGAAATGATATAATAGGCTCAAGAACAAGAGTCAAAATCGTTAAAAATAAAGTTGCCCCTCCGTTTAAAGAGGTGGAATTTGATATTTTATATGGAGAAGGAATATCAAAAGAGGGAGATCTTCTGGATTTAGCCGTTGAAAAAGGGATAGTTGATAAAAGCGGAGCATGGTATTCATATGGCAAAGAACGGATTGGCCAGGGGCGTGAAAATACCAGAATATTCCTTAAAGAACAACCTGAAATGTGTGCGGAAATCCGTGAAAAACTCCTCACAGCAGTGGGATTTAACAACAAAGAAAACAATACTGGGGAATAATTATGAACCTTAAAGAAATTTTGGCTTTTGCCGCAAAAAATCGCGCATCAGATGTGCATATTAAGTCTGGGATACCGCCCATATTAAGGATAGGTAATAAACTTCATCCCGTTCCCAATGCACCAAAATTTTCAAAAGAAATCATTCTTAATATGGCTTTATCCATAATGAATGACCATCAGAAAAAGCGCTTTAAGGAAGATTTACAAGTAGACCTTGCATTCCATATACCCAATGTATGTAGGGCCCGTATTAATGCCTATCGTCAGCAAGGTACAACTGCTATGGTTTTCAGGATAATTCCATATAAAATTCCATCAATTGCCGAGCTTAATCTTCCCCCTATTATAAATAAAATAGCCGGGGCAAAAAGAGGGTTAATCCTTGTTACAGGCGCAACCGGAAGCGGAAAATCAACCACTTTGGCTTCAATGATTAACTATATAAATGAAACCAGGACTAATAATGTTATTACAATTGAAGACCCGATTGAATATATTCACCAAGACAAGAAAAGTATTATAAGCCAGCGTGAAATAGGTTTTGACACACCATCTTTCCCAATTGCTCTTAACGGAGCTTTAAGACAAGACCCTGATGTTATACTGGTAGGAGAGATGCGTGATCTGGAAACTATTGAAACGGCTCTTACGGCCGCTGAAACCGGACATCTTGTTATGTCAGCCCTTCATACTCTTGATGTTACTGAAACAATTAATCGTATTATTTCAGTGTTTCCACCATACTACGAACAACAAATAAGAATACAACTCGCCGGCATCATAAAAGGGATAATTTCTCAGCGTCTTATACCCCGCCAGGACGGTAAAGGTATGGTCCCTGCAGTTGAGGTAATGGTAGGTACCTCAAGAACAAGAGAGTATATGCATGACAAAGAGAAAACTGGTCAGCTTATAGAAGCAATAAGCCAGGGCTATTCAACGTATGGTATGCAGAGCTTCGACCAGTCAATAACAGATCTTCTGAAAAACAAGCTGATCAGCTATGAAGAAGCTCTACGACAATCAACAAATCCGGCTGATTTTGCTCTCAAATTGTCTGGCATCTCAAATGATGCTGATGTAGATGGCAGGGGATCTGACAGCTTTGGATAAAGTCGATTCAGAACATCAAAGAGCATATATCCGCGCCCTAAATATATTAGGGCGCCGCGATCATACAGAAGCAGAGCTTATAAAAAAGTTAACTTTGGCAAAATTTTCCCCTTCCTCAATAAAAAATTGTATTAATCAGCTGAAGAAAGGCAAATTAATAAATGATTACAAATTCGCCCTTAACTGGGGAGGATATGCAATAAGAAGTGGCCGTAGTTATGGCATAAAACTCCAGATGGAACTAAAACGAAGAGGAGTCGCAGCAGGTATAATTGCAAAAGCAATTTCTGAACTGACAGAAGAATATAAGGAACAAGAAGTTCTGGAAAATATAGTGTCAAAACGCTTTGCTTCTTTTAATCATGCCACATCAGAAGTGAAAGAGAAACAGAGAGTATACAGCTACTTACAGCGCCGTGGTTTCTCTATATCTTCCATTTCAGATTTCTTTAACCGTAATAGTTGACATCGCGAAGTATTTACAATAAATGAGGCTACCATGACAGGAAAAGAGCTCCGCTCAAAGTTTCTCGAATACTTTAAACGGAACGGGCATACTATAGTTAAAAGCTCAGGGCTTATCCCACATAATGATCCCACCCTGCTATTTACAAATGCCGGAATGAATCAATTTAAAGATTGTTTTCTTGGAATAGAAAAACGGGATTACGTGCGTGCTACCAGTTCTCAAAAATGTGTAAGAGCCGGGGGCAAGCATAATGATCTTGAAAATGTAGGAAGAACAGCAAGGCACCACACCTTTTTCGAGATGTTAGGAAATTTTTCTTTCGGAGATTATTTTAAAAAGGAAGCTATCGCTTTTGCATGGCAATTTCTTACAGAAGAGCTGAAGCTCGATAAAAATCGCCTCTATGTGACTGTTTACACAGATGATGATGAAGCTGCTGATATATGGCACCTGCAAGAAGGAGTGCCAAAAGAGCGTATATACAGATTTGGTGAAAAAGATAATTTCTGGTCTATGGGAGATACAGGACCTTGCGGGCCATGTTCTGAAATATTCTGGGATAACGGCCCTGATGTGGGATGCAATAGCCCTACATGTGGCGTTGGGTGCGACTGCGACCGTTATATGGAAATATGGAATAACGTTTTCATGCAGTATAATCGAGACGCATCAGGAAATTTGACACCTCTGCCAAAACCATCAGTAGATACAGGTATGGGACTTGAAAGAATAGCAACTGTAATGCAGGGGGTTAAATCAAATTATGATACAGACCTTTTGCAGGGTATTATCCAGCACATCGCAAAACTGGCTGATAAAAAATATGGCGATGATGAAAAAACTGATGTCTCTATGCGGGTTATTGCAGACCACTCAAGAGCAATTGATTTTCTCATTTGTGACGGAGTACTCCCTTCAAATGAAGGGAGGGGATATGTACTGCGAAGAATAATGAGGAGGGCAGCACGCCACTGTAAAATGCTCGGTTTTGCTGAACCTGTTCTTTATAAAACCATAGATGCCGTCAACTCCATTATGGGAGAAGCTTTCCCTGAACTGCTTGAAAGAGAAGAATACATAAGAAAAGTAATCCTGGCAGAAGAAGAACGTTTTGCAGAGACTCTTGACCGCGGCCTCGCGATGCTCAACGAGCAAATTGAACTCCTTAAAAGTTCAGGTAATTCTGTACTCCCTGGGGAAGAAGTCTTTCGCTTATATGACACCTATGGCTTCCCTGTGGATCTTACAGCAGACATAATGGCAGCAGAAAATATCTCTATTGATGAAGATGGTTTTAACTTGTGCATGGAACGCCAGCGTAATCTCGCCAGAGAAAATTGGAAAGGTTCCGGTGAAGAAGGAATAGCAGATACATTTAAGACTCTCCATAGAGATGGTCTGAAAACGATATTTACAGGGTACCGGGAACAAACCGGTTATGGAGTGGTAAAAGCCCTTATTGTTGACGGTAAAACTGTTGAAAAAGCAAAAAGCGGCGATATCGTTGAGTTAATTACTGAGTCTACACCATTTTATGGTACATCAGGCGGTCAACTAGGTGATGCAGGAGAAATTTCTACAGGTCATTCTGTATTAAATATAACAGAAACCATAAAACCGTTTCAAGATATGGTTGTACATAAAGGAGTTGTGGAAAACGGAGATATCAGCGTCGGAGAAGCAATAGACCTGAGAATTAATTGTCAAAAACGTATTTCAACAGCAAGAAACCACACAGCTACACACCTCTTACAATCAGCCCTTAAAGTTGTCTTAGGGGACCATGTAAAACAGTCAGGCTCTCTTGTTACACCTGAAAGGCTTCGTTTTGATTTCACTCATTACTCAGCAATGACAGAGCAGGAACTTCTACAGGTAGAATCAATCGTTAACAGCTATATAATGGCTGACGAGGCAGTTGAAGTTTCCGAAATGGATACTACTGACGCCATTGCATCAGGTGCAACAGCACTTTTCGGAGAGAAATACGGCGATAGTGTCCGTGTTATAAAGGTCGAGAATATCAGCCAGGAACTATGCGGCGGAACCCATGTAAAAGCAACAGGAGAAATCGGTTTTTTTAAAATTATAAGTGAGGCAGGAATAGCTGCCGGTGTAAGAAGAATAGAAGCTGTAACAGGCGAAAATTTTCTCCTTTTTAGCCAGAATCTTGACAGAGAACAGCACCAGCTTGCCTCTCTACTTAAGGCAGAAGGTGGTAATCTTATTGAAAAATTTGAGAAGCTTCTCGCAAAACAGAAAGAACTGCAAAAAGAAGTAGAAACTCTCCAGGCTAAATTAAATGCCGGGAAATCTTCTGATCTCCTTTCAAAAACAAAAGAGATTAAAGGAGTAAAAACCCTGGCAGTAGAGGTAAAAGTTGGTGATGTTAAGCAACTGCGTGAGCTGGCAGATTCTCTTAGAGATAAGATGCAATCCGGTATTCTTGCCCTGGGTGCTGATATTGACGGGAAAGCAACTCTCCTTGTCACTGTGACAAAAGATCTTACCAACAATTACAAGGCTGGCGATCTTATACGAAAAATGGCTCCGATAATCTCCGGAAGTGGCGGAGGGAAACCTGAAATGGCGCAAGCAGGGGGAACGCAACCTGAAAAACTGGCAGAAGCTCTGAAAAGTTTGGACGAATTAATCTAAACCAATCTTGATTTTTATGCATATTATCTATAATATTTTTTGAGTATTTAACAACATAAAGGAGATTTTTTATGGCAAGTGAAAAGGTCATGACTTTTGGAGATAGCAATTTTGAAACTGAAGTAATTAATTCTACCGTTCCTGTGTTGGTAGACTTCTGGGCAACATGGTGTGCACCATGTAAAGCTATTGCCCCAACAGTTGATGCTATTGCAGAAGCTTATGAAGGGAAATTGAAAGTAGGAAAAGTAAATGTAGACGATAATCAGGTTACTCCTTCTAAATACGGAGTTCGTGGGATCCCAACCCTTATTATTTTTAAAGACGGAAAAGTTTTTGACCAGGCAGTTGGCGCAATTCCTAAACCACAGTTGGAAGCCATGATTAATAAAGCTCTGTAAAATTACCATCTTTACAGCAGCATATTAAAAGGATGCTTTACTCGGCATCCTTTTTAATTCGAAGAGATCCAAACAATGTATTCTACAGAATCTATAAAGAAAAAAGTTCAGAATAATACGGCTATTAACAGGAAAGAGGCTCTATTTTTACTTAAAAATGCTGATCTTCTGGAGCTGGGAAGAATGGCCGATAATATCCGCCAAAAACTCCACCCTGATAACATTGTGACATTTGTAGTCGACAGAAATGTAAATTATACAAACATTTGCGAATCAAAGTGCCGTTTCTGCGCTTTTTACCGTGATATCAACGATTCAGACGGTTATCTTCTTGAAAAAGAAGAAATTTTCAAAAAAATCCAGGAGCTTGTTGATAAGGGAGGAACTCAATTATTAATGCAGGGAGGGCTGCACCCTTCACTTAGTATTGAATGGTTTGAAAACCTCTTCAGAGGAATAAAAACAAACTTTCCTGAAGTTCAAAATCACTCTCTTTCTCCGGCAGAAATTACCCATATAGCTTCCATTGCAGGGCTTTCAATTCATGATACAATTGTTCGTTTAAAAAAGGCCGGCCTTGACTCTATTCCCGGAGGCGGAGCTGAAATACTCGTAGATAAAGTAAGACAAGAAATTTCTCCCAAAAAAATCGGCTGGAATGGCTGGAGCAATGTTATGAAAGAGGCTGCCGGACTTGGGATGTCAACAACAGCAACTATGATGTTCGGAAGTATGGAAACTGCAGAAGATATTGTTGAACATATTTTTAGGATAAAAGAGTTGCAGCAGGCTGGTGGTACTTTTACCGCCTTTATCCCGTGGACATACCAACCAGGAAATACAGAACTTGGCGGAAAACAGGCTACAGGAGTTGAATATCTTAAAGTATTGGCGTTATCCCGCATTATTCTTGATAATGTTCCAAATATCCAGGCAAGCTGGGTAACTCAGGGAGCGAAAATGGCCCAGGTTTCCCTCTTTTTCGGTGCAAATGATCTTGGTGGAACAATGCTGGAAGAAAATGTAGTCGCCGCCGCAGGGTGTAGTTTTAGAATGGATCAAAATGAGATGATTTCTATTATTAAAGGAGCCGGTTTTAAAGCTGTCCAAAGAACTACTTTATACAAAATGATCAAAGAATTTTAGATTAATTATACGATTTAAGGATAAGCAGAAAGATGGGAAATGAAAATATTTGAATTGATTACCAGCAATGAAGCACTGCAAAGTGCAGGCAAACACATGCTTAAGGAGCCCCTTATTGCATGCGATGTTGAAGCTGACTCTATGTATCATTACCAGGAACAGGTCTGTCTTCTGCAAATATCAACACTTTCTAAAATCTTTATTATTGACCCTTTAGCTGATCTAGATATTTCTACTCTCGCTCCGATCTTTTCGGATCCTAATATATGTAAGATATTCCATGGCGCTGACTACGATGTAAGGATGATGCACCAATGTTTTGGAATTGAAATTTCTAATCTTTTTGACACTATGATAGCATGTCAGTTCCTTGGAGAGCCGGCAGTTGGCCTGGCAGCAATTATCAAAAAAAGATTTGGGATTGAGCTAAATAAACGTTTTCAGCAAGCTGACTGGGCCAAACGCCCTTTATCTGAAGATATGCTTGAGTATGCGGTAGAAGATACCAATCACTTAATTCCGCTCTATCATATGCTGGTAGCTGAACTGACTGAAAAAAACCGATTAACATGGGTTTTGGAAGAGTGCAAAATCCTGTCTCAGGTAAGAATGACTGACCGGAAGTCAGTTCCCCTTCTATCAAGGTTTAAAGGAGTATCCAAAATACCTAAATCTTCCCTTGCAATTTTAGAAGGTCTGCTAAAATTCCGAGATCAGGAAGCCCAACATAGAAACCTCCCTCCATTCAAAGTGATTGGAAATAAAACTATTACAGAAATTGCAGAGCGGTCACCTGTATCTGTAGCAGACCTTTCTCATATTTCAGGGCTCACAGATAAGATAATTGAACGTTATGGATATAAAATTATCTCAGCGGTAAAGAAAGGTAAGGAATCAAAAGTTCCTGTTTTAGAAAAAAAGACATGGAGTAATCGACCAAATATTGATGATAATTTGCTTAAAACCTTAAAAAATTGGCGTATCCAAAAATCAACAAGCTTAGGTATGCTCCCGGGGATCACAATAAATAACTCTATTTTGGAAAAATTGGCTGAAAGCCCACCAAAAGAGAATAAAGAATTAAAACAAACCTATGGAATGAAAAACTGGCAAATTGAAATATTTGGGAAAGAACTTCTTGATTTATTCTGCAATAATACAACTAGCCCAAATCGCCCCAAAGATACTGCAAAATAGACAACATTGTAATGCCTGCTGTTTCTGTTCTTAACACTCTTTTACCAAGAGTTACTGAAATAAATCCTAAGGATTTTGCAACAGCAACTTCCTCTTCTGTAAAACCACCTTCCGGCCCTACCATAACAGCAATTGAATCGGGTATTTTCAAATCTTTAAAAACAGTCTTTAAATGTCGGTTATGTTCTTCTTCCCATAAAACCAATTTCAAATCGGCTTTTTGAAATTCAGATAAATCTGCAATATTTTCGCAAAAATCTACAAAAGGAATTACTGAGCCGGATTGTCTTGCGGCTTCTTGTACAATTCGTCTCCAACGGGTTAATTTTTTTTCAAGCTTATCATCTGCTATTTTTACAACAGACCGCTCAGAATCAAACAAAACGATATGCGTTACACCTAATTCTGTTGCTTTTTGGAGAATAAAATCAAGTTTCTCTCCTTTTGGAAGAGCTTGATATAACGTAATTTGCAGCTTACTTATACCTTTCACTCCTTCTGGCAATGCCATTAATCTGCAAATAATCTCTTTATCCTTTATATCCAGGATAACTGCTGATGCTTCCCTACCCCTCTCGTCAGCTAAAATCAGTTCATCTGTTATACTAAGGCGTAACACCGTTATCATGTGCCTGAATAGCTCACCAGTAATATTTACAATTTCACTATCTAATTGTGCAGAAGGAACTATAAAACGACGCATAATTAACCAACCTTCCTATACTTCAGGCAACACCATTCATCACTTGCGGTAGAGCTAATAAGAACGATGGGAAAACTTGAAAAGCCCTCTATTACGTACGCTTCTCTCTCTTTAAGGATACCTGAAAGAATAAGAATACCATTTGATTTGACTCTATTAACAAGCAATTGTGACATTTTGACAAGATCTTCTGCCAATATATTTGCTACTACTATGGGAAATGTTTCACTTATTGCATCAATTGGAGTTAATGATATCTCCATTTTTTTATAGACTCTGTTTAATCTTGCATTTGCTCTTGCACTTTCAACAGAAATAGGGTCAATATCAATAGCAACAGCATGCCGAACACCAAATAACAGCGCCGCTATGGAAAGTATACCTGAACCACAGCCAACATCTAAAACAGTATCGTTATCAGTTGCAACTGATTCTTCAAGAGCTTCTATACAGAGACAGGTTGTAGCATGTGTTCCTGTACCAAAAGCCATGCCGGGATCAAGCTCTAAAATAAGGATATCTTCAGAGGTCGTATAACTTTCCCATGTGGGCTTTACAACCAATCTGTTCCCTATCTGAACCGGCTTAAAATTACTTTTCCAGTTATTAGCCCAATCTTCTTCCGCAATGAGAGAAACTGTTGGCAATTCAAATATAAAACCAGTTTTTTCCTGATAAGCATCAAAATATTCCCTTATTTTAGTGATTATTTCTTCTGAACCGGCACCTGGTAGCAAATAAGACTTAACTGTCATATCTCTAGGCGATTCAACCGTCTCAATATCAAATGTATTTAAAAAACAATTCTCTATGCTAACTCCTATACCAGTGAGTTCCGTTAAAAAGTCAGAAAATTCATCTACTATCTCGACAGGAACTTTACAACTGATCTCAGTCCAAAATGTTTTTTTCAAATCTATCCCTCCACCAAGCTAGCATAACTGTCTATAACTGCTTAAAATAAATAATAAAAAGGTTGACATGTTAACAGAAAAAATTGTAATCTCATTAAGAAAAATCTATATAAACGTATGTTCGTATTCTAATTGATAATTGAAACTTAATTATAAAATGTTATCCTTAAATAATTAAATGAATAATGATATTTGTAATATTTATCTTTTTTCAGATGCAACTGGAGAAACAGCAGAGCGTGTTGTTAAAGCTGCAATATCGCAGTTTCAAAATGCCAAATTTAAGCTAAATTTATTTAATCAAATGCGCTCCAAACAAGAGATAAGTGCCGGGATCATTGCAGCACTAAAAAACCCGGGGCTTATTATTTATACATTTGTAAATCATGATCTTGCTGAATTTTTTAAGACAGAATCAGAAATTTTGGGATTAGAAACAATTGATATTTTAAATCCCCTTTTAGAGAAATTATCCAAAATTCTGGACATAAAACCAAGAGAAAAACCTGGCCTCCTTTATGAAATAGATACAACATACCATAAAAGGATGGAAGCAATTGATTTCACTGTTAAGCAGGATGATGGCCAAGAGTTAAGGTACCTATATAAAGCTGATATCATCTTAATTGGTGTATCAAGAACTTCAAAAACGCCACTTTCAATGTATCTTGCTAATAAAGGGTATAAAGTAGCTAATATTCCTATTGTTAAAAATATTGATTTGCCAGCAGAGCTTTTTAAAATAAACCCTAAAAGAGTTGTAGGATTATTAATTGACCCTGCGAGACTAGCGGCATTAAGAACAACAAGGTTAATGCAGCTAAAACAAGTTGCTAATAATACATACGCTAACTACGATGAAATTATTGATGAACTGGCATTTTGTAAAAAATTATATAAGCAAAATCCAGACTGGCTTGTGATTGATGTAACATCTAAATCAGTTGAAGAATCTGCCGGAGAAATAATCAAAAAAATTCAATATATAGAGTAGGAATTCACATCAAAAAACGCAAAAACTTGAAGAGGAGGAAGAAATGAAAGTATTAGTAATTGAAGATGAAAAAAAGGTTGCAAGTTTTATTAAACGAGGCTTGGAAGAAGAAAAATTTGAAGTACAAACTGCTTTAGATGGAGAAGAAGGTTTATCAATGGCCCTTACCAATAATTATGGGTTAATTATATTGGATTGGATGCTGCCTAAAAGAGACGGAATAAATATACTAAAAGAATTAAGGGCCCAGAAGCATATAACTCCCGTACTAATGTTAACAGCAAAAAATTCTGTTGAAGATATTGTTACTGGCTTGGAAACTGGTTCAGATGATTACCTTGTAAAGCCTTTTGCCTTTTCTGAGTTGCTCGCAAGAGTTAGAGCGCTTATACGTAGAAGCGAAATGGATCGCGGTGCAGAACTAAGATTTGCTGATTTAAAAATTGATCCGGTAACTCATAAAGTTTGGCGCAACGAAGAAGAAATAGACCTCACTGCAAAAGAATATGGGCTACTAGAATATTTTATGCGCAATCCCAATCAGGTGTTAACTAGAAATATGATTGCCGATCATGTATGGGATTATACCTTCGACAGTTTCACCAATATTATAGATGTTTATGTTAACTATTTACGTAAAAAAATTGATAAAGGTGCTCCTTCAAAACTAATTCATACTGTAAGAGGTGTTGGATATATTCTGAAAGAAGAAAACTGATTTCCTGAATTTTTACACTTAATTTAAGGAAAACCTTTTTGCAGTGGGTTTCCTTAGATGGTCAAAAAACCCCGTTTATGCCAGACGGGGTTTTTATGTATATATTCATACAGACTTTTCCAAATTCCTGCAATTCCTGAGATAACCTATTCCAGTCCGGATAAAATCAGCCATACAGATTTATTACCCATTCCTCTTTATTATTATACAATTAGGCAATGCAGTTTCAATGGTTTTTTATATGCTTATATTTTTGTTAGCTGAGGTAATACCTGGGCTGGTAAGAAATCCAAACTATATATTATAATAATATTAGGATTACACAATTCTCTCGATAGTTATATAATTAGGCAATAATATAAAGTGACATATTAGTATTAAACGTTCAGATACATAGATATGAATGGAAATGAAATAGAGGTCTTTATCAGCAGCCAGAGAGGAAATCTTTTTACAAATTTCCTCTAAAGCCCTTCTGTAAAATACTTTTTGAAAATCACCTTGCAAATACTTCTAGCCTTTGCTAGTCTTAATCATCAAAATAAAAATTAGTTTGCCAGTTTAATTAATTCTTGATTGCAAAATTATCAACAGATGTTGATATCCTGTTTATAACCTTTGTTTTCCATCTATTTATAAAAACTAACTACCTTGGTAAAGACCACAATGAACGAT
>Ga0123357_10000593_pt1 | contig 35821 bp, 35 predicted proteins | sample TergutEmb28metaG_FD_89873 | JGI IMG/M metagenome (GOLD analysis project Ga0123357, IMG submission 89873) | Embiratermes neotenicus P4 segment gut microbial communities from Petit-Saut dam, French Guiana - Emb289 P4 | ecosystem: Host-associated > Arthropoda: Insects > Digestive system > Gut ... | reverse complement strand
GTAATGACAAGGTGACCATGGAGAGGATTCTCGCTCCCCATTACGCGGCCACGGTGCGACGCGCGGAGGATGCGGGTCTCATTCTGTGTGCCCACGACACCACGCAAGTTTCCTATTCGACGCATGACGTACGGATAGAAAAAGATCCGCCGGTAGCTCAAAAGTACGCTAAAGGGCTGTGCTCAACGATGGTGCGACGATCGTTCACAACCCTAAACCGCGCCAACTTGGAAGGATCTTCAAGGATGCGACTCCATGCACTCGCTGCAATGATGGCTGTTGGTTCGCTCGTGTGTACTTCGGTGAGTGCACAAGATCAGGACCCACAAAAAGAACAGGCGAAGGTGCTGTTTGGCGAGGGCCTTGGCCTGCACGACAAAAAAATGGAGGTCGAAGCGCTCGACAAGTTCGAGAAGGCATATGGACTCTATCCATTCCCGAGTATCCTCTATAATATCGCGCTTCAGGAGCAGATATTAGGGAGAAATCTCAAGGCGCTTCGTCATTTTCGCAAAGCACTTCGCAGTTCGCTTCTGCCACCGAAAAGCGCGGAATCTGCCAAAAAGTTCATTTCGGAGTTCGAGCCAAGCTTTGCGCGCCTCGATTTGATGGGACCCACGGGCCTCGTGGTGTCACTAGGCAGCGAAGAAGTAACGCTGCCGTTGCCAGAGCCGCTGGACATTGAGCCAGGGACCATCACCGTAACCGGCACGATCGACGGACAGCGTTACGAAGGATCGGGAACTGCGGTTGCCGGGCAAGTTTTGAAGATTGAAGTTTTGAGGGTTGAGGTGAAGGCTCTACCACGGCCGATGACGGTGCAGGAGGTGTTGCCGCCTCCAACGGAGGAAACTCAAAACCACAGCGCGCGGTACGTTGTGTCTGGATCGTTGTTGGCAGCTGGTCTCGTGGGTGTTGGACTTGGCATTGGGTTTACGGTAGGTGCCAACAAAGCGTCGAACGACGTGACGAAGCTTTCAACCACGTTTGGGGTGGAGACCTACTCTTGCACGGGCGTGACAAGTGCCGATTGTGATTCGCTAAAGCACTCAACAACGACGCGAACGAGAGATTCAAATCTTGCGGTTGGTTCGTATGTCGTGGGTGGCGCTCTGCTAACCGCGGGGGTGGTGACGTATCTGTTCTGGCCGAAGGCATCCACGCAGTCAGCCAAGGTGGTGCCATGGGTTGGAAAGGATGTGACTGGTCTCACGTACGGGAAGGAGTTCTGAGATGCGCACGATTTCGATACTTGCGGTGCTGGGTGGAATCCTTGGTGTCGTCGCGGCGCAAGTTTCTTGTTACACGACGTCTTGCGAAGACACGAAAACTTGTCCTATCCCCTTCAGCGCGGATGAGTCGGATGCGCAGCCCCCTACAAGCTACATGGTTTCAACACTGGCCGGCGCGGGTGATGCGGGGGCTGCGGATGGCCCTGGTTCGTCAGCGACGTTCAGTAACCCAATAGGAATCGCAATCGGACCGGACGGCAGCCTTTATGTTTCCGACTATTTCAATGATGTAATCCGCAAAATCGCTGGCGACGGTATGGTCAGTACCTATGCGGGCACCGGCAATCCCGGCGTGACCAACGGGGACTGCGCAACCGCAACCTTTGGCGGCCCGATTGGTATTGCTGTGGACGCTGCCGGTACCGTCTACGTGGCCGATGATTCCTACAACTTGATCCGCCAAATTACACCTGCAACATGCCAGGTTAGCTCGCTGGCAGGCCAAGGAACCATCAGCTCCGGCAATTCCGATGGCACGGGTTCGGCGGCAAAGTTTTATTTCCCGGAAGGACTGACGCTGGACGCTTCGGGAAACATTTACGTTGCCGACTCCTGGAACAACAAGTTCTTTGCAGCGACTTGTTGACACGCAAAACACCCTGATTTTTCGATCAATCGGGAGTCTGCCGGTACCACGATGCCAGTTTCTGTGCCGCGAACATGTTTGCACATGTGTCGACTGTTACGTGCGAAATGTACGTCGCGCCAAGGCAGCGCGGAGCCCGCGGAAGCTCCTTGATTAGCACGGGGTCGCGATGGGAGAACGAGCACATGAGCGAATATTGGACGCCTTTCTGTGACATTAGCGGCGGCCAGATTACCAATTGGATTCACCTTTACGTCGAAGCCGCGGAGTCGGTGGCGTTGCTCGACGAATTCCTCAAGAGGAAGGACGTGCACGTCATTCGCGCCGACGAGGTGTGGCGAATTCTTGGCAGATAATCCCTAAACGTTTGTGCGCCTTTATCGACGCCTGCAAATCCTCACATAGGATTACATCCGCCGACCTGAAATGCGGCATTGAGTCCGCAACGCGAAAATCCCATGACATCTCGCCGCCGCGGACGTTAAGGTGCACCGTCATGACGCGAGAGTGCTGCACATCAAACAAGGTGGTGCCTGCGAGAGGGCCTTCGAGTGAGGTACTCCAATGAGCAAGAGCAAGCGTGAGTTCATTGTTCCAGTGGGCGGTTCCCTTCATCATCACGAGCAGAAGTTCGAGGTTGTTCGGGTCTTCGGGATGGGGGCCATGGGCCAGGTGGTCTTGGCGCGAAACTGCAACGCCGGAAATCAGTTCGCGTTTAAACTTCTGCACCCTGATTTGGCGAGCGACGAATACAACGGATACTACGTGCAGCTCTTTGAGTACGAAGCTCGTGTTCTGGGGCGGTTAGACCACCCAGGCATTGTGAATTTTATACAAAGTGGCCTACTGACCTTTCCGCTGGGTCTGCCCTATATACAAATGGAATACACCAAAGGAGAAACCCTGCGCGAAATTCTCAACCGAAAGAAGACGCTTCCAGTTGAGATAACGCTCGACATAGAGGAGCAACTGTTTACGGCGGTGGACTATACTCATCAGACAGGGATCGTTCACCGTGATCTCAAACCCGAAAACATCATGATAACTAAGTCTCCGGAGGGTCTGATACGGGTAAAAATGATCGATTTTGGTATCTTCCGACACAAAGACAAGGACCCATACAAAGGCCGTACCGTCGGGACCCCGCGTTACATGGCGCCGGAACAATACGATAATAACGCTATCGTGGACGGGAAAGCCGACGTCTACGCGATTGGGGTCATCGGCTACGAGATGTATACAGGGCATCCACCTTTTTATGCCGATTGCGATGGCACGATTCCCAGCATGCAGAAGACCTTCCAACGCAAAGTACCTTCTCTCATATCCACTCATCCAAACACTCCTATCAAGTTCAGTGAGCTGCACGAGGACTTGCTTGAGAGAGACCCGGCGAAGCGACCGGCAGAGACGGAAGCTTTGGAGATGGTGAGAGCGATTTATCCTAAGCCTTCGCTCCCCTACAACGTACACGCGCAGTTGACGGATACGGATATTGGAATTGAAGCGGAGGTGAAAAAGATCAAAATGGATGAAGACGTGGTGGACCGCACGTCACCCGATGCGAGGATCTCGGTTTCGATGCAAGAGATTTTCTCGCAAGCCGAGACCGAGCTCGACACGGCTCATCGCATCCAACAGGCCGCGGTGGCCGAGACCGAGCTCGATACGGCGCACCGTATGCAACAAGCCGGGGCGGCCGATACTGATCGTGCGAACGAGCTCGAATCAGGAATGCGCACCAAGATTCCTGGGTTGTCGGACCCTCCAGAGTCAACGAGTAGTATAGTTGCGATCTTAAATTCTTATTCTTCGGAGCATCCGAACTCGATCTCGGGCGCCAATGAAGTCGATGTGAACGACGGAGTCAGATTGGAGCCAACGGAGGAGCGAATCGAACCAACAGTCGTATCGCAATCTGAGGATCGAGCGTATGACGACGATAACAACATGGTGGTTGCCCAGCGGGGAGACGGGACGTTGCGCTGGGGTAACGGAGAAATCAAACTGCCCGATCCCCCGAATCGCGCCTCTCACCCCGAAGATAACAAGCAAAACCTCGAGGAAGAAAAACCGTCAGAAAAATGTACAATCATCCGCTCCCGTCGCGACCAGATCGAAGAAGCGGAAGCGACACCGGCTGCCGAGTCCTCAGAAGACCTCACGGACGAAGAGTTGTGGGCCGTGAGTGAAAAACTTGCGGACGAAGCCGCACGCGCCTGGCGAGTGGACCTCCAGGGCGAGGAGGCGTTGCTTGCCTTCCGACGAGACTACGCGGCGGAGGCCCTGCGGGAACTTCAAGCAGCCCCCTCTGAGAAAACCATTCGCCGCCTTCGAAGGTGGATCGCGGAAGCGGCCGCGGACCAGGCCGTCGAGGCCGCCGAGCGCCAGGGCAGCAAAGGCCACGCGAGCGGGGTGCCTGAACAGCCACAGCAAAAGACCCGTGCTCAACAAGGCAGTAACGCCCCGAATGATGCCTCCCATGTTGAAAGTGAGTCAGAAGGCTCCACGGACGAAGAGGTGCGTGCCGTGTGCGAGGCGCTCGTAGACGAGACTATACGCGCTCTGCGACCGCTGCTCCCGAACTACACGAGCGAGGAGCAGCTCGTTGATCATCGAGAGCTAGGGAAGATATATCTAGAACACCTTCGTGCGGATCCCTCGAAGAAGACCGTCCGCGCCATTCGAGCCCAGATTGCGAAATTTGCCGCGAAATTGGCCGCTGAGCGCCAGGCCAGAAAAGGCCATGCGAGCGGGGTGCCTGAACCGCCCCAGCAAGAGGCCCGTGCTCAAGGCGAGGACGCCCCAGCAACGAACCTGCCCGCCCCTTCCCCTTCGAATCCTACCTCCAATGTTGAAAGTGGTCCCTCAGAAGGCCCCACGGACGAAGAGTTGCGTGCCGTGAGTGAGAAACTTGCGGACGAAGCCATACGCGCCTGGCGAGTGGACCACATAGGCGAGGAGGAGTTGCTCGCCTTCCGGCGAGACTACGCGGTGGCGGCTTTGCATAAACTTCAAGCGGATCCGTCGGAGAAGACCGTCCGCGCCATTCGAGCCCATATTGCGAAATTTGCCGCGGAACTGGCCGCCGAGCGCCAGGTCAGAAAAAGTCATGCGGATGCGGTGCCCGAACCGCCGCCGCAAAAGGCTAGTGGTCAAGGAGGCAAAGGCAATACCGCGCGCATGCGGGCCATGCCGATGGCGCCGTATCAAATGGAAACGGCGGCACCGCGGCAACCTTCGCAGGAGGAGCCACCCGCCGCAGCCCCCGCGTCCGTCATCAATCATAAGAGGACGACATGGACGAACATAGCCATTTATAGCTTGCTTTTGGTTCCCCTTTTTATTCTGGCTTTGGTGGTATTCTACCGTCTGGGCTTCGACTCCAAGTCAGTCCTACCCACCCAGCCCGAGCCGCCCGCCACCGCTCCTCCGTCTATCGTCGAACCGGCGGCACACGCGATGACATCGCCTTCGCCTGCGTCCTCCGACACCGAAGTGTTACCTCCGACACCGAAGATCGCGCCTCCCGTCGTGAAGCATCTCGCGTCCAAGCCGCTCCCCTCAAGCTCCCCCGCCCCCTCGAGCTCCGCACGCGAGACGGTTGAGTTCCAGCGGCTCGTGAAGGAGAATAGGTAGGAGACTCCCATGACGGACGATCGCGAGAATGAGGAAGTGCCGAACGATCGTGAAAATGAAGGCAACGCGGACGCGAATATCACGGACATGAGTGAAATCCCTTTTGAGGTCGTGGACGAGTGGTTGGATGAGCTTGGGGCTCGGCGTCGGACTGAGTTCGCGCAGAGGGAGAAGCTAGAGATTGACACTAAAAATGCACCGAAGAAGAAGAAATTTGCGGAAGCGAAAAGAAGGAAGGAGAAGCTCAAGGCGGATTACGAGCTTCCCCCGGACGATAGGCAGCTTGCCACGACAGCAGGGTTGCCACTGCTGGCTCCGTCGGAGGGGGAGGCAGAAGAAACAACGGTGGTGATGCCAGGAAATAATCGTCCGACGCCGGTGCCGCCTCCAACGGAGTCCCCCGTAGAAACGCAAGAAACGACGGTACCGATGGTGATGGGGATGGGGGCTGCGGCGATACCAAACTGGGATCGTTCGACGCCAACCATGCCCCCTCCAAAGCCTGCCGACGCTGCACCTGCGCCGGAAACGACGGGAAAGATAGAGACGAAAGGGAACACGGAGAGGATGCCGGCGGTCGTGCCGGGAAGCGACCATCCGCCATCGCTGCCGGCCAATCTGGACAAGATTACGTCCCCCGAAACGCCCGCGTCGAAGCGCGCGAAGATGCAGCCGGTAGCACCTGAGGCGGACACCAAAAAAGAGCATGACCAGAGTGCGGTGGCTTCGAGGGCGATACCGGTAGATCTGGGGCGGGTGCCGACGCCGAGGATGCCTCCAATGAAGGAGGCGGTCAAGGAGGAGAGAGTTGGCAGCCGGCACAAGTGGGGAGTTTATGCATTGGTGGCAGCGACCATCTTCGCGGCGGGGTTGGTGGCGGCGGTGATGTTGAGGAAGGACGATAAGAGTGTCGTTGAGGCGAAAGCATCAACGGCAAGTGTGGTGCCGGTGGCCGTGTCTCGGCTGCCGCCGAGTGCAACGAGTTCGCCCGTGGTGCAGGTGGCAGAGAGTGATGCGAGCGATGTTGCACCCACGACGCCTACGCCGACTGTGACGGTCCCGAGGAAGCCGATGGTGCGGAGGCAGCCTGCGGAGGGCAACCAAAAGGTTGCACCTCAGGTGGCGACCGTGTCGCCTCCGGTGGTGACGGCTGCGCCTTCTGCGGTGACGGCTGCGCCTTCTGCGGTGACGGCACCGGCACCAGTTCCGACAGCGGCGAAGCCGGTGGAGAGGGCAAGTCCTGTCGAGTTCGATGCGATTATAAGGGAGAAACACTAATGGGACTGAAAACGTGGACAGTGGTTACCCTTGCCGCAAGCTTGTGGACCGGCTCGGCCAGCGCTGAAGACAGCGTATCTTATACTGCGTCCGACGCGCGATTCAAGGAGGGCCTGGCCGCTCTCAAGGCAGGCAACTGCGAGCGGGCGCGTGTTAACTTTACGCAGACATTGTCTCTGGAGCCTGAGAACGGCGATGTCCTCGTGAATCTCGCGGTCGCCGAGAATTGCACGAAAAACTATCTGGAAGGATTGCGGCATCTGAAGCAATACTTTGCGAGCCCAAAAGCGAATCAAGATACGGACCGAGAAATTACGCAAAAACTTTATGACAAGTTATGGAACGCGACGGGGCATCTTAAGATCTCTGCCGATCGAGGTGAGGCGATTGTACTCGATGACGCAAAGCTTGGGAGTGCCCCACTCGCAGATGTCGTGGATGTGAATGTTGGCAGTCATCGTGTGACCGCAGGTGGCCGGACCGTCGATGTCAACGTTGCAGGAGGCGAAACGAAGAATGTGGATCTTGCTTCGCCGGAGTCGCCAACAAGAGAGAAAAAACCTGTCCGTAACACTGCTGGCTGGATTGTCCCGGGGGCGGTTGGTGCGCTTGGTGTTGTAGGATTGGGCGTTGGTGTTGGGTTTGCGATATCGTCGAAGAGCGCCAAAGATACGGAGAACTCCCTTCGTGCTACGGTTCCGTGCGTTGATGCAAGCAGCGCCGCATGCGGGCAGCTGAAAGACGCGCGCAACAGCGTGAGCAATAGGGCGACGGTTTCAACGGTCGGCTACGTTGCTGGGGGGGTGTTGATTGTTGGTGCAGTAGCGACTTGGTTCTTGTGGCCCCAATCAAAGCAAACGATGGGGATGAAGGTAAGTCCTGTGGTTGGTGCAGGCACTGGCGGCCTCGACTTCAGCGGTAGCTTCTGAAAGCATAAGAGGACAACGTGAAAGCACTCATATCTAGCCTTGTCAGTTTCGGAATGGCCGGATTTCTTGCGGCGGCATGTGCTGCGTGGCCGGACGATTTATGCGCGGGCGGCGCGTGCGTCATGTCTGCCGACGCCACCACGGACGTGCAGACTCCGCCGGGTTGTGACGATAAGGCAGACCCCAAAGACTCCCCCTTGTGTCTTGATGACTCGTACGCAGTCTTTATCGACTCGGTCAATGGCGTCGACGCGGCGGACGGTACCAAGGCAGCCCCGGTCAAGACCATTGGTCACGCGCTAACACTGCTCGGAGGTCGGCCCCGCATCTACATTTGCGGCACAGGCACGCTTGACGAGCATGTGGTACTGACAAGCGCGACCTCCCTTATTGGAGGCTACAATTGTGGGACGTGGGATTACCGCGATACCCCAAACAACAAAGCCACCATCAAGCCTCATGATGCCGGCTACGCTCTGAAAATCTCCTCGGTCCCATCCTCCATCTCGGACCTTGCGTTTGAGGCGCAGGCCGGCGCAAACGCGGGAGATTCTAGCATTGCAGTGTTTGCGTCGGGCTCAGATGTTACCTTTCGTAGGTGCTCCTTGACGGCGCAGGCCGGTGCTGTTGGTAGCCCTGGAAGCAAAGGCGTCAATGGCGTGTGGAGCGACCCGGCAGGTGGCGGTGCGGGCGTGATGTGTACATGCACGACGGGAGGCAGTACAACCGGAGGCGCGGGCGGCGACGTGGGCGGGAGCGGTAAGGACGGGCTGCCAAGCATTGCTGGAAATGTAACGGAAAGCAATGGTGCTGCGGGTGTTGGCAACCAAGCTTGTGGCGTTGGAGGGACGGGAGCTGGTCACAACGGTGGCGACTCCCCCTCAGGAGCGAATGCCGCCGCCAACTCCTCTCTCGGCCAACTGACGGCAAACGGCTGGCTGCCTGGCGATGGCCTTGACGGCACGGACGGCCAGCCCGGGCAAGGTGGAGGAGGCGGGGGAGGACGCGCAGGCGCAGGAGGAGGCGGGGGTTGCGGCGGCTGCGGCGGCACGAAGGGAACCGCCGGAAACGGCGGAGGCTCGAGCGTAGCGCTTCTCTCCTACCAAAGCACTGTGCAACTCATTGGTTGCGCCCTTACGACCAACCAAGCTGGTAGCGGCGGCTCTGGCGGTAACGGTGGCGATGCCAATGAGGGTTTCGCTGGTGATCCTGGCAGCACTCCCTCGCCCGCCGGTTGCGGAGGCGGTGATGGCGGCTCCGGCGGAGCGGGAGGAGCGGGCAGCGGAGGCGCCGGAGGCATCTCGGCGGGCGTTCTCTACAGCGGCTCGGCACCCGTGCCCGACACTGAGACGACCATCCATCCAGGCGCCGCAGGAGTCCGTGGAGTCGCGGGTATGTCTGGCAGTCCGTCGGTCGTAGCCGGCAATCAAGGCCTTGACGGCAAATCAGGCCAGATGGTTTCGGCGGACGATTGGACCGTGACGCCTTAGCCCCTTGCACCCTCTCCATTCGCTTCTCGCCCGTCTCGCCGAAGATCTCAAGTGGTTCATCATGTGCCCGGAAATCCGCGTGATGCACGTATCAACGACCGCTACGGAGAGGTCCATGGTAGTGGAGCAGATCGCGCAGGCGGAGCATCACGCGCACAACCACATCCCCTTCTTTGTCCTCGAGGACGCGAGCACCAAAGACAGCGGCAGCGGATGGATCGCACGCGCTGAGCGCATGGCCGTCATTCATGAGGCACGTCGCGAAGTTACGCCATCGCTCGGCGAAGTCGCTCCGCCCCATCACAGCAAGGACAGTCTCGCCGTCATGGGTTGGCAACTGAAACAATGCCTCGAAGCGCAGCAGAACGTCTCCGATGCAAACGGCATCGTCGTTGTGCTCGCGCCCACCGCAATCGCGCACCCGAGGATTTTTGCTCGGGACGTCTCCCGGCTGGTGCAAACGCCGTCGCTGTCCGCGGTGCGTTATATCGTCGTCGAGCTCGGCGGCCAATTGCGCAAGCGACTCGTCTCACGCCTCGGTGATGCATGCATGTGCGTTAATTGGGCGGGAGATGAAGACTATCGCAGGGAACAGAACGACAGACTTGCCGCGATGGCGGCCGCACCGATCGGCGCATCGAGCAACGTGAGTGCGGGCTTCGTAGGCCCGAAAGATGCCGAGGCCCCGACGCGCAAACAGCGCGAATCTGAAGCCAACCCTTCGCCGGCCATCCCGGTAGAAGGCGAGGCGCTTCTTCAGACGCACATTGCGGGTGCCGCCATTGCGGTGCAAAAGAAAAACTTTCGCAAGGCGATTGCGCTCCAACGCGACGCCGTCGAGCAATGCGGCAATCTTGTGCAGCTTGCATGCATCCTTGAATGCACATTAGCATCGTATCTTTTGCAAGCGGGAAATCAAAAGCACGCGCGCACGACCTTCGAGGCGAGCGCGAAACGTGCTGAAGAAGCAGGTTTTCTTGATGTTGCCGCGCAAGCCTTGCTTGGTTTGGCTGCGCTTCAGGCGCTCGACAAGGATAAGGAGCGCGCCTTGGTTACGTACGCGCGCGCGGGCGACTTGGCCGCCGCAGCGGGCGCCGAGATCATTGCCATCGAGGCCTATCGCGCAGGCGGGCAGATCGCGTTGCCCATTTCGGAAAAGTCCGCCCTGATCTTGTGGCAACGTGCTTTGCGCCTTGCCTCGGCCAATCCGGACGTAGCGACGTCTTCGAGCGTGTCCACAGTCGCACGCGCTTTCGCCAAGGTCGCGCAAAAACACGGCGCTCACGAGTCCGCACGGTCGCTGCTCGAACTGGCCGATGAGTATGAACGAGCCGCCGCCGCTGCGGACACTTCCGCCGCGGAAGACACGGATGCCGACACGGAAGAGGGGAACCATGTTTGCCGGTAAGCAAACGGACTTGGTCGTTGGCATCGATTTCCACCTGGAAATCGTGCCCTTTTCGCCGCCCATGCTCTTTCCGATGCCATTTGTTGGAATCGTAGAACCCGATCCGATTGGTATGATGTTACAGGTAGGCATCTCATGGGTGTCTAGAAATCCAAGCGGCGGCGTGGTCTTGGTCAATGGCTTTCCCGCCGTCAAGACGGGAGACGAAGCCCAGAATCGATTCCTACTGCCTCATGTTGTGATCCCTCCGGGGATCAGATGGTCACCGCTTCCTAAACCGCTGAAGCTCAAACCCAAGCCCGGACCGCCGCCACCGCCGGACAATCCCGCAGAGCCGCCAGGCGACGCGGTCATGGTGACGGGTTCGCGAACGGTCTACATCAACGGCACGAACGCATGTCGATTTGGCGATTTGGCGATGAGTTGCAGCGATCCGGTGCGGTTGCCGAGCTCGATGCTGCTCGCCGTACCCAAGGGGCGGCCCGTGATCATCGGCGGCCCCTCTGCTTTCGACTGGTCGGCCACGGCGAAGACGCTGATTTTTCGCAACAAATGGACCGCGGGACTTCTGCACCAGTTCGTCGACCTCCTTCCGCCAGGGCGGTTAAGGAGCTTGCTTTCTTGGGGCGTGTGTCAACTGACGGGCCACCCCGTCGACGTGGCAACGGGGCGTCTTCTTACACGAGCCTTGGACTTTGAGCTTCGCGGACCGATTCCAATCAAGTTCGAACGTTACTACTCTTCGGCATGGGCGGAGCGTGATTCGCCGCTTGGGCATGGTTGGAGCCATACCCTCGATGAGCGCATTTGGCTTGAGCGCGGCAGGGTCGTGTACAAGGCCGGTGACGGTCGCGAGATAGAGTTTCACACCTACCACCTGCCCGGCCGCAAGATGCGCGAAGGGCAAGAGCTTTTCTATCCGATCGACCGTCTGACGCTTCGGTGCAAAGGCGAAGGGCGGTGGGAAATCTGCACCCCGGATGGCTTGGTGCGGGAGTTCGAGCTCTTGCCCGGAAGGGGCCCAGTCTCGCGGCTGAAGAAGATCCGAAACCGTCTCGGGCAGTGGATAGCCTTCACGTACGAGTTTGGTGAGCTCGAAGAAGTTCGCACGAGTGAAGACCGATATGTGCGTTTCGAACATCGGTCCGGACGCCTGAACCGCATCTCCCGCCTCACACCCGAGAGCGACGGTTTCGATTGGTACAACCAAGTCGAATTTGAATACTCGGACGAAGGCGACTTGGTCAAAGCCACCGATTCGCAGAAAGCGAAGCGGTTCTACCAGTACGAGGAGCACCTCCTTATCAAGGAAATCGACCGCGACGGCATCACGTTTTACTTCGAGTATGACGGCCGGGATTGTTTCGCGCGTTGCGTGCGCACGTGGGGCAACGACAAGAAAGGGCAAGACAGCCTCTTTTTTCGTGAAATCATCTACGACCTGAGGAATCGCCGCACGTTCGTCGAAGATACGGCGGGCAAAACAACCATCTACGAGATGAACGCCGGCAATGCGGTGACCAAAATCACCGATCCGCATGGTGCTTCGACCACGTACGAATACGACGACCTTTCTTTGCGCAAGACGTCGGAAACCGACGCGTTAGGGCATGTGACGCGATTTGAATATGATGATCGCGGCAATGAGACCAAGCGCACCCTCGCCAACGGCGCTGTGTATACCATGAAGTACAACGCCGATAATCAGATCGTCGGCATGGCGGACCCGGTAGGTCTTGAGCGGTCTTGGCGTTACGACGAGCAAGGGCGATTGACGGACACGTGGGACACGACCGGGGGATGGGTCCACCTGGAGTATGACGGCCTCTACGCCACGAAGGTGCAGCGACCTGACGGGCAGTGGGTGAAGCTAGAACGTGATGCGTTCGGGGCGGTTACCAAAATCACGCAGCCGGACGGCGCCGTTGAGCAGCGGTGGTATGACCAGCACGGGCAGCTTGTCAAAGTGCGCGATGGCGGCGGGCGTGTTTGGCGCGTGATGTACGATTTCGAAGGGCGGCCGATTGCGTATACGTATCCTGATGGGTCGTATCGCCGGCTCGTGTACTCGGGCGAGGGCGATATCCTCGAGCAGCGGACCCCAACGGAAGACGTAGAGTTTACCTATCGTGGGTACCATCAAGTTGCTTCGCGCAAGGTGCACCGAAGCGACCAAAAGGTGCGATTTGTTTACGACGGCGAAGACCGGTTGATTGGGGTTACTAACGAAGCTGGCGAGAGATATCACTACGTCCTGGACGCCTGCGGGCGAGTCAAGGAAGAGATAAGCTTTGAAGGCCTGAAACGGAGCTACCTACGCGATGAGCTCGGTCGTGTCACGATGGCATTTGCGCCGGATGGGAACGCTACGCGATTTGAATACGACGTTTTAGGCAATGTGACCCGTGCGAAGTATTCGGAGGAAGAGGAGGAGACATTTACCTACGACGAGATCGGACGCCTTAAGACCGCAACGAATGCGTCCGGAACCGTACGCTTCTCGCGAAAACTCGCACAGCGCGTGGTTGTGGAGCGCTTCAACCGAGATTGGTTTGGCACGCGCTACGACGCGATGGGTCGGCCGCAATACGTGGTGAGCTCGCGAGGGCATGTCCAGCGCGCGATGCGGACGCCCACCGGCGACCTGCGCACGCTAACCACGTGGGAGAGAAACGTCGGCGACCATTTGCACCCTTCGTGGCGCGCGAAGATTGACCGCGACGCCGCAGGCTTGGAGACAAAGCGATCGATGCCTGGCGGTATCACGTCGTCGTGGAAGCGCGACGTGATGGGGCGGCCGACCTTGCAGACGATTGCGCAGAAGGGCGACACCACGGATTGGACCGAGTACGAATGGACAGGAATTGACCGACTGACGGGGCAGAGTGATCCGTCGTCGTCCGTGAAGTACACCCACGACGTGCAAGGGAGACTCGCGGCATCGGTGCAATATGGGACCGATGACAGCAGGGTAGAGCGATGGCGCAACCCCGGACCAAGAGGAGAACTTTATCACACGAAGGAGCGCGACGGCCGTATCTATGGCAAAGGCGGCGTGCTGATGCAATCCGGGCCCCTCTCATTCACATATGACAAGAATGGCAATCTTGAGAAGAAAGAGGCTTCGGACGGCAGAACGTGGACCTACGCGTGGAGTGCGTCCGGAAGATTGAAGAGCGTAGCAACCCCGGACGGCAAAAAGGTTGAATTCGAATATGACGCCTTGGGGAGACGCATCCGCAAGACGTCAGAAGCGGGCACAACGCGGTGGCTTTGGAACGGCAATGTGCCGGTGCACGAATGGCGAGAGGGCGAAGACGGCGCCGCCACGACTTGGGTCTTTGAGCCGGACACGTTCAGGCCCGTTGCGAAACTCACGTCAGACGGGCAGCGCCATAGCGTCATCACGGACTACTTGGGCACGCCGCGAGAGATGCGCGACGAGGCGGGCGAGCTCGCGTGGAAGGCGCAGTTAGACATTTACGGGGTCGCGACGGTTGGGGAGGGCCAAAAGGAAGACTGCCCTTGGCGCTGGCAGGGGCAGTACGAGGATGTGGAGACGGGGCTGTATTACAACCGCTTCCGGTATTACGACCCGTCGCGAGGGGATTATATCAGTCAAGACCCAATAGGACTCCTCGGGTATACCCCCGGCAGTACGTTATACGCATACACCAAGGATCCAAACACATGGATCGACCCCTTCGGCCTTGCGTTTAAAACTGTTGACTTTGCCGGAAGCCCGGACCTCTTCCCCGCTGGGCCGGGGCAGTCAAACATTGTTGAAATCGTTATGCAAGGCGGACGCAAAGGTGATTTCAAGGCCGCCGATCTCGCGGGCGGGTTCGTGAATGGTATCCCCAAAGGGTACACCTGGCATCACCTTGCCGATTTTAATCCGGAGGCTGGTACGTGTACAATGCAACTTGTTCGCACGGAAGCACACCTGGCAACACTTCCGCATGAAGGAGCGTGCGCTCAGTTTGGAACACACTTTGGTGTTAAATACGATTCGCCCGCAGCTCGTGAAGCGGCCGAGGAACAAGGCTGGAAGAAGAAGAGAAAGGGTTGCCAATGAACACGTCATGGCTGCAATATTTTGAGGACACTAGTCCAGGACTATCGAGCCATGAGCTCGACCAGCTAGAGAAGGCTACTGGCATCGAGCTCCCGCAGGTTCTTCGCGAACTCTATTCAACCGTAAACGATGGACGATTTCGCCTCCAACTATTTGTAGATGATGCGGGGACGCACTACGATCTTCATGAACTTATCCCTGGACTTCCACTTGAACTGGGTTATGGATTTGCAAAAATTTATCGCGATATTGTGCAGGGACGGCACCTCGTTCCCATAGATCTTATCCCGTTCGGCCTCGAAACTGGCGGCAATTTTTATTGTGTCGATCGGAACGATGAATCGGTGTGGTATGCAGATATGGAGCTAAACGCTGAGGGGGTCCTTCCACCTCCTGTGCGTCTTGCAGGCACCCTCGATGAATTTCTGCGCCGTTGCCAGTCGGACGACGATATATGAGCTCCGATTAGCATGAGAACCCACGCCGCGACGCAGAAAAACGGCGCCGAATGTCTCGGCGCCGTCGCTCACCCCTCGGCTGTAGCCATCAACGGGAGGCGCCCTTTGTGATCCGCGTACACGAAGTCGAAGTCCACGAGTACACCCTCACAAGTGACGGAAGGCCAAGCCTGGACCACGCACCAACCCGGCGAAGGCTCGGCAAGCTGGCCGCGTCGGTCAACAATTCTCGACGGCGCGCGCCAGTAGCGCACCACCTTGAGGGCCGTGAGCTCGTCGCTCGTGAGGGGTTGCGGCTCGCCAACGTAGATGCCGGCGACATAGTTCACATTGACCACGTCTGCCCATGCATTGATTTTCGCGATTAGGTCCGTGGAGGACATGGCGCAAATACTCGGTCCTTCCACGTCGACAAATGCGCACGTGCCCGCGGGCATACCGAGCGCCTGCATTTGGGAGACGGCCCGTGCCCCATCGAACTGGTCGGCCAAGGTCACGCCGCAAGTCTGCAATCCAGCACTTAGGCATGTATCGTTCAGCGCCTTGGACGCCACGCCCAGATACAAAGCCACGAAATCCACGCCGGCAGCCTTGAGCGCACGCGCTTGCTCGGCAGTTCCAGACCGCGAGAACGCCAACGAATCCACACCGCGCGCCCCCACGGGGCAAGGCTTAGCAACAACGTTCACGAGCCACCCCCGAGCTCGGCGTGCATGACGGCATCGGAGGCCGCGACCATTTCCGCCTTGATCGCCTTCATCAACTTTTCCTTTGATGCGCCGCCCTCGATGGCTTCAACCAGTGCGACGATCAAATCCGCATGTGCGAGCAACGTCTCAAGTACAGTAACAATCATCGAAGGCCTCCATCTGTCATGCACGCGTCGTATTTGTCGTAGCAGTCCGTGCCGCCATCGGCTTTGCACGCGCGCCCGACCTCTTGGCAGACTTCGATCTGGGCGGCCGTCGTGCCGATTTCCGCACGCTCGGCCGGGCCGGTAGAAGCGGCGCATGCGCAATCAACCATGCATAACGCAAACAATACCCTTTTCATGCAGCACCTCCTTTTTGCGAATCACTCGGCGAATCTGGCGCCTCGGCATCCATTCGATGCAGCGCAGCGGCAATGCCCACCGCGATGGCCTGCGCGATACCGGAAGGAAGCTTCCCCGCTATTTCCGGCGTTGCGAGCATCGCGAGCAATCCCGTTGCAATGACTGCAATGATAAATCGAACGTTATTCGTCATGTGGACCTCAAGAGTTATTCAAACATACGAAATAAAGAATCACCCGACCGCTACCTCCTTTGCCCCCCACGGCCCCCTTGCCTGTGGCGACCCCTGAAGTCCCGCTCCCGGCCCCTCCGCCGCCCGCGCCGGAATTGGGCTGTGCGTCTTTGCCGACCTTGCCGTCGTCGCCGGGTACAGTCCCTTGTCCGCCGTCTCCACCATCGCCGCCAGGGCCGAAAGGACCACCACCACCTCCTCCTCCACAGCCACCGCCGCCAAAAGCCGCAAACGAAGCGTCGGCGCGAGCCTTGCCACCGGCGAATCCTTCCGACGACGCGACCCCATCCCACGACGGAACAGGATTGGCATTGGGGCTAATCGACCCGCCACCTGAGCCCCACGATTGGCTAAGAATGCTTGCGGGCGATGCTGTCTGAATAACGGGTACTACCCTATTGGATGCCGGACCCACCCCACCCGGACAGACAGCATAGAGCGAACCTGTGGCGTAATCATTACTACTAGGCGACGATCCACCTTGTGCGCCGCAGGCTCTGGCTAATTCCCCGCCACCCACCAAGCTCACGATCGAGTCGGCGCCGCCTCCGTTGGGCATTGCGCCGCCGTCACCCACAACAACAGCCAAGGAGCTACCAGGTGGCACGGCAAGACCTCTGAAAACAGCCACCGAGCCGGCCCCCCCTCCACCCCCTGGAAAGGAAAAGGCCACGTTGTTGTGCCCTGATTGAGAGCTGCCGCCATCGCCTCCGCCCCCACACGCGTGCATGAAGGTGATGACTTGATTGGCGGGGACTGCAACGGTGGTCGACGTCAAAACTTCAACAACCTTGACGGTAAAGCCCGCGACAAGTCCGGAAAGCGCAGCGAGCGCCGCTTGCGTCCATGCGATTTTGTCAATCACCCCCTCGAAGGGAACTTGCACGTCTGCCGCTTTGATTCCCGGGCCGTCGTTGGGCGCGGGCACCGTGATGGACACGGGGTTGTTGTTGGGGTTTCCGGTGTAGATGAGAGGCATAGGCGATCCTTGAAAGTAGGCCGCGGTCGTAAGGCGCGCGGGCACTTGCACGCCGTCTTGGTTTTTGGACCAGTGTTCCCACTGGTAGTTGGGCATATCGGGCGCATCCACGGCCGCCAGGGGGTCGAAGCTGCCCGGATCGAACGCCACGATGATGTTCACGCAGCGCGTGCCGCCGGGCTTTGAGCCCGCGATGATGGTCCGTAGGGTTTGGATGTCTTCGTAGTTGGCCGTCGTGTCCCACGTGCCAAGGGGTTCATTCCAGGATGGCCCGTTTGGATCGTTCCAATTGGGATTTCGTGACCAAAGACCTGCCGGGTAGACAATGACCCAAAATCGGGACCATCGACGCTTGCCGGAAATCAGATCGATTGGGTGATCGTCCCATTCCCAGTTCTTGCGTTTGAGCAAGTAGCTACGCGTTCCGCCTGCCTCGCGCGTAAACCAATTGCCCTGCGCGTCAACGATTCGAAGGCGCACGGGATACCCCGTGCTTGCGCCAAGGTAGTCATAGAGTTCGTCCATGAGTCCGAAGGCGCTTCCGCGCAAGCGCGCGTAGTCGAGCCATTTCGTCAGACGATAGGCATAACTTCTCTCGGACTCGTCGATCCCTTTGACGACATGGCGATCTCGGCCGAGGGCGGCGAGCGCATCGGGAGGTCCCGGTGTCCCCTGCGGATCTTGCTGAGGAAAGCGTGCGAGGTGACCGAGTCGAAGGCGCTCGACGAACGCATCTTTGACGTAGTCGAGCGAATAGCCAATAAGCCCGCTTTGGCCCGTGGAAACCAACCACGGGGGCCCCAAGTACTTGCGCAGTTGAACGAAACTCTTTGCCATGGTTTATGCGGCATCAACAAAGTGAACGTCCGCGGAGACCACGCCCAGCGTTGCAACATCACCGTTGCCAAGGGCGACGTCGTTTGCAGGAGACGTAATCACAACCCGGAAGATTTGCGGGAAGGTGCCGGAAATGGTGTCTTGAATGGCGGAGAGATAAAGCGCTCCTGTATCGTTGCCGGGGATGATATCCCCGCCAATGGGCTTTGACGCGAACATGGTTGCGAGCTTCGAGGTCACGGCCGCTTGCACATCGGCCGCGGATTGGTTCACGGTTGAATAAGTCCAAATCGAGCACGTCACGGGAACGACCACGTTGCGCACGCCCGTCACTTCTGGGGTGACGCAAAGAGGCGTCGCCCATGCAACGATGGCGTCCGTGACCTTGGCGAGATCGGGATCCGAAATCGAGCCGCTGGGACCGCCGACGTAGAGCAGCACCTCGCCCGTGTCAGAATCTGGATAGGGGCGAACTCGATTGACGGCACCGGTGCCGGTCAAGTTGGAATCACGCGCGACACATGAATAGGCGTCCTTCGGACCGTAGAGACTTAGCTTTGCCCACTTGTCCCGGCACTGTTGGCGGGTCGCTTCTTCACTCTGCTCGTCGACGCCCTCGGCCGCTGTGGGATTCGTACACGAAACTCCGAGTAGCGACGTCACGAGTTTGTCAATCGTGCCGGCCCCCGCGGAGCTGCCGGAACCTGCGAGCTCGGCGACCACGTGCACCGTGAGGGTTTTGGTGGTGACGCTGCCCGTTGCCCTATCGATAACAGCCGCGGCAAGGGTGCCGCCCGTCGTGTTGCGATAGAGATTTCCGTTCGAGCTCTGAAACGTCAGATCGCCGGGCTCGACGTCATAGACGCCGCCGCCCGAATTGGTGAGAACGACGTCCGTTTCTGCAAACGTCGCGGCGGGGACGTCGACGTCGTAAACCTGCTTTGCAAGAATCTTGAGCCACCATCCCGTGGCGTAATCCAGGAAACCCGACGCGATATAGCCGACAACAATCTTTTCAAGTATCGAAAGTGTCTCGGACTCGAGATGGTACAGGCTTCGCGTGGGATCGCCTGCCTGCCAGGAAGTGACGGGCAGACCGAGGGATGAGGCGAGGGCGAGCGCGCGAGAGTAGATCGCCTCTTTCGTCTCCTGAATCAGTAGGGATGCAAGCGATGCAAGGGATGGCATGGGTTAGCCTTGAATGCCGAGCAGTTCGACGGAAACCTCACTCACACGAACGGCGAGCGTGAACGGGCCCTCCCTTGTTGTGGCTTTGATCTCGACGTCGAAGGCGACGGCAGGGCCTGAAGTTGTAACGGTCACGTTGACGTCAACGGTCAAGATTCGCTCGTCCTTGAAAAGCTCATTTCGGATTTTTCCCTCAAGCGAAACAGCGTCGGAGTCCGTCGACACACTGCCGATCAATTCCGACATATCGAAACCGTAGTTTCGTTCATCGTCGCCGCCGCGGAGCATTCCGCGGGGTGTTGTGAGTCGGCGATAAGCGGCTTCCGCCACGAGACGCGGACCGCTTACAAACTGACCCGAGCGAATCGACGTCGTGCACGATGTGTCGAGACCAAAGCCAGACACGGCTTGGGTCATGTCACTTTACCCATTCCGGTCACTGCGCCTCCACCTGGCGGTGTCACCATGGTGGAAGGGATGACGGTTGCATTCGCTACGAATTCCGCAACGATGGCAGCGGCAAGGGCATTGCCGAGTGAGATCGTTGCCGCGTTGTTTTGCGCGCCGTTCGACGTCAGCGCATTCGTCAACGCCGCGCCAAGCCTCGTAGGATCAAGCGCCATTCATGGGACCTGCACTTTCACTTGTGTGGCGGCAATCGGCCAAATCCCGCCCGCGAGATCTCCCGTGGCCGCGACGGGCCGAACGCCACCTCCAATCTGAATCAACGCTTGCGCGTCAATGGAAGTACGTAACGGGGTGAAACCTTCACCATCTGCATCCTCAAAGGCAAGCACAACGGGGCGGCCCGGATCTGAATTGACGAATCCGACAAGGACTCGCGCGCCAAGGACGAGATCCGAGGACGAGCCCGCGAGGCCTGGACGAATGGGCACACGCAACAAATCCGGCATGCCCGTTGAGACAAGAACCGGCTGAAGATTGACCCGGTTACCTGCGAGCGTGACAACGCGATATTCGTAAATGCCCCGATATGCCCGATCGGGATCGAGCTGTTCGAGGATCAGCCGCATTGCCGCAAGCCCTCGCGACGTCGGAAGTGTTCCGCGCTTGCCGTAGATCTGCGTGCGCAAACCTTTTTGCGAAACGTCATGCACGACGTCGACCGCCTCGAGCTCGTCGACGACGACGCCGGGCACGAGCTCCTTGAGCGATTCGGCCGCGAGTGTGATGGTCCCGCGCGCGAGATCGATCGGAGTAACGCGTACCGCGACGCCGGTATAAGGCGTTGTCGGCCTTCTGCCGAGGCGGGTAACCCCATCTTCGCCGATGTACCAAGCGCCAGGCACCAGGCGCTCGAGCACACGGCATGCGGCATCCCTCCGACGCGCGAATGCTGAACCTGCCGTTGCTGCCAGATCGACGGTCGACATGTCGAGCGCTTCGCTTGCCTCTTGGGCGGCATCGCGAAGAACCGTGGAAAGCTTGACCCCAGCATCGTTGGCGTAGCCCTTTTTCGGTATTTCCTTTCCCCATCCCGCATTGCCGCCCACAATGCGAAAGTTGGATCTGCCTTTGGCCGGACCGCCAGAAAGTACAGTGCCTTTGAACGTCGCATCTGCGAGGGCGAGATCGACCGCACCGGAAATCTGCGCCTCGACGTCGATCGACACCTCGGCATACCAGGCCCCCCATGCAGGGAGCGTGACGCGTGCGCTTGTCGCGCGATATCCGGCGAGACGGACTAACCCCATGGCGTCTCCTGGTACAGCCTTGTCAGTTCGGCGATTTCTGCCAGTGCTGCGGCGTCCGGATCGTCCTTTTCAGATTTCGATTTCGAGCCGCTTGGAGTGCCCCCCGATGCTTTGGGCGGCCTATATTCCTGGAATTTGACAACAATGGTTTGCCCACCCTTTCCGTCATCCACGACGCCGCCGACAAGCGCCTTGCAAACGCTTGCAATGGGTGGATTTTGAGCAGCTAAATATGGGTGGTAGATATCGATAGCCGTCGCAGTGGATCCGTTGACGGTCGATTCAATGGCAGCCTGAAAGGCGGGCCATTGTGCAAAGTCGTCGATGCCTTGGGCAACGTCTTTGACGAGGTAAAACGTGGCCGTAAATTCGATGGCGGGGATCTCTTTGACCGTGGTCGTTCCGCCACTTATTCCGGGGCCGCCTTTGACGTCCCATGTGACTTTACGATCGTGACCTGAAAGCGTGACCTTCCCGGGGGATTTCACACCGCCAAGGTCAATCGAGACAAAGAGCTCCTCGTTGTCGATTGGATTCGGGGCGCTCACCCTGGCACCTCTGCGCCTAACTGCGTTGCATAGCCTTCCAACACATGCGCGAAGCGTGCTTCGGCATCGTCCATTCCTTCAACACCGTAGAAGTTGAAAACGGCTCCCTGGAAATTCGAGGCGCCGCCGCTACGTTCGCCGATGTCCCTTGTGGTTGGCCGGCTGCCGACACGATCGAGCGCGTCGCGCGAAGGCGTCACCATGCGATCAAAGGAACTTTGCACTTCCGCGGCGGACTCATCGAGACCACCAGCAACACCGAGCCCCATGTTGTAACCAACTTCGGCTTTCAACTTCTTTGACGCACTGGCAATCCCAAGCATCCTTTTGGCGCCCACAACGGCGTCGTTGACGGCGTTCTCTAAGGAGTCGGCTACGGAGCCGGCCGCGGCTTTGATTCCGCCCGCGAGACCTTCGATCATATTTCGGCCGATCTCGACAAGGGAGATATTGCGCAGGAAATCGATCGCTTGCTCGAAGCTCGTGACGAGCCACGCAACACCGGATTTGACCGTGTTGTAGATCCCCATTTGAAGATCCGAGAAAAGCTTCGCGACGTAAACGATGGCCGCGCCGATGGCGACGATGACAGCGAGGGCCACGCCAAACCAAAGTGCAGCCTCGGCCAAAGCAATCACGACCAGGCCAATCGCAACGACGACAGCGCCCATGATAAGCGCAGCGAGCACACCAAGGACCTTGGCGACCGTGAGAATGGTCGATCCCCATGGTTTGATGGCAATCATCGTTTTGAGCACAAAGATCTCAAATTGCAAAAACGCCGAACGGATCCGCGGAATGGTCGACGTAGTCCCATCTACAAGGGGCTGAAAGAGGCTCTCAAAAACGACCTTGATCGCCTTGCCGCTGGCCATGTTCTCGTCAAAGAGATCGGTCAACGTGGAGAGCTGCTCGAGCAGCTTGTCAATCTTCAAGCCGCCAAACAGGTTGCCAAAGTTGGCTTTGAGCCTTGACGTTTGGCCGTCGACAGAGAGAAGTTGCTTCTGCCAATCCGGGCCAAACTTCGCTTTGGCGGCTTTGATGGCGGCGTTTTCGAGCGCCTGCGAGAGCTTTTCTCCGGTATATCCGGCTTTCGCAAGGCTACTGGCCAACTGCAAAAGTTCGCCGCGCGTCTGCGGGACCTTTCCCGCGAGAGAAGAGATCTTACGATCGAGCTCGCTGCCGCCTGCAACACTCTTGGCAATCCCTTGCGCGAGCAGTTGATTCGACCGCGCTACGTCGGCGAGACCGATCGCCCATGCCGTAATGCGGGCGACGCCGGCAATGGCCGCAGTCGTGATCGCGGCAATGCCCACGACCACAGCCACAGCCGCAACGGCAATCGCCACATAAGGGCCGGTCGCGCCGAGCGAAGCGCCCAACTTGTCAAACGCAATCTTGGTCTGAAGTGCTCTCTGACCTGCCGAGCCGAGGGGACCGCCGAGGGCGCCAAGGCCCACGGCGATGTCTCGTAGGTTTCCCGTCCCTTCGATCTCCTCAATTCGCTTAAGTTCTTGATTCGAGACTTCGATTTTCTTCGCGAGATTCGCTTCCGCCTCTTCGGCCGCCGCGGCGGAGGATTTGAGTTTATCAAGTGCCGCGGCTTGGGCGGCGAGAGCGCTTTTCGCGGCATTGGACTTGTTCGCCAATTCCGTTTGCTGCCCCTCTAATTTCTCGAGAGCGGCACGAGCTCGCTCTGTGCCCTTGGTGTCGCCGGCATCGAGAGCGACTTTCAATTTCCCCCTTTGTGCTTCCGCCGCCAATGCCACTTTTTCAAGTGCTTTGGCGGTGCGATCGGCCGAGATCTCGGCCACGCGATAGGCTGCTTCTCCTGCCTTGAGGGCCTGCGCCGCGGCGGCGGACGCCTCGCCCGCGGAGGCGAGACGCTTGCCCAATTCCGCGAGCTTCGCGGCCGCGGATTGGACGCTGTCGGCTTGTGCATTAATATCGATTTCGAAGGTCGTACTGGCCACGGCTATCTTTTCTTGAGTGCCGACCGAATCATGTTGATGGTTTCCGCGACGGCGTGCGCCCCCGTCATCGCGTCGATATCGTCATCGCCGCGAGCCCATGACATAAGGCAGGCGGCAAGTGCTCCCGAATTCTTCCGCGCTTCGGCGACGCGCGCGTCTAGCCTTTTCCCTCTTCTTCCGCCTTCCCTTCCGCAAGTGCGGTGGCCGCAATTGCAAGCGTGGTGAGGAGACCTGGAAACTCTTGGAGCATCGCTTTGCGCTCTTCCGGCGTGTTCGGATAAACCCAACACGAATTCGCGAGAAGCTCGGAGGCCGAGCGTTGCGTCGTCGAACTTTTCTTTTCCACGGCTTTGCCGACTTGATCGACAAAGCGTTTGTACTCTGCTGCGGTTGGCGTGCGGACATAGGCGCACGTTGGAAAGCCCGGCGAAAAGCGTGTCACGTTCACGGCGCCCACAAGGCCGTGTTCCTCTTCGACCGTTTCGCGTGCTTCCAGATCTAGAATTCGTTGGTCTAGCTCCTGCTGGTCGAGCTCGGCGAGGCGTTGTGCGCGCTTTGCTTCGAGTTCTTCAATCTTCTCTTTCGAATCCATTCTTACACCTCACAAGAGAACGACCTCTTGGCCGTCGATGATGTTTACGATTTCAATGGGATTGAGGGTGACTTCGATCTTGTCCGCGTCCGGACCTTCTTTCATGTCGTCCGCGTCGCCGAGATATCGGCACCCCTTGAGCTTCGTCGTGTAGATTTCGATTTCGCCTGGCGGTGTGTGCTGAATCAAAATGTCAAAGGAGACGAGTGAAATCCGCCGCTGATTGCCTCGCGTAGGTGCCACGGCCATAAGCGACTTGATGAGCCGCCGAAGGCCACTACGGTAGAGGATAGAGCTTGCATCCTGCGAGCCTTCGCCTGTGGTGCGCGCCATGATGCGGCCGCCGTTCGGCCCACGACGCACGCCCACGTCCACTTTGCGCGACCACTTGATCGAGGCAAAGTCCACGGTGTCGAGCAAGTCGCCGCCCGTAATCGTGAAGGTCGCACTGATGTCTGCCCACGACGGCTCCACGTCGTTGATAGACGGGTATGCTTGAATCGTCATTATCCACCTTACGCGCCAGCGCTCATGATCCGAACGCGCGTGTCAATTCGTTCGAGGGTGCCGTTAAGATTCAGATCGAGAACGCCGGTAAGCCACGCAGGAACCACGTTCAGAATGTCCGTTTTGCTGGCAGACCAGACGGCATTACTCGCCCGCGGGCCTTCGGTTCGATTTTGCAGGAGGGCGATCTGCAATTGGGTGTTAACGCGCTCTTCAATTTTTTGGAGCGACTCCGATGTCGCCGTGCCGTCGTCGTTGAGAATAGGCGTTTGACCGATGGCGTCTTCGGCCGCTGCCTGTACGGTCGTGCAAGCGACATTCGCCACTTGCATGTTGTGCGTTCGGGATAGGAGCGAACCCTCTACCGCGCGCGTGAGCGACAGCGCGACGAACGTGCCATTGGGGCCGTTGGCCCATGTCCTCAAACAAGTAAATCGTGCCGCCAAGGCGCCGCCAATGGTGCGATCGTCGTATTCCACCACGTGGCCTTGACCGTCGGTCATGTCCCACCGCTTTGAGGGACCGTCCGTTTTGCGCCAGCTCGGGATTTGCACATCGTGTTGATATTCCCGAAGGGAAGCGACCCACGAAGCGGGACGCCGGAACTTCCAGCCTGTGATCGTGGAGACGCCTCGAGCGCGTCCAAGCGACAGATCGATCCGTCTTTGCCCATCGATGCTCGCAAATGCCAGGTCGCACGCAGAGACGTATTGCGCCCACGTTTGCTTGCTCGCATCGCGATCGAGCACGGAGGCGCGCGCAACGATGTAGCGATCATGTGCCGTCTCGTACGAATTCGCTTCCGTTGCGACGTAACCGGCAAAGTCGCTATTGGGCAGGTCGCCGACAACGAGCCATGTGCGCGCGAGTTTCTGTTGCCCCGCGAGCGCCAGGCGACCAGCTTGCAGACTTGCTTGATCCCACATGGGCGCGGTCGTCGTAAACGTCGCCGTGTCACCCTGATTCAGTGTGCCAGGTGCGAAGTTGACAGTGATTCCAAGGTGCGGTTCTTCCCACTTGTTATCCGTTCCAAGCCGCGCAAGCTTGGTGGTTCGCCCGCCATCGAGGGACACACCGAGCATGATCCCCGGCGTGCCAATCGTGCCCCCCGCTACGACGGCGATAGTCGCGTCGGTTTCCTCCATCACGGTGCCTTCCACCGTGATTTCGCTTGTTCCTTTTACCTTGGTAACGTCGACCGCGGAAATGGTGCCGGGAACGGCGGAGGGTAAGGGGACAAAGATCGCCGGCGTGCCGGTGTCGTCGAGGTGAAATCCTATATAGTCTGCTGCTTGCGAATATCCGTGCGTGTCCAAGAGGCTCGTGGCAGACGAAAAGACCCGCGGCACCATATCTGCATTTTTGGCGGCAACACCAAAAACGACAATCGCCCCCGTATTGCCGGCGAATGCTCCCGCGACTTCGTCAATGGACGTTGTCGCCCTCGGTAAATCAGCCATGCCCTTATCCTCCGCAGCCCATTTCTTCGCCGCTGCCAGAAAGCGAAACTTGCGTTCGGCTCTTGATGCCTGTGAGCGTGACCTCGGGGCGCGCTTCATAGGCCCAAGTCAGATCGTAAACGCCGCGTTCGATCGAAACGCGTAAGTCGTAGACAGCGCCGGCAATCACTTCGCTTTTGGCGAGATCATCAGGCTGAATCAACGAGCCTTTCGTGATGACGTAGCCGTTGCGTCGCACTTTCAAGACATCGCTCAAGGCGACAAGAACGAGATCGAGCACGTGCTCCACACGGCGCCGATGCTCCCAAGGCTTTGCGCCGGCGTGTGGCGATTGGGCGTAAATGGTGATCTTTGTGCCGATGTGGCGGATCATTCTCTGTTTAGGATTCTTGTGTTGCGACAGAACATTTGAAAACGAATCGCCGCCGTCTTCATCGTGCTCGATGACGATGCGCTCGCGTGCTCCGGTTGTTGTTGTCGTCGCTTCCGGGCCATCGACAACGCGAATAGGGCACCCTTTTTTCGCGAGCTCTTTTCCAAGATCGATTCCAATTTCGTGAATCATGGGCCGAGCTCCTCACGCGCTGCTTCTTGCGCAATCTCCGTCAGTGCACGCACGTAAGCCTCGGGCAGAGCACCTTGACGCGGAAAGACGCGGCGTTTGCCTATTTGGTATTTTGCATAGCGAACGCCGAGCGCAACGCGCAGGCGCGTTCCAATAGCCACATAAAAGAGCTGTTCTCGAAGCCTTCCGGTCTTGACGAGGGAAACCTTTTCCCCCTCTTTGCCAGACAGCCACGGATCCCCGTAGGCGTTTTCGCTTTCGGCAAACGTCTCGCGCGCAAGCTCGGTCAAGACCGGTGCCGCGCGCGCGGTGATTTGCTGCGCAAGCGTCCGAGGCAACGCCTTCAAGGCTCGTGAGAAGTCCGCAATAGATGAAAGATTGCCTTTGAGCATTACGGTAAAATCCTGGATCCCCATCCACGTGAATCGTGCCCCGTGATGACGAGAGAGCTTGCAACCGAAAGGTTCGCCTCACCCTCGGCGGGGTCGCGCAAGGGCACCCCCTTGGACCAGCGCTCAAGTTGTGCCTTGGCTGCTAATTCGAATTCGCCCACGGACACGGACGAATGCCCCGCGAGCTGCTGTAGCTTTTTCGCCGACAGTTCCGCGACGATTCCGGAAACGAGCACCGGGTAACGGCCGTCTGCATCACGCTTCAACGGCACAAGGTGCGCCGGCAGAAATCCGTCGACCCATCGAGAGTAGAACTCAAGAACCTCGTCGAAGGGCAGTGGTGTTGCCACAAGGACGTTCGCGCCGTTCGTCGTGAGATCGATCGGCGGTCCGCCCTTGGATTCGGAAACCTGGAAGGTTGAATCACTCACCCATATTGCGAAGTAGGGTTGCGCGGCCACAAGCGGGGAGGGCAACGCGCCACCGTCGACCGCGCGAAATACGAGCTCGTCGCCCGTCTCGAAGCCGTGGCCGTCGAGTTCGATCGTATCGGTTGAAGCGAGCGACGAGGCTACTTCGCGCGACGGCATCCCGAGCGTTCCGCGTGGCAGTCCATAGCGATACAGATCGCTTCTAGTTGCATAGACATCCACAACACCGCGAGCCCGGCGCCTGCGGTTTGCCGCAGGACAGCCGAGCAAGGGAATTCAAGATTTGACTTGATTATGGGCGCGTCGGCCCCTTGATTCTGCGGATCGCGTGAGGAAGCGCGAGACCGAATCCGTACCAGATGTGGGAAGACATCTTGAGGTTTCCCGTGTCCTTGAAGTAGTCGCTTGACTCGTCAAAGATTCGAAGAGCCAAACTCTGAGGGACTGTTTGCTTGAGAATGGCCCAAGGTGACAGGCCCGCGCGAATCAACTTAGAATCCACCAAATACCAATCGGCCGTAGTACCTGGGGCAATGGAAAACTCCTTGACAGGCTCGACCTTGAACTTGCCCTTGTAAACGTTGTCGACTTCTGCCGCTGCGATGCCGTTGTCATTGGTCACGAAGTTCAAGATTCGGCTATTGGCAAGGCCGATCGTCACCGCTTCGTCGTAGTCGGATGGCACGAGGATCGTGTCGGGGTCGACGCCGAAAAGGTTTCCGTTCTCGTCGAGCACACCGGTCTTCATCGCCGTCACTTCGGCTTGCAAATTGTCGGTTAGGAATGTCCCGACATTGCCCACGGCAGACGATCCAAGGATATTCTTTGCGATGGGTTGATAGTTCGACCACGTCTTATCAACCGTGGCGTCCGTCATATTCGCGGGGTGCGTTTGCGAAAAGAAAGGCTGCTTATCCGCACACGGGATGGCCGTCCCTGCCGAAAGCAATTCCGCTACCTGGAAGTGCCGAAACTGCTCTTCGGCGAGCACAAGGCGCTCGGGAGCGCGCTGCCAATTGCGATACGCAAAGACCTTCAAAAAGAGATCCAAGAGCTTCGCTTCGTAGCCATCGTCGAACTCTTCGCTTTTGATATCGAAGCTAACCTCGCCGAGCTTCTTGGTTCGCGAATCCCCTTCGGTTCGCTTGTACTGGGTCCGAAGTTGCGAGATCGGAAACGTGACCATCGGCGCATCGGTAGGAATCGTTTCCCCGAGGGTGTCCGCCCAACCCGTAGGTTTCGCCGCGCCAATGGCGGCCAGATAGCGATCGGAGAATTCACGAATCGCCGCCGCCGACGTCTTCGGCAGTGTGTCAAAGCCAAATAACGGATTTAGCGGCATTACAGGGCTCCCGTAAGCAGCGCGACCCAACCGACGAACACGCGCACGCGCCCGTCATCCTCGATGCCGACAAAGCGACCAGCCATCGGCAGGGCGTTGCCGACGTTCACAATTCCCACCGTGTGATCGTCTTCAGCGTACAAGACCGTTCCGTAGGGCGTCGCGTCCGTGGGCGGATTCAAGCCTGGATTGAAAATGAATTCCCGATCGGTCCACACCGACAGCCGCGTTGCGCCGTCTGTCGCCCCGCCTAACGCGTCGTGTTCGGCAATTCCAATAGCTCCGGTTGAATCTCCCCCTGCCGTCGTTGGCGCGCACGCGCCGCCAGGTTGCGAGACAAGCCCGCCCTCGTAAATTTGGGCTCCTGCCTTGACCGGCAGAAAGACTTTGCGCCCTCCCTGGCCGTACGGTTGCGGCCGTATTCCCTGCGTGAGATTAGCCATGGCTCACCCCGTCGCGGAACTTCTTCAGCGCCGCGAATACCTTCGGCTCGCATTTCAGCTCTTCGCAAATCTTCAATTCATCGGCGGATAGGTCGACGACCTCATTTGCAGTGATCGGCGGGCGAATTCCATTTGCAGCGCTCGGCGCCTTCGGCCGTGCCGCCTTCTGGTCGGCAACGTGCGTGCGAAGCTCCTCGATGCCCATTTTCTCCCAACGCGGCTTCAGCCTTGTTGCCTTGTCGTCCGCCCAAACTGTTGCGGGGAATTCCGCACCAAGCGTGACCAATTCCACGCATAGCTTCCGCCGCTCGGCAGCTTCGAGCGTGGCGCGCTCCTTTGCGAGTTTCTGCCGCTCACTCTCAAGCGTCAGATGCGATGCCCGATATTCGGACACGCGCACGAGGACCTCGGCCAGCGTCTTTGCGCCGGTCAAGCGCTGAAGCATCGCGTCCATGGCTTTGCGCGCAGCGGCCGCCGCTTTCTTCGGTTGCTCTTCGGGTGGCGTTTCCGCGTTGTCGAGCGATCCTTCTGCGGGCGCGCCCTCGGCGCCGTCACCCTCGCTGCCGCTCTCATCGCCCTCGGGCTCTGGATCTGCGCCGGCCGCCGAGGCGATAAGCGTCTTCAAGATATCTAATGCACCTTGGGCGTCGCCTTTTTCGACAACGTCAAGAGCTCGCTTTACCAATTCGGGGTCCATTCCCATTCCACCTTTTGCGCACGACGCGCGAACCTCTTTGCAGCAGCAACAAGCGCCGGCGCGTCGTGCGTCGCCGGCATCGAAGTAATTGCGATATTGATCATTTCTTCAATACGCATCGTTTCCGGGTTGAATTCAAAAGCAGGCGAAACGTACCTTTGCCTTTTCTCCCTCACGCGTGCGGCGCCGTCCTTCGTCCAATGCACACCAACGGCCCAAAGCGACCCATCGGAGCGCAATTCAAGACGGCAAGAACCTCGCGCGTCTTTTGCTGTTGGATCGGGTTGTGGCCGATCGTCAAGCATTTGATGTTCCAGATCGATCGCTAAGTCGACACCCCACTTTCGGAAGGCTGCCATAACCAAGCGGGCGGCGATATCATCGAATAGAAATCGGCCTTTCTCCGTATCGTTCCAGCCTCTTACGAAGAGTCGAAACTCTTTCGGAGGTTCGATCCCATCGCCCAAAGCCAAGGCGATAGCCCGTGAGCAACGCATTCCCTCCCACTCTCACCAACTACCCATCGTTAGGCAACCTGCCGAAAGTAGATTTGTGGGTAAGAAAGCGAAACGTATTCGAACCGCGGGCGAATTCGACATTGACCGCCTCGCCACCATGCTCCGGATGCCGCGAGATGGCCGGAACACCATTGATGCATGGTCCCTTGAGTCCATCTTTGAAGCTCGACAGGAGCAGATGATCGGGCAGTTCGTCCGACCCTCGCGCATGGCCGAACAGATGCGCACGGACGACGCCCTGTACGTCGCCTATGAAAACAGGCTCGCGCCGCAAAGGTGCATTCCCGTCCAGATCGCTTCAGCCGAAGGCGCGCGCGCCGAAAGAATCGCCGAAGAGGCCGACGCCCTTTATGGTCCGCGAGGTGTGGGCATTCATCCGGACACCCTCGAAGATATCAATGGGTGTTTGGTCAACCATGGCATCGCCTTCGCGACGTTGCACTACGTGCCGCGCGAGAACGGCTCACGCGTAGATCTCGAAATGCGTTACTGGCCCATTGAGTACGTGCGATGGGATCCGGTGTTCCGCGTCTTCAAGGCGCGTGCAGAGCCGAGCTCCGTTGCACCGGGCGATATCCCGGAAACGCCCGATCATGAATACGGTTTCGTGGGAGGATTTTGGATCCCCATTATCCACGGCGACGGCCGATGGATTATTTTCAAGCGGAACGAAATCGAACCGTTCCGGCAGGACGCAGCGATCTTGCCGGCGTGCCTGGTATGGGCGCGCCATGCCTTTGCATGTCGCGACTGGTCGAAGGGATCCGTGGCGCATGGCAATGCAAAGGTTATCGGCGAGATGCCGGAGGGCGTGCCGTTGCAATCGGCAGACGGAAAGCTCACGGCCGAGGCGGCGGCGTTCGTTGAATTGCTTCGTGCCGTATCCTCATCGGACCAACCCGCGGGAATTCGACCGGCAGGAAGCAAGATTGATTTCCTTGTCAACAATTCCACCGCGTGGCAGGTCTGGACCGAACTTGTCACGAACGCGGAAAAGGCCGCGGCGCGAATCTACCTCGGGACCGATGGCACGCTCGGCACGCAAGGCGGCGCGCCGGGTGTAGACATTGGAAAACTCTTCGGGGTCGCGACAACCAAAGTGCGCGGCGACTTGGGTTCCATCGAGAGAGGAATTGACACGGGGCTTATTCAGCCATGGTGTGCGATCAATTTTGGCGACTCAAAATTGGCTCCCTCTCGCCGGTATGTGTTGCCGAACGACGAAAAGGAAGCAGTGCGCGACAACATGGCAAAGCGCAACGCCGCATTCTACGCCGCGCTCGTCGAAGCGAAGAACGCGGGACTTATTCTCTCGCCTGCATATATCGCGCAACTCGCAGGCGATTACGGTGTGCGCGTTCCTGATTTCACCATGGCGCCGCCTTCGGCGTCCTAGTAACAGCGGCTGCATGCAAATCCGTAGCGCTCACCACCCGAACCTTGGCGGCCGATCCCAAAGCGCGGACTCACGCATCTTACGAACGACACCGTCAGCGCCTGGGAACATCGACGCGCCATCGATGCCATCTTGCGAGAGAAAGCGGAGCAGCCTCCCGGCCTCAGCGATCGAAAGTGTAAATCTGCGAAGGCGCGGAATATGACCGTATTTGTGGGGCTCCTGCCTCAGATACGGCAGGAGTTCCTCGAGTGCCAGGTCATTGGTGATATCAAGCCGTGTGAAAAGGCCGGCTTGTGCACGCAGGTTCGGGTTCGTCCATGCTGGCGCATCATAGAATAGGTGGTCGAGCTCGGACGGTAGAGACGGATTACCCCGTTCGAGCGCCCAAACAGCCAGATAGCTCGCACTCTTGGGGACTGACTGACGCACACTAGGTGGCAATCCTCCGAGTACACGCACCGCCTCTGCGGACGCGAAGTACGCCGCTATCCATGCGCGACGCGTCCAGTCGAGAAGGGACGTCGGCAGGCCGTGGTGTTGGGCGAGCGCCAGCACCGGGAGGGTGGGGTCGGGATTGAAGCGCGGCCTCCCGTCATGAGGCAATTCCGAAGGGACTGCGATGCCCGATCGGTCTAAGTGACCCATAAAGCACTTACACATGCATTCCTCAAGCTTGGTGCGCTCTTCCCCGTCAGAGACCTTGTGCCCCTCAGACGCTTTGGTGATACCCACCTCCTTGAAGCACTTGGGGTAGTTCCGAACGGCGCTCGGTTTCAGCTCCCAGTTCGCATTCGCGTGACCGCGGAAAATCCAGCTAGAGGCATTGTCTTCCCATAGCGTGTTTCTCGGACTGAGGACGTCCAACAGGTCGTTCGCAGTAGCGACATGGTGTTCCTCGACACCTTCGCGCGTCGGGATATCGGTTACCGCGCGGCGCTTCTCGGCGTCCGTAAAGTCACCATGAAAAAAGACACCTTCGCGCGTCGGGATATCGGTATCCATGGCGCCTTATACCGCAGCGGCCGTTTAGATTGTACCGCTTCGCGCCGGACCGAAGGCTGTAACCAGCGCGCTAGAGAGCGAAGGCGCAGGCGTCGCTGTGGTGATCTGTTTGCTCGCTTGAGTGATGCCGGAAAATGCTTTTTTGGCATCGGGTTTATTTTCCGCGAGGCCGAGCAATTCAACGACCGCATGCACGTGCGCATCGAGGCGATCGGGCGAGCGCGCCCCCGGGACCGGTACCCACGTCGTGAGGATCACTTCGAGCTCTTCGAGATTGGCGCCGATGACATGGGAGACCTGCCCGCGTTCATAAACGGTCGAAAGCGGCTTGGCGCGATCGGCCTTTTCCCCGCGCGCGAAAACCTCCCGAAGATAAACCACCTTTGGCACGTGACGAGGGCGTTCATTTTTGCCGAGCACGATCACGCTCCAACCACGCTCACGCGCGGCAGCACGCAGATTTTGAGCAACGAGATCACCGCCCTTGTTCGTCTCGACAACGACGCAATCGCATTGTTCGGCGTCGTACGTGTCGAGCACCACGCGCCCCCATTCGTCCGGCGTGTATTTGCCGCTAAGGTCCGCGACGGCGTACGCCTGGCCGTCCACGCCAAGGCCATCAAGCACGATTCCCGTGTTGTCGCTGCCGTCTTTCTTGGTGACAGCCACGTCGAGACCGACAACACGCCGGACGAATCGATCGGGGCGATGGCGTCGTGCCTTGTCGATCCATTCCGCGCGCGCCGTCGCACCATCGGCATCGTTGAACATCCGCGCGAAGAGCTCCTCTTCGCCTTGGCGCGTGCCGCCGTACTTGCGCTCAATGCGCTCGATGTACCCTTGGCCGAGATGGAGCGCATTCTCGTAGGTCGAACCGGTGATTAGAATACGCCGCCGACTCATTCAGTCGCTTCTTTGATCAGCCGGGTTAGAAGCGAGTGCCGCCGCTTCGCCGTCGCGTCCCATACGATGCGTGCAAGACCAAGACGCGTTGAAAGGAGCACGTTCATCCACGCCTCTTCCATCGTCGCGGGCGGCCATGATTGGAGTTCGCTCGCCCACGTGAGATGGTATTCAAGGCCTCGAATCTTGCCCGGGACTTCCGGCGTGCGCACATAGGCAATCGCGCCATTCGGCCAGAAGAGTTGCAGGTCGCTTGATCGCCATTCCGGCCGAAACCACGGCTTCGACGTGGCAAGTAGACCGCTTGGGCCGGTGATATGAAGCTTCACGCTACTGTCCTCGTCTTGCGCGATAAGACAGATAAGCGGGGCACGGCCTGCTTCTACTTCGGCGTTGACGAACTTCGACAAGGCAAGCGTTTTTCCGCTTCCTCTCCCCGCGAGAAATCCCACCATCTCCCAGTCATCGTTGGGGAGGATCTGCTTTGGCCTCGCCCAAAGGTTCGACCAGTCGTAGGCATGGGCGGCCAATTCGACGTTTGAGAAGCCGTCGAGCACCTCGTCAATGATGCGAAGGCGGTCAAATTGTTGTTCGCCTCGGCGCGAGAGGCGGCATTTTCAATTCGCGCGATCCATTTCTCCACCGTTTTCTCCGGCGTGCCCTCCGGGATTTCTTCGGGAATATCTGCGGAAGGGTCTTCAACCGTAGGCAGCACTTCCTCCGCTGCTTTTTCCGGCATGGGTGTCGACATTGGGGGAGGTGATACGGGTGGCAGTAGCCGCAACATGGGGTGCGATGGCGGCGGGGCAGGCGCCGCGTGGACGATTTTATTGACCGCGGCGGGGGATATTTGGACGATGCGGGCGATCTCGCGCTGGGGTAGGCCCATGCGATAAAGACGGATGACGTTGTTTCGTATCTCGCTTGTGAGCTTCATGCCTACATTTGCGGTGAAAAACGGGTCGTAAACAGCGTGAAGGTGGTTTTCTGCGTGTTTTTGCGGTCAAAAGCGGGTTGTGAACACCGTGAACGTTCGTGAACAGTGGAAAAAATTCACGATATTTTTTGGAAGGCCCGCACACTTCCTTACGTGTGCCACCCCGGTATATCCCCGATTATTTTTTTATTCTTATTCTTTTTATTATGAAATCATTTGTCTGTCATTGCGCCCACCGCTTGAGCATAAAGAGACCAATGCCGATGGCATCAAGCACGTTGTGGCGCTTCCCTTCAGCGATGCCCTTGACGGCCTCGTCGTAGATTGCCCGCTCCCCCGCGTCTAAGGCCGCGTGCGCCCGCGCGTTGCAGACGTCCGGGTCTACCGTACCCTTCCACGCGCGCGGCATGACATAGCTAACCTCGGCGCCGCTATGGCAGTAGAAACCTGCCCATTCCCCGGCAATGATGGCGACCTTCAGCACGTCGTTGGGGTTCCGGGTTCTGCCGTGGGGGTAGATCATGGGGTGCTCAATCACCACGCGCTCGAACCGCAGCATTGTAGGAAGGGGCAATGGTTCGGTGCGCGGGCTGCAAACCATGCCACAATCGGCCAAGCGGCCTTCGTCGAAGACGGCCCATCCGGAATTGGCCCCGGGATCAATCGTAAGAAGCACGTGGCTACTATCACCACACGGCCGGGAATTGACCACCTTTGCCATGATCTTTTTTCGGTGTCGCCCCTGTCGATTCTTGGTCGACTCCTCAAGTTGACGCACAATCATGTGCAATTACAATGAGTTAGCCAAATGTCGACTCTGTCGACTCCTTAGAGCATGTTTACCAGGAAACGCGATGTTTTTACGCTGCCAAGTGTCGCGCCATGCGGTTGATGAAACTCAGTTGAATCCATGTTTCACTACTCTCCATCGTTCGCTCGTAGTCTTTGG
>Ga0123357_10000592_pt1 | contig 35861 bp, 32 predicted proteins | sample TergutEmb28metaG_FD_89873 | JGI IMG/M metagenome (GOLD analysis project Ga0123357, IMG submission 89873) | Embiratermes neotenicus P4 segment gut microbial communities from Petit-Saut dam, French Guiana - Emb289 P4 | ecosystem: Host-associated > Arthropoda: Insects > Digestive system > Gut ... | reverse complement strand
CTGGGGTTGGCTGGTTCTGTGTTCGCTCGGTTTCACGGGCCTGATGGGGTTTGTCGCCTCGCTGCTATCAACCGACGCGGCGTTCTCAGGCGTCTCCATCATCGTCGGCGTGCTTTTCGGGTTTGTCTCTGAAACGTACGTCACCCACGGCATTCTGCCCACCGGTGTCGCGCGGGTGCTGGGCTGGTTGCCGTTCACCCAGGCCTCAGCATTGGTGCGACAACCGTACGTGTCCCAGGTTGTTGACACTTTGCCGGCGTCGGTGCGTCAGGCCACTGTGGACTCGATGACATTGGCCACGGCATCGCTTGGAATCAGTGCCACTGCCGTTGCTGGAGTGCTGATCGCAATGGCCATCGTCTTTTCTGTGGTGACCTGGCAGTTGATGGCCCGTGCCGTCAAACACCGATAGGATTGGCAAGCGTGATCAAGTGGAACCCCTTGTGGCTGGACCGCCGTCCCCGATCGCTTCACCACTTTCGTCACGGGAAACCGAAGTGCTGGCACTGGTCAGCGAAGGCTGCACCAACCGGGAAATCGGACGTCGTCTGTTTATTTCACCAGCCACAGTCAAGACCCATATGGAACACATCCTGACCAAACTGGGGGCAACCACCCGCGCTCAGGCCGTGCTGCTGGCCCATGAGGACGGGCTGCTCCCCGTCCGGGACGGGCTCGTGCCCGTCACTGCAGATCGGTCGGCACCAAGTCGATGACGGCGTCCGCCACCTCGTCCAACGTCATATCTGTGGAGTCGATGCATGTGACGCCCGGGGCAGGCGTCTCGAACTGCGACACTGTCGCGTCGTCGCGGTCACGCCGCACCACCTGATCGGCCAGATCGGCATGGCTGACGCCGTCCAGCTCAGCCTTCCGCCTGGCCATTCGAGCGTCCTGGTCCGCCACCAGTAGGACCCGTACCTGGGCATCGGGGGTGACGACGGTGGTGGTGTCGCGCCCCTCAAGGACGATCCGGCCGGCCTGCGCCACGATGTCTCGCATCTGTTCCGTCAAGATTTCTCGCACCTCTGGGACGACAGCCACCGTCGACACGCAGGCCGAAACCTCGGGACGACGGATCTCGGCCGTCACATCCACGCCGTCGACGGCGATGGACGGCGCGGTAGGGTCGGTGCCGACTTCGAGACTGACCCATTTGGCAACCGCGATTATGCCTGCCTTATCGGGCGTCGAAACGGCATCGCCGGGCATACATGCCAGCGCAATGGCCCTGTACATTGAGCCGGTGTCCAGATAAGCCAGCCCAAGGCGCTTTGCCACCAGTTTCGACGTCGACGATTTGCCCGAGCCCGACGGCCCGTCAATGGCAATCACCAGCGGCTGCATAAGGCAACCCTATCGCACAAGCCAACCGCGGCCGCGCAACGCGTCGGCCAACGGTTCGGCCCGCTCCGGCGTCACGGCGACGGCCAGGAAGCCAGCCTCGCGCACCGGATCGTGCTCGATATTCAAGTCCTCGACGTTGACACCCTCTGCGTCGATATCGGCAAACAGATGGGCCAACGCACCGGGGGTGTCAGGAATCTGAACAACCACCGACACCAGCTCGCTGGCGGCCCGACCATGTTTTCCTGGCAGTGCCGCCGCGCCCGCCCGCCCGCGGCTGAGCAAGTCTTCGACAACCGCCGAGTCGTCCAACTGATCGATCAACACGTCTAGATCGGCCTGCACAGCCCGCAACTGATCACGCACGGCCGCAGTGTTGGCGGCCACAATCTGACGCCACATACCGACGTCGGATGCCGCAATCCGCGTGACGTCACGCACGCCCTGGCCGGCCAGCGTCAGGTCGGCGGGCACATCGTCCAGCAAACGGGCCGCCGTCAGCGACGCCATCAACTGCGGCAGATGCGAAACCGCCGCGACGGCCCGATCATGGGTGACGGCGTCGAGATCGACCTCGCGGGCTCCGCACATCTCGATCAGCGCCTGCACCGCCTTCACGGCAGAGGCATCTTGATCGTGACGATCCACAACGACCCACGTACGATCAACAAACAATCCCGGCTCGGCAGTTAACGGCCCGGCATGCTGCGACCCGGCCATCGGGTGCGAACCGACGTAACGGTAAACCTCATGCCGACGTTCATCCGACCCGCAGCCGATCAACACCGCCGCCTCAATGCTCGCCTTGACGGACGCCACATCTGTCACCACCGCGTTTGGATAGCGGTGCAACGCGTCAAGCACGATCTCGGCGACGCAAGCCGGCGGTGTAGCCACCACAACAAGCTTGACCGCCTCCGGCCGGGGCTTGGCTACAACACCAGCGCCACGCGACGCGGCCACCACAGCGTTGGCGTGATCCACATCGGCTAAGAACACCTCGATGTCGTGCGCGCTCAGGCACTGGCCGATCGAAGCGCCGATCAGACCGGTTCCAATGATCAGCGTCGGGTCGTTCACAATGGACAAGTCTATTGCCCTCAAGTGGGGCTACGGACTCAGGATGATGTTCTTGGGCATCGGGCCCGTGTAATCGGGTCCATAGGCCCCTTGAGCCGGACGTCGACGGCGCAGCGGCGCCGCCACGCCCGGGGCTAGACGGCGCGACGTGATGACGAAACCGGTGTGGCCGGTGGTGCCGTGACCGGGACGCACGGCCAAGCCTTCGGCGTGCCATTCGCGCACCGTCACCTCGTCGATATCGGGCTCCGTGAAGCCGCCGTGGGCGCGCAATTGGTCGGCCACCCGTCCCATCTGTGTCGTCGTCGTGACGTAACAGCACAGCACCCCGCCCGGGGCCAGCACCTCGCCAACCGCGTCGATGCATTCCCAGGGCGCCAGCATGTCGAGGACAGCCCGGTCGAAAAGGTCAACAGAAGGCGGCGGAGCGGCCTGCCCATCGGTCAAACAGTCAACCAGGTCGCCGACGATGACCTGCCACTGCGGCTGCGGCCCCAGGAAAGTGGCGACATTGCCCTGCGCGACCGCGGCAAAATCAGGTCGGCGTTCGTAACTGACAAGCTGCCCGCTCGGGCCAATGGCCCGCAGCAGCGCCAAGCTGAGCGCACCAGAACCGACGCCGGCCTCCAGAACGCGAGCACCCGGAAAGATATCGGCGAACATGACTATGTAAGCGGCGTCCTTTGGGTAGATGACGGCCGCCTCGCGCGGCATCGACACCATGAACTGCTGCAAAATGGGGCGAGCCACCAGAAACACCATGCCGCCGACCGACGTGACGACAGTGCAGTCGGGACTTCCGATGATATCGTCGTGGGCCACCCCACCCTTGGTGGTGTGGAATACCTTGCCCGGCGTCAGGACGATCCATTTCCGGTTTCCCTTGGGGTCTGTCAAGGCCACCCGCTCCCCCGCACTCAGCGGGCCTCGGGCGCCGTCGATTGGCGTGTTAGACGTGTCCACGCTCATACCTGCTGCCCCCTGACCTGGTGGTACAACTGCCTCAACCGTGCCACATCGACGCCCCTGAGTGACGGCAGGATGACCTGGCCGGGCGCCTCGTCAATGCTTTGATGACGCGGCACCGCCACCACCACAGCACCGGCCGCCAAGCCGGCCGCCGTGCCCGCCACTGTGTCCTCGATGACGACGCAATCGGCGGCATTCACTCCCAGCATCGAAGCGGCCAGTAAATAGCCCTCCGGGGCAGGCTTGGACTCTGCGACGATCTCACCGTCGACGACGGCCGAAATAACACCTTCTGGGAAACGTGCCAGACCGGCCGCCAGCACGCTGGGCGGGCTGGCTGAGACGACCGCGCAGGGCACGCCATGTGCGGCGATGTCGGCCAGCAGTTCGGGCACGCCGGGCAACACGGGGGCGCCCAAGCGGTCGATATGACTGATGACGCGGCCACATAGGTCGGCATAAAAGTCGTCCTCGTCAAGGGTTGTAACGTCTACACCATGGGCCACCAACTGGGCCAACAGCACCGATTGCGAATATTCCCGCGACGTGCCGCACAGAACTCTGGCCTCTTCTACACTCCAGGGCACACCCAACTCGGCTAGCATGTCGACCTCGCCCTGCATCCAATAGGGCTCGGTGTCAACAAGCGTGCCGTCGAAATCGAGCAGAATTGCCGCAAGGTCTGAAATTGCCATAACCAAACCATTGTCCCAGCCGCGGACGGCTCTTGCCTAATGCAGCGAGAAATAACGGGCTTCCGGATGATGAACTACCAGCGCGTCGGTCGACTGTTCTGGCACCAGTTGCAGAGCCTCCGTCAGTTCCACGCCAATGGCGTCCGCCCCCACTAGGTCTGCCAACACCCGTCGTGGCTCTAAATCGGGGCAACTTGGGTAGCCGAAACTGTAACGCTCACCCTGGTAACGCTGGTGGGCCAAAATCTCTTCCACGGTGCCGTCCTGCCCGTCGATGCCCAACTCGTGGCGCACCCGGGCGTGCCACATCTCCGCAGCCGCCTCAGCTAGTTGGACGGTCAAGCCGTGCAGCTCCAGGTATTCGCGGTAATGGTCCTGCTCGAATAATCCGGCGGTGGCCCGCGAGGCTGCGGCCCCCATCGTCACCAGTTGCAGGGCAATGACATCTGGGCCAAGCGTTGCTGCCTCGGCCTCGTCGCGGAAATAGTCGGCGATACATAAGTGGGGTGCGCGCGCCTGACGGGGGAAGTTCAGCCGGGCTATCTCGGACCGCGACAAGGGGTCGAGCAGCACCAGGTCACCATCGCTGCTGTGGCAGGGCCAATAGCCGTAGGCAACCGCGAACTGCGCCAAGCCGTCTTGTCTGATGCGGTCAAGATACCCGTCCAGCCGGGCACGGTTGTCAGCCAGAAGGTCGTCGAAGGCGCGCCCGCGCTCCGTGCGCAACCCCCAGCGTCCGAGCAGCAGGGCACGGTAGTCCAACCAAGGTTCGATGCCCCGCAGCGACAACCCTTCGACCCGGCGCGCCCCCCAGAACGGGGGGACGGGTACCGCGACTCCCCGCGTCACGTCGGAGCGGGGAAGGCCAGTGGGCGCGTCGGGTACATCTGAGGGCGTTGGCTGGGGTTTTGCGTCGGCGCACATCTCACAAAGCGGATCGCGGCGGTCCGCAGGAGCGCCGATATGCGACTGAGAAGAACGCCGGGAGGCGCGGTAATGGCCGTCAGGCCATGCGCCGACCAGAGTGGTGCGACGAGGTAAAACCCCAGTCGACGACCGTACATCAGGCTCAAGCAGATCCTGCGACTCCGCGTCGCTTCGCGCAGGATGACGGGTTCCTTCCAGCACCTTCAGGCCCTCGAACGCGTCCGCGGCGTAATGCACCTGGCTATAGCCCGGTCGCAAGGAGTCAACATAGCGGCGACTCAAGGCCGCCCCACCTAGCACCACTGGAAAGCGCTCGGCAAGCCCGCGGCGCTTCAGCTCAGTCAAGTTGTCGGCCATCACTTCGGCCGATTTGACGAGCAGGCCCGACATGCCGATAGCCGATGCGTCCTCAGCCAGAGCTGCCTCAACAATCCGATCGATCGGCACCCTCACGCCCAGGTTGACCACCTTGTAGCCATTGTTGCTGACGATGATGTCCACGAGGTTTTTGCCGATGTCGTGGACATCGCCAGCCACCGTCGCTAACACCAGCGTGCCGCGAGCTGGCGAGTCGGTCCGGTCAGCCGCCAACAAAGGCTCCAGATGAGCGACGGCCTTCTTCATCACCTCGGCGGAAGCCAACACAAACGGCAACTGCAGCTTGCCAGCCCCGAATAGGTCACCAACCTGACGCATTCCCTCTAGCAGGTCGTCGTTCAGCACTGCCAGAGCATCCCGGCTGGCCAAGGCCTCATCCAGATCGTCCTCCAAACCAGACGGCACGGCGTCGACGATACGGCGCACCAGCCGCTCCCCAACCGGCAGCCCGGCCAGGGCGTCCTGGGCCGCCTCGATCGGCGGCTGCCCGGCCACCTCGTCGGACAGAGCCATGAAAGCTGCCAGCGGATCGTCCACCCGCGTGTGATCGTCCCACAGTAGGTCTTGGGCGGCTTGGGCCAGGTCGGCGGGTATCTGGTGCAGTGGCTTGATCCTGGCTGCGTCGACTATGGCAGCGTCCAAGCCATTCTTTCGGCACTCGTCCAGAAAGACGCTGTTCAGGACGGCCCGCGCGCTCGGTGCCAAGCCGAATGACACATTGGAAACGCCCAGAATGGTGCCAACGCCAGGGAACTCCACCTTGATGTCGCGCAGGGCCTCAATGGTGTCGCGGGCGGCGCCGCGAGCGTCCTCCGCGCCGGTCGTGACAGGGTAGGTCAGCAAGTCAACAAAAATGTCGGCCTGCGCCAAACCCCAGCGTGTCGTCAATTCAGTGATGAGGCGACGTGCCACCGCGACCTTACGCTCACGAGTGGTGGCCAGCCCGTCCTCGTCGATAGTCAACGCCACAACGGCCGCGCCGTGCTCAGTCACGGCGGTCATCACCTGTTCGTATTTCGACCCCGGGCCATCACCGTCCTCAAGGTTGACGGAGTTGACCAAGCAGCGTCCCGGGGCGCGCTCTAACCCGGCTAACAGAACGGACGGCTTTGACGAATCGAGCACCAGTGGCGACGTCACGGCGGTGGCGAAACGGGCCACCAACTCCGACATGTCGGCAACCCCATCGCTGCCCACCTGATCAACGCATATGTCAACCACATGAGCGCCAGCACCGGCCTGGCGACGGGCGATATCGACGCAATCGTCCCAGCGCTGGGCCATCATGGCCTCGCGGAAGGCCTTGGAACCGGCCGCATTGGCCCGCTCGCCGACCGCCAAGTAGCTGACGTCCTGCCGCACGTCAACCGCCTCATAAAGCGACGACAGGGCGTCTTGCGCAATCACCTGACGCGAGCCGACCAGGCTGCCTCGCGGCACAGCGGTGCGAAGCGCCGCGATGTGGGCCGGCGTTGTTCCGCAGCACCCGGCCACCGAGGCCACGCCAAAGTCGGCAGCAAACCCAGCCATGGCCTCCGCGAAATCCTCCGGCGTTAGCGGGTAGACGGCACCTTCCGGCCCAAGTTCGGGCAGGCCAGCATTCGGCATGGTGACGACAGGCAGCGGGCAAAGCCTGCTCAATTGTCGCAGCGGCCCGGCCATCAGGTCGGGGCCAGTCGCGCAGTTCAACCCCAGAGCGTCGATGCCCAGGTGACGCAACGCGGCAACAGCGGCGTCCACCGGCGTGCCCAACAGCATGGCGCCATTAGCCTCGATAGTGATGCTGACTATGACTGGCAAAACCCGTCCAGCGGCAGCGATAGCCCGCCGCGCCCCGATGACTGCGGCCTTGACTTGCAGCAAATCCTGGCAGGTCTCCACCTGGATGGCGTCGACCCCGCCAGCCAACAGCCCCGCCGCGGCAGTTTGATAGGTGTCGCGCAGCGCCGCAAAAGACACCTGCCCAAGTGTCGGCAGTTTTGTGCCCGGCCCAAGCGACCCAACGACGAAGCGCGGCCAATCGGCGGTGGCGGCGGCATCGGCCGCCTGACGGGCCAGCCTAGCGCCAGCCTCGGCTATCTCGGCCGTCCGATCGACCAGCCCGTAATCTGTCAAGGCCGTAAGGTTGACGCCAAATGTGTTGGTCTCGACCCAGTCAGCACCGGCGTCCAGATAGGCGCTATGGATGCCCCTGATCGTGTCAGGGCTGGTCAAGTTCAAGATATCGTTGCATCCGTCATGGCCAGCAAAGGCGTCGGCCGACAGATTGGCCGCCTGAATCATGGTGCCCATGGCGCCGTCCCCAACCAGCAGACGGGTGCCCAGCGCATCCAAAAAAGTCATATGCACAGCCTAGCGCCCGATGGCTCGCGGTAGGCTGGAGCACGTGGCAAGTACAAAAGGCAGCGCACCAGTGGTGGTTATGGCGTTCCAGGGCTGGAACGACGCCGCCGACGCCGCGACCAGCGTGATCGATTACCTGGAAGACAACTACCCCACCAAAACGCTGGCCACTCTTGACGACGAAGGTTTCTACGACTATCAGATGACAAGGCCAAACGTCTTCATCAATGAACAAGGCAAACGTGAACTGGCCTGGCCGAACGTCACCGTCGAACTGTGTCAGCTACCGAACCGCGAGGTAGTCCTAATCAGCGGACCTGAACCAAACCTGCGCTGGCGCGACTTCGTCACCTGGGTTGACACGACCGTCAAGGTGTCCAAGCCGGCATACATCGTCCTGCTGGGGGCAATGCTGTCGGACGCGCCGCATTCCCGCCCCTTCGAAGTGTCAGGGCAGGCACCGCCAGCGCTAGCGGGGCGCCTTGAACTCGAACCCAACGACTACGAAGGCCCCACCGGCATCATTGGCATCATCGGTCATTTGTACGAACAAAAGTCGGCTGCCAAGCTTGTGACGATGTGGGTCTCGGTACCCCATTACACTGCGCCGCCACCCAACCCGAAGGCTGGCTTGGCGCTGATCGAGCGTCTGCAAACCGTACTGGGTTGCGAGTTCGATCTGACACAGTGGCGCGACGAGGTCAACGAGTGGGAAGCTCATATCAACGAGTTGATTGAGGACGACCCGGATATGGCCGAATACGTCGCATCTTTGGAAAGCCAAACGGACGCCGAAACTGTGCCGCGAGGCACAGGGGACAAGCTAGCAGCCGCCTTCGAGGAGTACCTGTCCAAGGGACGCCGGAGCGGCGACGGCCTGAGCTAGCGCCCGCACCATGGCGTCTGGATCGTCCGACGTGAAGACGGCCGACCCGGCCACAAATACATCAGCACCCGCTTGAGCGCATCGTTCGATGGTTTCCAGACTGACGCCGCCGTCCACCTGAATGGCCAAGTTGACGCCGTGTTTTTGGGCAAGTGCCCTGGTCCGGGCGATTTTGGGCAGCATCGAATCGAGGAAAGTCTGCCCGCCGAAGCCGGGCTCCACCGTCATGATCAGGATCTGATCAAACTCGGGCAACAAGTCACCGTAGGGCTCAATCGACGTAGCCGGCCGCAAACCCAGGCTGGCCCGCGCTCCCAGATGTCGCAGTTCGCGAGCCAGACGGACCGGCGCCTGCGACGCTTCGACATGGAAGGTGATGGTCTTGGCGCCGGTTTCGGCATACTCGGGCGCCCAGCGGTCGGCGTTCTCGATCATCAGGTGGACGTCGATCGGGTGGTCGGTTGCCGCCATGACGGCCTCGACTACGGGACGCCCGATTGTTAGGTTTGGCACAAAATGATTATCCATAACATCCACATGCACACCGTCGGCACTGGGGATGCGCGCGATCTCGTCGGCTAGCCGCGCAAAGTCCGCCGACAGTATGCTGGGCGTGATCTTCATGACCACCACTTTACTTCCCGGGCTTGCGCAGTAATGCCAAGAACATGGCGTCGGTGCCATGCCGGTGTGGCCAAAGCTGAACGAAACGGGGGTCGTTAGCGGCACAGTTGGGAACCTGCGGCAAGAAACTTGGTGCCGTCAAGATTTCGATGTCCATACAAGCAGCAAAATCCAGGACGACCTCTTCGGTCTCGGCGCGGTGAGGTGAGCAAGTGGCATAGGCGACGACGCCGCCCGAACGTGTGGAAGCCCAAGCCGAGGCAAGCAAAAGCGCCTGTAATGACATCAATGATGGCAGGTCACCGGGTTGGCGGCGCCAGCGGGATTCAGGACGCCGACGCAACGACCCGAGTCCCGAACAGGGCACGTCCGCCAGCACCAAGCCGAATGATTCGTCGCGCCAAGCCGGATGCTCACCATCGGCGACGACGACCTGATGGCCGGCAGGGTCAAAAACCCGCAAAGCCTGCTGGACGAGCTTGGCGCGGTGTGGCTGGAGTTCGGTGGCCACCAGAAACTCGGGCCCAGCGAGGCCCCGCAGCAGGGCCGTCTTGCCACCGGGCCCGGCGCACATGTCCAGCCAGGGGCCCGTGACACCCGACACACGCGCGGCAGCCGTAGCCGCCAGCACCACCAGTTGGCTGCCCTCGTCCTGGACGCCAGCGCGACTGCCGGACACAGCCTTGACACGGCCAGGGTCGCCAGTGACGGTGACACCCCACGGCGAATAGCGCGTCGTCTCGCCGCCGGTCTCGGCCACCAACTCGTCGCGGTCCATCAACCCCGGCCGAACCGCCAAGGTGGTGTGCGGGGGCACATTGTCGGCCTCCAACGCTGATATCAGTTCGTCTGCGGGCAAGCGGTCAGCGAAGGCCTCGACGATCCAACGCGGATGCTGGTAGCGCAGCGCCAGTGCGTCCATCTCGTCCAGCCCGGCGGTGATGACGTCCAGCCACTCGTCCCAAGGGCGCTCGACGATGCGCCGCATGATCGCGTTGACGACGCCAGATACCCGCTGCCCAATTTGGCTGACGGCCAGATCAACGCTGGTGGCCACTGCGGCGTGAGCCGGCACTCTCATGCGCAGCCCCTGGTAGGCGCCCAAGCGCAGAACATCAACGACCGCGGGCTGCAGGCTGTTGGTGGCACGTCCAGCGGCTGCTTCAATGATGGCATCCAGTGTGCCTATTGCCCGGGCGGTTCCATTTACCATTTCGGTGACGAAAGCGGCATCTGCAGGGGGTGCGCCGCGTAGGTGCTCAGCCAGCGCCAGGTTCGTATACGCGCCGTCAGTCGTGACGTCCCGTAACGTCCGGTATGCCTCCACCCGGGCCCGATCGGGGGGTCTACTCAAAGTGGGCTCCAGGTTCGAGACGGGCACCGCGCGCCCAGGCGGCCCCCTCCATGACCGGTTTGCCGACAGCTTGCACGGTTACTAGACGGAGGACGCCGTCACCAGTGCCAACGAGCAGGTCCTTCTTCGTTGCCGACATCTCTCCGGCGACAAGTGCCGGCTCCGCCCCGTCGATCAGTTCCACTTGGCCAACCTTGAATCGGGCGCCCTCTAGCATCGTCCAAGCCCCCGGATGCGGCGTCACGCCACGCACCAAGGCCTCAACTGCCGACGCTGAGTGCTGCCAATCGATGCGGGCATCGTCGGTGGTCACCTTCGGCGCCAAGCTGACCCCGTTCGATGGCTGCGGCATTGGCTGGACACCGTTGGCAATGTCGTCCAGCGTGCCAACGAGGGTCTCGGCGCCCACCAAGGCCAGGCGTCCCAGCAACTCACCGGCGGTCTCGCCGTCGCTGATCTCGACAGGCATCTGACGGTAGACCGGCCCAGCGTCTAGGTCGTGCACCAACTCGAAGGTCGTTACACCAGACACCTTTTCGCCTGCCATGATGGCCCGCTGGACGGGTGCCGCGCCCCGCCAGGCGGGCAGTAGCGAAAAGTGCACATTAACCCAACCATGGGTTGGGACGCCCAACAGCGAATCGGGAATCAGGCAGCCCCAGGCAACGATGACGGCCACGTCCGGCGCCAAGTCTTTCACCGCGTCGACGAACCAGGGTTCGCGCGCCTTGACGGGCTGCAGCAGTTGCAACCCCAACGCCTGGGCTGCCGCTGCCACTGGCGAGGCTGACAACTGCTTGCCGCGTCCGCTGGGCGCATCCGGGTTGGACGCAACGGCCACTACCTCATGCCCGGCGTCGAGCAAGGCGCGCAGCGTGGGCAACGCTGGTTCAGGCGTCCCGGCGAATAGCACTCTCATGCCCTAAAGCCTAGTGCCGGGGACCCGTCATTTGGCCCCTGACCAGCGTTTTGGATGCTTTACGGCGACCGCGGCCGGCGGGGTTATGATGAATCGCTCGCCCCAATCATTGAAAAGCCTGGAGGACGTCATGATTTGCACCACGTGTGGGCAGCAAAACGCGCTGGGAGTTCCGTTTTGTGCTACCTGCGGCGCCCCTTTGCCGATGCCAGCCACATCAGCTGAGCAGCTTGAACCGGCCATGCAATTGCCTGCGCCAACGCGGATTCCACCTGCCCGCGCCTTGGTATCACCCGATCCCGAGCCTGTGACCCCCCAGCCAGAAACTACTCCACCTGCCTTACCGTCCGCTGGCTACCAGCAAAGCGGCTACCCCCAACCCGATTATGCGCAACCAAGTTATGTGCAACAGCCCGGCTATGCGCCCGGCTACCCCGTCGGCCCCTATGGTGCCCAACCGGGGCAACCGTACGGCTACCGCAAACCGTCAGCTCTCAGCAGCATAGTGCCCAAAGTTTTGGGCGGAAACCTAGCCGGCGTGATACTGACGGCCGCGACGGCGGTTGCGACGGCGCTGGTGCTGTCACTGATCTTTGGGTTGGTGATTAACTCCACCCTAAGCTCGCTGATGGGTGACGCCCAGGTATCGGGGCTGAGCCTGCGGGTGATCCTTGGCATGTGGACGGGGTCGGTGTTCGGCGCCAACATGAGCCTGACGATGGGCGGTACGTCGTCCGGTCAAATGGCGATGACTATTGGGTTTGTGCCGTTAGGGTTCACTGTGCTGACCCTCGCGCTGACCGTTATCGTGTGGCGCCGAATGACACGGCACTACACCTCGGTGTCGGTGGTCATCGTCGACGCGATCCGCGTCGCTATCGTGGCCGCATTGCTGGTGCTTATTGTGGCGCTTGTCACGACGAGTTCTCTGACGGACAGCCTCGGCTACACTGGCGGCTACAGCATCAAGCTTGGGTCGTCCGCGGTCGGCGCTTTCTTTTCGACCGCACTCGTCATGGCGGTCGTTTTGATACTGGCGGGCCTGACCGGACGCAACCTGTTTTCTGCCAGCGTGGCTCCGTTCGCCCAAGCGGTCGGATCTGCCATAAAAGGCCTAGTCGCGTTTGCTGTGGTTCTAACCGTGGTTGGGCTGGTCATGGGCATTGTCTCGACCACAACGGCCAGCAACGACATCCCCAGCAGTTTGCCACTGTCCGGCAACATCACCGGATTGGCGGCCGCCAGCGCGGTTGCCTACTGCGGCGCCTTTGGCCTCTGGTACGCCGCCTTGGGAGCCTTTGGCACCGTGCAGGCCAGTGTCAATGGCCAAGTTATCCCGAACGCATCGACCGGGCTAGCTGGCATGGCCAGCAGCAACAACGCCTGGTGGCTGTTGGTGCTGCTGCCGCTGGGAGCCCTTGCGGTCGGCGCCATCGTAGCGGTGCGGGGTCATCACACCCGCCGCGATGCACTGGGGACGCTTGGCACATTCTGCGTGTCAGTGCTGGTGGCGGTGCCGATCTTCGGGCACTTTGCGAATCTTCGCCTGTCACTCAACACGACGGGTTACCTAGCGACCGTGTTTGACATGGGCATCGGCGATTTGCTCAACTCTTTGGGGCTGCCTTATGGAACATCGGCCGGCTCGCTCGACATGTCCGCTGGCGCCAACCTGGTCAGTGGCACATTCCTGATCTTCCTCTTCGCCTTGGTCGTGTCGTTCCTCGTGGCGCTGGCATCGGGCGTCGTCATCAATAAGCAACCACCGGCCCAAGCGTTCTACGTCATGCCGGGCGCACCGTACCCGCAAGCCGGTTACGGCTACCAGCAACCGGTAGCTGGATGGATGCCGCAGCCAATGCAAGTTCCACAACCAGTGCCACAGCAAGTCGTCGATACCGCGCCGCCGCCAGCCGCCAGGTCCATGGAGTACATGCCACCCCAACCATCTGACCTTGAAGCCATGGACACGACAATGATCAACCCGGCGGCGACCCTCCCCGTCTGCCCGGTCTGCGGCAATCAGCAACCCGTCAGCGCAAGGTTCTGCGACAACTGCGGCACACCGCTAGCGAGCCGCGCCCAGTAATCGCTACATCAAGGCGTCGCGATACCAGTTGGCGCTGCCCGACACAAGCGACGGCTTGGCGTCCTCGGCTGGCGGCGTCCAAGCGGTCGCATCGGCATCTAGTTGCTGGCCCGAACGGATGTCCTTCACCTGACCGCGCACCCCGCCGAACCAGACATATGGGATGCCCCGGCGCTCGGCGAACTTGATCTGCTTGCCGTATGCGGGCGCATTGGGAGAAACTTCACAGGAAATACCCCGGGCTCGCAGTGCGGTTGCCACACGGTCGGCGACCTCGCGTGTCGCCTCGTCGTCGACGGCCACCAGGATGGCAGACGGCACCGGCCGCGACGCCTGCAAGGCGCCTTTCGACAGAACCGGCGCGAGCACCCGCGTCACGCCGAACGAAATACCCACCCCCGGGTAGGTATTTCGTCCATCGGAAGCCAACGAATCGTAGCGTCCACCGGCGCTGACCGTCCCGAGACCAGGCACACCTTCCAGCGCCAGTTCGAACACATTGCCCGTGTAGTAGTCGAGCCCGCGAGCCACGCTCAAGTCAGCCAGCACCTGGCCGGGGAAGCGAGCCGACACTGCCTTGACCAGATCGGCAAGTTCCTCCAAACCCTGATCGAGTAGTTCGTTGGACACGCCGAGAGCACGCACCTGGCCGACGAACCCGTCGTCCATTGACTTGATGCGCCCAAGCGCCATGATTGAGTCGATTTGCGCGGGGTCGGCGGACAGCATGGATCGGACGGCCTCTTCGCCGATCTTGTCCAACTTGTCGACGGCCGCGATCACTGCTGACGGGTCGGCAATGCCGAGCCCGGTGTAAAACCCCTGCATCAGCTTGCGATTGTTGACGCGGGCGATGACGCGCGGAAGCCCGATTTCGGCACTCAGCCGCTCCGCAGCCTCCAGCATGACCAGCAGCACCTCAGCATCATGATGGGACGCCAGGCTGCCCTGCCCAACTATGTCGATATCGGCCTGCCAAAATTCGCGGTAACGCCCTTGTTGGGGACGCTCCCCCCGCCAGGCCGGCTGTATCTGGTAGCGACGGAAAGGAAATTGCAGCGCCGCGGCGTTTTCCAGCACATACCGCGCGAAGGGCACCGTCAGGTCGAAATGCAGCCCCAAGTCGTCTTTGCCGCCTGGCTCGGCGTGTAGCCGCTGGACGACATAGACCTCCTTGGTGATCTCACCCTTGCGCGCCAGTTCTTCCAAAGGCTCCACGCAGCGCGTCTGGATGCCCGCAAAACCGTGCAATTCGAACGTCTCGCGCAGGATGTCCAACACCCGCTGCTCGACGACACGGCCGGCCGGAAGGTACTCCGGAAATCCCGACAAAGGCTTCACTTTTGTGGCCATCAGGCGCTCACCTCCAACGTCAAAAGATAACAATTCACCCAAAGACGGGCCTCTGGGGCAGCTTCGATGAACACATCTGACAGTCTATCGGGCAAGATATATCCTATGAGTGAGTTGCTAAGTCCGTCCGCCGACGGTGTCGATGCCGAAATTGTCGATGCTGCCAAGGACGTGTCCCCAGAGCCAGTTAGTGAAGCCGCAGCCGAGGTCGTCGAGTCTGCCGTGCCGGAATCAGTTGAGGAAGCGATTCCGGAGACCACAGCAGAGGTCGTCCCAGAGCCGCTCGTAGACGCAGTTCCCGAGCCCGTCGTCGAGGTGGTCCCCGAACCGATCGAGGCCGCCGAGGTCATCGACGAACCGACGCCCGAGCTTGTCGATGAACCGGTAGCCGAAGTGGAACCGTCAGCCGAGCCGGAGGCTATCCCGGCCGCGTTGGCAGTCCCACACACCGGCGATGCCAGCTTCGGCCGGGTGGAAGACGACGGCACGGTCTACGTTCGCACCGCCGAAGGCGAGCGCCGGGTCGGCCAGGTGCCGGATGTCAGCGCCGACGAGGCCATGGCTTTCTTCACAGGACGCTACGACACACTGGCGGCCGAAGTGGCGCTGCTAGGGCAGCGTGTAATCGCCGGCTCGATGTCGCCAGATGAGGCTCGACGCTCAATCACGACGCTCAAGGCCAACATCGCCGAGGCGAATGCCGTCGGCGACCTGGAGACCTTGTCAGGCCAGCTCGACACACTCACCCCGATCATCAACACCCAGGCCGAGCAGCGTCGTGCCCAGCGTGTCGAGGCCCAAAACCGGGCGAAGGAAGCCAAGGAAGGCATGGTCGCCGAAGCCGAGAAGCTCGCCAACGGCAATGACTGGAAATCGGGCGTCACCCGCTTCCACAGCCTGCTGGATGAGTGGAAGATGCTGCCGCGCATCGACAAGACAACTGATGACGATCTGTGGAAGCGATTCTCGGCCGCCCGCACCACCTATACGCGTCGCCGTAAGACCCATTTTGCCGAGGTCAGCGCTGCCAATGTGGTCGCTCAGGCCACAAAAGAGTCGATCATCGCCGAGGCGGCCCCACTGGCTACGTCAACCGATTGGCGTGACACGGCTGAGGCGTTCCGCACACTGATGAACCGCTGGAAGGCGGCTGGCTCGGCCGGACGCCAGGCCGATGACAAGCTGTGGGGCGAGTTCCGGGCCATTCAGGACACCTTCTTCCAGGCCCGCTCTGCCGCCTATGACGAGCAGAGCGGCGAGTTCAAGGTCAATGAGCAGGCCAAAGAAGCGATCCTGGCCGAAGCCGAGGCCACCATCAAGACGCCCGTCACCGACCCCCAGCAGGCACGCGCCCAGCTTCGTGGGTTCCTCATCAAGTACAACTCGCACGGGCGGGTATCGCGCGGCGCAATGCACTCCTTCGACGCCCGAGTGAGGGCGCTCGAGAACGCCGTCCGCGAGGCCGAGGACGCCGAGTGGCGCCGCACCGACCCGCAAGCCCGCCAGCGTGCGCAAGACACTGTCGATATGTTCACCACCCAGATCACCAAACTGGAGAAGCAGGCTGACGACGCCGATGCCAAGGGCGACACCAAACGCTCGGCTCAGCTGCGCGAGTCGATCACGACCTACAAGACGTGGCGTGAGCAGGCACAAGCGGCCCTAGATGAGTTCGTGGTCTGAGGACGGAGCCGTTACTGCTTGACGCGAAAGATGTCGTAGACTCCCGGCACCTTCTTGATGGACGCCAGCACATGTTGTAGGTGCTTGGGGTCAGACGCTTCGAAGGTCAGTCGCATCTTGACGATGCGATCCTTCGTTGTGGTCATGTTGGCTGCGGTGATGTTGACTTTCAGATCGGCCAGCACCTTGGTGACGTCCGATAGCATGCCCGTCTTGTCGAGCCCTTCGACCTGCACGCTGACCTCGTAGCCGGCCGAGGCTGTCGGCGCCCACTCGACGGGCACAATCCGATCCTGCTGGGCCAGTAGGGCCCGGGCGTTGGTGCAGTCCGTGCGGTGCACTGAAACCCCGTTCTCGCGGGTGATGAAACCCAGGATTTCGTCGCCCGGAAGCGGCGTGCAGCAGCGCGCCAGCTTCACCCACATTGACGGGTCGCCGTCGACGATGACGCCGACATCGTTGGTAGGACGCCTAGACGACAGCCGATTCGTCAGAATCGGGCGGTCCTCGAGGTTTTCCTCCATGGCCGGCTCTAGGCCGCCTTCTGTGCCAATCAGCCGCTGGACGACGCCGGGCGCACCCACCGTCCCCTCACCGATGGCGGCGTACAAGGAGTCGACGTTTGGCACCTTGAAGCTGTCAGCTACGGCTGTCAGGTGCTCAACTGTCAGCAGACGCTGCAACGGCAAGCCGGTCTTCCGCAGGGCCTTGGCGAGGGCGTCCTTGCCCTGCTCGATGGCGTCCTCGCGGCGTTCACGGGTGAAGTATTGACGAATCTTTGCCTTGGCGCGGGGGCTGGCGACAAAACTGAGCCAATCACGGCTGGGGCCGGCGGTCTCGGATTTCGTCGTCAATATCTCAACCTGGTCGCCCGAGTTAAGCTTTGTTTCCAGAGGAATTAGGCGCCCGTTGACGCGTGCGCCAATGCAGCGGGCACCGACCTCGGTATGAATCTCGTAGGCCAGATCGACGGGCGTGGACCCCGTTGGCAAGGCCACGACGTCGCCCTTCGGCGTGAAGACGTAAACCTCGTCCGAGTTGATCTCGAAGCGCAACGTGTCGAGGAATTCGCCTGGGTCGTCAGCCTCTTTCGTCCACTCCCTGAGCTGGCGCACCCATGAGAAGTCCATCGTGTCGATATCGCCCCTAGTGGCATTGGGGTTCTGCTTGTACTTCCAGTGCGCAGCAACACCGTACTCGGCGCGTTGATGCATGTCCCAGGTGCGAATCTGCAACTCGACGGGACGCCCGCCTGGGCCCAAAACAGTCGTATGCAGCGACTGATACATGTTGAACTTCGGTATCGCGATGTAATCCTTGAACCGGCCCGGCAGAGGCGACCACCGGTGGTGCATGACGCCCAAAGCGGCGTAGCAGTCGCGAACCGAGTCGACCAAAATACGCAAGCCGACGAGATCGTAAATGTCTTTGAACTCACGCCCCCGCACGACCATCTTCTGGTAAATCGAATAGTAGTGCTTCGGGCGTCCGTACACGGTGGCGGCGATCTTGCCCTCGGCCAGGTCGGCTTTGACGATGTCGGTTACCTCGGCCAACTGACGTTCGCGCTCAGGCGCGGCCTCGGCAACCATGTTGACTACCTCGTCATAGACCTTGGGCTCCAAGGTTTGGAAGGCCAGATCCTCAAGCTCCCATTTGATGGTGTTCATGCCCAAGCGGTGGGCCAGCGGAGCGAAAATCTCCAGTGTTTCTGACGCGATGCGCTCGGCCTTTTCGGGCCTCAGATAGCCGATGGTGCGCATATTGTGCAGACGGTCGGCCAGCTTGATCAGCAACACGCGGATGTCGCGGCTCATGGCGATAACCATCTTGCGCAAAGTCTCGGCCTTGGCCGCTGAACCGAACTCAACCTTATCGAGCTTGGTGACGCCATCCACTAGGGCGGCAATCTCCTCGCCAAAATCGGCCCGCAGCTGCTCCATGGTGTAACTGGTGTCTTCCACCGTGTCGTGCAGCAATGCGGCGCACAGCGTCGCCTCCGTCATGCCCAGTTCAGCCAGAATTGTCGCGACGGCCAAAGGATGAGTGATGTACGGCTCACCGCTGATGCGTACCTGCCCGTCGTGGTAATGCTCTGCCGTGCGATAGGCCCGCTCAATCAGGGCGAGATCAGCCTTCGGGTGGACAGATCGGATGACTGTGAACAGCGGATCGAGCACGGCGGAATGGCTAGGCCTGGCGGCACCCCAACGCGCCAGCAGCGTCCGCATGATGGGACGGGTGGGCTCGTCCGTCCGATCGTCGACTGGCTCGGCCAAGGCAGACGGTCGCGATGCCAACTGTGTATCTTCGCGCATCCGCCACCTCCATGCCGGGCCTGGTATTCCCACAAGTCTAGTGCCCTATGCGAGACTTGTGGGGTGAATACTGGTCGGCTGATCCACACGGCACAAGCACTCGTCGACGACGTCATCGACGTACCGTCGCTGCCCCGGCGTGGTGCCAACACTGTCGCAACATCACGGCATCGACAAGCCGGCGGGGCCGTCACGGTGCTGCTGGCGGCAGCCCGCTCAGGCGCCCGTTGCGTGCATGCCGGGTCTGTTGGGCGTGGACCGGCTGGTGACTTGATCCGCGCAACTCTGCAAAACGACAAGGTGACTGTCTCGTCGCCTATCGTCGAAGAAATCGATACCGGAGAATGTGTCGTCTTTGTCGAGCCCTCGGCCCAGCGCACTTTCGTGACAGTTCAGGGCGCCGAGCGCCGAATCACCGCCACGTCTTTGAATACCAGTGCCCCGCAAGTAGGCGACTATGTGGCAATCTCTGGCTACACGCTCCAAGGCCCGACCGCCACCCCACTGCTGGACTGGCTTGCAACGCTGCAACCCGGCGTCCAAGTGGTGCTCGATCCGGGTTCCGCTTTCGCCGAATTAGATGACGCAACACGGACAGCGGCGCTGGCTCACACCACGATCTGGACATCCAACGCCGAGGAAGCCCAATTCATGACCGGCTGCGCCGACATGACAGCAGCGGCCGAGGCGCTGCTGAAGCATCTGCCACCCGGCGCATTGGCAATCGTTAGGGACGGCCCGGCCGGCTGTGCCGTCAGTGGCTGGTGCAAGACCACCGCTGTGCCGGGATTCCCGCAGACCCCCTACGACACGAACGGAGCCGGCGACACCCATACCGGGGTGATGCTAGCTGGGTTGCTCTCAGGCGCCGACCCGGCAACTGCCGCTCGGCGTGCCAACGCAGCCGGTGCTTTGAAGGTCACTCGACGCGGTGCCGATACAATACCGACAGCAGCCGACATCGACCGCTTCTTAGCCGCCCAGCAACTCAGTAAGTGACGATGCTACGCACCGCCGTGAGACCGGCATCGGCCATGGCCTGACGTCCGTTGAGGTCAGCCAACTCGATCAGCACCGTCGTGTGGGCGACGCTCGCCCCGGCCCGCTCGATCGATTTTGCCGCCGCCAAAAGGGTGCCACCGCTGGCCAACAGGTCATCCACCAGCAACACCCGCTGGCCTGGCTGAAGGGCATCTTGATGGATTGCCAGCGTTGACGACCCGTATTCGAGGTCGAAACTTTCTTCGAAGACCGGCCCGGGTAGCTTGCCTGGCTTGCGGATGGGTACAAAACCGACATGAAGCATAAGCGCCATCGGGGCGGCAAAAATGAAGCCACGCGACTCTATGCCAGCAACCGCGTCGATGTTGTGGGGCGACACCTCGAGCATTGCTTCCATCGCGTCGCAAAACCCTGCTGGCGAACCGAGCAGCGGCGTGATGTCCTTGAACTGGATGCCGGGCTTGGGGAAGTCGGGGATGTTGCGGATCAGCCGCAACACACGCTCAGTGCTCACCGGCGCGCCTAGCCTTTCCTCTGACTACGGGATTGACGCGCCGGTTGCGGACGGCCGGCGGACGCCGCATGACGCACCTGCACCGGCACTTGCGCTGTCGTCACCTGCGCACTAGCCAACGCCGGCACCTGCTCGGACAGCGTCGTTGTGATCATGACTTGCGTCTGGGCCTTACCCATGCGGCGCTCGACGCCTTCGCGGTGCAGCTTCATAGCCGGTTCAGCCTCTTTCAGCATGCACAAGATCGGCGTAGCGATGAAGATTGACGACCAGGCGCCCGTGATCATGCCGACAAACATGGCCAAGCCCAGGTCGGGCAACGGACCCTGCCCGCCAAGCCAAATAACACCGGCAAGCAGAATCGCCAACACCGGCAGCACGCCGACGATCGTCGTGTTGATCGACCGCACGAACACCTGGTTGACGGCCAAGTCGGCCGCCTGTGAATAGGAGAAGTCCTTGCGCTCCAGATCGACGACGTTCTCGCGAACCTTATCGAACACCACGACGTTGTCGTACAGCGAGTAACCAAGAATCGTCAGGATGCCCGTAATGGTGGCCGGGGACACTGTGAATCCGACCATCGAATAGATGCCAACCGTCACTATCAGGTCGTGGAACAAACCGATCATGGCCGCCAGCGACATCTTCCAGTTACGGAAGTACAAGCCGATCATCAGGGCCACGAGCACCAGGAAGATCACCATGGCCTGGATGCCCTTACTGGTGATCTGCTTGCCCCAGGATGGGCCGATCAGAGTGTAGTTGACGCCCGCCACCGGGTCGACGCCCGCCTTGGTAGCCAGAGCCGCCCGCATCGTCGTCACCTCGTCGGTGGTCAAAGTGCGCATCTGCAAGCGCACGGCGTTGTTGCCCATCGTCGTCACCTGCAGACCACCCATGTCGGGCAGCCCAACAGCATTCGCGGCGTCCGTGTACTCGGTGATGGAATCAGCGGTGACGGTGGTATTCACCTGGAACACTGAACCGCCGGTGAAATCGACACCCAGGTTGAGTCCGCGGATGAAGATCGACGCCAAGCAAGCGACCACCAGGATGCCGGAGATCAGGAACCAGATGCGGCGCTTCTCGACGAAAGCGATGTTGAAGTCCGACACATAGAGCCGATGCGCGAAGCTCTCATGATCAATGGTACGGACCTTGGTTTCCTTGACAACGTCGCCCGCGGTCTCGTCGGGCAATGCTTCATCAACTGCCTTGGCGGTGTTGGCCGCTTTGGCAGCCGCCTTTGTCGTGTCGGTTGCCATCTCAGGCCTCCTTGTCGGTCGCGCGAGACTTGACGGTGCCAGTGCTGGCCCGACGCCCGCGCAGGGCTTCAGGTGTCACACCCAGATGCGCGGCATCAAAGCCTGACAGCGGACGTCCGCTGCGGAAGTAGTCGCGTCTGGCCAATAACGTCATCAAAGGTTTGCTAAAGAAGAACACAATGAACAAGTCGATCATCGTCGTCACCAGCAACGTGAAGGCGAAGCCTCGCACATCGCCGATGGCCAGGAAGAACAACACAATAGCGCTCAGCAACTGCACTGCGTCGGCCACCACGATAGTGCCACGGGCCTTGACCCAGCCGCTCTCAACGGAGTGGGCCAATGAGTAACCGTCGCGGATCTCGTCACGTATTCGTTCGAAGAAGATGATGAACGAGTCCGCGGTCACACCGATAGCCAGAATGGCACCAGCGATGCCAGGCAGGTTGAGCGCGAAACCGACGGTGGTACCCAGCAGCACGATCGCGGAGTACGTGATGACGGCCGCCGAAATCAGCGAGCCGATGACGATGATGGAAAGGCCGCGATAGTAGAACATCGCGTACAGCATCGTCAAGATCAAGCCGATGATGCCGGCCAGGATACCCGCACGCAACTGCTCGCCGCCCAGCGTCGGCGAAACTGTGCTGACCGATGACGCGTCGAATGACAATGGCAAGGAGCCGTAGTTAAGGACGCGGGCCAGATCCTGGGCCTGCTGCTGGGTGAAGCTGCCGGTGATCTGCGCCTGGCCGCCGGGGATCGCAGAGTCAACACGGGGCGCCGATACAACCGCACCGTCAAGCACGATGGCGAACTGGTTCATCGGACTGGTTTGGTTGACCAACTTGGTCGTGGCCTGGGCGAACTCCGTCGTGCCGGCGGAATCGAAACTCAAAGTCACCTGATAGGCGACACCACCCTGCGGGATGCCGGACTGAGCTCCAGTGACCCGCTGCCCCTGCACAATGACTGGTCCCAGCAAGTACTTTTGGTCGTAGGAATCACAGGCAAACAGCGGCTGATCCCACACGTCAACGATAGGCGTGCCGTCAGGGTAGTACATCGTGCCATTGGCAGCCGGAGTGCCGTCAGGCAGCTTGCCGTCTTGGACGACCATGCCGCACGACCAGTTGTTGAAGTCGGTGGTGTCTTGAGCTGTCGGCTGCCAGTTCAGTAGATCCGTGAACGAGGTGTTCGGGTTGGTGCCAGCGACGGTTGGACGCGATGTCGGCGGCGCTGTTGGCAGCGCGGGGGCGACGCGACGAGCCGGCGTGTCCGTCGGGGCAGCAACGGTCTCGCTGGGCGGTTCCGCCGCAGCGGAAGACGTTGCGGTGTCAGATGGCGATGTAGCCGTATCGCCTGGCGACGCAGACGACGACTCGGACGGCGTCGCGCTGGGCAACGGCACAGGACCAGTCGACTGGGTGACCTGGTAAACGTTGCGGAAGCCCAACTGAGCCGTCTTGCCAACCAGGTTGACCAACTCCTGTGAGTCGACACCCGGCACAGCAACTTGGATCTGGTTATTGCCCTGCAACTGGACGGACGAGTCGCCAACGCCCAACGAATTGACGCGCTGCTGAATGATGTTCAAGGCCTGTTGCATGGCGTCGGCGCTGGGCGCACCGTTCTGCCCCGTAGTGCCGGTTGTGGCATCTGATGTCGGCTGAGCGCTTGGCTGGTCTGTCGGCGTTGCTGACGGTGATGCTGTATCGACCGGGATCGGCGCGGCGTTGGTGTCGGCCCGAGCGGTCAGGGTGACGGTGGTGCCACCCTTAAGGTCGAGGCCCAACCTGGGCGTCCAGGTGGCGCCGAGGGCCATCAAGCCATACAGGCAGGCGATAATCAGCACGAAGGCTGCCAGCTTGTGACCTGGTTTGTAGTTCTTGTCCATGACTTCCTTGCGTCACTTTTTGGATCTAGTGCGAGGTGCGGGCGTTACCTCGTCCGCCGGAGGCTCGAAATCGGGCGCCTCAGCGGGCTTGTCAACAGCTTCTTCCGAAACCGCCTCGGCATCGTCCAACGCCTTGTCGGCGTTCTTTTCAACTGCCTCTATGACCGCCGGTTCACCGGCGTCGCCCTCAATTTGTTCATGCTCGTCGGTGTATTCGAACTCTTCTTCCGACTCTGGCACAACCTTGGCGACGGCCTGCTTGACGATAGTGACGGCCATGCCCGGCGCAAGCTCAACGACCATCTGCTGGTCACCAACAGCTTGTATTGTGCCGAACAGGCCGGACGTCAGCATGACCCGTGCACCAGGCTGGATCGCGTCCATCATCTGCTTTTGCTCAGTTGCCCGCTTCTGATTCGGACGAATCATCATCAAGTAGATGAAACCACCAATGATGACGATGTAGATCAGCCAGACCCAACTCCCCACAATGAATTCCGTTCTGTGGTCGACGAAAGGCGCCTGAAGAGTACGCCTTATGAGCGCCTCAGGCGGCGTGCCGTGTGCGCCAGCAGCGCGCACGGCACGCGCCCATTAAGGCGCACCGCACCATTCTAGCGAGAGATACCCGCTTGTCCTAGCCGAAAAGCCCTGGCGGAACATTTTGCGGCGGCGTTAGGCCCAGATGATGCCATCCAGACGGTGTTGCGACGCGGCCGCGAGGCGTTCGCATCAGGAAGCCCAGACGCACTAGGAAGGGCTCTGCAACCTCCTCGACGGTCTCGGATTCCTCGCCGACGCTGATCGCCAAAGTCGAAAGACCGACCGGCCCGCCGCCGAATTTACGGCAAACTGCCTCCAGCACGGCTCTATCCAACCTGTCAAGGCCAAGGCCATCAACCTCGTATAGTTCCAATGCCCGATTGGCGACGTCCAACGTCAACTCGCCGTCACTGTGAATCTGAGAATAATCGCGCACCCGGCGTAACAGACGGTTAGCGATGCGCGGCGTGCCCCGCGAGCGGGTTGCGATCTGATAGATGGCGTCGTCGTGAAAACGTACACCCAGTTTGTTGGCTGATCGGGCGACGATGCCCTCCAGATCCTCTGTCTTATAGAAGTCTAAGGTGGCTGTAAACCCAAAACGGTCACGCAGGGGGCCGGGCAACAAACCGGCCCGGGTCGTCGCGCCAACCAGCGTGAAGTGCGGAATATCGATCGGAATAGCGGTCGCTCCGGGCCCTTTTCCAACGACCACATCGACCCGGAAATCCTCCATGGCCAGGTAAAGCATCTCTTCAGCCGGTCGCGACATGCGGTGGATTTCGTCCAAGAACAGCACTTCACCCGCCACCAGACCGCTCAAGATGGCCGCCAGATCGCCAGCGTGCTGGATGGCCGGCCCGGAGGTGATGTGCATCGGTGCGCCCATCTCGGCGGCGATGATCATTGCCAGCGTCGTCTTGCCGAGGCCTGGCGGCCCGGACAACAGCACATGGTCTGGCGGCGTACCACGATGCTTGGCGGCGGCCAGCACTAGGCCCAGTTGATCGCGAACCCGCGACTGCCCCTCGAACTCGTCCAGGCTGGACGGGCGCAACGCCATCTCAGTGGCGTCGTCCTCGGGCTGACGCCAAGGGTCAAGTGCCGAGATATCGTCCATTTCACGCCCTCGCCAAAGCTTGCAGGGCCGCCCGCATGAGCACGGAGACCGAAACGGTGGGGTCGTCGTCGACCATAGGGGCAACACCGTCGGCGGCCGATTCCGCCAGCTTGACCGGCCAGCCTAGGCCCTCTAGCCCGCTGACAACTTGATCGCGCCAGCCGGTAGACACAATGAGCGGTCCCGCTTCATCGGCACCCGCCGCCGCCAGTAGCATGGGCACTTTATCCTTCAACTCGATGACGAGCCGCTGGGCGCCTTTGCGACCGATACCGGGCACGCGGATCAGCGCCGCCAGGTCCTCGCGGCGGACGGCGTCGGCCAAGCCGACCGGGCCGAGTGCCGCCACGACCGCCAAACCGATCTTCGGGCCGATGCCGGATGCCCCGCGTACGGTGTCGAAACACAGGCGCTCGGCCTGCGTCAGGAAGCCGTACAGTGCCATGACGTCCTCTCGAACGATCAGCGACGTGAACAAGGTGATGGTATCCCCCAACGTCAACCCACTGGCGGTTTGCGGCGGGCAGAGCACGGCGAAGCCCACCCCACCGGCCGACACAACCACTGTCGAGGCATCAACACCCACCACTTGGCCTTGCAGTTGCGCAATCATTTGGCCCGCCCCTTGTTAGTGTGAGCGGCGACGGCCGCCGCATATCGGTTGGACGCGCCACCGCGCCACAAATGGCATAGTGCCAACGCCACCGCGTCGGCCGCATCGGCCGGGCTGGGCGGGGCGTCCAACTGAAGAATACGCATGACCATGCCTCCAACTTGAGCTTTGCCGGCCGCACCGCTGCCGGTGATGGCAGCTTTGACCTCCGTTGGGGTGTGGGTGACCACGGGCAGCCCACGTTGCGCGGCCAACACCATGGCAACACCGGCAGCTTGAGCCGTGCCTGTTACTGAATGTAGGTTCTGCTGGGTGAACACCCTTTCAACGGCAACAGCGTCCGGGTGCCACCGATCGAGCCATTCGGTCAGACCTTGGCTGATGGCCAATAGCCGCTTGGCTGGGTCAAGGTCCGGCGGCGTCCGCACCACCCCGGCGTCCATGAAGACCGGCTTGGCACCCACCGTCTGCTCGACTACGCCGACGCCGCACCTCGTCAACCCTGGGTCAACCCCGAGTACGCGCATAGAACCAACCAATCAATCGAACGTCAGTTCGATACTTTAGTGCAAAGCAACCCACCGACAGCGCAGGCGCACCGAGTAACTAAAGGAACCTAGTCGTCCTCGGCCAGCTTGGCTTCAACAGCGTCGGAGTATTTGGCGTTGGTGAAGACGTTCTGGACGTCATCCAAATCGTCCAACGCATCGACGACACGCTCAATCTTGAGAGCTTGCTCAACGTCGTCCACAGCCTGATCGAAGGATGGCCAGAAGACTACATCGGCCGACTCGTAGTCGAGCCCGGCGGCTTGAATGGCCTTGCGCACGTCGACCAGATCCGGAGCGTCTGTCAGCAGCGTGAAACCCTCGCCCTCGTCATTGATTTCCTCGGGCATGGCGTCCATCGTGGCTTCCAGCAGGTCGTCCTCGGTGATTGTGCGACCCTCCTGCTTCTTCGCCACTTCGATGACACCCTTGCGCGAGAACAGCCGCTGCACCGAACCGCCATCAGCCAGCGTGGCGCCGTTGCGCGTCACAGCGATACGCACATCGGCGAAGGCGCGGTTGCGGTTGTCGGTCAAGCATTCGATCAGAATGGCGACCGAGCCGGCCGCATAGGCCTCGTACATGATCGTGTCATAGGAGGTACCGTCACCCTCGGCGCCGGAACCGCGCTTGACCGCCCGGTCAATGTTGTCGGCCGGCACGGAGTTCTTCTTGGCTTTCTGAATGGCGTCATAAAGGGTCGGGTTTCCGCTGGGGTCTCCCCCGCCCACCCGCGCAGCCACCTCGATGTTTTTTATCAGCTTGGCGAAAAGTTTGCCGCGCTTCGCGTCTATGGCGGCCTTCTTGTGCTTCGTCGTTGCCCACTTGGAATGCCCGCTCATGGTGCACCTCTTCTCGCTTGAACTGGTTGCTGAATCGGCTCAATTCTACGTCATTGGCTGGCGGCAATTAGGGCGGCAGCCAGGTCTATTCCACCTGTGTACAAAGCAGTGCCCACGATTACGCCCTCAATGCCGATTGACGTCAGCCCGCGCAACTGCACAATGTGGTCGAGTGTCGAGACCCCGCCGCTGGCCACGACGGCGGCACGTGGGCGTCCATCATCGGCTAAACCGAGGTGTGCGCAGACGGCACCCAACAACTCCAGGTTGGGCCCTGTCAAGGTACCGTCGGCGGCCGTGTCCGTGACGATGAAGCGTTGGCAACCGGCATCTGCCAACTGTTCAAGCGTCTCGTACAGGCTGCCCGAAGCCTGCACCCAACCTCTGGAAGCCAGCGCGTCGCCGGCCGCGTCTAGGCTGACGGCCACCTTGTCGCCCAGGCGGGAGAACAACGACATACACCATTCGGGGTTCTCAACGGCGGCAGTGCCAACCGAGACACGGGCACACCCAGCGGCAAGCATCCGTTCGACCGCTGCGTCGTCACGCAGGCCACCTGACGCCTCGATCTGCACTGGTACAGCCGCTGCTATCTCGGCAATGACAGCAAAGTTATCGCCCGTCCCGAAAGCAGCATCAAGGTCGACCACATGCAGCCATTTGGCACCGATGCCAGACCAGCGCACGGCGGCCTCTATTGGGTCGCCAAAGTCGCGGGCCGTCTCCTGCTTCCCCCGAACCAACTGTACGGCGCGGCCGCCCAGGATGTCGACGGCCGGGAATATGGTGAGTTCAGATGCCACAGTCACGCCCACTACCCTATCGGCTGCGTCAAACCATGCGCACGCGAATGGTGTCGGGTATGGCCGCCAAGGTATCCAGAAGGCCGGGTTCGGCGGCCGTCACGTCAGCAATCGCGTAGCCGATCTCGCCTTCCGTGGCCAGCGCCTGAAAAGCGATATTCGCCTGATGTGCCGACAGCGCGGCATTCAGATTCGCCATGACACCCGGCACATTGCGGTGAATGTGAGTGACGCGACGCCCCTGCACCTCGGGCGCGCCAACATTGGGCAGATTAACGCTCATCAGCGTATTACCGGTGGTCACATAATCGATCAACTTGGCTGACACATAATGGCCGATGTCAACCTGCGCCTCCTGCGTCGAACCGCCGACATGCGGCGTCATAATGACGTTGGGCAGGCCCTGTAGCGAGCTAACAAAAGGCTGACCATTGTTAGGCTCACTTGGGTAGACGTCCACCGCCGCACCACTGAGGTGTCCCGACTTGAGGTTTTCGGCCAACGACTCGATGTCCACCACGAAGCCGCGCGATAGGTTCAGGAAAGCGGCGCCCTCCTTCATCGCGGCAAACTGAGGCGCCCCAAAGAACCCCGCATTGCCTGGGCGGCCATCGACGTGCAAGGTAACGAAATCAGCCTTGGCAAGTAGTTTGTCCAACTCGGTGGCCCGCTTGGCGTTGCTTAGCGCCAGCTTGTCAGCAATGTCAAAGAAAATCACGCTCATACCAAGCGCCTCGGCCACCACCGACAGTTGCGAACCAATATTGCCGTAACCGACGATACCGAGCTTCTTGCCGCGAACCTCATGCGAACCCTCGGCCGATTTGTTCCAAATACCTTGATGCATCTGCATCGACTTGTCACCCAAGCGCCGGGACAGGGCGATGATCTCAGAAATCGCCAACTCAACAACACTGCGGGTGTTCGAATAGGGCGCGTTGAACGCTGCGATGCCCCGTCCTTTGGCAACTTCGAGATCAATCTGGTTTGTCCCGATGCAGAACGCGCCGATAGCCAGCAGATCCTGCGGCGCCGCCTTGATGACGTCGGCCGTTAGCTTGGTATTCGACCGTATGCCCAACAGCGACACCCCTTCAAGTGCCGATGCCAAATCATCACCGGCTAGTGAACCGGTTCGCGTCTCCACTTCGTAACCAGCGACTCGTAGGGCCGTTGCGGCATCAGGGTGGATGTTTTCAAGAAGAAGGGCTTTCATTTCAACAATCTTAACTGAGTAGATTGCTGGCGCTTGGCGGTCTCATTGGCAATGGGCCAACTCACAGGCGCAGCCGAGGTACGGCGGCCACCAACTGGCGGGTGTAGGGGTCGGCTGGGTCGTCGTAGATCTGTGCCGCCGGGCCGGCCTCGACGATGCGTCCAGACCGCATAACAAACACGACATCGCAAACGTGACGGACGATGGCCAAGTCGTGGCTGACCAAAATTAGTGTCAGCCCGTCATCGCGGACGCGGTCAACGATTAGGTTGAGTATCTGGTCTCGTGTGAAAACATCGAGTGCCGATGTGGCCTCGTCCGCAATCAGGACCCGCGGCCGGGGTGCCAGTGCCCGAGCTATGGCGATTCGTTGGCGTTGGCCACCCGAAAATTCGTGCGGGTACCGGTCAGCGATAGCCGGGTCGAGACCCACTTTCGCCATGATCTCTTCTAGCCGCGCGGCCCGCGCCGCACCGTCCCACCCTTGAAGCAGCGGCGATCGTAAAGGCTCTGTGATGGTGCGCCCCACCCGCATCCTAGGGTCAAGCGACGAGCGTGGATCCTGGAAAACCATCGCCACCTGGCTGCGGAGGAAGCCGAGGTCGCGCTCTTTGAGCCCCGTGATGGGACGGCCGTCGAACTCAATGATGCCCGAAGTGACGGGCAACAACCCGGCCATCAGACGAACCAAGGTCGACTTGCCCGAACCCGACTCCCCGACGATGCCGACGCGCTGGCCAGGCTCGACTTTCAAGCTGACGTCGTCGACGGCCACCACCCGGGACGGGCCTTTGCCGAAGACTCGGCTGACGCCACGGACGTCGAAGTCACTCATCGTCCACCCCGAAATCCTCCAGCACTGGCAACCGCTGGCCAGGCTCAACATCAAGGCGAGCGGCCGCCACCAAGCCGCGGGCATACGGGTGCTGGGGAGCCTCAAAAATCTGGCGCACGCTACCACGCTCGACAATGCGGCCCCGGTACATGACGGCAACCTCGTCACAAACCTGTGAGACGACCGCCAAGTCGTGGCTGATGAACAAGCAGGCCGCGCTGCTGGCCGCCAGCTCTCGGTCAATCAGGCGCAACACCTGCGCTTGCACCCGCACGTCCAGAGCGGTGGTCGGCTCGTCCAGGATGACAAGTCCAGGACGGTTAATCAGCGCCATGGCGATCAAGACGCGCTGACGCTGCCCGCCTGAAAGCTGATGTGGAAAACTGGCCGCCACACGCTCGGGATCATGAATACCGACCTCGTCCAGGATCGATAGGACGCGCTGACGAGCGCCGGACGCGACGTGCGCCGCGTCAACCCGGTATTTTGCGGCCTCCTTGGGGTTGCGGGCATAGTGCAGGCGCAACACCTCGGCAACCTGCATACCCACGGCCATGGTCGGGTCGAGCGCCGTCATGGGTTCTTGGAACACGAGACTCACAGTGTCGCCACGCAGACGCGAGTATTGCTCGTCTGACAGGCCGACCAGTTCGCGCCCGTCTAGGCAAATGGAGCCAGTCAGTCGGGCATTCTCTGGCAACAAACCCATAATGGCAAGTGCCAATGCCGTCTTGCCTGAACCGGACTCGCCGATCAGGCCGAGCCGCTGGCCGTCCGCGATTTGCAAGCTGACATCGTGAACAGCCTTGACCCGATGGCGTCCGAACTCAACGCCCACACCCTTCAGCTCAAGCATCACCGTACCTCCACAAGAGTGGGGTCAAACCGGTCGCGCAGCCCGTCACCTAACAGATTGAAGCCCAGCACCGCCAACGCGACAAATAGACCTGGCCAAAGGGCCAAGTTGGGGTTGCTGAAGATGTATTGCTGGGCCTCGTACAGCATGCGTCCCCAAGTCGGGGTGGCCGGCGGGGCCGACAAACCGAGATAACTGAGCGACGCTTCAGCCAGGATCGCCAGCCCGAAGCTGACGGACGCCTGCACCAGCACCACCGGCGCAATGTTGGGCAGAACGTGGGTAGCCGCGATACGCATCGGGCTAATACCGGACGCGCGGGCAGACAAAACATAGTCCTGACTCAACACCTGCAGTGCCGACCCGCGGGCGATGCGTGCGAAAGCCGGCACCGATGCGATGCCAATCGCCGTCATGGCCGTCAGTATCGAACCGCCGCCTTTGGCCGCCGCTAGCAGGATGGCCAGCAGCAGCGCCGGGAAGGCGTAGACGATGTCGGCCGCCCGCATGATCAACTGCCCCGGCCATGAGTGGGATGCGGCGGCCGCCATACCCAACGGAACGCCGATGACCGCCCCGATCGCGACAGCGATGACACCCACCTGGATGCACACTCGCGCGCCCACCAGGATGCGGCTGAAAATGTCTTGGCCCAGGCCATCCGTCCCCAGCAGGTGTGGCCAGCTGGGCCCAAGCAGCCGCGCCTCAGCGTCAACATGGGTAGGGTCGAAAGGCGTCCAGAACAACGACACGGCGGCCAGAAGCAAAACCATGCCGACCAGCACCATGCCGACATACAGCGACCAGGAACGTCTCACTCGTCCACCCCCTCGTCCGTATCGGTGGTGGCTTGAGACCGCAGCCGAGGGTCGATGGCCGCGTAGGCCATGTCGACGACGGCGTTGATCGCCAAAATCAGCGCCACCAGCACCATGACGATGGCCTGCACGACCGGCAGGTCATGGGTAGCCACCGAGTCGAGCAGCAGTTTTCCCATGCCCGGCAGCACAAAGACGTTCTCGATGACGACGGCGCCGACCAGCAACGTCGCCAGTTGCAGACCGATAACGGTGATAATCTGCAACCCAGCATTGCGAACGCCGTGGCGCATCAAGGCCCGCCGGTTCGTCCATCCGACTGCGCGCGCGGTACGGAAGTAGTCCTGGCTGAGCACGTCGACGAAGGCGCCCCGCACATAGCGCACCAGCACTGCCGCCTGCACGATGCCAAGCGCCAACACGGGCAGCACCAGCCGCCGCAACCAGTCGAGCGGATCCTGCGTCAGCGGTGTGTAACCGTTGGCGGGCAACCAATGCAACTTGACGGCGAACAGCATCACTAGGGCCAAGCCGGCCAGAAACGCCGGTACCGACATACCTAGTTGCGACAGTGCCGAGACGATCGTGCCGGACGCTCGCCGACGCCGCATGGCCGAAAACGCGCCGAGCGGCATGGCTACCGCTACCGCCACCACCATTGACAATATGACAAGAGAAACCGTCACCCCTAGTGTCGAGGCGACCAGCGGCCCGATGGGTGACCCACTGAGCGCTGACCGTCCCAAGTCACCGTGTAACAGGCCACCCATCCAGTGAAGGTAACGCAGCGGCGCCGCCACATTCAAACCCATTTGCTGGCGTAGCGCATCGATGGCGTCAGGCGTTGCGGACGAACCCAAAATGACGCCGGCGACGTCGCCAGGCAGCAGGTTGACGAGCCCGAATACGGCGATCGATGCTACGAGCAAGCTCGCCAGAAAAACGGCAAGTCGCCCCAACAAGGCTCGCGCGACCGGCATGGGCCGAACACTACCCGCTCTTCGATGCAATTGTCGTCAGATCGAAGCTCTCCGTCACGGCGTTGGCTGGAATGCCACTGATGTCCGGTGTAGCAATAATGATGCTGGGCAGTAGCCAGAGGAAATCGCCGGCTGCATCAGTCGCCAAGATCTTGGCGGCCTGCTTCATGAGGTCGACGTACTGCGTCTGGTCCAACGTCTGATCGGCCTGTGAGATCAGGCTTTGGAAGTCGGCGTTGTTGTAGTGCCAGTAGTAGGTGGGGTCGGCCCATTTGACGATGTCACGCGGCTCTACGTGGGCGACGATGGTCATGTCGTAATCACCCTGGTTCATCACCTGGTTGATCCAGACGTCCGGGAATTGCAATTGTGACACGTTGACGGTGATTCCGACGTCCTTCAACTGGCTGGCGATGAACTGCGCCGCACTGGTGGCGTAAGGAAGGGTAGGCACCTGCAAGTTGATCGTCAAGTTCGTGGCGCCTGCCTCAGACAGCAACTCTTTGGCTTTCTCGGGGTCAAAGGGGTAGGTCTGCGAGAGATCCTCATACCATGGGTCGGTTGGCGGCACCATCGAGCCGATCAACATTCCCTGACCAGCCCAAACGGAATCCATCAGCGCCTTGCGATCAATGGCGTAGCAGATGGCCTGACGCACCCGAACGTCTGTGAACGGCGCCTTCGAATCGTTGAAGCCCAGCACAATCTCACCGTTTGTCGTGCCAACGATCGTCTGGTATTTCGATGTATCTGCAAACTGGCTCAAGGCCTGGGGCGCAGCCAGGTTCGAGATGATATCGAGGTCGCCCGACAGCATCGCGGTGTTCATGGCATTAGGGTCGGAGAAGTAGCGGAACGTAACGATATCGAAGCGCGCCGGAGTGCCCCAATACTTAGGTGCCTTCTGCAACTGGACGGACGCCCCCTTAACCCAGTTCTTGAGTTCGTACGGCCCAGAGCCCGCCGGGGTGTTCGACAGGTCAGCGGTATAAGCCGGGTCAATAATGATGCCAGCGCTGCCTGTCATGTTGTAAAGCCACGTGTTACTGGGTGTCGACAGAACAACTTTGACGGTGTCGTCATCCACCGCCGTCACCGATGACACCACCGACATCTCAGCCTTGTTGACGGCCGTCACCGAGGCGTCCTGCTGGATACGTTGGATTGACTTGACGACGGCGTCAGCATTCAGCTTGTCGCCGTTGCTGAAGGTTGCGCTGGGCTGCAAGTTGAAGGTGTAAGTCAACCCGTCGTTGCTGATCGTCCACTCCTTGGCCAGCAAGGGACGGATATTACCGTCACCGTCCAGCTTCACCAGAGTCTCGTAAACGTTGTAAAGGAGCGCCTGCGGGATGGCTGCGTTAGCGTCGGTGGTGGGATCCATTGAGTCGGGCACCGCCGTCGCCCCGATGCTCAACTGACGACTGGGCGGGGTCGTACCGCCGGGACTAGTGCAGCCCGCAAGCATGAGTGTGACGGGTGCGAGAACGAGGCCGATCAGCCAGCGGTTACGCCGCATCTGGTGACTCCCTAGATCGTGGCGCCGCAGGCGCCTCTGGTGATTGATAACCAGTTTACATTGAGTTCACCGTGTTCGGGGCTGCATTGTTAGCGGTTCAGCCCAAGCCTGGCCACCACCGGGCCCAAGTCGATTCTGTAGTCACCTGGGCTATCTGGGTCGACGTAAACCGTCACCTCTTGACCAACAAGGCTATCCAGACCCGGCCCATCCCATTCCGTTTCATAGGCCTGATCCTCGCTCGGCACTGGATCAATCAGTCTGCAGACGACGACTTCCCCGCCTTTGACCATGGTTATCGTGGCACGTCTTGGCTGCATTCTGGAGTTCTGACGGGCCTCCATGCGGCCAAGGAACAAGACCAGGAAGCCGAACCCGATCCAGACCAGACCGATCACCAGCGGAATGATGGAGGCGATGGACCAGCCGGCGCTTGTACGAATCTTTGTCGGGGCATCCGGGTGATAGTAAAGCGTCACTGTCTTCCCAGGCGTCCAACGAGAATCTGTTGCTCCGATGCAAGTAGTCAGCATCTGGCCATCAGCGTCATAGGTGAAGCACGTTTCATTCGCATTGGCGCTGGTCACCAAGCCGGAGGTTGATTCGGCGCCCACAGCAAACTTTGCGTTGTATGCGAAGATCGCCACCGCAATGGCTACAATGACGGCGCCAATCGCGAAACACAATGCCGCACCGCCTTTGGCCGAGAGGTTGCCCTGTCGCACAATACGAGCCATTCCTTGCCTTTCGAAGTCAGAGCGCATCCACACCTTGTCACCGCCATGGCAATGGTAAACCACCAGGTTCAGCCGTTAGGCCCCATCTCAACCGTAAGTCGCTGCACCGACTTGTTTTTTCAATTAGGTTATTGCCACCTACATCAATAAGCGGGCAGCGCGGTTGCATAGTGACCGAAGGTGGTGTAACTTGAAACCCGCTTCTTTCAAATACAGACATCGCCACTGGGTTCACCATGCCTATTGACGGTGTTCTACAAATCAAGAGAGGAGCGGATTTGAAATCAAAAGTAGCGCTTGGCGTGGGAATCTCCCGCCGTATGGCGCAAAGCCCGGAGATGGCCTATCGGGTCGATAGGGCACTGGGCGACATAACCCGCGACGTACACAAACGCCGGGTCAAGCAATGGATCGAATCAAATGACGGGCCATTTCCAAGCCTCGCGGTGTCGCGCCGTCAGGCTATCTCCGAGTTGGCCCTTTTGTGCGAAGCACTCGGATCGATGGTGGCGATTACGCCGTCCGCAATCGACGAGGCCGCCCGGCTCTACGAGCCGTCACGGCCTTGACGGGGCTAGACCGGACGCCAGTGGCGTCAGGCCCAAAACCAAAAGCAAGAGGCCCTTTGGCTTGCATTTCTGCTTGCCAAAGGGCCCATCAGTAGCGGGAACAGGATTTGAACCTGTGACCTCCGGGTTATGAGCCCGGCGAGCTACCGAACTGCTCCATCCCGCGTCGAACCATTACAGTTTACCATCATTTGGGCTGTAACCGAACCAGCGCTT
>Ga0123357_10000591_pt1 | contig 35862 bp, 28 predicted proteins | sample TergutEmb28metaG_FD_89873 | JGI IMG/M metagenome (GOLD analysis project Ga0123357, IMG submission 89873) | Embiratermes neotenicus P4 segment gut microbial communities from Petit-Saut dam, French Guiana - Emb289 P4 | ecosystem: Host-associated > Arthropoda: Insects > Digestive system > Gut ... | reverse complement strand
TTTTTCGTCGTTGTTGGCGTCGGCAAACGCTTGAGAGATTTCCGCCGCCGAATTGACCGTTCCCTTGTAAACCACTTTCACCGGCAATGTTCCGGCTTCGTTCAGTCCTTTTACTATCTCATTGGAATGAGCGTCCACTGCGATTACGGCGTCGCCACCGTATAATAATTGTGCGCCGGTGATGAACCGGACTTCTAAGTTGTTGTACATAATAAAAGTAATTATATGTTATTGTTTATACTTAACGATTTTTTACCTGCCTTCGCACTTCATCCATTATTTCCATTGTCCAAAGCGAATGTTGGTGGCTGTTCGTTGTTGATTCTTTTTTACCTGATTGAATGATGTTTATAAATTCAGCAATTTCATAATAATATTCATTATGGAGCGGCTGAATCGATAAGTCTTCTGTTGTTTTATTTTCCCTGTTATTTAAAGCCACTGATTTAATGCAATTGATATGATCGATCATAATGGTAGCCTCTTCACCGTGAATAGCAGTGGGCAAGGGCGAGTCGAATGTTTTGGAATACACGACGGTTGCAAGCATGGATGGATATTCGAATTGAACAGTTCCCTGTCCGTCCACTCCTGTCGAAAGCAGCAAACCGGAGGCGTTGATACGTAGTGGTTTTCCAAATAAAATAACCATCGGATAAATGGTATATACGCCTATATCCATCAATGCACCGTTAGACATTCCCGCTTTGAAAGCATTTAACACTTCGCCTGCCTTAAATTTATCGTAACGGGATGAATACTGGCAATAAGACGCGAAATAGTTACGGACAGTTCCTATTTTGCTTACCTGTTGCCTCACCTGCTCAAAATTCGGCAGGAGAGTAGGCATCATGGCTTCCATCAATACTTTGTTGTGCCGCTTGGCGGCATCAATCATCTCTTTCGCTTCTTGTGCGTTGGAAGCAAACGGTTTTTCGCAAAGCACATGTTTACCTGAAGAGAGACACAGGATGGTTTGTTCGGCGTGTAAAAAATTAGGGGAAGCAATATATACGGCGTCGATACAATCGCTTTCTGCCATAGCCCGCAAATCGGTAAATGTATGGAGGAGGCGATGTTTTCGAGCAAAAGTCTCTGCCGTTTCCTGTTTCCGCGAATATACGGCTACCGCTTGAAAACGGGAATCTTCTCTTCCTGCCGCAATAATCCGGTCGGAAATAAAGTTGGTGCCTACGATTCCAAAGCGGACGGGCGTAATGGGTGATATATCAGTCATAATATTTTTTATTTTGGGATTGATTTGTATAAGAAGTAATCTCAGTAAAACCCGATAACATCCAATACAGACGTTTCTTTTCCTTTATACAGTAGCGTTTTATCTTTTAAAAAATTAACTAATAAATTCCAGTTTTCATCCTGTTCGTTATACCAAACCGACTTATCAAACGTTCCTTCCTGTTTAATAAAACCTTTTTTTGGGGTTTGCAAAGGTCCTGTATATACATTTTCTTCAAAAAAATTATTTGTTGACAGGAATAAATCAAAAGCCACTGTAGGTTCTTCTACAAAAATATGGTTATAACGGAAAAATGTACTGTCGGCATATCCCCGCCAATCGTCGGAACAGACCAATCGCTTATCCATTTCAGGTAATTCCTTTTTGCAAATATAGAAAATATTTTTCTCAATATAGCTGTTTTTAGCAGGTCCCGTGATATGGATAACAGGTGAAAAATAATTATCTTTTTTATCTTTAACAATAAAGTTCCGAATACCATCATTTATGCTCACATTGTATTTAACAATCGTTCCCTGATTTCCTGCGCTCCAGTCTTCAGTCCAGCCGCCGGAATTGCATAACAGCAAAAACCCGCCTTCGTTATTATAGCTCAAATTATATTGGAACAATGAGTTACGGCAATTATAATCCGAATCGAAACCATAACCGTCGGTTTTGGATTTATGATCGCTTACCATATTGTATTGTATGATTGTATTATCGCTTGAGAAGGGCCAAATGCCATCGCAAGCTTCCGAAGAAGGTAATGTCGGCGGGCAATTTTTCATCACATTATATTCGACCATAGCGCCGTCGCAAGCCACAGGAACAATCCCGTCTCCAGGAACTCCATCAAGCACATTATTCCTGATCACGACATTGGTGTTTGGATACCAATTATTGCGAGCCCAATTGCCCCACATCATTATACCATTGCGTTGGGAATCTTTTATCAAACAATTCTGAATCCGCAAGCCATTAAAATACGAAGGGATGGTATCCGAGTCATCATTCCTGTAATTTCGAAACAGCATAGCTTGCCCTGCGCCTGCATCGGGATGTTCCTGTCCTTCCCCTTTAATTAGCGAACCGTAAACATTATGAATGAAAAGATTGTCAACGGTAATATCATTGGCTTTGCCATAGTTATGTAATTCTACCAACAAACCGGTGAGGTGTGGCTTGATACGCTCGCCTTTATTGGATATTTCCAAATCACGTACAACAATATATTCCGAATTAAATAGATGCACCATTTCAAGCTGCGTGGCATCGCCTTTAATATACGGTCTTGCTTCTCCTCCATATTTTCCAATCACAACCGGCTTGCCCTGCGATCCTTTTGCCGAAATGGATAATTTTTCGGTAAAAATGGCGCCGGATTTCAATAATATACTGTCGCCGGGATTTATTGCCAAGTCTTTGATTTTACTCAAACTTCTAAATGGCACATCGGGAGAAATTCCTGCATTTGCATCATTTCCGGTCTGCGAGTCAAAATAATAGTTAGTGGTTTTTTGGGACAAACCCCAGTGATCCGTTCGAAAAGAAGAAATGGGAAGCCCTACACCTTGTTCAGGTTGTGGACAAGTCCATTTGTTTTTCCATTCAATTTCGATCGTATCATCAATGAACCGAACAGGAAGCCAAATATAGCGCGAATCAATCAAATTGGTTTTGTTCCATCTATCGAACATCGCAATAAAACAATCTTTAATACCTTCAACCGGAAACACAAAGGTACTTTGAGCATAAAAAGTGCTATCGGCATCTTTTCCGGTACATGGATTACCAATAACAGTCCAATTGCCCAGCATCGAATCAGCAACCGCATATTCCGCTACATTGGGGTCCCAACCTGTACAGCCGGATGTAATCATATAATATTTATTTTTATGCTTGAAAACAGCGGGAGCTTCACGTGATTTATTTATGAAATTGCGGGTATAAATTCCCGATTCCCGTGTATATTCATCATTCAGCAAACTAATGTGCACTGTTTTATTCCATTCGGAGGAACAAATGTGATAAGCTCTCCCGTCATCATCCTTAAACAGTGTCTGGTCGCGGCTGTCTTGTCCGTTTGGTTTGAAAGATCCAAGATAAGTAAAGGGACCTGTCGGTGTATCGGAAATAGCGACACCGGCATGCGCTTTTTCATAATCAGGACTTTCAATATGCATCCACATGACAAATTTTTTGGTTTTATCATTATAAATAACTTTTGGTCGTTCGATCACCTGAGAGGGATGTAAATCGGAAAGCGTATCATCGGGAGTTGTCGAAAGCGCCAGTCCTTCATATTTCCAATTCACCAAATCTTTTGATGAATAGCAAGATACTCCTCCTGCCTCTGCCCGCCAACATTCCCAACTCGTCACCCATTTCAGGCGGTAAGTGAAATTGCCTTTGCATTCGCCATACCAATAATATGTTCCATCATAGTATAACATTCCGCCGCCATGTGCATTGATCACATTTCCGCCGGTATCTTTCCATACCGTTCCCGGCTCAATATATTTATTTTTGCCTTGATTAGCCGTACAATTCAATAGTAAAGCCGTCAATGTAAACAATGCGACGCTTAATTTTTTTATGTTCATTTTTTACCTATTCAGTGCTTTATCCATATATATAAAACAATTACGAATCATATATGTATTGCATTCGTAATTGGTAATTGATAATTTTTAATTGTTTTGCCCATAATAAGCCTCCGATCCATGTTTTCTGTAAAAATGCTTTTTAATCAATTCTACATTCATTTCCAATCCCGGATTAATCAAACGGGCAATGAACGCCATTTTTGCGATTTGCTCTAAAACCACAGCATTATGCATCGCTTGATGAGCGTCGCTTCCCCAAGTGAACGGACCGTGATTGTTGACCAGAACGCCGGGCGTATAATCCGGATTCAATCCTTCGAAACGCTCGACAATTACCTTTCCGGTTTCCCGTTCGTATCCGGCGGTGATTTCCGCAGGCGTCATCGGGCGGGTGCAGGGAATGTCGTCTTTGAAATAGTCGGCGTGGGTAGTACCGATATTCGGAATATCTTTTCCTGCTTGCGACCAGGCTGTTGCGTAGGTAGAGTGGGTATGTACAACTCCACCTATATTCGGGAACGACTGATACAACACTAAATGCGTTGCCGTATCGGAAGAGGGTTTCAGTTTTCCTTCAATTATCGTTCCTTCCAAATCCAGGACAACTATATCTTCCGGTTTCATTTCATCGTACGAAACGCCGGAGGGCTTGATAACTATCAAGCCTTTGGTCCGGTCTATCGCACTGACATTGCCCCAGGTGAAGATGACCAATCCGTGTTTGACCAAATCCAAGTTTGCCTGGAATACTTCCTGTTTCAATTTTTCCAACATGATCCTATTCGATTTCCAGCATCACCACCGATTTAGCCGGCAAATTTATATTCAGTTTTCCATTGGATAGTTTGGCATCACTGAAATCTTTTACGCTAACTGTATTCGGCTTGTCAAAAGTGTTGTAGTCATTGATTTTTGCAGAAGTCAGGATTTTTCCCGAAACTTTTTTTGCCGAGAATCCCCGCAATTCGGTATCAATCGCTTGCGCCTTGTTCGGATCGATATTTACCAACGTAATATGGATTTTTCCAGAAGCGTCTTTGGATGCCGAAACGTTGATTGCATCTATTCTCTTTCCGTTCAATTCGTAAGTGTCAGAAGTAAGAAATACCGGCAACATAGTCGCATCCTGATGTACTTTATATAAATAATATACCCAATAGGTAGGCGTGAGCAGCATCTTATCATTGTCGGTGAGGATAACGGCCTGCAAGACATTAACGGTTTGCGCCAGATTTGCCATTTTCACGCGGTCACAATGATTATTGAAAATATTGAGGTTAATACCGGCTAAAATAGCATCACGCAATGAATTTTGCTGATAAAGGAAACCAGGGTTGGTGCCTGGCTCAACATCTGTCCAGACGCCCCATTCGTCGACCATGAGTCCCACTCGTTTTTGTGGATCGTATTTATCCATGATGGTCGAATGTTTTCGGATCAATTCATCCATGAAAAGCGTATTGGATATGGTGCTGAAATATTCCGTTTCGTTGAATTGCGTTGCCGAACCTTTTTTACCCCAGTCGCCGGTGGGAATGGTATAGTAGTGTAATGACAAACCTTGCATTTGACGACCGATGTTTTTCATCACTACTTCCGTCCAATTATAATCGGCGGAATTAGCTCCGCAAGCAATCTTGTAAAGGCGATTATCTCCATAGTTATTGAGATAAGTAGAATAACGGCGATATTGATCGCAATAATATTCGGGTGTCATATTGCCTCCACAACCCCAACTTTCATTGCCAACGCCCCAAAATTTGACTTTCCAGGGGTTCTCCCGACCATTTTGGCGGCGCAGATTGGCCATGGGACTTTCGCCTCCGAAAGTCATGTATTCAATCCATTTCGACATTTCTTCGACGCTTCCGCTGCCGAGATTTCCGGTAATGTAGGGTCACAGCCCAATTGTTCGCACAAGTCGAGAAATTCGTGGGTACCGAAGCTGTTGTCTTCCGTCACGCCACCCCAATTGGTGTTTACCATCTTGGCTCGTTTATCACGCGGTCCAATACCGTCCATCCAATGATACGTGTCGGCGAAGCAGCCGCCGGGCCAGCGAAGGTTGGGAATTTGGATATCTTTCAATGCTTTAACCACATCGTTGCGAATGCCCCGTGTGTTAGGAACCGGTGAGTTTTCACCCACCCAGTAACCGCCGTAGATACAATGGCCAAGATGTTCGGAAAAATGACCATAAATGTTTTTACTAATGATTTCTTTGCCCTGATCGGCACTGATTATCAGTTTGTTTTGTGCAAATAAAGGCATACTGAAGCCCAATATTGCACTTGCGAAAAATAAAATTGCTTTCTTCATGGATATTGAATTTTTATTTATTATTTGTTAAGTGTACGTTTTTACATTTATTTTGGAGGCAAAGTTATAAAAAAAAAGATAGATTTGTTAAAGAACGGGTGTAAAGTTGAAACAAACGATTGAAACAGGAACAAAAGTATTTAAAAAAGGAAAGGTTGTCATCCCGACAACCAATCTTCATTGTTAACCTTAAATCTAATACCATGAAAAACACGATGCAAAGGTAAATAAAATATGTTATATAACATAATTTTTCAAGAAAAATAATGAAGATTTAAATATATTTAACATCCAAACTGTTATTCTACTGAAAGAACTAAGCCTTTAATATACTCTCCTTCGGGATGATAAATATTAATTGGATGATCGGGTTGTTGAGTAAGCTGGTGAAGGATTTTAACATTTCTTTTTGACTGTGCTGCCGCAGTGAAGACTGTCAAGCGAAAATCTTCTTTACTAACTACTTGCGAACAGGAAAACGTAAAGATAATTCCCTGCGGTTGTATTTTTTCGAATGCCAATGCGTTCAGTTTTTTGTATCCTTGTAAGGCGTTTCTCAGTACTTTCCGGTGCTTGGCAAAGGCAGGCGGATCCAGAATCATTAAATTATACGGTTGGTTGGTGTTTTCCAAATAGAGAAATGCGTCTTCTGCAAAAAACTGATGGCGATTGTCGTCGGGGAAATTCAAATTCATATTGTCTTTCAATAAGTCAATGGCTTTCGACGAACTGTCGACCGAATGAACCACTTCCGCTTTTCCCCGCATGGCATAAGCCGAAAACCCGCCGGTATAGCTGAATAGATTCAAAACTTTGCGGTTTTCCGAATATTTTTCCAGTAAATCACGGCTGTTTCGTTGGTCAATAAAAAAACCGGTTTTTTGACCTTTTACCCAATCGACATGAAATTTCAAACCGTTTTCCACCACGAAATCAGGGATATCCGTTCCTCCGTAAAGATAACCGTCTTCAGCATCCAAATCCGCTTTATAAGGGAGTGTTCCTTCCGATTTGTAGTAAATGTTTTTAATAAAATTGCCCGGCAGTTCTTTCAAAGCGGCGGCTAATTCGTGACGGGCGATGTGCATTCCGGGCGTATGAGCCTGCATAACTGCCGTATTACCGTAAATATCCACAATCAAACCGGGCAGATGGTCGCCTTCTCCGTGAACCAAACGATAAACATTCGTTTGGGGATTATGGATTAATCCCAATTGGCGGCGCAATTGAAAGGCGTTTTCCAATCGCTTTTTCCAAAATGCTTCATCAATATTTTCCTGCTGAAAAGTCAATACCCGAACAGCTATCGAACCGATTTGGCAATGTCCTGCTGCTAAAAAATGATTTTGAGAATCGTAAATATCAACGATTTCACCTTCTTCAAGCGGACTGTCGGTATGATGAATAGCGCCGGAAAATATCCAGGGATGAAACCGTTTCAGGGATTCTTCTTTCTTTGGGCTTAGATAAACTCGTTTGTATGACATAGTTTTTCGTAAATTTTTAAGCAAGCCCAAGCGTCTAAGGCTGCATATTTTTTCTGAGCATACGACAATTCTTCTGCTTCCCAATTGCTTAATCGCTGGCTTTTGGATATTTTCTTTTGAAACAGAATGGCATAAATCTTTTGTAACCCGATGTCGGCAATATTGTGTTCGGAAACCATCTTTTGCAAATCAACAAATCCTTCCGGAGAGAATTTCATTCGCCGGCTCATCGTTGTAAAATCATCTTTCAAAGAAAGCCCGATTTTCCGGATATTCGCATTGGTTAACAGTTGAATGAGGGATAGGGAAAAACCTATTCGATTCATCCGGAACAAATAGCAACGGTTATCGGTAGCTAATTGAATCAAAGCCACACTGTTCAAGTTTCCTTTTTTAAATGAAGGGCGCGTTTCGGTATCAAACCCCAAATGGCTGAATCCCGATAAGTAAACAACTGCTCTATCGGCTTTGTCCGGAGTGTCGATCACATAAATACGACCATTAAATTCTTCGGTATTAAATGCTGCTATTTCTTCTTTTGTTATACTTCTCACTCTTCGGGTTCGTCGTTGTATCTTAAATAATGCAATGCACGTAAGGCGTTTAATAGTCGCTGTCCCCAATATTTTTCAAAATTTCGGATACAGAAAACCAACGAGTCGTTCATTGTTTCTTTTTGTCCATTCTTAAAAACGGCGATAAAGTTACCTAAATCCTGGTAAATATCGGCTAAATCTTCGGAAATTTTTACGGCAACCGGCGAATCGCTTAGCCGGATGTCGGGATGAAACGTTTCTAAGTAAAGGTTATCATTCCCCAATAATTGACTGATGGATTCTTCCACGCGATTGTACATCTCTTCGTCTACCTTTGTTTCCAAGTCCGAATCGTAATTTTCTTCAACCGGAGGAATGACGGATACTCTCAAGTATAGCAAAGGCAGGACTTTAATCATGTTATCAATAAAGAATTCCCGTCCGGTTTGCGTATGTTTTTCAGCCAGGACGCAAAATTCAAGCGCTGTTCTGACAAAATCTTCTGTTTGTTTGGATAATATGACTTCGCTCATAATGTTTTAAATTTCCGAATAGCTCCAATTCTGTAATCACAGATAAATAAATCTTCCTCCCATTTGATTTTGCCCAAAAATAGTTTTGACCGGAATTGTTTTCGAGGTTTCAAACTTAACAGTTTTTTGTCTATCTCTTTATTGTTAGTATCTTTCTTTATTGTGATTATCATAAAATTTATTGTTTTTGTTTTATGTTGCGAAGGTACAATATTATTTCTATATTCACAATTTATTCCGATTTCCGAACCCATTTTTCAAATTAAATTTCTTACTTTTGCATTCAATATGGAAAATATACTTGAAGTATGCGCCGATTCCGTTTGCAATGCTTTGACAGCTCAATCGGCAGGCGCACATCGGATTGAGTTTTGCGCCAATCTTCCGGAGGGAGGGACTACGCCTTCGCCGGCTCAAATTGAAATTGCAAGGAGACTGTTGCAGATTAAATTGTACGTGCTTATTCGTCCGCGCGGAGGTGATTTTTTGTACAACGAAACGGAGTTTGAGATGATGAAGTCCGATATTCATTTCTGCGGAAAAACCGGATGCAATGGCGTGGTAATTGGTCTGCTTCATCCGGAGGGAACTGTCAACAAAGAGCGTACCGGCGAATTAATTCGAATAGCTCATCGCTATGCGATGGGCGTTACGTTTCACCGGGCTTTCGACCGCTGTGCCGATTTGTTTCAAGCAATGGAGACAATTATTGAACTGGGCTGCGAGCGAATTTTAACATCCGGCGGTTACGATACGGCAGTTGAAGGCGCTGAAGTAATCCGGAGACTAATTGAAAATGCCGGCAAGCGAATCATTATCATGCCCGGCTCAGGAATTATGCCGGAAAACATTTCCGGATTAATTCAAAAAACCGGAGCGAAAGAACTGCATGGTACGTTCCGAAGCCGTTTTCCAAGTCTGATGAACTATCGAAACGAAAAATTAAGCCATTGGGAAGAAGAATATGAATTACTGCTAACCGATGAGGAGAAAATAAAACGAGTACTAAAACAAATGATATAAATATGAAGAACTTATCATTATTATTTATCTTAGCTACGGTATTGCTGAATACCTCTTGCATCCAAAAAGAAAACCATTTTTTGAAAGACGAAGTTTATCGTAAACAGGTACATGAACAGTTTGAGAAACGAAAACAGGAAGTAACCAATCGCAAGGAAGCCTTATTCTCTGTATTTGAAAAAGAAAAATTGAGTACGGAGCAACGCGAAGCGCTCGAATTTCTCTATGCGTATATGCCTTTGTGCGATTTGGCGGATTATGATGGTGAGTTTTTTCTGAATCAGGTCAATGCTGCTTTCAAAGCGCGGGATTCCTTTTCTTGGGGGAAGTCCGTCCCCGACGATATATTCCGTCATTTCGTACTGGTTTACCGGGTGAATAATGAATATTTAGATACGGCTCGCAGCGCTTTTTTCGATGAATTGAAAGATAGAGTGAAGAACCTATCGATGTATAATGCCGCTTTGGAAGTGAATCATTGGTGTCACGAAAAAGTGACTTATCGCGGAACCGATGGACGAACATCCGCTCCTTTAGCGTTGGTTCTTACATCGTGGGGGCGCTGCGGCGAAGAATCGACTTTCACTGCGGCAGCGCTTCGGGCTGTCGGCATCCCTGCGCGTCAATGTTATACGCCGCGCTGGGTGCATACCGATGATAATCATGCCTGGGTGGAAGTTTGGGTCGATGGTCAATGGCATTATTTTGGCGCCTGCGAACCGGAACCGGAATTGGATGCTGCCTGGTTTACCGGTCCTGCCAAACGAGCCATGATGGTTCATACCAATGTTTTCGGTTTGTACAACGGAGCGGAAGAAAAGAATCTTGAAACAGCCTGGTATTCCAAAATCAACCTGTTGGGAAACTATGCCGAAACGCGCAAAGTGAAAGTAAGGGTGGTAGACGAAAACAATCGTCCGGTCGAAGGCGCGCTTGTTCGTTTCCAGATTTATAATTATGCGGAATTGTATTCCATTGCCGAGAATACAACCGGTAAGGATGGAGAAGTTTCCATTATTTCCGGTAAAGGCGATTTGATGATTTGGGCAAGTAAGGACGACCGGTACGGCTATCAGAAATCCGAACCACAAGCTGAAATAACGATTGTTGTGTTAAATCGCCGTCCCGGAGTTGCCTATTCCGAAGATTTTGTGATGAATGTTCCGCCGGAGCAGCCGGTCAAAGCGCTTGCTCCGGAGAGGATTGCTGCTAATGCCGTTCGATTGGCATACGAAGATTCTGTTCGCAATGCCTATATGCATACGTTTATATCAAAGGAACAAGCCTATCGTTTGGCTGAAGATAATCAATTGGATAAAGACGAGTGTTGGAAATACCTCGAGCGCTCGCAAGGCAATTGGCAGGAAATCAGTAGATTTGTAATGAAGGAAAAGGCAAATCCCGATTTATTCCCGTTTTTAGCTACGTTGTCGGCAAAAGATGTTCGTGATACTCCTGCCGATTATTTGATCGCTCATCTGCAAGACCGGAAAATAAAAGAAGGAACGCCGAACGATTTGGTTGTCCGCTATATTCTTTCGCCTCGCATCGAATCGGAATTAATTAAACCGTGGAACTTTTTTTCTACTGCGACGGATTCAGCCCCAAAGGATCTTAAGTCGGTCATTGATTACATCCATAATCATATCGTTCTTAATGACGAAGAAAATTATTACAACTGTCCGATTACGCCACAAGGCGTTTATGATTTGGGAATGGCCGATCGCCGGTCGCGCAATATCTTTTTTGTGGCGCTCTGCCGCAATCTCGGTATTCCTGCCCGGATTGAGCCGGCTACATCCAAGCCTCAATATTATGAAAACGGAGCATGGAATGAGGTGTATTTTCAACCGGATGCTGCTCCGTCAACCAATGCCTCTCCTGCAAATCTGACCGTACAGAACGCCAAAGAGAATATTATTAAACCTTCTTACACTACGACTTATTCATTGGCTTACTTCAAAGACGGCGAGTTTCATACGTTGGATTATGAAGAAAGTCCAGTTGTGGCTAACTTTCCTTATACCTTGTCGTTAGATCCCGGATATTACCGGTTGATGATTGGAAGCCGTGCGAACGACGGATCGGTCTTTGTGCGAACAGTATATTTTGAGCTGAAAGAAAATGCACGGCAAACGGTGAATATCCGTATTCCGGAAACCGAAGGTAAACTGTTGGTGAAAGGCATTATCGACATGAATTCCATCGTCAGGTTGAACGACGGATCGAAAGCTACTTTGAAAGACCTGTCCAAAGGAAAAGGCTTGGTTCTTTGTTTCCTGGATCCGGGAAAAGAACCGTCGAAACATATCCTGCAAGATTTTCCGGCCGTACAGACGGCGCTGGAGCAATGGGGAGGAGGAGTATTGTTTCTGATTCCCGACGATAAGGAAACGAGCGCTTTCGATGCTTCGGCATTCAAAGGATTACCTTCAAATACCGTTTGGTGTAGCGACAATAAGCGAGAGCTGCTGCATTCCGCAACCAATGCGTTGCAGGTCGATTTTCAGGACAATTTCCCGTTGACCGTCTATCTTTCGAATAACGGCGGAATTTTGTTTTCTTCTGTTGGCTATCGTATTGGTACAGGAACCGATATTTTGACGGTTATTCAAAAAGAACAAAAGAGTTATGGATTTCCGGGCAGTAAATAGAGAAAAATATTGAAAATAGCAAAGTGTCAATATAGGAAGAGTAGAGGAGGAGTAGAGGAGGAATAGGGGAGGAGTAGGGGAACAGTAAAACGCACTTTTGGAGCATTTGCGTCAAAAGCATATCAAAAAGAAAGGATTTTTGCTTATTTGATTTTCAAATAGTCATAAATCACATCCTGGCTGCGGGCCGGTTTTAAGGTATTACGTATGTATTCGTTGGTATTGCTATGGGTCAAATCGCGCGACTTGACATTATCATTCCATTGGATCGTAAAAATATCGCGGACAACGTTTGCCGTGTATTCTTCCAAAATCGGAACGGCTATTTCTACTCGCCTGTCCAAGTTCCGTTTCATCATATCGGCGCTTAATATAAAGGTACAGGGCGCTCCATTGTTACAACTGATAATCAGTCGGGCATGTTCGAGATACTTATCTACAATGCTGTGTACTTCAATGTTTTCGCTTAATCCTGCCACTTGTGGAATAAGGCAGCATTCACCCCTGACAATTAACCGGATTTTTACACCGGCAGCGCTTGCTTCGTACAGATGTTTGATTATTTTTTCGTCGGTAAGCCCGTTAAATTTTCCGTAAAACCAGGCTTCTTTTCCTTTTCCGGCCGAATCAATTTCAACTTCGAGCATCTTTTTAACGGATTTACGCAAAGTGAACGGCGCAACCAACAGATGCTTAAATTTTTGATTAAGCTCTGTTTTATAAAGAAAATCAAATACTTTACGGGCATCTTTTACTAACGGCTGATGATGGGAAAACAGGCCGAAGTCGGTATAAATAGTAGCCGTACTTTCATTAAAATTTCCCGTACCGATATATACATAGCCTTTGAGCGTCTCCTGTTCATTTCTTTCTACCAAAATGAGTTTGCTATGCACCTTGAGTTTTCCTAACGAATGATGAACGCGAACTCCGGCTTCCTGTAATTCCTGGGTTACATCCAGGTTATTCCCTTCGTCAAAACGAGCTTTCAGTTCAATAAAGGCATTTACTTTCTTACCGTTGCGCGCTGCATTTTTCAATGCATTGATAATCTTGGAGTGATTGGCCGTCCGGTATAAAGTGATGGAAATGATTTCTACCTTAGGGTCTACCGCCGCTTCCAGCAAAAAATCGATGACATTTCTAAAATCGTGATAGGGATAATAAAGCAACAGGTCTTTTTCTCGAATGTCTTCAAAGATGCCATTCCCCGGTTTGATAAGAGGATGTGGAATAGGCTCTCTTTTTTCGAGTTCCAATTCCGGATTTACTTTGGGAAAGCGCATTAAATCACGCATCAGGAAATACCTGCCGGCAGCTTCCACTTGCTTGGTCGTTGAGAATTCCAGCTTTTTTATAAGCATATCCAATAAATCTTCGGGCATTTGTTTATTATAAAATAAACTGACCGGTCGCCCGTGTTCCCGTTTGACTAAACTTTGCTTCATCTTTTCGATAAAGCTTTCCGATACGTCGTCATCAATATCCAGATCGGCATCGCGGGTAATCTTGAAGCCGTGAGCAGAAATTTTATCATATTTGAACATGAAAAACAGTTCGTTAAGATGCAGACGAATAATATCTTCCACAAAGATAATTTTGGTTTTGCCTTTTTCGGAAGGTAATACGACAAACCGCGGACACGTATCACTGACCGGTACCTGGATGATTGCATACCGGACGCTGTTTTGGGCGCTATTCTCCATTTTTATTCCCATATATACATATCCGTCAGGTAAAAATGGAATTTTGACGCTTCGACGTAGCATCAGTGGAACCAAATTAACGCTAACGACCGATGTAAAATAGTCGCTGCAAAACTTCTTTTGTTCGGGCGACAACTGTTCTTCATTGACTATAAAGATTCCATGCTGTTCCATTTCGGACAGGATACGCGAATAGGTTGTCCAAAATACGGCATTGTCTTTCGTGATTGTTTCAATTACTTTGGGCAATAACTCCCGGGGCGTGAAATCTCCCGTCAGGAGTTTGGTATTGTCTTTCAATTCGGTAAGGCGAATAAGATGAGCCAGGCTTATTTTGATAAACTCATCCTGATTATTTGAAAAAATACCTAAGAAACGCAATCGCTGTATCAGCGGAACAGTTTCATCTTGGGCTTCTTGTAAAACCCGTTCGTTAAAGAGTAATCCACTCAGTTCCCGGTTATTCATTTTATTCATAAGTTATACTATTCCTCCCGTAATAAATACTAAATTAAGTAACCAACGTAAAAAGTCCGGCAAAATTAATAAAATACTTTGATTTTTTGTAATTTTGTATCATAAAGAAATTGTTTCTATGATTAAAAAAGAATATCTTATCTGTTTGCTGTTTGTTTTAATTGCTTGCAATTCAAATAAAAAACAAGCAATCGCTTATCTGGAAAATGCACAGAAACTGTATGAACGGAGCGAATATGTATCGGCGAAAAACACGATTGACAGTATAAAAAGTCGTTTCCCAAAAGAATTTGAAATTCAAAAACAAGGCTTAACGTTGAAACGCAAGGTTGAAATCAAAGAGCAGGAACGGAATAGTGTTTTCTGTGATAGCGTGCTGAAAGTGAGGTTGGCGGAAGCTGAAACAATGAAACCCGGTTTTTTGTTTGAGAAAGATACGACCTACGACGATGTTGGAAAGTTTGTGGACAAAAATCAGCGGTTGGAAGCCCGGCTGCAAAGCTCTTATATTCGAACCCAAGTGAATGAAGTGGGCGAAATATTGCTGTCAAGCGTATATTATGGGAGCCGTCCTATTCAACATTCCCGGCTAAAAGTTTCTAAAGCGAATGGAGAATATGCCGAAACCGAAGTTATACCTTACGACGGAGGATTGAATTATTCTTTTGTCGATGGAGGAATGACTACCGAAGTCGTTACTTATACGAAAGGGAAAGACGATGGCGTGATCCAATTCATTTATAATAATAAAGATTCTGTACTGAAAGCGGAATTTATAGGAAAAGAAAAATATGCATTGACCATTTCCACTGCCGATAAAAAGGTTTTAGTCCGAACGTTCGATTTTGCTATTGTTTTATCGGATATTAACAAGTTGAAAAAAGAATTGGATAAGTCGTCCCAACGTTTGAAATATCTGGAGGACAAGTTAAGAATTGAGAATTGAGAATTAAGAATTAAGAATTAAAAATTAAAAATTAAAAAATGCCTTACAGTAGTATTTCTCCGTTTGCTCGTCCGCTGTATGTGATGGTGAAGCCGGTGGGAGCTTTGTGTAACCTGCGGTGCAAGTACTGCTATTATCTGGAAAAGAAAAAATTGTATCCTCAAGCGGCCGGTTCTTTGATGAGTGATGAGATTTTGGAACGGTTCATTGAACAGTATCTTCAATCTCAAACCATGAATGAGGTTTTGTTTACCTGGCACGGGGGAGAGCCTTTGATGCGCAACCGGAATTTCTTTGAAAAGGCGTTGGCGCTTCAACGAAAATACGGAAGAGGCCGGCAAATTGATAATTGCCTGCAAACCAATGGAACCTTGCTTACCGATGACTGGTGTGCATTCTTCAAAGAAAACAATTTTCTTATCGGAATATCCGTCGATGGGCCTCAACATTGCCATGATGTTTACCGGCGAACGAGCGATAACCGTCCGACTTTTCTTCAAGTGATGAAAGGGATTGCACTTCTCAAAAAGCATGAAGTGGAATTCAATGGGATGGGGGTTGTGAATGACTGCAATGTGAATGATCCCCTCGAATTTTATCATTTTTTCAAAGACATGGATTGTCGTTATATCCAGTTTTCGCCTATTGTAGAGCAGATAGATGGAGAATTAGCGCCATGGAATGTGCCGTCGGAAAAATGGGGCGACTTCTTGATTGCTATTTTCGACGAGTGGGTACGAAACGATGTGGGAACTTTTTATGTTCAGTATTTCGATTCTACCTTGGCAAATTGGATGGGACAGCAACCCGGAGTTTGCATTTTGGCCAAGACCTGCGGACATGCCGGAGTGATGGAGTTTAACGGCGACGTTTATGCTTGCGATCATTTCGTGTTTCCGGAATACAAATTAGGGAATATCCGAACACAAACGCTGACTGAAATGATGTATTCCAAAGGGCAGGTTCAATTTGGTAATAATAAACAGGATACGCTTCCAGCGCAATGCAAAGCGTGCCGATTCTTATTTGCCTGTAATGGCGAATGTCCCAAGAATCGGATTCTGAAGACGGATTCGGGAGAAGACGGATTGAATTATCTGTGCAAAGGGTATTATAAGTTCTTTGAGCATGTGGCCTCTTCCATGGATTTCATGAAAGGAGAATTATTAGCCGAACGATCTCCGGCGAATATAATGAATGTCATTCATTAAGGATTTACAGCCGGTAGCCTGTACCAAAAGCGGTCTTCAGCCATAAGCCGAAAAAGCGATCGTCGACCTGGAACACATTATTTTCAGACGTAATTATTTCTTTTTCGAGCAACTGTTTGGCGCTCGTCTGCACCGAGGCGGTTGAATGCAGGCTGTGTTTTTTTACAAAATCACCGGATGTGATATTGATTGCTTTTCCGTCTTTAGCAATAGCGTAAAGCAATTCTTTCTGTCTATCCGGTAAAAGCGACAAAGTGGTCAGGAAAATCTTTTCGTAGGAAGCGATTTTGTTTTTGATAGCCATTTGCAAGTCGTCTAACGTACAGCTGCCGCCTATGTCCATCAGCGAGAAAACTTCATTGAAAATCGCTTGCATGTACCAGGTATATCCTTCAAACAGTTCGTAAATTTTATCAATCAGCTCGGGAGATATTTTTTTTTGATCTTCTGAAAAATGATTAACAACAAAAGTTGTATATTTTTTTTTATCAATAGCCTCCAGGTTAAGTAACGCCGCGCTTTGATAAAAAGGACGCGACGAAGAGAAAAAGATGTTTTGCATAATGTGCCGGCGGCTTCCGGAAAAGATGAAAACGACGTTTTTACATCGTTGTACATACGTTCGTAAAAGCGCTTCGATGTTTTTCTCGGGATATTTTACTATTTGCTGAAATTCATCAATAGCAACAATGCATTGTTTGTCGGCCGATTCAAGATAATTGAAAATTTCTTCCAGCGTAAACTCCGCTGTACGAATATCGCCCATCCCGATATCGAAAACAGGGGCGCCGGTTACTTCGTCTAATTTAAACGCCGGACGTAAGGACGTAATTCCGGCAAAAAAGCGGTCGATAAATTTTTTACCTTTAGGCTTGAGGGTTTCAAAAATTTCTCTTCCTATCTTAAAAACAAACTCTTTTAAGTTGCTTGTGGCATAAATGTCGGCATAAAAAGTGTAGTAGGTTTTTGTGATTTTGGGGTTCGAAAAACAATGATCTATCAATCCTGTTTTGCCCATACGGCGCGGAGAAATCAATACCAGATTGTTTCCATTGGTTACTTTCCGTATCAATTCTGCCGTTTCTTTTTCCCTGTCGCAAAAGTATTTCGTTGATACATAACCGCCTACTAAAAAAGGATTTTTCATATCATGTAATTTTTATGCAAAGGTAATTATTAAAATTCAATTATCAAAATCTAATTATTAAAATCTAATTATTAAAATCTAATTATTAAAATCTAATTATTAAAATCTAATTATTAAAATCTAATTATTAAAATTTAATAATCACTCGTTGAGTAGCGATATTCTCAAGGCTTGTTTTGTTTTTATTAAGAAAGAATGTATCTTTGCAGCGTAAAAATTTCAGACAGTAATTCGGTGACTCATTTTTTTCTTATCCTTATTTGTATTTCAGCAGGTGTCATTTTATCCCGCCTCCGTTTATTACCGGCGGATGCGCATAAAAGTATTAACGCTTGGGTTATCAATATTGCCTTGCCGGCTCTTTCCCTGCGCTATGTCCCTGAAATTGAATGGAGCAGCCAATTATTTCTGCCCATGCTTGCCCCATTGCTTGTTTGGGTAGGAGGATGGGTCTTCGTCAGGATGTACGACCGAAAAAAGCGATTTCCCGATGCTTCCCGGACAGCTCTGCGGGTGACTTGCGGATTGGGCAATACGGCTTTTCTCGGGTTTCCCATGATTGCCGCTTTTTATGGCGAGTCGGAGATTCATCATGCTGTTGTTTTTGACCAAATGACGTTCTTGCTTTTTTCGTCGTTAGGGGTTATTACCATTCTGAGAGCTTCGTCTGAGAATACCGACACGTTGAATATTACTTATTTTGTGAAAAAGATTCTGCGTTTTCCTCCGTTTATTGGTTGTCTGGTTGCCCTCATTTTTTCGCGTTTTTTTGATTTCACTCCGGTCAATCCACTTTTGGATAAATTGGTAGCTACCATGTCGCCCATGGCGTTGTTCTCTATCGGCTTACAGTTGAAATTCGGCGCCATCAAACAGGAATGGCGATTAATATCCGCCGGACTTCTCTATAAATTACTGTTGGCTCCCTGTTTGACCCTGTTGTTGGCTTTCGTGTTGCACTCCACCGGAAGTCCGGCAAAAATAAGCGTTTTCGAAGCGGCTATGTCTTCGCACATTACGGCCAGCTTATTGACCGGCCAGCACGAGCTCAATCCCCGGTATTGTTCGTTGGTAGTTGGGGTAGGGATTGTTTTGGGGTTTGCGACGGCAACGGGATGGTATTTTTTATTGGAGCGGGTATTTTAGATACCCCCAGCCCCCTGAAGGGGGAGTTTGCGCAGTGCGATTTGGTTGCATTCCTACAGAATGCCAGGGTTACGGGGAGATGCTCTTTTCTACCGAGCGATATTCCCTAACGGGAATGGTAAAGACCTGCTTTTAACGCGATCATAGAATGGTCGCTATTTTTTTTTGATACCTTTAATGCTTTTAGCAAGTCTCTCTTTTACACAAACCCGTAATCTGAGACTGGTAAAACTGCCGACCGAAAGCCCTGTCAATCAGAAGCGCAAAGCTGTGGTGATCAGCATGAGCGATTAATGTATTATCTGTAAAAATCCGTGTCATCGGCGTCATCGGCGTTCAAAAGTCCCCTTCAGGGGATTTAGGGATTTTCATTTTGCTATTTCCCAAAAATAAATTACCTTTGCCCAACATATACAGGATGCTGACTTATTACATACCGGACGGATGGAGCAATTTTTACAACAACTTAACGACAGTCAACTTGATGCAGTTCTTTATAACGACGGTCCCAGCTTGGTGATTGCGGGAGCCGGTTCCGGGAAAACCCGCGTACTGACCTATAAAATAGCTTATCTGCTAAAAAATGGGATTGCTCCTTATGCGATTTTAGCCCTGACATTTACGAATAAAGCTGCCCGCGAGATGAAATCGAGGATTGCTACCTTAGTGGATGAAGATACCGCCCGCCGCTTGTGGATGGGTACTTTTCATTCCATCTTTTCTCGAATCCTGCGCCGCGAAGCGGAAGCGTTCGGCTACCGTTCCGATTTTACCATCTACGACGCCCAGGATTCCAGAAACTTGATTAAAACCATTATCAAAGAAAAGGATTTGAACGATAAAATATACAAGCCGGCAGGCATTCAAGCCCGAATTTCCAGAGCGAAGAACGGCAAGATCACCCCCGAAATGTATCTCAAAGACAGGGAACTGAATGCTAACGACCGTTTTCACGGGCAAGATCGCATCGGTGAAATCTATGCCGCTTACTGGAATCGCTGCCGGGCAGCGGGCGTTCTCGATTTCGACGATCTTTTGCTGTACACCTACTTGCTTTTCGCCGAACACCCCGATATCATCGAACGCTACCGCAACCAGTTCCGCTTTGTCTTAGTCGATGAATACCAGGATACGAATACCGTTCAGCACGAGATTGTACGTCAGTTGGCGCAAGAGCACCGGCGGGTTTGCGTCGTCGGCGACGATGCTCAAAGCATCTATTCTTTTCGGGGAGCTACCATCGGCAATATCTTGAATTTCCAAAAGACCTATCCCGAACGCAAACTGTTCAAGCTGGAACAAAACTACCGCTCTACGAAAAACATTGTGAATGCGGCCAATTCATTGATAGAAAAGAACGAGGAACAGATTCCAAAAATCATCTTCTCGAAAAAGCCGGCGGGCGAGAAAATCCGGCTCATCAGCGCGTATTCCGACTTTGAGGAAGGATACAACGTGGCTTCCCGAATTGCCGAAATGCGGATGCTCAAGTCGTACGACTATCAGGATTTTGCCATACTGTACCGTACCAATGCCCAGAGCCGTATCTTTGAAGAAGCCTTGCGAAGAATCAATATTCCGTACCGGATTTATGGCGGACTTTCTTTCTATCAGCGAAAAGAAGTGAAAGATATCATTGCTTATATGCGGCTGACCATCAATCCCAACGACGAAGAGGCGTTTAAGCGGGTGGTTAATTATCCTGCCCGTGGAATCGGCGATACCACAATGAATAAACTGATTGCCGCCGCAAGTCAACAGGGAGCTGCTCTGTGGGAGGTACTCTCCCACCCTTTGGATTACCATTTAAATATTAACACAGGGACTGTAAAAAAACTGGAAAACTTCCGGAATCTTTTGGCCGGATTGATGACGGACCGTGCGACACTCAATGCCTGCGATTTGGGGCGTAAGCTCATCCGGGAAACAGGATTGCTTGCCGAACTGCATGACGACCGGACACCTGAAGGGTTGAGCCGGGTTCAAAACATCGAAGAGCTAATCAATAGCTTGAATGAATTTGTTTCTACCCGCATGGAAGAAGGACGGGAAGACGTGAAACTCGGCGATTTCTTAGCGGAAATCTCCCTGCTAACCGACCAGGATACGGATAAAGACGACCCTGCCGGACGCGTAACGATGATGACGATCCATGCGGCCAAAGGCTTGGAGTTTAAGAATGTATTTGTTGTGGGACTTGAAGAGGATTTGTTCCCTTCGGAACGAAGCGACGACAATCCCCAAGCCATCGAAGAAGAACGGCGACTGTTTTATGTAGCGATTACGCGGGCCGAAGAAAATGTCCTGCTGACCTTTGCCAAGAATCGCTTCCGGAACGGGCAATCCCAAATCTGTTCGCCCAGTCGTTTTCTCGATGATATCGATCCGGAATATATACAATCGTCAGGCGGCGATACCTTTTTTACCCCTAAATCCCCTAAAGGGGACTTTTCCCCCCCTTCAGGGGGTCGGGGGGGGGAGCAAGGCGACGGCAGCTTTTATCAAACCCCTAAATCCCATAGAGGGGACTTTCCCCTCCCTTCAGGGGGTCGGGTGAAGCAAGTCGAGGGTAGCTTTTATCAAACCCCTAAATCCCATAGAGGGGACTTTACTCCTCCTTCAGGGGGTCGGGGAGGGAGTCAAGCCCGCAATGACAACGGCGCTCTTTCCGTCGGCAGCACCCTCCGGCACGAACGATTCGGTTTGGGCAAAGTCCTGGAACTGACCGGCGTCAATGAAAATGCGAAAGCAGTCGTCGAATTTGAAACGTTTGGCCGGAAACAGCTGCTGTTAAAGTTCGCGAAATTTGAAATTATTGCCTAAGAATGATTGATATAACGAAAATACCATCCCCCGCTTATGTCTTGGACGAATCGCTCCTCCGCAGGAACTTGGCGCTGATCCGTTCCGTCAAGGAGCGGGCGGGCGTGACGATTCTCCTTGCATTCAAAGCATTTGCCTTATGGAAAGCGTTTCCGATTATCAAAGAATACATCGCATGCTCCACGGCGAGTTCGCCCTGGGAAGCTCAATTGGCACAGGAAGAAATGGGAAGCAAGGCGCACACGTATTCACCGGCCTATACCGAAGCCGGTTTTCCGGTCATCAAAGCCTGCAGTTCGCACATCACGTTCAATTCACTTTCGCAATTCCGCCGTTTTTACAGCGCTACCCTCGACAGTGCGACCCCCATATCCTGCGGATTACGGATTAATCCCGAATATTCGGAAGTAACGACCGATTTATACAATCCGGCGGCTCCGGGTTCGCGCTTGGGCGTGATTCGGGAAGGGATAGGAGAAAAATTGCCGGAAGGAATCGAGGGATTGCATTTCCATACGCTGTGCGAATCGACTTCTTTTGCATTGGAAAATACATTGAAGCGGGTGGAAGCTCAATTCGGTGATTTGCTTCCGCAGGTTCGCTGGCTAAACATGGGCGGAGGCCATTTGATTACCTCCGAAAATTATGATGTGGAGCATCTGATCGGCCTGCTGCAAAATTTCAGGAAGAAATACCCCAACCTGGAAATCATTCTGGAGCCTGGCGCTGCTTTTGTATGGCAGACCGGCGTATTAGTTTCTTCCGTAGTAGATATTGTAGAAAACAGGAGAATCCGGACGGCCATTCTCGACATATCGTTCACCTGCCATACGCCTGATTGCCTGGAAATGCCTTACAAGCCGGTTGTCAGCGGAGCGTATCAGGAAGCCGTAGCGGGCAAACCAACCTACCGCTTAGGCGGAAATTCCTGCTTGAGCGGTGATTATCTGGGCGACTGGTCGTTCGACGAAGCATTGCAGGTCGGCGACCGGATTGTATTTGAAGACATGATTCATTACACGATGGTCAAAACCACTTTTTTTAATGGTATCCCCCACCCCGATTTGTGTTTGTGGAGGGAGAACGGCTCGGTAGAAACCTATCGCAGCTTTGGATATGAAGATTATAAAAACAGAATGAGTTAACCCTTAATTTATGAACGATCAATTATCTCAGGCACTAATAGCTGAAATACAGAAATTCTACCCTAAAAGTTCCATCATGGTAACTGCGTTAGCCGATATTTTGCGGATCGAACGGGGAGCCGTTTACCGTCGATTAAGACAAGAAGTTCCTTTTACTTTTAATGAAATAGCAATCATAGCGAAAAATTTGAATATCTCATTAGATACGATCGTTGGCGTGGAAGGGGTAAAAACCGTGCCGTTCCAACTGCAGTTACCGGACTTTGTTTTTCCGCAGGAAGAAGATTGTTCCCTGTTTAATAATTATATCAAATTCCTGCGCTCCATCGATCCATTGGAAAATTCGGAGACGGCTTCGATTTCCAATGTGTTGCCTCATGACCTTTTTGGCGAATTTCATTCGCTTTTCCGGTTTTATTTGTTTGTTTGGAATTATCATTGCCGGCATGATAAACCGAAGCCTTTCCATTTAATCTCGACTTCACCGGAAATGAGCCGGTTCATGAACAACTATATGATGGAAATGAAAAATTTTACGAAGACGTCTTTCGTTTTCGACAATCGAATGTTCCGGTTTTTTGTTGACCGCGTGAATTATTTTCACAGTATCCGGCTGATAGAAAAAGAAGACGTATCCACTATAAAGGAAGAATTATTCGCTATGCTCGATTATTTGGAAAAAATGGCTATCACCGGCCAATTTCAGGAAACAGGGAAGGCGGTTAACCTCTACATTTCCGATATTGATATAAATACAAGTTATGCGTATATGGAAGCAAAGAAGATTCATTTAAGCATGGTAAAAGTATTTGTTTTATCATACGTTACTTCTTTGGATGAAAATACGTTCGACCAGATGAAGAAGTGGATTCATTCGGTAATCAAGATTTCTACATTGATTACTTTAACCAATGAAAGGCAACGCGTCTTATACTTTGAAAAACAGCGTAAAATGGTGAATGAATTGTAACGGCGTGAGAAGTATCTCCCGATAAATCAAGGCATAGAAAAAGGCGGAACTCTCATTATACCAACGAAAGATTCCGCCATCATCAGACTTATGAAATTTATACGCGGTACAAATTTCTTAAAAAAAAACGTAATGCCACAGTCAATGTAAAAAAATATTTATTACAATATGATAATTTTTTTTTTGAATTATTTCATATTATGACCAAGCAAAGGTGAAACTATTGTTGAGTTCACAATATGATTATTCATATACAAAAAATCAAAATACGGTATATACCCTGGCAAATTTTTTGCATTTATTTAATTTCGAACGTAGCAAAAATCACTTCATCTTCCGAATTATTTCCTGCAAAAATCGAATACGTACCGGCGGGAACACGTAGTTCTCCTGCCGCTTCGTCCCATTTGGCCAACGGAGCGATTGGAATCGAAACATTGACAGTCTCGCCGGTTCCTTTAGCGACCGTTTTTCTTTCAAAATAGCGTAACTCTTTCAACGGCAAAGTCGTTCCGTTCTGCGGATATTTGATATATACCTGTGCTACGGCATCGCCATCCCGTGAGCCCGTATTTTTCACTTTCAAACTGCACTCAATCGTTTCATTGGCGGTGTACTCTTTTTTAGGCTGTACATTCCAGGTGTAGGCAAACGATGTATAACTTAAACCAAAACCAAAAGGATACAGGGGTTTCCCTTTGAAATACTTATAGGTTCGGTTGGTCATGTGGTAATCGGAAAAATCCGGCAGATCGGAATCGCCGGCATAGAAAGTAACCGGTAAATGTCCCGAAGGATTATAATTTCCAAAAATGACATCCGCAATGGCTTTTCCGGCAAACTCACCATCGTACCAGGAATTAAGGATGGCATTGACGTTTTGCGATTCCCAGGGAACTGCCATGGCGCTCCCGGTCATCATCACAAAGACAACCGGCTTTCCGGTCGATTTCAGCGCTTTCAACAAATCGGTCTGAATTTGAGGTAATAAAATAGACGTGCGATCGCCGCCCATAAATCCGGGCACTTTGATATTCATTTCTTCGCCTTCAATCCGGGGCGATATGCCTCCGACAAAAATAATCAGATCGACATCTTTCAGCTTTTTCAACGTAGCGGCAAACGAAGCCGGCGTCTTTCCATAGTATCCAATCACGGTATCGGCGTAGATTTGCACCTGCTTGCCCAATTCGTCCTTCAATCCGTCGAGCGGCGTAATGATGCGCGATGGAAAACCGTTGTAATTGCCTAATTGCACTTCCGGATCATTGATATTCGGACCGAGCAATGCGATCTTTTTCAAGTTTTCTTTCTTAACCGGCAGCGTACCGTCGTTTTTGAGCAATACGATGGATTGGCGCGACATTTTCAGCGCCAGGTCTTTGTGCGCTTTTGCTTCCAAGGTGGTGGAGTCGATCTTCGAATAAGGCACCATGGCCGGAGGATCGAACATGCCCAACCGTAAACGGATGCTAAACAATCTTCGCAACGATACGTCGATTTGACTTTCTGGAATCAGTCCTTCTTCAACCGCTTTCTTCAAGCCTAAATAGGCGTCGCGTCCGCAATCGACGTCCGTACCGTGAAATACGGCGTCGGCAGAAGCCGTTGGTGCATCGGGATGCGTTTTGTGTGACTGGTAGAAATTTTCAATCGCTCCGCAATCGGAAGTAACATAACCTTGAAATCCCCAGTCTTTACGCAGAATATCGATCATCAGCTTATCGCTTCCGCAACAGGGTTGTCCTTCGAAGGCATTGTAGGCGCACATTACTCCGGCGACTTTGCTTGCCACTAATTCCCTGAATGCCGGAAGATAGGTATCCCATAAATCGTAGTTGCTTACCGATACGTCGAACGTATGCCGGAGAGGTTCCGGGCCGCTATGTACCGCATAATGTTTGGCGCATCCGGCTGCTTTCAGGTAGGTTTTGTCGGAACCTTGCAGGCCTTCAACAAAATTCTTTCCCAGCATGGAGGTCAGAAACGGGTCTTCCCCATACGTTTCCTGGCCGCGTCCCCAGCGCGGATCACGGAAAATATTGATATTGGGCGTCCAATACGTTAAACCGTGATAAATTTCGTAATTGCCCTTCGCTTGAGACAGGTTGTAAATGGCGCGACTTTCGTCGGACGTATAATCGCCCATTTGCCGGATGGCGTTTACATCCCAGCCGGCAGCCATAGCGATGGCTTGAGGATACACGGTCACTTTGTATTCCGTACGGGCTACGCCGTGCAAACATTCGTTCCACCAGTCGTAAGGAGGAATATTCAACCGGTCGATCGCCGGCGTACTGTTTAGCATTTGGGCGATTTTTTCGTCCAATGTGAGGCGAGAGACCAAGTCGGCTGCGCGTTGTTCAACCGACAACGAAGGATTACGGAAAGGATAGTCGTAAACAGGTTTTTGACTCCCTGCATACTGAAAGCAAAACAGGAATAGCACTACTCCTAAGAAATATTTACTCATATTTGTTGAATTTTGTGGTTAATGATTTTTTACGTGGCAAAGGTAACATTTTTATTTTCGAATTTGGCATAATTTTCATGTATAATTACCGGCACGAATTGCAGGAGGCCGGAATTACTAATTGAGAAGCATTTATGTTATTAGACGGGCCGTATTCTTATATTTCCCACTCCGCGAAGTCATCAGAATGATTTCCTCTTCATAAATGCAGCGGGCTTGTGTACCTTATTTCAATTTTCCCAACAATTCTTTTGCTTTATCGGCATACATTGTATCCTCTATCGCTTGTAGCAGCGCTTTTGCTTTACCGGTTTGTTTTTCGCTCAGACAGGCTAAAGCCAGATACCATTGCACTTCCCCCGAATCGGGATGGGTTTCATGAAGGTCGGAAAGGTATTGAACCGCTTTTGGAATGTCGCTCGTTTTCATATAACAAACCGCTACGTAGAATTTCAATAAAGGATCGTCTGCCAACGCTTCTGCACCGGCCGGTTTGATTGCATCCAACGCTTCTTTATACAGCCCTTTATTATACAAGTCAAAAAAAGATACACTCACGTTTGAAGCTCCGCGCGACGAACCGGATTGATACGCCGGCATCTCAAAATAAGCCGTGTAAAGATTGTGAGAAGAATCCCTGGTAACTATATTTAAAATGACCAGTATCAGTAATACGGCAGCGGCAGAAGACAGTGAATACAGCCACAAGGAAATCTTTTTCGCTTTGGGCTTGCTGTTTCTTTCCCGTTGCAAAATCGCTTTCAATTCCTGCTCGGAAGTAGATTTGAAAGCTTCTACCACTTCAGCATCTTCACCCACTTGGCGAAACGCCTGGATAATTTCTTCTTCCGTTATTCTATTTTTATTTGTTGACTCCATACTTTATATTAATTCGGCTTCTTTTAATTTTAAGCTGAGATACGACTCTATTTTCTTCTTACACCTTTGATTTTGCGTTTTTGCCACATCCGGACTGTGATAGTTCATTTGTTCTGCAATTTCTTTCATGCTTTTTTTGTCCCAGTAAAAAAGGAGTAAAAGTTTTTTGCAGGGATTTTCCATTTGGCTTACAGCATTATAGACAATCAAGTTTCGCCTGTCGGCAGTCGATTCTTCTCTCTTGTAAAAATAATCAAACCGCTCATCTTCCGACGAAAAAATATCGGAAAATTTTTCTACGTAAACTTCGTTCTTTGTTTGTCTGAAATAATCGCCTATCTTGTTTTTACCTATTGCAAACAGGTAAGTTTGAAGCGGAACTCTCAAATTATTCACATTTCCTTTCAACACATTTTGATGAAAAGCCAGCATGGTTTCCTGATAAATATCTTCCATAATATCGCCGGAAAGTCCGTAATTCTTCTTAGCAAATCCTAAAAACGGCTTTTTATATTTATTATAGGTTTCCGTAATCAGTTGGTCATTTGTTTTGTTCTCCATTTTCTTTAAGTGTTGTCTTGAATACAGGAGTTTGATAATGAAACAATCAGCGCTCGATTTTCGCCGGCACATTCCTGCAAAGGGAAACTCCGGAGAACTGCGATAAAATAGATGAATTTCATGAGTGCAAAATTAAAAAATATTTTTGAGGTTACGGTAACCTTATAAAAAATAAAATGAGATTGGAAGGTGAGAGATGAAAACGCTATGCTGCTGCGGTGGTTTTGTGAAAGAAAGCGAAAAGGTTGCCGAATCACTTCGTCAACCTTCCCTAATTGAATTACTAACCCTTAACTATAACTAATGAAATAACACTCTTTATAATAAAACGATTCTTTTTTAGAAAAGTTTAAACGGAAATAATTCTTTTTATTCGTTTTTTTGTATTACTATTCGCAAATAGCTACTAAATAACAAAATAAAATTTGTGATTAAGCGTTTATTTATATGAATTCAAAATAATAGCATGGGAGGAATGTGATTGCTTCGGGGTTGGGGATATAGTATCAGGAGGTTGCGGGTCATGCCCGCAATGACAAGCAACCTATCAGGGGATTGCGGGTCAAGCCTGCAATGACAGGACAAACGCTTTGCTCATTTTTACAATTCTGAAAAATCAGCTACCTTTGTTTGGAAATCAGCATGAACAAATCGTTTGAAATGATAGAAAAGCAATGGATGGTATAGAAGAAAAAGTGCGACTTACGTTTATTTCCCGATGGCAGGATACGCAATTATCCATAGAAAAAGTTCGCCGGGCTCTTTATTATTTGGGAACCCTTCGTTTATTGATTGTGTTGGGTACGATTGCCTTTGCTTATTTTTTCTTTTCGCGGGGAATAGCGATTACAGGAAGTATTCTTTCGGTTGGAATCCTTCTTTTTCTGATTGCTTTACAGCAATGGAACCGTTTACAAAAACGGAAGTTGTATTTGGAAACTTCCGCCAGCTGTGATCAAAACGAAATGGATGCGTTGGATTACCGGTTCGATGCTTTCGACGGTTGTCCCGAACGGATTCAACCGCTTCATCCGTTCAGTCTCGATCTGGATATTTTTGGAAACCGTTCGTTATTCCAATCCATCAACCGTACAACGACGATTGATGGGAAACAGATTTTAGCGCAGTGGTTTGAAGAACCGGAGCTTTCGACGGAAGTACTCAAAAGCCGGCAACAGGCTATCCGGGAATTAAGCGCTAAGCCGGATTTCCTGCATCACTTTCAAGTGACCGGGCGAATGAGTCAAGGGAATGCTTCCGATGCCCAAGAGATAGAAGAATTGGTCGCGTTGCCGTCCACTATCGGGCATCGCCGGTGGTGGCGACGGGTACATTTCGCTTTTCCCCTGCTTTGGATAATCATTGCCTTAGGCTGCTACTTAGGCGCCGTTTCGCCTTTGATGTTAATCGTCGTTTACCTCTTAGCGTTCATTATCAGCGAAAGCCAAGCTAAAAAAATCAATCGCCTGCATGCCCGGATAGGGAAAAAAGTGGCGGTACTTACTTCTTTTTCCCAGTTAATCCAAGCTGTCGAAGAGGAATCGTTCGAATCGGAAACCCTGAACAAACTTCAATCCTGTTATAAAAAAGAAGGAAAACGGGCTTCGGCGATAATCGCTCAGTGGGCCAAATTAGCCGGCGAGCTGGAACAACGGTCGAACCTGATGGTTCACATTCTGTTTAATCCTTTGTACTTATGGGATATTCACAAAACAATGCAAATCGATCGCTGGAAAGAAAGCAACGGCGGTTCCTCGATAGAATGGATAAAGACAGTAGGCGAATGGGATGCCTTGGTTTCTTTGGCTACGTTTGCGTTGACTCACCCCGATTACGCCTATCCTGAACTTATTTCCGATTACTTTACCTTGAAAGGGATGAATCTGGGACATCCGCTGATGAAACGGGCGACCTGCGTCCGGAACGATATTGATATCGAAAAGCCTCCTTATTTTTTGATTATTACCGGAGCGAACATGTCGGGGAAAAGCACGTATATCCGCACAGTCGGAATCAATTTTGTTTTGGCTTGCCTTGGAGCGCCGGTTTGCGCCACGTCTTTACGCATAAGTCCGGCTGTACTGTTTACCGGTTTGCGAACTTCCGATTCGCTTAACGACAATGAATCGTATTTCTTTGCCGAGCTCAAACGGTTGAAAATGATGATCGACCGCTTGGAAGCAGGAGAAAAACTTTTCATCATCCTCGATGAAATACTGAAAGGAACCAATTCGGTCGATAAACAAAAGGGGTCGCTGGCTTTGATTCAACAACTGATTCGTTTGCAGTCGTGCGGAATGATTGCTACCCATGACTTGCTCATCGGGAGTCTCGAAACGGAATTCCCCGGTCAGGTAAAAAACTACCACTTGGAAGCAGATATCGTCAACGACGAGCTTTCTTTTTCCTACCGCTTGCAGGAAGGAATGGTTCAAAGCATGAACGCCTGCTTCCTGATGAAGAAAATGGGAATCACCCTTTAGACTAAAAATGCCACTGATTATTCGTGTTCGTGTTATTCGCCGGTGCTGTAGTAGCCGGCGCCGTATTCGTACCGTCTCCCCAAATGGAAGTGTAATATTCCATTGCTTCGGGCAATAACTTTTGAATGTCGGAGATACGGGTATTATCCGAAGGGTGCGTACTCATAAATTCCGGAGTAGCGCTTCCTTGCTGCGACATTCGTTGCCAAAAGGGAATAGCATTTTGAGGCGAATATCCGGCAATGGCCATAAAAATAAGACCCAAATGGTCGGCTTCCGATTCCTGTTTGCGGTTGAATGGCAACATTACTCCGTATTGAGCGCCCAAACCGTAAACAGTCTGTCCAACCGTTTGAACAGCCGAAGATGACTTGCTCAGCAAAGCGCTTAAACCTGTAGCGCCATATTGGGCAAGCATTTGCTGCGACATTCGTTCGTTCGCATGTTTTGCCACCGCATGCGCCACTTCGTGACCTAATACAACAGCCAGACCGGCATCATTCTGGGTATAAGGCAAAATACCGGTATAGACTACAATTTTTCCTCCCGGCATACAAAAGGCATTCACCTGAGGATCGTCGACCAGGTTAAATTCCCACGAATAATCGGATAATAAAGATTCCATACCGACATACTTGTAGTAGGCTTCGACCGCATCGGCAATTTTTCGACCTACGGTGGTTACCATGGCCGTCGAAGTTTTATCGGTCGATTTCTTTGCTGTCTTGATGAAATCGTTGTATTCCTGCAAGCTCAACGACAGCACATCCTGGTCGGAAACTAAATTCAATTGTTGGCGCCCGGTAATAGGAACGCTGCTGCAGCCATGCATACCTGCAAGAACCATTATCAGGATCAGGGTTAATGAAGCTAATTTTTTCATATCTCACTCTTTTGTTTTTGTTAATTCTCTGTTTGTAATACACTGCAAAATTATATTTTTTTTTCGTATTCACAAAACAAGGCAAAAATAAAATTCACTGTAAAATCACGATACCCCTTTATACGTTTTCGGCTCGATGCAGTCTCTGAGATTACATCGAGCCGAAAATTTATTACGCCCCATGACAAACTGCTACTTCACAAAACTTGCATTAAGCAAATAGTCGATGCAGCCTTTCACTCCTTGAAATTGCGTACCACCGTTATACGTTTCCAATTCTACGATAAATTCGTTAATCCCGTTAGCATACGCCGTTTCGAATATCTTCTGGAAATTCATCATTCCCGATTCGCCTAATACCTCAACGTCTTTTATGTGCAATAACCGTATACGGTTGGGATATTTTTTCATGTAGGCTACCGGATCGTGCTGACCCATAACCGTCCAATACACATCGTTTTCAAATACTACCAACGATGGGTCGGTCGCTTCCAGCATTCCATCGTAGATGATCTTTATCCCCTCGGGAAGTTTTCTTCCAAAACCTTCTCTCACATCGGTAATCGGTGCGGTTCCTCCCGGTACTACGCTGGCATATTCGCCGCTGTGGTTATGATAGCCGTAAATAAGCCCTGCCGCTTTGGCTATTTTCCCTGCTTCGTTGAATACTTCGCCCACAAAAGCTACTTCTTCGGTGCTGCGTGTGGCAGGTTGTCCCGGTTGAATCATGTATTTACAGCCGATAGCTGCATGTTGTTCCGCTGCTTTTTTCCAAAAATCCTTGATACTTTCAAGGTTATCTTTCGTATATTCGCGGGGGGGAGGATTAAGATGCGAGCTTATAATCTTCAGTCCGGCATCGTCAGCGTACTTTTTGAAATCTTTCATCGGAACCGCTCCTATCTTTCCGTCACTCGAATAACCGGCTAATTCAAGCGTGGAATAACCCATTTGGGCTACTCGCTTTAATCCTCCGGGTACATCGTCAGTGAATTCAGGCTTTTTTCCGACAAGGAGTGAATAGAGTTGCAATCCAATGATTTTTTTAGCATTCGCATGGGTTGCATGGGACACGGGTGCTGCAAATAAATCAGTTTTAGCAGCACAAACGCCCGTCACTGCCATGAGTGACGCGTTTTTCAGGAATTGTCTTCTGTTTGTCATAATTTAAATTGTTTAAATTGAATATTAGAATCATTATTAATCGACAAAAATATAAAAAAATGCTGAGACGGGAAAATTTGTAGTAATTTTGTATTCAAAATAAATGAGTGTGTCATGAGAAGCGGTATTTTAATTTTAATTTTCTTATTGATTGTTATTAATGCATACTCTCAAAACAATTCGCAAACAGGGTATGACGAAAGGAAATTTTCGCAGGACGAATACGTAATTTTTGATATCGGTAAGTATTGTACCCCTAACATTGTACGGAATCAACTGCCCATTAATTTGAATTTAAATTCGAATTATTCACACGCAAATGGAAAAAACGCATGGTTAAATATGTACGACGGAATAATGAATAGTTCTTATGTTGTGAAAAATTACAATTTCACCGGCGCTATTGCATCAAACTTTTCGCATTATGTGAACACGCGTAAGAAAATATCTACTTTTGGAATCGATCTATCATTGAATGAGAATGATGGTTCTCAAAAAAACGACCAAACACTCACTGATATTTCTTCAGATTATGACAACAATACTTCTTCTGAATATGACAATGTTGTCTCAGCAAATCATTTAGGCGTATCGTGGTCGAATAAATGGTATTTTTCAAAGTTGTTTTATTTAAATTATCAACTAAACGGTAGTGTGGATTATAACTATACGCAAAACAAAACGATAAACCGGTCGCAGTCGATAGATGCTAATCAAAAACAAAATGAATTTGTCTTTACTATTTCACCCGGATTAGGTATTGGTTACGGACGCTTGGAAGATGTTGAAGATGCCCGTCAAGCGGTTTATATTGCTAATGCGTTGTCGAAAAGAAACATATTGACCCATAATTTATCCAATGAAGAACTCTTTGAGCTATCGCAACAAATTTCTACCATTAAAAACAAGCGTTTTTTAGATTCGCGACTGCATTTGATAGATGAAATATCAAAAGTCGATTCGTTTTTTGTAGAAAAAAATTTATTGAGTAATAGCGGAGCTGCTTATTTCACAACTCTGTATGATATGTGGCAATATGGAGATTTGTTTCCCCGTAAGTCAGGCTATGAAGTATATCTTTTGGCATATCCTTATTACACTTACGATTATGTGAAATATACTCCGGAGTTGCAGAACGCTGCTATTCATTATCCACATTACGCGTTTTTTGAAACGGATTTAGCTTTCAGTTATGAAAAACCCATTAAATTGAATTGGCAACACAGTGTCTCGGCAGGAGGGTCTGCTTTTTTTAATCAGGGAAAATTAGGAGAAACCGAATTTAATTCCATTTTTTCAACACTTTATAGAATGTTTTCAGCAGGGACATCCTATTCTCTGAGTTACTACCCGAATACACGAACAAACATTCAGGCAACTGCAATGCAACAAATAAGGAGACAGATAGATAACGGTTTTACAACGACGACATATACCCCCAGTTTTAATGTCAGTGTAAATTATTATCTTTCTCCTTATTTACGCATAACAGGCAACTTTACCCTTTATTATGAGCATTATTTTAATAATAATTCAGGGCATTTCAATAATAATACTTTGAATACAGTTTTTAATGTTCAATTTGTTTATTCCATTTTTTAATGACAGAACATCTGGCGCTTCAATTCTCTTCTCTGTGCCTCTCCGCGAAACTAAATAATTACACAGAGCTACACAGAGAAGTCACAGAGAAACACAGAGGTTAAATGATTCCAAGTCATATCGCATTTTTCAAAATTCTTTCTTTCTTTGCGTTATAGTGACAGGATTGCGTATCACAAAATCAGCAACACTATTTATTACAAGGCTTCTATCACTGTCATCTTCATTTTCGGATAAAGTTACATGCACGATTAATCCGCTGGGCACGATACTGAACCATTTTCCTGTGAATGCCACCGGTTTACCTTGGGATGTACATGTCATGGTAAAATCATCATACGCTTTGATGGTATCTATACCCACATACCCTGAATCAAAAGTAAATCATTTTATCTTTCACTTTATTCGAATCGTTTTCCCTTTTTTCGCACTTTCTTTGGCTGCATCTAAAATCTTGACTACAATCAAATTATTTTCTAATGACGATAAATCGGCCGGAGCTACTTTCCATTTTCCCGCAATGACGCCGGCAAAATAGCTGAACGGGTCTTGCGCTTCAACCGGACGCTCGACGACTTTCTCGGTTACAACCGGAAGCTTTTCATTCAAGCGATATTCCATATCATTTCCGTTGAACACTTTAATATACCCGTTTTTGCCGTAAATATCCATATCTTTTCGTCCTACCGGCCAATTCCAGGAACCTTGTATAATCGCTTGTGCATGCGGATAAACCAGCAAGATTGTCGCCTGGTCGTCTACTTTGGGATAGACATCGGGCTTGATTTGTTGCAAAACAGCCGTGACGGAAACCGGTTTGTCATTCTGCATCAGCCAGGTCATCAGGTTGGCGCCATAACAGCCGAAATCGATAACAGCGCCGCCGCCATTTAAAACCGGATCGGTCAACCAGGCAAGAAATTCTTTGCTGCAACCTATTTCTACCGGGCCCTGGTGACCGTCGCAAATAACCACCTTATGGACAGCTCCGATTTCCTGCTTGGATACCGCCATTTCAAATGCTTTATAGTGCGTAGGATACCAGGTGGTCTCGTAATTGGTTAAGAGGTGGATGTGATACGTTTTAGCCAATCGCTCCATTTTTTCGGCATGTTGGGAATTAACCGCTAAAGGCTTTTCTACCATCACATGCACTCCTTTAGGCGCACAAACTTCCACCGTATGCAAATGCTCATAAATAGAATTAAAAGCAACTACTCCCTGTGGATGGGTTTCATCGATCATGGTTGCCAAATCATCATAAACGATGCTTGCATCCAATCCGTAACGGTCGGCTAAACGCCGTACCAATTCTTTGTTCTTTTCAACAATACCGACAATTTTAATATCGGAACGTTTGTCTAAATTTTGCAACAATCCATTAACATGGTCATGAGTAAGTCCGTCGATACCTATACGAACCGGTTCGGGCGATTGAGCAACCACCGATTGCCCAGCGAAAAAGCATAAAATGCATAACAATACTAATCGTGTTTTCATACGGATAGTGATTCTATTTTTTGTTTGTAAAGTTACGTAAAAAATGAATTTTGACGCCTTCTTTTTAACTATTAGTAAAGTATTATTAACTATATTTAACAAACGAATAAGCGTCGGTTGCAGCAACTATAACATTTTCTCCATGAAAAGTAGATTCCTCACTTCGCCTATTTGTGTGAATCTGAGTACTGAAATGTATCTTCTTTTCTCCTTTCACTTGTCTTCTTTTTTAAAGACAGTAGTCTTTTTTTTAAAACGCTTTAGCCTTTTTTTAAAAATGCTTTAGCCTTTTTTTATAAAGACAGCAGTCTTCTTTTACAAATTAGAATATAAAGAAACGATTTTTCA
>Ga0123357_10000590_pt1 | contig 35874 bp, 30 predicted proteins | sample TergutEmb28metaG_FD_89873 | JGI IMG/M metagenome (GOLD analysis project Ga0123357, IMG submission 89873) | Embiratermes neotenicus P4 segment gut microbial communities from Petit-Saut dam, French Guiana - Emb289 P4 | ecosystem: Host-associated > Arthropoda: Insects > Digestive system > Gut ... | reverse complement strand
CCCCCGGATACGTCAAACTTCGAATGCCTCGCCGGCAAAGCCGGGGGACTCCCAACGGACTAGTGGTCTATTGAAGTAGGGTGCATGTAACACTCATGGTGAAGCGGAAACGAAACCTCGTCGTAAAGTACTCCGACGAGGAGATAAACATGCTGCATCGGATATGCGACGACAGCGACGTGTCGATCGCCGTCTTCGTGCGAGCCCTCGTGCGGATTAAATACGGCATGCGGTTTGGCCTCGATGCACCGCCGCCTGCGACGCTGAAACGCGGGTCAAGATGAGCGGCCCATCTCGTACCGGCAGTGCCGAGTTGCGCAAGCGCGCCGACGGAACGACCTACTTCCGCGGTCGCATCCGCCTCGGCGACGGCGCACGCAAATCGCGAGGCGCCGCCTGGCGTCGAGTCGGTAAGCCAATGAATGGTACGCCCGCTACTACGACGCGGCGGCGAAGGGCGCTGTCGGACGGAAAAACCGGGGCAAGCCGCAAGCGTCCATCGACGATCGCCGTGCACGGTTCCGGATCTGGGTGGAGCCGTTGATCGGCCGCTTGCCGATGACGGGCGTGACGAGCGCGGATCTTCGCCGCGTCGTGCAGCGGCTCGACGAGGCGATCCGCGCACGCTCGGCCTTCTACGAGGAGCGGGAAGGGGAGGGAAAGCCGCACAAGGGCCGCAAGCCGGGGCTCTCGGCGAAGTTTGGCCAGCCACATCCGCCATTACCAAAAACACTATTGGCCCGACAATCGGGCCAAGCATTGGGCCAAGTGCTTAGGAATACAAAAGCAAACCGGCCAACTGCGCAGAATCAGCCAGAATTTTCACGGTCAATTGGCGACCCCAGCGGGAATTGAACCCGCGTTACCGGCGTGAGAGGCCGATGTCCTAGCCGCTAGACGATGGGGCCTAATCCAAAAAAAACCTGCGTGAAACGAAACGGACCGTGAACGGAGCAAACGAGGACAAACAAGACTGGGGGAGCTGGGGGACTAGGATTCGAACCTAGATAGACGGAGCCAGAATCCGTCGTCCTGCCATTAGACGATCCCCCACCAAGCAAACGCGCTGGCTGGTGCGCAACCGTGGGCCTATTAGGCCTACGGTGGTGCCAAAGGGTTCGCGCACCTTACCGTCGCCGTATTCGTTGTCAAGAAGGTCAATCGCGAACCTCGCGATCTCTCTTCAAGGAGTCTGTTTCGGTGCTCTGCTGGCAGGCTGCTGCGAAAGGAACCGAGGAGTGGAGACGGACCGCTGTGCCACGGAATGGGATGTTGGCGTTGCTCGAGACTTCGTTTCGACAGCACTGACAGTATTTGAGTGCGCGTGGTCGTCGGGCGCAGTCGTTGGGACGAACGCCGTGACCGGCAGTGGTTCAAGCTGCGGGAGATCGAACTCTGGCTGCGGATCGCGTGGGGTCACGTGGAGAGTGGTTCGGAGTGCGAAGATGCCGACCGCAACGACCGCTGCGAACGCCGCGCCCGTGGTCCGACGAATGCGACGGTAATGAAGTGCGCGTGCGCGGAGTGACGGCCCAATCGAGCCACCCATCGTACGGTCAAGCACCGGCATGGCCGGCATGATCGCTGGTAGAGGCACCTCTTTTTTTCGGTCTGAACGCCGACGCTTTCGCCTGCCAGACGTTTCATCGCGCTCCGAAAGCACTTTGCAAACGTGATCTGCCATCTGCGCGCCATCCTCGCCCACGAACGGTGCAAGGGCTCGGGCGAGCTCGCCGACATCGGCAGGTCGGCTCGCAGGATCTTTGGACAGGCACTTGTTGACTACGCGTGCAAGCTCGTATGGCGCATCGGTCAAGAGCGGAGCGGCGTCGAAAATGACAGCCAAGAGTACTTCGGACGGTGCCTCGGCTGGGAAGGGCAGGGTGCCAGCCACGAGCTCGTGTAAAATCACGCCGAGAGCCCAGATGTCCGTTCGCGGGCTCACTCGTTCGGGCTCACGGATCTGCTCGGGCGCAAGGTACGCAGGCGAGCCGCAGAAAACCGATGCGCTGTCGTCCGACACACTCGCTGTATCGATGGGGCTCGCCACCCCAAAGTCGAGAACTTTTAAGATCCGACGATCTGCGGAATCGTTGTCTGCACGTGCGTCTGACTTGACACTGGCGCTGGCGCTCCAAACAGTCCCTTGTCCGGGCTCGGCAAGCAGGAGGTTCGTTGGTCGGAGATCACCGTGAACGATACCTCGCGCGTGCGCTTCCGCGACACCGTCACACGCCTCGACAATCCATCGCGCGGCTTCGGGGAACGGCAAGCATTGTCGTGCGTTGAGTTCGTCCTCGAGGGTGGGACCTTCGAACCGTTCGGTCGCGATGTACGGCATGCCGTCTGCCGTTGTTCCGACCTCGACGATCGGCGCAACGTGTGCACCGCGGAGCACGGCCGCCGCACGCGCGAGTTCGATCCGCTGGGTGAGCGCAACGCCTTGTTCGTCTGTGTATGCTGCAAATAACTTGATGATGACAGGCGATCGAAGCTGAACATGCCGAGCCGCGAGTACGAAAGTCGAGGGACTCACCTTGATGAGGTGCTCGACGCGGTACTTGCCGGCAACGATCTCACCCGCCTCTATTGGTGGCGGAGGTGGAGTGACGAGAACGCCGTTTGAACCATTGCTTAAGCCAATCCCAACCTTGGGCTTTTTTGCCGCCATAAGCTCTGCACTTCGTCCGCTAACAGCGCGGGCGAAGCCCTCAGGCAAGGTGGTGGAGCAGCAATCAAGCCATGAAAATTATTATGTTTTTGTCAGCTCCACAAGGGCGGAACGCCTCATCTTGACACCCTTTGTGACGGCCTGGCTCGCGATCGACCGCCTGGTGCGATCTCACAGAATCGACCCTTGATCCGGCATCGCAGTCCTTGACGCCGCGCCAGCGAGACATAGGTTTGCGCCCGCTAGCGCTGGCACTCATCCAGCTCGAGTGCTAACAACCGCCGGCTCAGCCTGAATCATTCACGTTTGCCGGCTTTAACCACGGAAACCACGGAAAAACTCATGAAGATTCGCCCTCTCGCCGACAGGCTCGTCGTCAAACGCACACAAGAAGAGCAAAAAACCAAGGGAGGCATCATTATCCCCGACACTGCCAAGGAAAAGCCACTCGAAGGCGTTGTCGTCGCGGCAGGCCCCGGCGCTGCTCGGAAGAATGGCAAGGTCGTACCGCTCGACGTGAAAGCCGGCGACAAGGTTCTGTTCGGCAAGTACTCGGGCACGGAAGTCAAGGTTGATGGTGAAGAGCTCGTTCTCCTCCGCGAGGACGACATTCTCGCCGTGTTCACGCATTGATTGAAGGCATGGAAGGAATGTGAGGAGAGATCGTCAATGAGCGCCAAACAAATCATTTATAGCCGCAACGCCCGCAGCCGCATCCTGCACGGCGTAAACCACCTCGCCGATGCGGTGAAGGTTACGCTTGGCCCCAAGGGCCGTAATGTCGTCATCGAGAAAAGTTTCGGTGCGCCCGTTGTCACGAAAGACGGCGTCACGGTCGCAAAAGAAATCGAGCTCGCTGACAAGTTCGAAAACATGGGCGCACAAATGGTGCGCGAGGTTGCCAGCAAAACAAGCGACAAAGCGGGCGACGGCACCACCACGGCCACCGTGCTCGCGCAAGCGATCTACGCGCAAGGCCTCATGCTCGTCGAAGCAGGCCACAACCCCATGGAGTTGAAGCGCGGCATCGACCTTGCCGTCAGCGCGATGGTGGGCGAGATCAAGAAGCTTGCAACCCCCACGAAAGACAAGCACCACATTGCCCAAATTGGCACGATCAGCGCGAACGGCGACAGCAGCGTTGGTGAAATGCTTGCCGACGCGATGGAAAAGGTTGGCAAAGAAGGCGTCATCACCGTGGAAGAAGCGAAGGGAATGGACTCGTCGCTCGAGGTGGTGGAAGGCATGCAGTTCGACCGCGGCTATCTCTCGCCATACTTTGTGACGAACACAGAGAAGATGACGGTGGAGGTCGAAACCCCGTACATCCTTATCAGCGAAAAGAAAATCAGCGTGATGGCCGACATCATCCCGCTGCTCGAGCAAATCGCGCGCGAAGGGCGTCCGCTCGTCATCATCGCCGAAGACGTCGAGGGCGAGGCGCTTGCCACGCTCGTTGTCAACAAGCTGCGAGGCGCGCTCAAGGTCTGCGCCGTCAAGGCACCAGGCTTCGGTGATCGCCGCAAAGAAATGCTCAAAGACATTGCGATTCTCACCGGTGGCCAGGTCATCTCCGACGATCTCGGCATCAAGCTCGATTCGATCACAACGAAAGATCTTGGCAGTGCCAAGCGCCTTACAGTCGACAAAGACAACACAACGATCGTCGACGGCGCTGGCAACCAAAAAGAAATCAAGGCGCGCATCGACACCATCCGCAAGCAGGTCGACACAACCACAAGCGACTACGATCGCGAAAAGCTCCAAGAGCGCCTTGCAAAGCTCGCGGGCGGAGTAGCGGTCGTCAAAGTGGGCGCGGCCACCGAGACCGAAATGAAAGAAAAAAAGGCCCGCGTCGAGGACGCACTCCACGCCACACGCGCGGCTGTCGAAGAGGGCATCGTTGCCGGCGGCGGCGTTGCACTCTTGCGCTCGAGCAAAGTGCTTGAAACCCTCAAAGCCGAAGGCGAGCAGCAGTTCGGCGTGAACGTCGTACGTCGCGCGGTGGAAGAGCCGCTCCGTCAGATCGCAAAAAACGCGGGCCAAGAAGGCTCCGTTGTCGTCGAGAAGGTTCGTTCCGGCCATGGTGCGTTCGGCTTCAACGCAGCAACGGACACCTATGAAGATCTCGTGAAGGCCGGCGTCATCGATCCCGCAAAAGTCGTTCGCTCCGCCCTCGAATTCTCTGCGAGCGTTTCGGGCATGATGCTTACGACCGAGGCCCTGATTGCCGACAAGCCGAAGAAAGAGAAAGCGGCCGGCGGTGGCGGCATGGGTGGAATGGGCGGCGGTATGGGAGGCATGGGTGGAATGGGCGGTATGGGAGGCGACTTCGATATGGATTGAGACCGCTTTCGATTTGACGCGATTTCTTCGTTGGCGGCTGCGGTGCGGTCCTCAAAGCCGAAGCAGGCTGTTCCGGTCCGCTCCTCGCCGCCGCCTCGAACTCGCGTCAACTTGAAAGCGGTTCCATCCCTCGTCACAGCAGGTTTTCGATTTCCTTATCGAGTTGAATCTCGTTGCCAGCGCTTTCGCCACGGTGAATGTGCTTCACCGTTCCGTCTTTCCCGATGACATACAAGGTGGGTACGCCGGCCGGCTGGAATTGGTTTTCGATTTTGCGCCCTTCGTCCCAGCCAATAGGAAACGTTGCGCCGCTTGCCGCGGCAAAGGCAATCACGCTGTCTTTTTCGTCGTCGACGGAAACGGCCGCAATCTCAAGCCCATTTTCCTTGTATTTTGCATATATCTCTTGGTACTTTGGAAAGTTTTGCTTGCACGGGTAACACCACGTTGCCCAGAGATCGACGAGGGTAACCTTGCCAGGAGTGATGGCGACTTGGCCCTGCCCGTTCACCGAGTCGATCGAGAAACTGGGAGCTTTGTCGCCTTCCTGGATGCCGCCCTCGACCGAGCTCGACGCTTTCGCGTTCACCGCGGCGTAGTTACCTGGGCTGCCCGGGCTGCCTGGGCTCTTCGCCGACTCCGAGTTCGCATCTTTGGCGCAAGCCGCTGTGAAGAGGGAAAAGAACGCAGCAAACGCCGCCAGAATTGCAGGCTGCATAAAACCCAAGTCTACATCGCGGGCTGGTGCTATGCCGGCATGTTCCCGTGGGTGACGCATCTGAAAACGTCAAAGGCAACACAACCAACGAATGCTGCGTTGTCGGCCTCGAGTCGGACGAGCAAGCCCGCCGCATCGTCGGTGAAGAGCTGCGCCTGCTCGAAATCGTGCTCGGCGCCATTGGTCCAGCCACTGGTCCCGATAGCCAGGCAGGGAGCGAAGGGACAAATGGGCCAAGCAGCAGGTCAAGCCAGCTGGCGTTTGGGTCAGGCCTTGCCCAGGCGCTTGCCGATGACGATCGGCGGCTCCTCGAGCTGCGCGACGCTGCGGCAGTCGCGAAGCCGGAAGATCTGCCAGCGCTGCTCGAACAAATGCACCACCTTGGCGCCCTGCGCGCGCATCGCGGCAAAGGCATGGTGGGCAGTGTCGATCGCAAAGCACCATACTTCGCCCATTTGCGTCTCCAAGAAACCGTGATCGAACGCTGTCGTGCGGGATCGAAAGAGCGGCGGCGCGATATCCTAGTTGGCTCGCGCCAGTACGTCGATCCAGCCTGTGGCGTGCGTATCGTGGATTGGCGGAACGCGCCCGTCAGTCGCATCTTTTATCGCTACCGCGAAGACGACTCGTACGAAGAAACACTCGGCGATCACCTCGTCGAGGGCACAGTCGTCGCGCGCCGAACAGTAGCCATCGTCAACGGAGAACTACGCAAAGTGACCTCACCGCAAGGCATTTTCGTGCGTGATCCCAATGGGCGATGGCGTCGCGCAGAGACTCATGTTGCGCGACTTCGTCTTCCGGGCTCGAGGCATGCGCCTGAGCACGAGACTGGGCACGAGAATGCTGCTTCTGCTGCAAGCCAAGGCACGTTGAACGCGCGCAGCAGCAGCGGCACGTCCACCTCGGCCGACAGGCTACTGCCCGCGATCGCCGCAATGCTCGACAAGGAGCAGTACGATCTCATCACGCGCCCGGGTGCTGGCCTGGTTGCCATCCAAGGCAGTGCCGGAAGCGGCAAGACCACCGTAGGTTTGCATCGCGTCGCGTTCTTGCACGCAACCAGCCCGAACACTTTCCGTCCACACAAGATGCTCGTCATCGTACCGAACGAAGCACTTGTACACTACACAAGCCGTGTCTTGCCAGAGCTCGGGGTCGACGGCGTGCCCGTGATGACCTTCTCACGCTGGTCTTTGCGCGTTCTCGCAGACATCTTCCCGAAGCTGCCAAGCGCGGTGAGCGAGGAAACGCCGCCGCTCGTCTCGCGGGTGAAAAACCACCCGGCCATGCTGCTCGCGATGGGCGAAGTCGCGAGCGAAATCATGGCCCGCCTCCACACGATGGTGGAACGTGCGATGGCTAGGTGGCCCTTTGGCAACAAGGTCGTTCTAGCGTGGCGGGCAGCGCGCGGCGCACCAGACCGCCGTGTTACGCACCTTTTGCAGTGGGTCACTGGCAAAAAGGAGCTTTCTGGCATTGCTGCTGGATCGCTACCCGAAGTCACGCGCAGCGCCGCCCTTGCACTTTGCCAGCAGATGCGAAGCGAGTCGCGCGCGGTGCTTGCCGCATGGGATGACGTGACAACGAACCGATTAAGACTCAACAAGCACTTTCGAAATGATTTCGGCAAGGGGCAACTCGATCAGGTGCACGAATGGTGCGTTCGGCAGGCGCGCATCCGCGCCGAAGGCGAACGCGACGGTGCAACGCCGACCATCGACTTCGAAGATCGTGCGCTCATCCTGCGGCTGTTCCAGCTTTTGCGCGGCCCCATCGTTGACGCCGACGGTGTCGCGCTGAGCGTGCCTCATCTTTTCGTCGACGAGGTGCAAGACACAAGCCCAATCGAGCTGAAGGTGCTTCTCGACGTTGCCTCCGGCATGAAAGACGACGCGGTCGATCCGAGTCAGCTTTCGATCACACTCGCAGGCGACGTTGCGCAGCGCATGCGTGAAGAGGACGACGAGCATGCTGCATTCGATTGGGACGCAACCCTCAAAGAGCTCGGCGTGCCAGGCGGGGCAGGGGTGATCGAACCGCTCAAGGTTAGCTATCGGTCGACCGCTGAAATCACCTCGTTCGCACAAGCCGTGCTCGGCCCGCTCGCGCACGACGCCGAGCCAATCGCCAACCGCCAAGGTCCGCCCGTCGAGCTTTTCTCGTTTTCATCGGCGGGCGAGTGCGTTGCGTTCTTGGCCGACGCGCTTCGTGAGCTTGCGGCCGACGAGCCCGAGGCGAACGTTGCGCTGCTCGCGCGCTTTGCCCAGCAGGCCGACGTTTATTACGAAGGTCTCGTGCGCGCCGAAGTGCCGAACGTGCGTCGCGTTCGTCATCAGGATTTCACCTGGGAGCGCGGCTTCGACATTACCGATATTCGCCAAACCAAAGGCCTCGAGTTCGACGAAGTGATCCTGCTCGAAACCACCCGATCGAGCTACCCCGAAACCCCACAAGCGAGGCAAGCACTCTACGTTGGTGCAACGCGTGCAGCCTACCAGCTTTGGTGCACGACGAGCGACACGCCATCGACGCTCGTCACGGGCGCACTGCCCACGCCCGCGTCATAACGCACTGCCGCCGCTAACGAGTCAACGGCTGACGCGGCTGACGCGGCTGACGCGAAAAGATGGCGCGTCAAATCGAAGCGATCTCGTGACTGATTTCCGTGTGTGACATAGGCTAAAGGTTGTGAGCAAGATTGCGGTCCTTGGGGCGGGAGCATGGGGTACCGCGCTTGCGGCGCAGGCAGCGCGATGCAATCACGAAGTCCACCTTTGGGTGCGAGAGCCCGAAGTGCTTTACGACATTGAACAGCATCACGAAAATTCGCTTTTTCTCCAGGGCATAACGCTCCCAAAAACGATTCGCGCGTCCATCGATCCAGGCGAAGTTTTGCACGGCGCCAACATTGTTATCTTCGTGCCGCCGTCGGCGTATCTCCGTCAAGTCGCAGCGAGCGTGGCCCGCGACGTGCCGTCTGCCGCAAGCATTGTCATTGCCACCAAGGGCATCGAGAACGACACCTTCATGCTCATGAGAGACGTCGTGGCCGAGGCGATGCCGGGCCACAGGCGCGCGGATCTCGCCGTGCTTTCCGGGCCAAGCTTTGCGCGTGAGGTGGCTGCGGGCCTTCCTGCCGATGTTGTTGTCGCGTCGCAAACAGACGTTGTGGCCGCAAAAATTGCGAACGCTTTGCATTCGCCAATATTCCGCGTTTACACAAACCGCGATCCGGTTGGTGTCGAGGTTGGCGGTGCGCTGAAGAACGTGCTTGCGATTGCCACGGGCGCGTGCGACGGCTTGGGGCTCGGAACCAACGCGCGCGCGGCGCTCATCACACGAGGTTTGTCGGAAATGGCTCGTCTCGGCGTTGCGCTCGGCGGCGATCCGCTCACGTTCATGGGACTTTCCGGCGTGGGCGATCTCATCTTGACGGCAACGGGTCCGCTTTCGCGAAACCGCGCTCTCGGATTGAAGCTCGCCGAGGGGGTTGACCCAGCAGGCTTCCTTGGCTCGCAGCGAACCGTTGCCGAAGGATATGGCACGACGAAAGCTGCATGGGCGCTTGCGCAGAAGTTCAGCGTCGATGTGCCAATCACCGAGCAAGTTTACCATGTGCTTTACGAGCGCCGCTCGATACTCGATGCGATGAGGCTTCTGACGACGCGCGCGCCCAAGCACGAGCTCCTGGGTTTATCGTAGAGCCCTCTGAAGGCCGATTGTGAAGGCTAGACACTAGTGCCACTAAATTTCGCATAAGATACATTATGTCAACTAACCCGAAGGCTTTCGGGTTAGTTGACATAATGTCTTCGTGAGATCGGCAGACTCGGCGCGTAACGCCTTCGTGAGATCGGCAGACTCGGCGCGTAACGCCTTCGTGAGGATCGGCAGACTCGGCGCGTAACGCCTTCGTGAGATCGGCAGACTCGGCGCGTAATGCCTTCGTGAGATCGGCAGATTCCGGCGCGTAATGCCTTCGTGAGATCGGCAGACTCCGGCGCGTAACGCCTTCGTGAGATCGGCAGACTCCGCGTGTTTTCGCATTCGCACGTGATTTGCCGCAGCATGCACATGCGGGGCACCGAGGCTGGCGCGTAGCAGCTTGCGGCGCGGCAAGAGCGAGCAAGCCACGATTCGCGCTGCGGAGTTCGTCTTGGTGTGTGGGAATACCCGTTGCAAACCCATTCGATAGACCGTCGCACTGCAAAGTCAGGAACGGAACGAAACATGATCTCCATCCCGCCATTGTGCCGCGAACCAGCAGCACCGACTCAGCGACGCGCATGTGCCGGGCACTATACCTCCACCCGGCGTCGTGGTTCTGCGTCTCGACTGAGCGTGCCAGGCACGCGGCACGCGGCGGCTCGAGGCGGGGGCGGCAGCGGCCAGGGCAAGATGTCTGGCTGCTGCCGCCCCCTAGCAGGGCTACTGGAATCGACATGAAATTCGCATTCTTCATTCTTATTCGATTATTACAATAGACACATATGTAACTATAATTCGTATTTTACACACCTTACGGTCTAACTTCGCTTGGCATTCCATGAAAACTTATATTCTATTTGTGCCTGCCGTCATCGTCACTTCGATTCTCGCTTGTTCGTCAAACTCAACGACCGCAGCAGACGGGCCAGATGGCGGCAGCGGCTACGAAACCGCGTCCATGACACTTGCTCTATCGGGTGCCGACTTCACGGGCAACTCGGTTCGCATTTGCGGCTCGCGCTCGGCGCCAGACGCGAAATACCGGTGCACGTCGACGCTCACTCCATGCCCGTGTTTCAATTTCGCGGCGGACGGCAGCCTCGTCGATCCCGCAACGGGAATGCCGGCAGCAATTCCCGACCTCTGCTCGTCGTCGGACCTTCCGGCGGCCAATTGGACATTCCAGTATGAGGTCTTCTCGGCCCTTGATTGTAGTGGAACACAGCTCAACAATGGCGCACACAACTTCACGTGCTACGACTCGCACGATGTGTCAACACAGGCATTCCCAAACCAGTCGGCCAACGAAGTCCTGAATTCCGGCGTGAACACGAACCATGTACTTTGCACTTCGCTGAACGCGTCAAAGTCTTGGGACTTTTTGAGCTGTGTGATCGCGACAACGCCGGATGAGGCTGCAGCTGGAGCGAAGCGCTACGATTGCGGCTGCACTCTGACTCCGGCCGGTGGCACATGCACTTGCGGCAATGGCGGTCTTACTGTGGATGACTTGGAAACCGGTTGCGTGTTCGATCTCAAGACGTGTGACATCCTGTGTGCCGGTGGCGGGCCGATCACGAGATAACGACCGCGGATGCACACGTCTGGATCTCATGTGCGTGGCAAAAGCGGGTTGCATGGTAAACATGCGTGTGACCACGATGATCTCGCGTAACGATGACGGCCACTTCCATCACATACGGTATGAACGAGGTCACGGAACAGGCGTTGCAACCTCCACCTAAAAACGAGAATCAATCTCGGATTTACTCGGAGGATTGAAGAATGAAAGGCCGTATTGCAATTGCACCCGCGTTCGCCGCTGTCATGATTTTCGCTTGTTCGTCGAATTCGACCGACAACAGTGCGAGTGGCGGTAGCGATGATGGAGGCGAAAATGGATCCATCGGGTTCACCCTAGCGGGCAATGACTTCACCGACCAGTCGGTCCGCATTTGCGGCGATCGTCAGGACCCTTCTAATCCGGAGTACCGGTGTCTCTCATCGCTGACGCCCAATCAGGAGGAGTGTCCCTGTTTCAACTTCACCCCAGACGGGCAGCTCGTCGATACGAATGGAGTGCCCGTGGTCATCAGCGATCTCTGCCCCTCGGCAAACATTCCCCCTGCGAATTGGAGCTTCACCTACGCGATTTACGACAGCCCGGATTGCGAAGGCACGCAGCTCAACGACGGAACGCACGATTTCGTATGTTACGATTCGCGTGATCTCGCGACACAAGCCCACCCCAATGAATCGGTAGAACCGCTCAATCCAGGGGTCAATACAAACCATATCATCTGCACCTCCGAGAATGCCTCGAAGACCTGGGATTTCGCCAGCTGCGCGATCACGACCACCGTCGCCGACGGGACCAACACCCGCTACGATTGCGGCTGCGAGCTCGTAGTCGATACGTGTACTTGCGGGACGAGCGGCCTGACCCAAGCCGATCTAGAAGCGGGCTGCGCGTTCGACGCCATTACATGCGATATCGTGTGCGCAGAACCGGTACCACCGATACCTTAACCCGCTTTCGATTCGACGCGCACTATTCGCGATTTGCGTGTAGGGGCGTATGGTCATACGCCCCTATCGCCTTGGATTTTCAAATTCAGCGCGACTGAGTTGCGCTGTACATCGCGTGGGCAAGAGGAAGCGGCGGTGCAACGGAGACGCCGAGGAATGTTCCTGCATTCGTCATCACGTAGGCACGATTCCCGTACGCCGCAGGGGTTTGCGAAAAGCCCGTACCAAAATCGATTCCGTCGATGACTTTGCCATTGCGCGGCGACAAAAGAAACGCGCCGTAGCGACTCGTACCCACAAACAGCGCACCGGCTAGAGCCGCGGGCGCCGTGATTCCGCCTTCGGGCACCTTGTTCTGCCAAACAACGCGGCCTGTTACGGTGTCGAGCGCCGTGAGCCCGACGGCTGCACTCGAGACGACAATCAACTTGCGTTCGGGCACCATGGGCCCGCCGCGGTCAGGGCCATTGGGATTCGGCATGTGTGCGCGCTCTTTCCACAGGAGCAGATCGGTGACTCCAATGACCTTGTCGTTCGCCCACGCTCGCGAGCCGGTCGTTGCATCGAGCGCATACACGCCCGCGGCGTAGCTTGCGACGTAAACGACGCGTCCTTGCGGGCTGTCGTCGAGCACCGGCGTCGTGTCGACATCAAGGTAGCGTGGCGCTTCACCGCCAGCCTGCTCGGCGTCAGCAGAAAGATCGACCGGGCTCCATTTCTCCGAGCCGTCGGCGCCACTGTATGCAATCACGTGCCCGTCGGAGTAGGCCATGAACACGAGGTTGCTCGCAGGATCGTACGCTGGTCCAGCGTGGCCGCTGATTTCCATGCCCAATGCCGGCGTTCGATGCACCTGCCAGTTTTGCTTGCCCGTGCGACGGTCGATCGAAAAAAGAAAGTCAGCGGCATTCGAGAAAAATAGATTCTCGCCTGCGCGCACCGGCTTTCGCGAAACCTCGGCGCCTGTGTCGAACCGATAAACGAGCTTACCGGTTTGCGCGCGCACACAATAAAGCGCGCCATCGTTCGACCCAAAATAGACGTAGTCCATTTCCGAATCGTAAAGTGGCTCGCTTTGCACGACGGCGAGTGTTTCGAAGCGCCAGATTGTGCTGCCATCGCCTGCGCGCAACGCATAAAGCCCATGGTCGGAGGACCCAACGAACACGCGGTTGCGCGCGCTGTCGATTTCGGGGCGGCCGCGCTCCCAGTCTTCGCCGACAGTGCGCGATGGAGCCGTTAGCGTGCGACGCACAAAAACACTCATGGCGCCGTTCGGCCGCGCGTACCACAAAGGCACCGCGGGATTCGTCCGATCGCCAGCAAAAACGTCCGCACCGCAGGCTGATGCGAACGTGGCAAACACGACGAACGTGAAAGGCGCGAAAGGCGTTACAAGACTCTTTCGCGTGCGGCTTGGCGTGCGGCTCAAGGATGCGCCTTCTCTTGCTTTTGCAACGTCATGTCAATCTTCGCCGCTCTTCGGCATCGCCGTGGGATCGAGCATACGAAGGCGATCCATCGCGACCTCACTTAGATACGGAAACTCTGCACCGCTTGGGAGATTGGCAACGCTGTCACCCGGTTTGCTGAATGACTCTTTGAGTGCAAGAAGGATTTCTCGGGCCTTGTCCTTGTCGCCCTTTTTCTCGGCAACGCGGGCCTGATGGTACATTGCAAGCTCTTTGAAGCCGCGAACATCGGTACCTTCGAGATCTTTGTACGCCCGGAGCGCATCATCGAGATACTTCGGCGCGTCGGCGGCATTCGCGTCGGCCTTGAGCTCGTAGGCAAAGCCAATGCCCTCGATTGAGCGACCCTTGACTTCTTTGTCCACCGCGGCAAGCGGCGAATTTCTCACGCTGTCGAACGCGGCGAAGGCGCCATTGGCGTCCCTTTTGTCGAGCAAAAGCGACCCCTCGGCAAGCCGAGCGAGAATGGCCGCTCCTGTTTTCGGGAACTTGGTTTCGACTTCACGAAAGCGACTGAGAGCCGCGTCTCTGCGCTCGTCGAATGTGTTGAAAGTCGGACCCATGGCATTGCGAGCTGCTTCGTCTTTCGGGGGTTCGCCAATGTGTCCGCGCTCGTCTGCAACAGCCTTGGCAAGCAAGACCGAGGCCTCTATTTCACGCCTGTTATCGTAATAACGGAAGCCAACAATTCCGAGCACCGCAACGGCAAGCGCGCCAGCAACCACTTGCACGACTTTCTGGTTCTTCCTTGCCCAATCACCGAGCTTCTCCGTGCGCGCAAGCAGTGGATCGGCATCGGCGGAAACAGCAAGCCTGCGGCGTGGCTCGGCCCGCGTGCCTATCTTCGCAAGCTTCTTCGAAGCGGCCACCTCGAGGCCGCTTTTCTTGCCTGCCTTGCCAGCTTTCTTGGTGGCCTTTGCGGCCGTGCGGCGTTCGGCGAGCTTGCGTTCCTCTTCGCGCGCGCGGCTCTCTAACGGATCGTCGTCGCCCAAGGCCGCGACACGGCGCGCGATCGCCTCTGGGTTGGCCTCGTCGACATCTTCGGGCGTCACGTTTTCGGCGTCGCTCGTCGCGTTGTCGGGCGAGTCGTTCGAGTTTGCGTCGGCGGCGTCTTTTGCTTCGCCGTCGCCATGTTTTTCGTCACCTTCGTCACTCACGGCGCGGACTCTACTAGCGCACGGGGGACAATCCAAGCGGCCAAGATGCCACGAGGATGTTCCAGACGCACGTCGACGAAAGGTCCTTTTCCGCCTGGCAGTTCGACGATCCAAATTTCATCTTTCGGCTGTGCCGTCATGGCTTCCCCATCGACGGACACCACAAGACCCCCTGCCCTTGCATCGCTGCCAAGGAGCACGAGCAGGCGCGCTGGGCCCGCGGCCGAAAATCGAAGCCGCACGCTCACCGATGATGCAGTTTGTGCCGTGCTCGCATGCCCCACGTAGCCACCGTGAGCAGGATCGAGCAAGCCAGCGTCGCGTGCGAACGCGATGGCTTCAGGCATTGGCACGGGTGCGCCTGCAAAGCGCTCGAGCGGTGCTCGGAGCTCTTCGCGCGCGCCAAGCCGGACGAGCGCGCGGGCCTCGCGAGGCCGCACGTTCACGTATTTTTCCGTTGAAAACACCCTGACAAGAGCTTCTTTCGCACGAGTGTCGCCGATGTCCGCGAGCGCATCAACGATGTAGGGCCGCAAACGTACGTCGTCGAGCGCGCGGGTGAGCGGCAGAACCGCCGAGTGTGTGCGAAGCTTCGCGAAGGCACCAAGTAGCTCGCGGCCTTCCTCGAGCTCGCCGTGCTCTTTCGCCCCTGGCACGAACGCCGATTCCCAACGCGCGACGAGCACGTCTTGCCCACGCGGATCGCCTTGTTCCGCAAGGGCAAGAGCCGCGGCTGTCTGGAGGCGCGTGCTTGTTCCGAGCAAAGTCGTTGTGAGCATCTTTGCCTTGGTTGCTTCGTCGCGGAGGCCTTCGGGACCGAGTCTCATGAGTGCAAGCGCACTCCACTTCTTCACTTCGTCGTCTTCATCTTGCGCGAGCGCGCGCCGAAGCTGCGGCGCCATCTCGGGTGCACGCAGACGGAACGCGCATTCGGCTGCAGCGCGTCGGATGTCGACGCGCGCATCGTCGAACAAGAGCGCGACGTCTTCGGCCGCATCGCGATCGCCTTGCATTCCTCGTCGCAGCGCTTCCGGCATGTCCGAGGCTTCGACTTTGCCGCTTTCGCGCTCGATCCGGGCTGTGATGCGCCGGAGTTCTTGCACGCGCTCGGGGCGGTCCGGCACGGCGTGCGTCTCGCCCGGATCCTGCTGGACGTCGAAGAGCGTGCACGCCGAGATCTTGCGCGCACATACCAGTCTGTCGGTGCCGCGTGCAACGAGCGTGTAGTCGTCGGTCTCAGCAAACGCCAAGCCTTCGTCGTTGGCAGGAGCATGGCCCGTGATGAGCGGGCCGAGATCGCGACCGCGCAGGCGCGCTGGCATTGGGATATCGAGCGCTGCAAGCGTGGTCGGCAAAAGATCGATCGTTTGCACGGGCGTATCGACGACGCGCGGTGCAATGCCCTGCCCTGCGATCACGAGCGGAACGCGTACCTGCTCTTCGTAGACGCTCGTGCCGTGGTAATGCCCGCCGTGATCGCCGAATTCCTCTCCGTGGTCGGCTGTGACAAGGATGGTTGCGCCGGGCCGGTATGCGTTCACAAGGTCGATGACCTCGCCGACGAAAGCATCGGCCGTAGCGATTTCGCTGTCGTAGGCGTCGAGCGAATCGCTACCGGAGCTACCGGAAAACGGATGCTCCGGGTGCATTTCGTAAGGCTCATGCGGCTCGAAAAGATGAACCCATAAGAAAAGCGGCTGCCCTTCGTGATTTAGGCCGTGATTCGGGCCGTGATCGCTGCTCGCGTTGGCGAGATACTCAGCAATTTGTGCCCGCCGAAGTTCTGGTTTGGTGAATTCTTCTTTTTTGTATTCGAAGCCAAGGGATCTGTCGCGAATCGTCGTAAAGCGATGCGCGTCGATAAAAAAAACAGCCGGCGGGTAGAAGGCCGCCGTGCGGTATCCATAGCGGCGAAGGATATCGGCCCACATCTCGGAGTCATCGCCCACGCCCAGCGTAAGCAGCGGTCGCATGTAGGTTCCCGCCATCATTGACGTTATCGAATACGACGTGTGCGGTGTTGGGCAATAAGCGTGTGTGAAGCGGACGCCACGAGCTGCCAGGCGATCGATATTTGGGCTCGTTTTTCGCGCATAGCCATACGACGACAAGTGGTCGGCACGCAAAGCGTCGATCGAAATGAGAACGATGTCTTTGCCCGTCCAGTCGAGCGTGCGCGGCGTGCGCGCGGCGCCCTGGATTGTGTGGGCGCTGTCTTCGGTGGTGGCGGCGCCGTCGTCCATGGGTGGTGGCGGCGCAATTGCTTTTGCGACGAAAACCGCACGACCAAGCAGCGGCGCATGCTCCACGAGCACGCGGCGTGCGTTGTCGTCGACCGCAATGCTTCGGGCACCGCTGCCAGCTGTTACAATGGCGAGCCCAGTTATGCCGAGGCCGCCGACGCCAATGGCGGCCGTGGGCCACGTGAGCTTGCTACCGCGTACGAAGAACCAAATCGACGCGCTTGCCGCAAGCGTGATGGCGAACAGGGCATGATGGAAAGCCGGATAAAGGCGCGGCAAAACGAAGTTGTCGGCGAGCCACCCAAGCGCGGTGACGAGCACGCCGAACCCTGCGAGCACGATCGGCCGATTGAGCGGCAAGCGCTTGATGAGCACATACACGGCGCTGCACGACAAGCCTGCTAGAGCAAGCACGAAGAGCGCGCGCACAAGCGGGTTTGCCATGTGGCGGCCCGTTGAAACACCGAACCCAACCATAGCGCCAAAGGCAAACGCGACTGCCGCAAGCTGCGTGGCTTTGCGTTTTTTTACGAGCCGACTCGCGGTAGCGATCAGCACGGCCGCTGGGAGGAGACTCGCGAGCGCCACCGGACCGGCGGTTCTACGCGCAAGGCTGATCTCCCACGATCCAACGAACTCGTGCCGCCAGCCGAGCGCGAGAATCGTACTTTCAAGCCAAAGCAGGCCTGCCCATACGGCGAGCACGCCGCCGACGTCAGCAACCAGCTCTAAGAGCATGTTTACCAGCCTGCTGCGCGCCGCGATGCCTTCGTTACGTCGCTCGCAACGGCTGGCAAACATGCTCTTCTAGTGCCCGATCTCCGAAATGCTTCAACCGTTTTTGCCGCCGCTCATCGACGTGGCCAACGTGTAACGAACATCGAGAATCTCGTAAACGCGCGCGCCGGCGGGGGTAATGACCTTTACCTCGTCGCCGATCTCTTTGCCGAGCAGCGAGCGCGCCATGGGCGCGGTAATGCTAATGCTGCCGGCGTTGATATCGGCTTCGTCGGCGCCGAGAATGCGATAGCTGACTTCCTCGTCGGTGTCGGCGTTGAGAAGCTTTACCGTTGCACCAAAAGCAACCTTGCTGCCTACGATTTTCGTGGGGTCGATCACCTCGGCACGCGCAAGCTTGTCTTCGAGATCTTTGATGCGCGCCTCGTTGAACCCCTGGCGCTCGCGAGCCGCATGGTACTCGGCGTTCTCGCTGAGATCACCATGCGCACGCGCTTCGGCGATGAGCTGCGTAATTGCGGGCCGCTCCACGGTCTTGCGGTTGTAAAGTTCATCGCGCAGCCGGGCGGCCCCTTCGGGAGTGATCGGGTTCTTGTCGACCATGTCGTGATCTTTTTAGCCTTATCTTCTTGGCGGAGGCGAGCCGATATTATGGTACGTCGGCGCCGTGAGCGTACGGTACTGTCGAAAAAGCTGTAGGGGCGCAGCATGCTGCGCCCCTACTCGCCGCTTTCCCGTTGGAGAGAGTTTGGCGAAAACGTCAAACTTTTCTTGCGTGAGCGGCCCGTCCCGAACGGCGTCGAAGGACGATTAGCACCAGCGATGCAAGACCAAGTTCGGCGAACGGCAAGTTTCCGGTTTTTCCGGTCGATGTGCTACAGCCGCCGCCCGAGCCTCCTGCCGAATCGTCAGGCGAACCGGATTTATTGCCATCGATTCCAGAGTCGACCCCTGTTCCTCCAGAGTCAGCTCCGCCATCGATCTCCCCAGCGTTGGTGTCTTGTACACAGGTAGGATACCCGGAGTAGCCAGCTACACACTGATTGCAACTTGCGCCGCTAAAGCCCGTGTTGCAAGAGCAGCCTCCTGCCGCGTCGCAGGTGCCTTGGCCGCTGCACGTCGTCGATGCGTTGCATGTCCCCGCGCTGCATTTGTCACCGCTGAAGCCCGTGTTGCAAGAGCAGCTTCCGTTGGCCTGGACCGTCCCGTGACTGTTGCAGGCCTCCGCATCGCTGTACTCGCAGTTCACTCCTGCGAACCCAACGCTGCACTTGCAGCTTCCGTTGGCCTGAGCCTGACCACGACTGTTACAAGTCGTCGCGTCGCTGTACTCGCACTTCGGCCCTGCGAAGCCATGGCTGCATTTGCAGCTTCCGTCGGCCTGGGCCTGACCACGACTGTTGCAGTTCGCCGCGTCGCTGTACTCGCACCTCGCTCCTGCGAACCCGGCGCTGCACACGCAGCTTCCGTCGGTCTGGGCCGTGCCGTGACCATTGCAAGTGACCGCGTCGCTAAATTGGCACACCGATCCGTTGAACCCGGCGCTGCACACGCAGCTTCCGTCGGCCTGCGTCGTGCCATGATCGTTGCAAGTGACCGCGTCGCTAAACTCGCAGTTCGCTCCGTCGAAGCCATTCGCGCACGCACAGCCTCCCGCTTTGTTGCAGGTTCCGTGATCGCCGCAGGTCGCCGATGCCTCGCAGAATATCGCGCAGGTTGGGTAGGTATAGTAGTCGGCTTTACATTGGCTGCAGTTCGCTCCGTCGTCGAAGCCATTCGCGCACGCGCAACTTCCGTTCATCTGAACCGCGCCATGACTATTGCAAGTCACCGCGTCGCTGAGCTCGCAGTTCGCTCCTGCAAAGCCATCGCTGCACGCGCAGTTTCCGTTCATCTGAGCCGCGCCATGACTGTTGCAAGTCTCCGCGTCACTGTATTGACACCCCGATCCAGCAAACCCGGGGTTGCACGCGCAGCTTCTCGTCGCCGCGTTGCAGGTGCCATTGTCGCCGCACGACACCTCGCAGGGCCGATATTCGTAGGCCCCCATGTCGGGCTTGGCGCCCTTCCCGCCGTCGACGACGCGCGGGTTCCCGTCGGCATCGGTGGTCAGCGTGGTCGTGGTGCCGGTATCGATGCAGGGTGAATTGGGTTGGAGATGGTAATCATTGGCCGCGTCGACGAAAAGGGGGTTGACGCTGATCGTGCCGGTGCCGGCGCTCACCTTATAGCCATAATATGACGACGTGGTATTTCCCCAAACATCTGAGTAACTAACGGCAAATGTCGCGTTGGAGTTGTTATTACCAGTAGTGAACGTACCGACTCCGTAGGCCTTATTATTAGATATGATGCTATTGACGATATTGATGCTCAGCGACGAAGTCGCTGCATTATATTTCTGTCCGTATACTCCGTCTGTGGTGTTGTTTGCGACGGTTGCATTGGCAATGTTGACGGTCGAACTCGCCGATGTGGTTTGGCTAATATAGATGCCGTAAGAATTACCTGTCGATATGACGTTATTCAGGACGGCATTGGCTGTATCAACATTGAACCCATAACTCGTTGACTTGGTGACAGTCATTCCATCGATAATAGGGGCACCGTCATGGAGACTCACCCCCACTGCACAACTCTCGGCGCGTCCACCGACCACATTCACGCTTCCGGTGGTTCCTGGGGAGGCATCGATGCAATACGATCCATAGCTGAAGTTGGTCCAGCGCAGAGCCATAGCACCGCCAGAGAGCACGCGGATGCCGTACCAATCATCGGTCGCGGGACCGGCCTCCGCCGACGTGAAGACAACGGGGTTCTCCTTCGTGCCCTGCGTCTCGAGACTGCCATTGACGATGAGCTCGGTCTTCGTCTTGTCCGTGCCCGAGTTCGCCGTGTCGCCTTTCTTCACCTGGACGGTGACGCCGGCCTCGATAGTGAGGCTCGAGCCGGCGACAATGGTGACGTCGCCGTCGAGGTTGTATGGCGAGCCCGCGGCGGTCCAGGTCACGTTGCCGTTCAAGTCCCCGGACGGAACCGAGGTCGCCGCGTACGCGGCGCCGCCGAGCATGCAAAGCACGCCGGGCACACCCAGGACGGAAAGGAAAAGACGTTTCATATAAGAGAACTCTCCTTACTGGTTCAAAAGAAGGCGCCCATGCGATCGTGGGCGTCAGTTAACCTGGACGTGATCCCTAGACCTACGGGCGAGGTGCGTCAATGTGGAGGCAACCAACATCGTGGATTTTCCGTCGGTCGACGCTGCTCACAAAGCCTGCGCACGAGCGCGATCGGCTGCTGAGCTGAAACCTTTTTTGAGCAGCCTGATAGGTGGAAAAATGGTGTAAAGGCGATTGGTCTATGCGCCGTGTTCTCGCTTCCGCCTATGTTGCGTCGGCACTCGCGACAGGCATTGCTTGCATGTTCCCTCTTGCTGGCTGCGGAAAGCCGCAGCCCCGCGCTGCCCTCAGCTACACGGCCGATGCCAAGCGCGCGTACGACGAAGCCATGACCGAATTCAACGCTCACAACTGGATCGAGGCGCAAGGGCTTTTTCGTGAGGTAAAGCGCAAATACGGCTATTCGAAATATGCGCGGCTGGCGGAGCTCCGAATTGCCGACTCCGACTTCGAGCAAGAAAAGTATTCGGAAGCGATCCGCGGCTATCGGCAGTTCGTCCACGACCACCGCGCCGATGCCGACGAAGTTGGCTATGCCCGCGCACGCATTGCCGAGGCGCAATACAAGCAAATTGGCGACTCGTTCCTCTTGCCGAGCGCCGACGAGCGCGATCAGGCAGTGGTGCTCGATGCCTTCAAAGAGCTCAAAGGCTACCTGCACGATTATCCTGCCGGCAAAGAGTCCGAAAAAATTCGCGCATTGCTCACCGACGTCATCGCGCGCTTGATGCGCCACGAGCTTTACGTTGCGCGCTTCTACCTGCGGGTCGACAACTTCGACGCTGCGGTGCTGCGCGTCCAATTCGCCATGCGAAATTTTGCGGGTACCACGCCTGCGAAAGGCCAAAGAAGCGAGACTGCCGGCGGCGAGGCTGCTCTCGCCGAGCCCATTGATTCGGGCCTCGAAGCCGAGGCGCTGCTTCTGCTCGGTGAGGTGTACCTGAAAATGCACAAACCCGATGAGGCACGAGACGCGTTCACGGCCCTCATGCACAACTATCCGCAGAGCCCGCTCATCGTTCAAGCATCGAACTACCTCGCATACATGAAAAAGCGCGGCGTGGATGCCAAGTATCCATGAATACCGCGTCGAAGGAGACGAAGGAGCCTGCTGCTGCTGCGCGCGCGAATCGGACGATTCTCGTCGTTGACGACGAAAAGAACATTCGTCGCACACTCACGCTCGTTCTCGAAGGCGAGGGCTACCACGTGATTGGCGCCGAAACCGCCGAAAGCGCGCTCGAGATCTTGGCGAGCCCAAATACCCCCGTCGACTTGGCCATTTTCGACGTGAAGCTGCCGCAGATGAGCGGCCTCGAGGCGCTCGAGCGAATTCGCAAAGAAGAAGCGACACGCGACATTCCCATCATCGTCATCAGCGGACACGCCACGGTCAACGACGCTGTCCACGCCACCAAACTGGGCGCGAGCGATTTCTTCGAAAAACCGCTTGCCCGCGAACGAGTCTTGGTCAGCGTGCGCAATGTGCTCGAAGCCACGCTGGCCCGCCGCGCGCTCGCGGAAGTTTCGCGCGTAGAGCTCGCGAAGTATGAAATGATCGGCAAAAGCGCGCCTATCCAGCGCATTTTTCACGATCTCGAAAAAGTGGCGCCAACGCGCGCAAGCGTCCTTGTTACCGGCGAAAGCGGTACGGGCAAGGAGCTCATCGCGCGTGCCGTGCACCGCCTGAGTCCGCGGCACGACGGCCCCTTCGTAAAAGTCAACTGCGCCGCCATTCCGCGCGAACTCATTGAAAGCGAGCTGTTTGGTCACGAGAAAGGCGCGTTTACCGGCGCGCAAACGAAACGCCGGGGGCTGTTCGAGCAAGCCCATGGCGGCACGCTGTTTCTCGATGAAATTGGCGATATGGACCTCGTTGCGCAAGCCAAGGTTCTGCGCGCACTGCAGTCAGGAGAGATTTCACGCGTTGGCAGCGAACACGTCATTCGCCTCGACGTGCGCGTGCTCGCGGCAACCAACAAAGATCTCGGTCGCGAGGTCGAACGCGGCAGCTTCCGCGAAGATCTCTTCTTCCGCCTCAATGTTTTCCCCATTCGCAGCCCGAGCCTGCGAGAGCGCGTGGAAGATATTCCGCTACTCGTTTTTGCCTTTTTACAAAACTTCGCGAAAGAAAACGGCACGAAACCCAAAGGGATTGACGACGCCGCGCTAGAGGCCCTGGCAGCACGCAAGTGGCCTGGCAACGTGCGCGAACTCAAAAACGTGGTCGAGCGCATGGCCATTCTCTCTGGCGATCGCGTAACAATCGCCGATCTTCCCGAAGATCCGCATGACAGCCCGTTCGGTGAAGACGACACGCAGGCCGAGTTGGTAGCGTCGGCGGCTTTTGCTGACGAACCCGATCCTCCTGCTGCCGCGCCAGCATCAGTAACCCCCTCGAGCATCGAGGCTCTCAAAAACTGCCTCACGCTTCGCGAGCACCGCGAGCAGAGCGAGCGCAAATACATCGTCGACATGCTCAAGCTCACCGGGTGGAACATCTCGCGCACTGCGGTCATTCTCGGCGTCGAGCGAACCAACCTGCACAAGAAGATCCGCGGATATCAAATCAAACGCGGCGAAGGCTGAGGATTGGCGAGAGTTGCCATGCGCATGCGCATAAGTGGTCTTCTTGCACTCGCCCTGGCTTACGCCGTGGCGTACGCTGGGCCAAAGATCTTTCCTCGTTACGATTGCATCGTCGTCGTTGCGCTCGCCGCTTTGGTCTTTCACACGTGCACGCATACGAGCATCGAGTCCTCGCCGCGCGCACGCGCGTTTACCATTCACGCAACCACACAATTGCTCGTCGTAGCCACGCTCGTTCACCTCTGGACCCTTGGTTACGAGGGACGAAACGCAGTTTTTGGCGGCATTCTGCCATGGAGTGATTCTCGCGACTTCTACAACGACGCGCTCCGCCTCGTGCACGGCGTTCGCTTCACGGACGTCTCATCGAGGCGTCCGCTCTTCATCGCGGCGCTTGCTGGTCTTTTGAAGCTTTCATCAGGCAGTCTTTACGCATCGCTCGCCATTTGCGCCATCGCCGGTGGCGTTGCTGTTGCCAGCGCGTCGCTCGAACTCTGGAAGTCGCACGGACCGAAAAGTGCTTTTCTTGTGTGGCTTGTCCTTTTTTTCTTTGAGCGACGGTGGGCGGGTTTCATCCAAACAGAGCATTTCGGACTGCCTTTTGGCGTGCTTGCGTTCATCTTGCTTTGGCGCGCGCAAGACGCGAAAGACGATCCCAAGCGTGCAAGCCGACTCGTTTTTGCTGGCATGTTCGCCATCACGCTCGCCATGATGGCAAGGGCTGGGCCGCTCTTCATTTTGCCGACTCTCGGCGGGTGGGCTGCGCTGAGCCTCGCACCGCGCGGTCGTCGGATCCAGTTCGCTGTTGTCGCCTCGCTCGCCTGCGTGCTCGGCGTTGCGTGCCATGTGGTCGTTCTTCGCGTAACCGGCACCGGCGTTACGTTCTCAGACTACCCGGCCATCGCCTACGGCCTCATTCACGGCAAGGACTACACCTTCCTCACCGAAGTTCACCCTGCCTTGCGCAGCCTTCCGGTTGCAGAGCGCGTAACGGAATCGTGGCGCATTCTCGTGTCGGAATCCATGGCCCATCCGTGGCTCGTGGTCGAAGGCCTCGCCCGATCGCTTGGAGCCCTTTTCGTCTCGCCGCAAGGCTTATTCTCTCATATTTGGACGAACCCCGACGATCGCTTCCTCGACGACGGAGCGGCTGTTCACGACGCGCTCGAAGCGCATGGTCCACTCGGCATCGCCATGCTCTGGCAAGAGCGTGCAGGCACCATGAGCCTGCTCAATGCATTCGTGATGGGCCTGTTCGGCATTGGGTTCGTCGGCGCTTGGATGTGGTCGGCGTTCGTGCTCTTCGTCAGGCGCCGCCGAGATGCGTCGCTCTCGCTCTTGCGGTGGGTCATTTTCGGCGTGCTTGCCTCCGCGCCGTTCACGCCGCCGTGGATCACCATAGCGCATCAAGTCGAAACAGTCGCCGTTGCATTCATTGCAGCCCTTCCGGCTGTCATTCTTTTCGGATCCCCGGCGCAGGCAAATGCCGATCGCTCAAACTCGGTGCAGTCGCTATTGCGCACCGATCCGATCGCGTTCGTTGCGCCAGCCTTCATGGCATTGCTTTTTGGCATGATCGCCTGGGTGCGTCTCACGCCACTCGAGCGCCCGCCCACGAGCGCATGCACCATGAACGATCGCCTCGTGCATCTCTATACTGGCAACGTAGTCTCCGTCGAAAATAAGCGTTCTATGGATTTTGCGGGCAAAGCGCTCGCGGATCTCGACGAGTCGATTCCGCTCCTTGGTCGTCACAACCCGGAGCTCACCACGTCGCTCGTGCCATTCCTTCATCCAGGCACACGCTATGTGATGGTGTTCGACGGCTGCGACAACGACACGAAGATCCTTGTCGATGATTCCGGGCTTCTGGGCGGCGCGATAAAACGCGGTGGATCTCCCTGGATATGGCTGACCGCCGAGGAGCTTTCATCGCCGCGCGTTCTTCATGTCACGAGCGCGCCGACGCTCCACGCCGATTCGCGCGCACCGTAGAACACGCTCTTACAATCCAGTCGATCCATAACCCCCCGCCCCTCTCTCCGTGTCGCTGAGCGATTGCGTCTCTTCTAGAATGACGGTTTCGTATCGTGCAAAAACAATCTGCGCAATCCGATCGAGGGGTGCAATGGTGCACGGCTCGGCGCCGAGGTTTACCAGGACAACGGCGACTTCTCCGCGGTAGTCAGAATCGATCGTTCCCGGTGCGTTGAGCACGGTCACGCCATGCTTTGCAGCAAGCCCCGAGCGCGGACGCACTTGGCCTTCGAACCCTCGTGGAATGGCAAAAGCAATCCCGGTAGGAATTTTTGCTCTTCCAAACGGCGCAAGGGTCAAAGGCTCGCGCAGGGCCGCATGCAAGTCCATGCCTGCTGCCCCACCCGTTTGGTAGCGCGGTAATGGAACCACGATGTCCCCTACCCGCTGCGTCATAACGACGAGACGCATCTCATTCTCCTCCACATTCTCTCCACTCAGAGTGCGGCTCATGCTACCGAGCGCGGTACATGCTCAAGGACATCGTTCTCATCGTCGACTTCGGCTCGCAAACAACGCAGCTTATCGCGCGCCGTGTGCGTGAAAGCAAGGTCTACTGCGAGATCCATCCATGCACGCTTTCCTTCGAAGAGCTCGCCCAGAAAAAGCCTAGTGCCATCATTTTGTCCGGTGGCCCTGAAAGCGTTTACGAGCAAGGCGCCCCACAAATCGATATACGCATTTTTTCGCTCGGCGTGCCAATTTTAGGCATTTGCTATGGCATGCAACTCATGGCGCATAAGCTTGGCGGCAAAGTCGAACGCGCCAACAAATGCGAATTTGGACCTGCGAAGGTGACAGTCGACAAGTCAGAAGGGATTTTCCATCGCTTTGCCAAAGGAGAATCGCTCGACGTTTGGATGAGCCACGGTGACAGGGTCGAAAGCATGCCACCCGGCTTCGAACCCATAGGCACCTCCGCGAGCACGCCGTTTTGTGCTGTCGCGAACGCTGCCAAAAAGATGTACGGCGTTCAATTCCACCCCGAAGTCGTGCACACGCCGCGCGGCTCCGACATTCTTGCTTCGTTTCTCTTCGAGGTCGCCAAGCTCACGCCGTCGTGGACGCCTGGTTCGTTCACCGACGAAGCCATCGCGCGAGTAAAAGAGCAGGTCGGCCAGCGCGATCACGCCATCTGCGGTCTGTCAGGCGGAGTCGATTCCTCGGTTGCCGCCGTGCTTTGCCATAAGGCTCTTGGCGACAGGCTTACGTGTATCTTTGTCGATAACGGCCTATTGCGTCAGGGTGAGTTTCAGCAAGTCATTGCCACGTTCACCGAAACCTTTCACCTAAACCTCGTTGCCGTCGACGCGCGCGAACGCTTCTTGTCGGCCCTCGAAGGCATTTCCAACCCCGAGCAAAAACGTAAAATCATTGGCAAAACGTTCATCGATGTTTTCGACGAAGAAGCTCATAAGGTAAAAGACGCATCGTATCTCATTCAAGGCACGCTCTACCCCGATGTCATCGAAAGCGTTTCGTTCAAAGGACCAAGCGCTGTCATCAAAAGCCACCACAACGTTGGCGGCTTGCCCGAGCGCATGAAACTGAAACTCGTCGAGCCACTGCGCGAGCTATTCAAAGACGAAGTGCGCGCGTGTGGCGAATCGCTCGGTATGCCGCGCGACATCCTTTGCCGTCAACCCTTCCCCGGCCCCGGGCTCGCCATCCGCTGCCTCGGCGAAGTTTCCCCTGAGCGCCTCGCGGTATTGCGCGCCGCCGATCGCATCGTGTCCGAGGAAATCCGCGGCGCAGGCCTGTACGATAAGGTTTGGCAAAGCTTCTGCGTGCTGCTTCCCGTCAAAAGCGTTGGTGTCATGGGCGATCGCCGCACCTACGAAGAAACATGTGTCATTCGCGCGGTGCAGTCGCTCGACGGCATGACCGCCGACTGGTCGCCGTTGCCCTATGATCTGCTCGCCCGCATGTCGAGCCGCATCATCAACGAAGTACGCGGCATCAACCGCGTTGTTTACGATATCTCGTCGAAACCGCCAGCCACGATTGAGTGGGAATGAGTTGTCGTATTGCTCAACTTCACATTGCCGTCCACACGCACAATATAGCGCTGATTTGCGTTGTGCACCTCGAAGTCAGGTATCTCGTCTCGTTACTCGGGCTGGCCGCTTGAGATGAACGTGCTTGGGTCGATTGGTGTTGGCCAATGCCTGCCCAACGCCGTCGTTGCTGATGTCGGCGAGTTGGCCCAGGCCATCGAGCAGACCGAGTGCCTGCAAGACGCCGGCATAGATTCGGCTATGATCAGCAAGTGAGCCGCAGCCACAAGGTGTACATTGCATTCGCCGTGCTCAGCGCAGCATGCAGTCCGCACGCACCGGCCAGCACGGTCTCGATGCGCATGACCGGCGGGCCGCCGAATGCATCGGTGATCATTGACGACCAATTCGTTGGCGTTCTCGCAGTGGTTGCAGCGCGCGGTGTGGCGCTGCCGCCAGGTACGCACCATGTCACCGTGGAGGCCGCAGGGTATTTTCCGTGGGACAAAACCACCGTTGTGAACGAAGGCGACGGGGTCGTACGCTTCGATGTCCGTCTCGTTCCAATCCCAGACTGACCGCTTTCGATTTGACGCGATCTCTTCGTTGGCGGCTCCGGTCCGGTCCTCAAAGCGCAAGGAGGCTGTTCCGGTCCTGGAGGAGCCGTGCGACGACGTGTGCGTGTGCTATACAAGCACACGCACCTCGCCGCCGCCTCGATCTCGCGTCAACTTGAAAGCGGTCTATTTTTGGCGTTTTAGCAAATGCAAAAAGCGGCCTTGCAATTTCAAGGCATTTTCGTCATCTTGCCCGCCCAAAGCATGTCGAATCGCGCACTCTGGAGCATGAGAAAACGACACGAGTGGCTTGCAACGCCCCTCAAAAAGAAACGCATCAAGCGCGCAGCTCGCATTCGTTGCGGTCTGCAAGACGCGATCGACCGCAAGAGCACGAACGCTCCAGAGCAACAGTAAAACCAAGCGCCAGTAGCAGTAGCGCAGCAGGGATCGCCGCAAGCATGGCTGGCGCAAGCCCGGTAGCCGCAGCTTGGAATGCAATGAGTGTGAGTAGCGACATGATGGCGGCAACGACAAGAATCATGTTGCGCCGTCGTTTTCGTGCGCGCTGCGAGGAAAAGCTCGCGTAGGCTGCGGCACGCGCAGAAGCAAGCGGCAATGCAACGCCGGTCAAACCTGTTGCAATTGCGGCAGCTCCTTTTGCATCTCGAGGCAAGGCTTGCAAGCTTGCCAAGCTTGCGCCGTGGCTTCGCGTGGTTGCCTCGGCTGCTTCAATCGCAAGTAGCTGCATCTCGCCGCTTTGCTCGACACGCACGCCGAGTGATGCGCTTTCGAAAGCGCCGTTATGAAACACGAACGCGTCTTGTCGAACAGCACGCGGGTAGAATGCAGCTACATCGGCCGCCCCTGCGAAAAGCAGCACGGCGACAACAACAGACGGCAGCGCGGCTCCTGCCACGGCGGCGACAATGGATTCGCTCGGGTGTCGACCAAGGGCTTCAAGTGCTCGCGTTTCGCTACGAACGCGCGCCGTGCCGAGCACGAGCGCCACACCCACAGCGCCTGCGATAGGCGTCAGGGGCAACGTGCGACCTGCACGAACACTCATTGAAAGCTTGCCCTCATCGCTCGCAGCCGTGACGAGCCACACGACTGCAACGCCGAGCAATGTCGCACTGAGTGCGCGCAAGAAAGAGCGCTTGTCCCACGCAGTCATGTCTTCGCCGATCCGCCGTATCGTAATGCTAGCCCGCTTTCAAGTTGCCGCGAGGTCGAGGCGGTCCGCGAGGACCGGACCGGAACAGCCTCTTTGCGCTTTGAGGACCGGACCGGAGCCGCCAACGAAGAGATCGCGGCAAATCGAAAGCGGGCGAGGTATATTTGGCGTGCTAAACTAGATGTGTGACGCCGCCTTCGGAACTTGTGTCCCGGGCTATTCCGGCAAAGGATAACCTTTGCGGGCGCGGCAGAAACGGATCGAAGCTGCCCGAACACGCCAGCCAAGATCCCCAACGAAACGTCCGCGTGAGGCGGCGGCCTTTGGTGGACCGTCAAGCCCGCGGGCGCCGGCACGCCGGAGGAGGTAAAGACATGCACAGTCGTAGTGGCTCTCACCTGGGAGATCAGACGTCATAATCGCGCGGAGCGCTGCATCGTGTTCGCTCGGTCGAACACAGGCAGCGTACGTGTGCAGCGTTGAGCCCAGGTATCGAGGGCCGACGCCTCCGGAGCCGAAAGAATGAGCTCCCAGGGCGCCGCGAAAGCGGGACGGCTCGGGTTGTTGCGCACTTCGCATGAGCGAGGTGCAAGCCACTCGGGCCGTTTCTTTATGGTTCAAACATCTCCTCGAGCGAGCTGCCCCTGCCGGCGAAGCTCGGAAGCAATGAACGGGGCGTGAGACTCAAGGCGGCGAAGGTCGATTCCACCCTTGCCGGGGCCGTCCTGGTACGAGAGCACGTACTCGGTACGTAACGTCACGCATTCCCTTTGGTTCACCACGGGCAGAGTTGCATCAACTCGATCCCGCTCGGCCTCCGGCGCCGCTTCACCCCGTTCTACGTAAAACGTGCGCAAGTTGAGCGTGAACCAACCAGGCCCGATCGCGCATGGGTCTACGAGCGTGAGCAACTCGCCCTTCTTCGTGTTGATAATCCCCGCACAGAGCCGGTAGTTGGACCACTCGTAGACCTTGTCCCACGCGTAAGACTTCGGGAGAACGTGATCGATGGTCGGATTGCCAGTGGCCGGGTGGATGTACATCGCGAGGTAGGCACAACGGCGTTCGTAAGCGACCAGCATATCCGGCAGGGCCTCTCGCCAATACGGAGGGAACACCCCTGCTGGAATGTCCTGCTCTTGGCTCACAAGCTTTTCGCGCTTCCGACCTGGTCGCTTGACGCGTGGCGGGCGTCCGACGAGCTCGTCGATGACGGAGAGCCCACGTTGCCGTACCTTTGCGTCGAAATCCGGCGGTTCATTCGCCAGCGTGACAGGAATCACGGATTCTTCTCCGCCGCAGCATTCCTTGCCTGTTCGACGAAGTAATCCCAGCGAACCCAGAAGCGGTCGATGTCTGGGAGCCCCGCTTCTCGAAGTTGCTTGTCGATGGCTTCGATCTGTTCGATCGACGGGTTCTTCGCACTCAAGATGTCGTGCGCGGCACGCACCGCCCGCTCACCCTCGAGCGAACGCGGCTCCTTCAAGTCGAAGGCCTCGCTGGCAAGCCAATTGCCGACCTCACCACGTCGTATGTAGGGGCGTTTCTCGAGCTTGACGCGCGGCGGACTTGCGTTCGAGTCGAGGTCCAGATCGAACCAAGCATCGCATCTCGCATCGAAGGACGACTCGACCGAGGCGAGCACCAGCGGCGCGTGGGTTGTAGCAACAACCTGCAGCTCGACGTCTGCACCGAGCGCTCGCAGCAGGCTCGGAAGAATCGTGCGTTGCCACTTCGGATGAAGGTGGCTCTCCATTTCATCGATGAGGAGCACTAGCGACGAGCTTGGCGGTATCTTCTTGAGACCAGCGGCGACGCGATGTTCACGCCGAGCCCACACAACGAGATACGCGAGGCCGAGGATGCGCCGAAGGCCCGCCGGAGCGTGCGCCGCGGGTATGTCCCCTGCCGGGCCGGTGAGTACGGGGTAATCGCGAGGATCGTCGACGTAGACACGACCGACCTTGTCTGTAAGTCGGAACCGCTCCTCACCAGAGAGCTGTTGAACAAGCTTGGTAAGGAGCTCGAAGTCCGGGTTCTCCTTCTCAACAGCCCAGCGACCGACATCGCGGACGAGACCTTCGCACACGAACGACTTTTCCCCGTCACGGCTCAGGCCATCCCAGATGTCGGGCTCACGAAACTGAAACGCGTTGCTCCTGCCCCACGCCTTCTGCCCAAAGGGAAAACGGAAATCCTCGCCGACGCGCAGCGGATCGTAAATTGAGATACCACCGTCAACGCGAAGATAGATGACTGGCGGGCCTTGTTGGCGACTGCGTATTCGCTCCTCGTAGCGGGTTGTGTTCGGTGGACCGTCCGTTTGTTTCCAGTACGAGTCGTCGAAGTTGTAGTGACCTTCGAACTCGATCTCGATATCATTACGACGCTCTGTCCACTCGATGCGGGCGTCTTCCTTCTCGGGGACCACGCCCTTACCACCCCACGTTGCAGGCCACGTGCTCGTGAGCGCCCACCACGCGCTATCGAGGAGCAGCGTCTTGCCGAGTCCGTTGTCACCCGTGATGAGGTTCAACCTCGGAGCGAGGTCCATCTTCATCTCGGGCGCCGGCCCGACGTTCTTCAGGTGAAGGGACTCAAGCATGGGCATCACCATGTGGCCCCCCGAGTAGCCGTTCCTTCCTGCCTCGTGAGACGTTCAACTTCATCAAATCTCATACAATAGGCTGGGTTCCCCTTGTGTTCAACGGCGGTTGCATGCCGTTGCCCGCGCCTTATGACTTCATCGAGTGAGCTCGGAGCGAGGCGGAACGCATCGACGGCCCATTCGAGGTACTCTTTCCACTCGGAACGACGAAGAGGCAGTCCTTCGCGAATCGCGGGCTCGTCGATCTGGATGACGCGAAGACCCGCGCGTTCGAGATCGGCGACCTCATCGCGAATCGCGAGCGCAATCTGACGACATGTCGTTTTGCGCGGTTGATCGACTCGGACGAACGACCACTGGAGAATCGTGACCGGCCCGGTGAGCATGCCTTTCATCGGCTTGTTCGTCAGCGACTGCGCGTAACGGGACCACGTGACGGTCATCGGCTCGGGGCGCGATACGTCGCCGTAGATGATTGGCGGCTTGACACATCGCGAACCGTAGCTCTGGACCCAGCCGTTCTTTGTGAAGGCAAAGCCAGCGAGTTTCTCGCCGAAGTACTCGACCATATCGTTACGCTCAAACTCGCCGTGAACGAGCACATCGAGACCGATCTCCTCTTGGCGTCGGATCGTGCGTTCGGTTTCAGCGCGAAGGAACGATTCGTAGGCAGCGTCGTCTCGTTTGCCTGCCTTGTGCTCGGCCCTCGCGGTGCGGACCTCGGCGGTTTGCGGAAACGAGCCAATCGTGGTCGTTGGCAGCAAAGGCAACGAGAGCGATTTTTGCGCTTCACGGCGCGAGGCGTACGCGCTCTTGCGCCGCGTCATCTCCGGGGTTACTGCCGCGAGGCGCGCGAAAACCGCTGCATCGTGAACCCTTTTCGATGAGCGCCGGCTTTCCTTCGATGCGCGGCTCTTGTCGAACGCCTCCGTCGATGTGCTCCCACCGTCGAGCGCCTTTGAGAACGCGACGATCTCGTCGAGCTTGTCGGTTGCGAACGACAGCCAACTCACGATCTCGGGGTCGAGATCGGTCTCGAGACTGCGATCGATGAACGCACCGCGGTCGGCGGCCATGTCGATGAGCGAGCGCATCGGGATCTCCCATGCGGTGCGATACAAGGCGCGGAGGTTGGGTGGCAGTTCGTCAAGCGACTGCACCGAGCCTTCGGCAAGCTTCAGGCGAACACGTGTCGCTTCATTCCAGAGACCAAGTGCCTTGAGATCGCTGACGAGATAGAGATTGACCTGCAGGAAGTCGCCGGAGAGCGTCTCGCGCTTGAAGAGATTCGAGATCTGCGGCTCGATGCATTCGTAACAACCGGCAATCGACGCGATGGTTGCTGTCGGCGCGATCGCGACGATGAGCGAGTTGCGCAGACCGTGTTCGCAGATCTTCGCGCGGAGCGCTTCCCAGCGCGCGGTATCCTCAGGCACGACGTTTCACGCATCGAACTGGAGTTCCCCCTTTGCTGCGCGTGTCTCTGCGAACGCCGGATGCGCTCCTTTTTGCATCGCAAGATCGACCGAAGTCGAAAGAGCGTGAAAGTAGATCTCCTCCGAGATCCGTCGCGAAAGTTCGCGAGCTTCAGGTGCGTCGAACGCAACGCGCATCTGGAAGAAGAGATCTTGAAGCCCCATGAGCCCAAGCCCGACGGGACGCCACTTGGCATTCGACACGCGCGCGCTTTCGATGGCGTAGTAGTTGTGATCGATCACCTGATCGAGCTGACGAACGGCGGTGCGCACGGTGCGAGCAAGGCGCGCCCAATCGAAAGTAACTTTGCCGTTCCCATCCTTGATGACGTGGCGCGCGAGGTTGACAGATCCAAGGTTGCATACCGCCGTCTCGCTGCTCGACGTGATCTCCAAGATCTCTGTGCAGAGATTCGACAGGTGCACGACCCTGCCGGGAAGCGCGGTCTGGTTGCACCCCTTGTTCGACTTGTCTTTGAACGTCATCCAGCCATTGCCCGTTGGTGCTCTCGATGAGCGAGCCGCGCGAGCGCACGCGGTGGTATGCGAGGCCAATGCCGCCGGAGAACTTCGAGAGGAGCGCGATGTCCTAAGCCATCGTAATTACAGACAAAGTGCGAAGGGCGGGACTTGAAACCGGTCAAAAGTCGTACGAAATCGTTGCTTCTCGATGGTCTAAAATTCGAAGAATCTCCCGAGAAAACAGCCTCCAATTGCGATGATCCGATCGAGCAACGATCACCTTCCGACTCGCCGGTTTTGGTAGAATCTCAACCGGCAAAACCGGATCCGATCGACGTCGAAGCAGCTCTCGTGAGAGCGCTCGAAGGCGCCGCTGCCGCTCAGCGGTGGGATGTCGTCGCGCAGCTCGCCAAGGAGCTCGAGGCGCGGCGAGTGGCAAGGACATCGCTTCTCGATTGTGGCGCGGAAATCTAGAGATAACTGGACAGACGCAGGTTATCGGCCTGTTTCTCTGTCGACGACGCTCCCCAGCCCTTCCTCGCCGTCGAGGTTTAAAGCAGTTTCAGGGCCTGAGCCTCAAACCGATCCTGTTCGACTCTCTCCTGCTCTTTCCGATGCCCCCTCCCTGGGGTACCGTCACACGGGCCTTACGTGTGCCCCAAGAGCATGGACGTTTTTTCGCTGCGCGACTCGATTGTTGGCGAGTACCGCAAGTTTGCAACCTCGCTCAACGAGAAGCACGCGAGCGCCGCACGCCGCACGCGGGCGATCATTATCTACCCGATGAATGCGCTGGCCAACAGCCAGTTCGAGGAGCTCGGTAAGTTCGCCAAGAACGTCCAGGGCGAGCGCCCTGTCACCTTCGCACGCTACACGGGACAGGAGGACAGCGAAGAGCGGCGGCGCATTGCCGACAACCCGCCCGACATCCTGCTAACCAACTTCATGATGCTCGAACTGCTGATGACCCGGCAGGACGAGCTCGATCGCAAGGTCATTGGCAATTGCCAGGGACTGCGCTTCTTGGTGCTCGATGAGCTGCACACGTACCGAGGTCGCCAGGGCGCCGATGTCGCGCTGCTGGTCCGCCGCGTCCGCGAGCGCCTCTCCTCGCCCGAGAAGCTCCAGTGCATCGGCACGTCGGCGACGATGGCCAGCGAAGGCACGGCGCAAAACAAGCAGGAGGTTGTCGCCAACGTTGCCTCCAAGCTGTTCTCGACGGAAGTCGATCCGAGCTACGTCGTCATCGAGGAGCTCGAGCGCGTCACCGACGAGTCGAAGTGCGCCGAATCGGTGAAGAGTGCGCTCGGTCCGGCCATCGACGTTGGCATTCGTTCGAACATCACCAACGACGAGCTCAAAAGCCACCCGCTCGCTATCTGGACCGAGACGCGCCTCGGCATCACCACAAACGACGCGAACCCCGCGTGGCATCGCGCCCGCCCACGCACCCTCGATGAAGCAGCCCGTGAGCTGGCCGCCGAGGCAGGACGTGATGAACAGACGTGCAAGGACGCGCTCCGCACGCTACTCCTCGTGTCGAGCCTTCCGGAGGCAGTCCGCACGGACGACGACTCGGCGTCCAATTCGAGCTTCTTCGCTTTTAAGTTGCACCAGTTCATCTCGGGCGCAGGTCACGCCTTCGCGACCTTCGAGCCGCCCGGCAAACGCTCGGTGACCGTCGAGGGCCAGCAGTACCTGCCTGGCGATCCCGATAAGCGCCTATACCCGGTCCACTTCTGTCGTGAGTGCGGGCACGAGTACCATCCGGTCCGCCTCGTCTCAGAGAACGGCGAGCGGAAGTTTCTTGCTCGCGACATCGATGATGCAGCGCCGGCGAAGTCGGACGACGATGAGCCGGAGGGCGAGGAGAACGAGTCGCCCAACCGCGAGGTCTTTGGTTTCATTACGCTGCACGCGCACGATGCCGAGTTCACCTTCACCGGCCTCGACACGAACTACCCGGAGACCTGGCTCGACTTCGACGCCGCGGGCAACCCGCGCATCAAGAGCCACTACCGCAGCGCCTGCGCGCGCGAGTTCACCATCGCACCGAACGGCAAGGAGGGCTCCGGCGCGAAGGCATGGTTCATCCCCGGCCGCTTTCGCTTCTGCCTTCGCTGCGGCGCGACGCACAGCACCTCGGCCCGTGACCGCACGCGCCTCGCGTCTCTCTCGGCGGAAGGTCGAAGCTCGGCGACCACGGTG
>Ga0123357_10000589_pt1 | contig 35908 bp, 25 predicted proteins | sample TergutEmb28metaG_FD_89873 | JGI IMG/M metagenome (GOLD analysis project Ga0123357, IMG submission 89873) | Embiratermes neotenicus P4 segment gut microbial communities from Petit-Saut dam, French Guiana - Emb289 P4 | ecosystem: Host-associated > Arthropoda: Insects > Digestive system > Gut ... | reverse complement strand
TCTGGCGTATGTGCCTGACACGTCGGCCGATCCGTCCGATGAGCCCGAAAACGATTCATTGCTTCCTGACGCCAGGCGGGCCTTGGTCCAATTGGTCAAGGGGCCCTATTTGACGCGCGAGCGTAACCCGAACCTGTGGGTTGCTCTGGAAAACAGCGAGGCTGGAATTCGGGCCGGCCTTGACAACCTGTTCCTCGAGCTTGTGTTCGACCGCGATCAGGGGTTGGCATTCGTCCGCAATATTCGCGACGAGGATGCGCCGAAGGTCATTCGGGCGATGCGGTTGACACTGATCGACACTGCCCTAGTGCTGTTCTTGCGGGAACGCCTGCTGCATGCCAGCGACAGGGCGTTCGTTGGCAGGGACGAGATCGACGATCACCTCCAGGTCTATGGTCCGGCGTCTGGCACCGACCCTGTGACAATGAGCAGCCGCATTAATTCGTCGGTTGAAAAGATGAAGAAGAACAGCATTCTGCAGACGATGGACGAAGAGGGCAGATTTGAGATATCGCCGGTGCTGCGCATGGTGTTTGACGCTGACGAGGTGTCGGCGGTCAATGACGAGGTGCGGGCGTTGATAGCGTCAGGTGGCACGTTGGCAGACGACGATGGCGTTGACGAGGAGGAATCGTGAGTGGGGGGCAACACCGCCTGGTGCGGGCGCAACTGGTCAACTGGGGAACATTCCAAGGCTATGTCGACATCCCGGTGCCGAGGTCGGGGCTGTTACTGACGGGGCCGTCCGGTTCAGGCAAGTCCAGTGTCATTGACGCGATCGGCGCGGTTCTCGTCCAACCGAAGTGGCTGGCGTTCAACGCGGCGGCGCAAGAAGGCGGCAAAGGCGACCAGGAACGGACCCTCGCCACATACATCCGGGGCGCCTACAAGAAGGCTGCCGACGAGGTGTCTGGCGAGGTCGGCACGGCGTTCCTGCGAACAGGTGCGACGTGGAGTGCCATCGGCTTGACCTATGACGACGGCGAGGGTGCCGTCACCACTCTCATCCGGCTGATGCATCTGGCCAAAGGCACGAACGCCGTCAGTGACGTCAACTCGTTCTACTTGATGGCGGCGGAAGACGTCAGCCTTATGAATCTCGCGCCGTATGTGGAAAACGGAATCGACAAGCGCGGCATCAAACGGGATTTTGCCAATTGGCAGGCGGACGACTCATATCAGAGCTTCGCCCATGGGATGCGCAAGCGGCTGAGTCTGGCGTCCGAGCAGGCCCAGCACCTGCTGCACAAAACGCAATCAGCCAAAAGCCTGAGCAGCCTGGACGCCCTGTTCCGCGATTTCATGTTGGACGAACCGCCGACGTTTGCGACGGCGAAGGCGGCCGTCGAGCAGTTCGGTGAGCTGAAATCCGCCCACAATTCGGTCGTTGACGCCCGCAACCAGGTAGAGGTTTTGAGCCCGCTGAAAAAGGTACATGCCGACAGGCGCCGGTTGATGGACGAGCGGGCCGGTGTTGAAACTCAGTCAGCCCAGTTGCCGACGATGCTGCTGCACAGAAAATCCGCTTTGGCGAGCCACCTTGTGGATGATTTGCAGGTGCGTCTTGCCGGGTTGCAGCGGCAGTTGGAATTGGCCCGTCAACAGGTGGCCACGCGCCAGTCCGATCGTGACGCGGCACGAGATCGCATGGTGGGGCTGGGCGGGCAAAAACTTGAGACGCTGCAGCAGTCGGCGGATCGGCTGAAGGTTGAAGTGGCCAGGGCCGAGGCAGAACTGGCAAGGCGCCAGCAGCAGGCCGCAGAATGTGGTTTGGCGTTGCCGGTGGACGAGCCCGGAATGAGTGGTTTTCAGGCCGACGTCGAAGCTGCGCTGGGCAAGGTGGCTGATACGCCCGAATCGCGAGAGCAGCTTCGGCAGGCCGTGATCGACGCCGCCGAGGCCCGCAATCAGATGGAAAGCCTGCGGCATGAGTTGGACGTGTTGATCCGTCAGCGGTCGAACATCGAACCGTGGCTTCTGGAGGTACGCGACAATCTGGTTGAGGTTGGCGTGCCAGTCGAGCAACTGCCATTCGCCGGCGAATTGATCGAGGTGCGGGCCGACGAGGCCGAATGGACGGGCGCAATCGAGCGTGTTTTGCATACCTTCGCGCGCACGTTGCTGGTGCCTGACCAGTGGTATCCGTTGGTCAGCGATTACGTCGATTCGCATTCGCTGAGTGGCGGCGGCCGCGGCGTGCGTCTGCTGTACAACAGGGTGCTGGTCGACGATGAAGTCCCTGCGGAAGACGGCGACGAGCGGATATTGTGGCGCAAGGTCGCCGTCATGTCGGGCGAGTTCGAGCGGCATGTCAGCAAAGCCCTGCGACGGTTCGATTACTTGTGTGTCGAGTCGTCGGCTGAGTTGCGCGGCGTCAACCGTGGCGTCACCCGGGCCGGTCAGGTGAAACATTCGAAAGTGCGCCACGAGAAGGACGACCGATTCGAGGTCAGCGACCGTCGGCAGTGGGTGTTGGGGTCGTCGACGGCCGTCAAACAAGCAGCCTTGCAAGCCGATTTGGCGACGGCCGAGGCCAGGCACGACGCCGAAGAGGCGGCCTATCAATTTGCTGAAGCCGATCGCGGACGCCGTCAGCATGCGGCCGCACTGTTGGCCGGTTTGGCTGAATTGGAATGGGATTCGATCGACGTCGCCGGGGCGTCGAAGCGGCATGACGAGGTGGTCGCAAGCATTGCCAGGCTGCGCGCGTCCAGCGTCGGGCTTGAGGACGCCAGCCAACAGTTCAATCAGGCTGACCAGCGTCTTGCATTGGCAATGGTTGAACAGCAAGGTCTGATCAGTGAATGCGACGGAACTGAACGTCGCCGTGCCGAACTCGTTGACCAGTTGACCAGGTATGGGTCGGGAATCGCCCAGGCGCCGGCCGTGCCAGACGAGGTCGCCCAGGCGCTGCGGGAATGGTTCGAACGCGAGGGTGACGACCCGGACGAAGCGGCGCGACGCATCAGCGCGGAGATCGTCTCGAACATCAAGCGCATGACGGACGCTATACATCGCGCTGAGGACAACGCCATAAAGGCGATGACCGAGTATCGCGACAAGTGGCCCGGCGAGTCGTCCGATCTGACCATCGAGATCGACGACATGGACGGCTACCTCGACATCTTGAAACGGCTGGAAAGTGACCGGCTGCCCGAGTTCGAGGAACGTTTCTTCGACCTGCTGCAAACGCAGTCGCGCAACAACGTGGGGGTGATCCGCCAGCAACTGAACCGGTCGCGCAAAGACATCCGTGATCGGGTGGCCCCGATCAATGAGTCGTTGCGGCAGACCGCCTACCAGCCGGGTGGCTACCTGTTCATCAGGGACGAGGATCGGCGTTTGCCTGCGGTGACCAAGTTCTTGAGCGAGCTGAACGAGGTGACGGCTGGCTCGTTGGAAGACAGCTTCGGCCCGCACGTCACGCCGCAAGCCAAGGCTGAGGCGGAGCGTCGTTTCGCGAAACTTCAGGCAATGATGGATCGGTTGCAAGGCACAACTTCGGCAGATCGCCGGTGGGTTGAAACCGTCCTGGATTCGCGTCAGCATGTGCAGTTCACCGCCGAGGTCAGAGACGTCGACGGCAACCCGATCAACTATTTCAAGGGCGCCGGCGGGTTGTCCGGGGGTGAGCGGCAGAAGCTGGTGGCGTTCTGTTTGGCGGCGGCCCTGCGCTACCAGTTGGTGCGAGGTTCCACGACGACGTCGGGCTACGGGTTGGTGGTGTTGGACGAGGCTTTTGATAAGACCGACCCCGACTTCACGCGCATGAGCCTGGATGTCTTCGCCACGTTCGGGTTCCAGTTGTTGCTTGTCACGCCTGAGAAGATGTTGCAAATCATGGAGGACTACGTGGGCGGTGTCGCGGTTGTTCACATGAGTGACGATCCGCGGGTGGGTTCGCTGATAGAGACGTTGCCGTGGGACGTCGAGCCGGACGGGCCGGACGACCGCGCCGATGGGTCTGGCGCTGACGAGCCGCAAGGGGCATTACTTTGAGGACGCAGCGAGACCTGGTGACGTGGGCGACGCGCAAATACGAGGCCTCGTATCGGACGTGGGCTGGCGCTGCCGATTTCGGCGAGTCGACGGTGTTTACATACCCACTGAAGCCGCCGACTGAGGCTGAGGCGCTGCGTGATGGGGACGCAGTGGCGGCATGGGTGGCGCTCTGGTCGACGGTGGCGTGGCGTGGCGTCGGCGTCGAGAGGGTGCAGCGTCATTGGCCGTCGCTCGGTCGTCAGCTTTTACCGAGCCGGGTGGTCGTGCGCGGGTCGTCGTCGTTGGCCACCATCACCGGAAGGGCCTCGCACTGGCAGGGTCTGGTGGCCAACGCGACACGGCTGCGCGAGCTTGGCGACGGGGTGGCCAACGCCATGCCGTCCGTCGCTTTGCGGCTGGCTGCCTTGGACGGCGACGATTTGGGTCGTCTGATAGGCGCGGTGCGCTGGCTGGTGGCCAACCCTGAATCCGATCTTTTGGTTCGCGAGGTGCCAGTGCCTGGGGCTGATACCAAGTGGCTGGAGGGCCACATCGGCCTGGTCAAGCCGCTGGTTCAGGCGTTGACCGGCAGTGCTGACTTGGGGTTGCGAAAAGATCCGCGACGTTTTCGCGTGCGCATCCTTGACGACGCAATACCTTTCGGCGGACGAGACGTCACAATGTCGGCTGACGAGTGGGCACAGCGGGATGTGCCGGCCCGGGTCGTGATCGTCACCGAGAATCAGCAGTCCTTGTTGCGGTTGGAGCCGATGCCTGGCGGGGTCGGCGTCCATGGGCAAGGTTTGGACGTCGTCGAGCTGGCGAACGTCAAGTGGATCAAGGGGGCACGGGTGCTGTATTGGGGCGACCTTGACAGTCACGGGTTCAATATTCTGGGCCTGGTGAGGCGTCAATGGCCGCAGACAGAATCGGTGCTGATGGACGCCGACACGCTTACGGCCTACTGGGCGTCCGGGGTGCCGGAGGCCGACCCGTTCCGTGGTGAAATCGGATACCTGACCGCCTCCGAACGTGAAGCACTAGCGTTGTTGCGACAAAACGACTGGCGCCTTGAGCAGGAGCAAATACCGTGGGACGCCGCCCGCCAAGCGATCCGCGTCGCAGTTCGTCCTAAGAAAGTTGAGGACGTGGAATCGCTGTTCGGTCTGCTGTGCAGCGTCCAGGTTGACGACATCAAGGTTGGCAAAGCGGAGAGGTTGGCGACGAAGCATGAAGGTGTTTCTTGACACGAGCGTCATCATGGACACGCTGATAGATGGTCAACCTTGGGCCGAGTCGGCTCAGGAGCTGCTGCGCGTTCCTGGGTACGTGCGCGCAGCCACCAGAATGATACGATAGACAGATAACGTATCAGAAACGTAAATAAGGAGGTCACTTATGGCCCACTTCGAATCTTGGCGAATCCCACCCGATTACGGCGCGCAGACCAGGGAAGAGCGTCAAGGCGGCGTCGTTCGGCGATATGTTCCTGACATGCTTTGCGAATCGGACAATTCGGTGTCGGCGGACACTGCCGAGTTTGTTGGTGATGTGTCGGCGCGGGTTGCGGCGTTCGGTGCGTCCATTCGTGACGAGCACATTGGCATGTTGTACGCGACCCTGCTGAAATCGGAATCGATTTCGTCCTCAATGATCGAGGGGTATCAGACCTCTCCAAGGAATGTTGTGCTGGCAGGTTTCGACCCAGAGTACTCAAGTGATACTGCACGAATTGTTTGGAACAATGTCATGGCGGTCAAGGACTCCTTGGCAATGCTGAACGGCGAGTGGACAGTTGGCGCAATCCACGACGTCCACCACACCTTGTCGCCAGATATGCCGTACGGGGCGCGGACTGGGCAGGTGAGAATTGGCGGTTCGACCATTTTCAAAGCGTCGTACATCGCGCCTGATGACGGTCTTGTCCCCGCCTACATGGATGATCTTGTCGCCTATGCCAATACAGGTGGAGATACGACTTTGACAAAGGCGGCGATTCTTCATGCACAATTCGAGACGATCCATCCGTACGGCGATGGCAATGGCCGAACAGGCAGAGCAATCATCCACGCGCTGCTCAATCGGTCAGGTATTGTCTCAAATGGAGCGGTCCTGCCAATATCGACGGTCCTGAAGGTGCGAAGTGACGAGTACATTGCCGCCTTGAACGGGTATAGATACAGCGACGATGACCATGGCAACAGGCATGACGCGGTGAACCAATTCGTCCTGACATTTGCAGAGGCGGCGAACGATTCGGTCACCCTGGCCGCCAAAGTAAGAGACGATGTCGCCGCAGTCAGGAGAGACTGGAATGAAAAGGCCAGTGGCATTCGGTCAGATTCTGTGGCCCATTCCATTCTGGAGATTTTGCCAGAGTCTCCGATCGTCACAGCGGCTTCCGTAGAGGTCCAATTCGGTGTGACGAGATTGGCCTCAGCGCGAGCGATTGGGAGGCTGGAAGATGTCGGGATTCTGCAAAGAATAGAAGGCAAGCACAGGCATGCCAGTGCCTACATCGCTACCGATATCTTGTCTCTGATGGCTGATGCTGAACGGCGCGCCGCCAGTCCAGATATGGACACGGTGTTGTCGTCCCTGGTGCTGCCTGTGCCGGCGCCATCGCACCCGTTGACACTGGTGTGCGACGTATGGATGCCGAACGCCAAGAAGAATTGCGTCCTGAGTAAAGGGCACGCCGGCCCACACAAGAGTAGCCGCGGGTAGTCAGTGCGGCATTTGCAAGGCGCCGTTGCGCAGCGCCGCGATAACGCCGCCGTCCACCAGCAGGTCAGTGCCTGTGATGAAGGTGGCTTCGGGGCTGAGCAGGAAGGCGGCTGCGGCTGCGATGTCTTCTGGTGTGCCGATTCGTCCCGTCCCTGAGGCTGCAATCATCGCCCGCATGAAGCCGCCGGACTCACCGGCTAGCTCTTGCTGACCCATCGGGGTGGAGATGATGCCGGGGCTGATCGAATTGATGCGTGCACCGCGCTTGCCCCAAGCAATGCTGGCGGCCTGAACGCGCAACTGATTAGCCCGTTTGGCCAAACCGTAGGCCTGCCCGGGGTCGGCGACGGCTGGTTCGGACGCGAAGTCCAACCCTGCCAGACCGGCGGTCGGCGTCGAAGCGAGTGCGTGCTCTTGCTCAGCTGTCAGTGGCGGGGCCGTCTGCCCGGCCATGCTGGCGATGACGACGCCCGCCCCGCCTGGTGCGATCACTTCGCCAAAGGCGTCCAGAGACTGGGCCACGCCGACCAAATCGACGGCCAATATGGCGCCGACCGACGCCTGAGTGGGGGATAGCCCGGCCGTGTGGGCCACCTGCATGACGGGGCCCAGTGCGGCCGCAGCCGATGCCAAAGCAGCTAGTGATTCGGCCTTCGAGACGTCGACGACCTGGGCGTGGGCGTCAAAGCCGTCCCCTTTGAGGGTGTCGACGACGTTGTTCAGCGTCGTCTCGTTGAAGTCTGCCACCAGGACGGTCTTGCCGCTGCCGAGCCGACGGGCAATGATTTGGCCCATGCCGCCGACGCCGACGACCACCAGAACGGGCTTATCTGCTTGTATCGCCATTTTGAACCTCCATGTTCAATTCGGCACTCCAGTATTTTGAAGCGCAAGATTCTAACTTAGCGCATGTCGGCGTTTACGCAACTGCGCATTGCTACCTTTTTCAGGTAGGTGGCGAAGACCTTTGCGGCGGTCGCGTAACGGTTCGCGGCCGGAATTGGCTCGCGACAACCGCAAGCCTCCGCCGATGATGTCCAAATCGCCTTGAAATGCACAGTTGCGGTCAGACTGCTGTTTTGGCGTCGGCGAGGTGGCGATGACGTCGCCGAATTTTGCGGATCACCGCGACGATGACCGTCACCAGGCCGGCCACAATAACGACCGCCACCGCTATGTAGCCCCACTCGGCGCCATGGGCAAAGCCGCCGTCATAGGCCAGATCGGCCGGAATTGTGTCGGTGGTCAGGTCTTTCCAGTAGTCCATGTGGGTTGTGAATTGGCTAACCGAATTCTCATCGAACTCCAGTACTCTGACCCCGTGCAGGTCGCCGTTGCCGTATGAATAGAACCCGGCGCTGGCGTCATACATCAACTGGATGCCACCGGTGGTGCCGCGGAAGCTGTTGTCGTGATCGTGGCCGAACACCGCCGCCATCACGTCGCCCTGCGACTGCCAGGCGGCGAACTCAGCGGTGTCGTTGACCAGTGGGCAAGGCCCCTCGCCAAGCACACCGTCGCTCGTCTTGGACGGGTCTAGTAAGAAGTATTTGCCGGATTGCGAGCCAGCACCTTCTACGGCGTCCGGTGTTGACTTATCTACCGGCGTCAGCAGGTCGTAGATCTGCGGAACCGGGATGTGCTGGAAAACCACCGATGGGACGGCCACGCCGCCGTTGGCCTGTCTGATGGTGTCGCCGGTGTTCTTGTACCAGTCGATCTGACCGGGCAGCATGGCGTCACCGACTGCCGACAGTGTCTCACCGCCGGAATCGAAGAACCACAGGTTGAGCGCCGGTTTTCCGTTTGTGCCATCAACCAGCAGGTTGTAGTTGCCGACGCGATTGCCTATTTGATTCATGTCGACGCCAGCGGTCTGCGCGCCCGGCAGGCTTTGGTAATAGGCCCACTGCTCCGGGCGAGTCATCGCAGCGTTGGCGTCATGGTTGCCGAAGACGACCGCGAAGGGGATATGTCGGGCGATGATCGGCGCCATGAAGGTGTCGATACTTTTCTTGACATTCGAGGTGCTGACAAGCAGTGACGGCGACCAGTCGAAGATGTTATCGCCACCCAGCACCACCAGGTCGGGGTGTTCCTTGTCTAGCGCCGCCGTGATCAACTCGATGGCGTAAGGTGAAGGGTCGGCGCCGTCCTGGATGTCGGATATCGACATGATCTTGAAGGTGCCGTCCGCATTGAAGCGAAGGGCGGCTTGGCCCGGTTCGCTATTCGTCACTGGGGCGGGCGCGGCACAACCGACAAGCAGCAGGGCGGCAGGAATGGCCAGCAATGGTTTCAAGAGCTTGCGAAGCATGCTCCTATTCTGCCCCACCTCCCGGCCGCTTTACAGGGCCTCCAGGATGGCGTCTCACAGAGCCGTCAGGATGGCGTCACCGATTTGTGATGTCGTGCGCGTCGCTGTACCACGGCTGGTGATATCGGCTCGCACGGCGTCTTCGATGCAGCGCGCCTCGTCCGCCATGCCCAGGTGGTCCAGCAGCATGGACGCCGACAGGATTGCCGCCGTCGGGTCTGCTTTCTGTTGACCGGCGATGTCTGGTGCCGAACCATGGATCGGCTCGAACATTGATGGGTGTTCGCCCGTCGGGTTGATATTGGCGCTGGCTGCCAGGCCGATGCCACCCGTCACCGCGGCAGCTAGATCGGTGATGATGTCACCGAACAGGTTGTCGGTGACGATCACGTCGAACCGTTGCGGGTTTTGCACCATGGCGATGGTGGCCGCATCGATATGTAGATAGTCGCGTTCGATGTCCGGGAAGTCGGCTGCGCCAATCTTGTCGAACACACGTCGCCACAGGCCACCGGCGTTGGTCAGAACATTGTGCTTGTGCAGCAAGGTGACATGACCTCGACGAGTGGTGGCCCGCCTAAAAGCGTCGCGGACGCAGCGCTCAATGGCTGGCTCGGTGTTGATGCTGACCTCGATGGCGATCTCACCCGGTGTGTCGTGGCGCAGGCCGCCGCCGATGCCGTCATAAAGCCCCTCGGTGCCCTCACGGACGACGACGAAATCGATCGGCCCGCGTTCGACGATGGCTGGCGCCAGTGGCGTCGTTACCCCGGGGTACAACACGTTCGGTCGGATGTTCAGGCCTTGGTCGAAGGCGAACCGAATCTTCAACAACAGGCCGCGTTCCAGCAAGCCGCTGGGGATCTGCGTCGACCCCGGTGCGGCACCGACAGCGCCCAGCAGTATGGCGTCCTGATTGTCGAGTTGGGCCAGTGTGTCGTCATTCAGCACTTCGCCGGTGGCTTGCCAGTGATTGGCGCCCAAGTTGAAATCGGTGAAATCGAGCACCGATCCGGCCATGGCTTTCAGCACTTTGACGGCCTCGCCCGTCACCTCGGGGCCGATGCCGTCGCCTGCGATGACGCCGATTTTGAATGTAGTAAGTCCAGTTGGCATGGCTTGAACTCTAGCCGGTGGGCGGGGGTGGCGTCAGCCGGTCTCACGGTGGCGACCGTCGAGCGTCCACCCCTGGCTGGCGGGATAGTGTGGACGTATGAGCATGACTTTTGATATTCCTGAGGATGCCACTTTTCTGGGGGACGATGTGATCGCTCAGATCAACATCGCCCCAGGCTTCGGCGAGTACTTCACAGACCATATGGCGCTGGCCGATTTCGATGGAAACGGCTGGCACAACGACCGGCTGATGCCCTATGGCGCAATCCCGATGGATCCAGCCAACGCGGTGTTCCATTATGCGCAGGAGATCTTCGAGGGGTTGAAGGCCTACCGTCACGCAGATGGCTCGGTGTGGCTGTTCCGGCCGCGCAGCAACGCGGTGCGGTTTATGAACTCGGCCCGACGCATGGCCTTGCCCGTCCTGCCTGAGGAAGACTTCCTCAGCTCCGTTGTTAACTTGGCCAAGCTGGATGCCCGCTGGGTGCCGGGCGGCGATGAGCAAAGCTTGTACCTGCGGCCCTTCATGATGGCCAACGAATCGTTCCTCGGTGTGCGGGCGGCCAAGACGGTGCTTTATTGTTGCATAGCTTCGCCGGTCGGCGCCTACTTCAGTTCGGGCGTGCAGCCTGTCGACATCTGGGTGGTGCAGGGACTTTCGCGCGTTGCCCAAGACGGTACGGGCGCGGCCAAATGCGGCGGCAACTATGCGGCGTCGCTGGCGGCGGGCGAGGTCGGCTACCAGAACGGTTGCTCGCAGGTGCTGTTCACCGACGCCGCCAGCCACACCTATGTCGAGGAGTTGGGTGGCATGAATTTCTTCATGGTGACCGCCAAGAATGAGCTTGTCACACCCGATCTGAATGGCAATGTGTTGGCCGGTGTGACGCGTGACTCCTTGCTCGCCCTGGCGCCATCGCTGGGGTTGACGCCCGTCGAGCGTCCCATCAAGTTGGCGGAGGTGTACGACGGTCTGGACAGTGGCGATATCAAAGAGGTGTTCGCCTGCGGAACGGCTGCCGTTGTCGGGCCAATCGCCTCGCTGAAGGACGAAAACGGCACTCACAGTGCCAGCCAGCACACCAAGACGCTGGAACTGCGCCAGGCGCTGTGCGATATCCAATGGGGACGCAGCTCCGACCCCTTCGGCTGGATGATGCAGGTGGCGTGATGTTACTGAGCGAACCCGAGGGTTTCTACCTCTACGACACCACTCTGCGCGATGGCTCGCAGCAGGAGGGCATACAGCTTTCGGTGGCCGACAAACTGCGCGTCGTCGACCTGCTGGACGGTTTGGGCGTCCCCTTTGTTGAGGGCGGCTGGCCTGGTGCCAATGCTAAAGACACGCAGTTCTTTGCTGCCGCGCGGGAAATGAGGCTGCGTCAAGCTCAACTGGTGGCTTTCGGCGCGACCCGTAAGGCTGGTTCGAAGGCGTCCAAAGATCCACTGTTGGAGGCTCTGGTTGGGGCCGGCACGGAGTGGGTGTGCATCGTCGCCAAGGCTCATCCTGGGCATGTTACGTCGGCGCTCAAAACCAGCCTGGACGAGAACCTGGCCATGGTGGCCGACTCCGTGGAGTGGCTCGTCAATCAGGGCAAGCAGGTGATCGTCGACGCCGAACACTACTTCGACTCCTTCCTGGGTGACGAGGGTTATGCCCGTTCGGTCGCCAAGACAGCCGCCGAGGCTGGGGCGTCATGGGTGGTGTTGTGCGATACCAACGGCGGCATGCTGCCGACCCAGATTTCCGATGTCGTCTCACAGACGTTGACGATCGGTGTACCTTTGGGCATCCACTGCCACAACGACACGGGCTGTGCGCTGGCCAACTCGCTGGCCGCGATCGACGCCGGTGCCTTGATGGCGCAGGGCACCATGAACGGCTACGGTGAACGCACCGGCAATCTAGACCTGGTGCCGCTGATTGGCGATCTTCACCTCAAATACGGCTGGAGTCTGCTGACGGCCGAGCAACTGGGCTCGCTGACGCACGTCAGCAACGCCATCGCTGACATCGCCGGCCAGCCGCGCCAGCCGCGCCAGCCCTATGTTGGGGCGTCGGCTTTTGCGCACAAGGCGGGGCTGCACGCGTCGGCCCTCAAGGTGGACGAAAATCTCTACCAGCACATCGCACCGGCCAGCGTCGGCAACCAGATGCGGATGCTGATTTCGGACGCCTCGGGCAAGGCCAACGTTGAGATGAAGGCGCGCGAACTGGGCATCGACGTCTCGGGCGAGGGCGTGGTTTCCGACATCGTCGAAACCGTCAAGTCGCGCGAGGCGGCCGGGTATTCATACGAAGCAGCCGACGCCAGCTTCGAGTTGCTGTCGGCCGATGTCGCCGGGCGTCTGCGCAAGCCTTTCGAGGTTACGCGTTGGCGGGCCGTCACCATGGGTGACGCGGACGTCGACAGCTCTGAGGCCCAGATCACGCTGATGGTTGGCGGTGAGCGGATCGTCCGCGTGGGCGAGGGCAATGGCCCGCTGGATGCGCTGGCGGATGGCCTGCGACAAGGTCTGGTAGCTAGTTTTCCGACGGTCGAAAACTACGAGCTGGTCGATTACCGGGTTCGCATCCTCGATACAGGACGGGGCACGGACGCCACGGTTCGGGTGCTGATCGACACCATCGACGAGGCCAGCCATCGGTGGACGACGGTCGGTGTGGGCACGAATGTCGTCTCAGCGTCGTGGGAGGCCCTGGCTGATGCCTACCTGTACGGTTTGGTCAAGGGGTATGGCGCTGCCAATTAGACTTGGCCCATGCGTATTGCCAGATTCACCTTGCCCGGGGGCGACCCGACTTTCGGTGTTGTCGAACTTGAGGCCGACCAAGGCCAGTTCCCCAACACAGTTGCCGCCATCACAGCCGACCCATTGACGGGGCCGGTCAAATACACCGGCGCGCGTCATGACCTTGACGCCGTGAGACTGCTGGCCCCCGTCATACCGCGCAGCAAGGTAGTGGCTATGGGCCTCAACTGGGCCGACCATGTGGCGGAGATGGAGAATGGGCCGGCGCCCACCAGCCCGACAATGTTCATTAAGCCGAATACCTCTGTCATCGGTCCTGAGCAGCCGATCGTCAAGCCAGTTGAGACGTCGCACTTAAGCTACGAGGGCGAGCTGGCTATCGTCATCGGGCGCATCTGCCGTCGCGTGCCGCTGGAGCGGGCCGCCGAGGTGATCTTCGGTTACACCTGCGCCAACGATGTGACGGCCCGCGACTTGCAGCACCAAGAGGACCAATGGACAAGAGCCAAGGGCTTCGACACCTTCTGCCCGCTGGGGCCGTGGATCGTCACAGACATGACACTGGAACAGGCCGGCCGCCTCAACATCGTCACGACGGTGGACGGCGAGGTCAAGCAGGACGGCACGACGGCCGACATGTTGCGCTCTATTCCGGAGATCGTCGCCCTGGTGTCGGGTTTTGCCACACTCTTGCCCGGTGACGTCATCTTGTCGGGCACGCCATCCGGGGTCGGGCGGCTTGAGCCGGGCCAGCGGGTCAGCGTCGACATCGGCGGTTTGGGTATGCTGACCAACCCGGTGGTGGCGGAGGGCGACAAGTGATGGCAACGAATCCGCGCCGCCCACCCGTCAACACGTCGTCGGTGATCAAATTCGAACCGGCTGACGGTGTGGACTATACGAGAGCTTTGTCTGGTTCGGAGCGTCCGGGAATGATGGCCGTCACCGGGATGGCTGTCATGCTGCTTAGCCTTTATTTCATTAGTCCGGCAATCTCCTCGGCGGTCAACGGCATCGGCTGGCTGCTGCGCGGGCGGCCCGGCAGTCTCAGTGATTTTCAGGCGGCGGCCACCGGTTTCGGTTATCCCGAAGGCGTTCTCGGATCGTTCCTTGCAATCGCCAGCTTCATCGGCATCGCGGTGCTGGCGATGCGGTTCATCCATCGTCAGTCACCACAGTGGCTGTCCTCAGTGCAGCCCGGCATGCGGTGGCGTTATCTGTTGATCGTCGCCGTGGTGGCGGCCGTCGTCTTCAACATCGTCTATTGGGCGACGACCGGGCGTACCGACTTTCACTGGGCGCCATTGCCGAATGCCTGGTTATATGTGGCGATAATTGTGTTGGTGGGGCCCTTACAGGCCGCCGGCGAGGAGTATTTCTTCCGGGGCTATCTGCAGCAGTTGATCGGCGCGGTGGTGACGCAGCGGTGGATCGTCGTATTGGTCTCAGCACTGTTGTTCACTGCCGTGCATGGCACGCAGAACCTACCGCTGTTGATCGACAGGTTTGTTTTCGGGGCACTACTGGGCGCCTTGGTTGTGATGACCGGCGGCCTGGAGGCCGCGATCGCGATGCATGCCGTCAACAACATCTTTGCCTTTGGATACCCGACTTTGTCCGGTACGCTGACCGACGCTCGAGCAATAGCGGAGGTCAGTTGGGGCATGGCTGGGGTGAACGTGCTGGCATATGTGGTGATCGCCGGGCTGGCGTATCTGATCGGCCGGGCCATGAGAGTGGCCACCAAGACGCCGAGCTGACGGCAATGGCGGGTTGCCTGGAGGGCGGTCATCACGTAAAGTTGGTGGACGCTGTGCCGGATTTCTGGGGTATGGGGTAATTGGCAGCCCGCCGGATTCTGGTTCCGTCAGTCCAGGTTCGAGTCCTGGTACCCCAACGGGGTTGTTCCTGCCAAGGACGGCCCCCGGTGCAGCAACCTGGCCCCGTTGTGTAGCGGCCTAGCACGCGGCCCTCTCAAGGCTGAAACGGCGGTTCGAATCCGCTCGGGGCTACAGAGCAAAACCCCTAGTCAGAGTAAGAATAACTAGGGTTTTTTGCATGTCGTGCGAGGTTCGGAAATGGGTCTGGTACACATCGGGTACACATGAAGGCGTCCGCAGTATGTACCGGAGTGCCGGTTACCGTCTGAGCCAGGGGAGAATAGTGGGTTATGGACCAAGCCAGATTCGTCGCGCGGCTGGTGCAGCACGGGGCGTCAATCGTCGGGTTTGGCGATCTGTCACCGGTGCCGGAGGCCGACCGGGCATCGCCGTGAAGTATCCGCCGGAGGTTATCAGGGGCATCGCCGATCTACCGACCCCTGGGTACTACGACTGGTACAACCGGTTGAACACCTTGCTCGACAGCCTCGTTGTCTTTGGCGCCAATCAATTGCGGAACCAGGGCTACCGGGCAGTCGCCATGACCCGTGAGAGCGTCGTCAAGGGTGAGGCAGGGTACAACACTGTCTTGCCGTACAAGACTTTGGCTACTCGGGCCGGAGTTGGTTGGATCGGCCGGTGCGCGCTGTTGGTCAACGATCAGTACGGCTCGGCGATCCGGCTGTCGGGCATCTTGACAGATGCGCCTTTCGAGACTGCCACGCCCGTTGAGGGGTCGCGGTGCGGCAGATGTGTCGCCTGTGTGAGGCTTTGTCCTGCCCAGGCCATCAATGGGCGTGAATGGTCGGTCGGTGTTTGCCGGGACGAGTTGGTCGACGCTCCAGCGTGCCGCAAAGTCGCCCGTGAGCGCGCAGGCTTGGGCTTCGGCCGGGCGGACGTGACCATTTGCGGAAAATGCATTGAGGTTTGCCCGTACACGAGAAAGTACCTGCGCACCAACGGCATGGACAGATTAGGTACCGACTAGATGGACGTTACCGGAGACATCCGAGGCTTGACGCAACCACCGCAGGGCTTGGCCAATTTGGGCCTCAGTCGCCTAGATTGCGGTGGTCGCGTAAGGATTCCCGGCCGGAAACGGCGCGCAACCGCCGCAGACCTCTGCTAAGAGCGTCCCCAATGCCGAGCATTGCGCAGTTGCGTTAGTGGCAGACGCCTCAGTTGAGCTGGCCGTCGGCGTCGGAAATCTGCTCAATCAAGACGGTGTCTCTCTTGTAGAATCGCCGCATGACCATTTGTGCCATCCAGACCCCTGTTCGCGGGTTCATGACCGCCGGGTGATTCTGCTAACCAATGGGCAAATCGATGGGTTTGCGTCGACCTCTGGCCAGGCGGTGGGGTATCTCTTGACCTGGTGCGGGAGTTTTCGCACCGTGGCTGTGCCTTTTCCAATTTTGCTCGCCTATTGACCCATGTCACGGTCGATATCAGGGACGAGGGCTAAGCTAATCATCATATGCATCACTACAGGGAATGATGTTTCTTCGGAGAGGGTTCGTCATGATGCCGTCACGCGCCACGAGATTTTCCCACCTGTTTACTACGCTGCATCCGGAGGTGACCCCCGCCCGAAGCGGATGGCGGCGCGGCGGCGCTGTCGTCAGCGCGGTCGCTTTGACATTCGGGCTTACGGTGCTCGTGCCGACGGCGGCGCGGGCGGCTGGGGAGCCGGACCCGTCGCTGAGCACGGTCGTCATGTCGGCAGCAACTGTGACGCCTGGTGAGACCATCGCCGGCACTGTTACTGTGCTCGACAGTTCTGGGCAGCCGGTGGCGAACCAGGAGGTCGACTTGAATCTGTCGATCCCGTTGGCGTCCACTGATACCACGATGCCGTACACAACCGACGCCAATGGCCAGGTTTCGGTGTCTGAGCCGGTGCCGACGACGGAGAACGGGATTCCGCTGTCCGGGCTACTGGGGCTTATCGGTGGTTCAGCGCCCGCTTACGCGCACGTCACCGTCAATGGGGACGACGTGTCGGGCTCGCCGGTTGAGGTCACGATCGTGACGTCCAACCCCGCGGCCAGCACGGGTGCCATCTCGGGCGGCGTGTACTTGGACAACGACTCGTCGAATACATGGACATCCGGCGACGCGTCGGTCGACGGCGCGACTGTCACTTTGACGACGTGTACCGATCCGGCCACAACAGTCAAGACGACGACCGCCGGCAAGGCTGGCGCGGCCAACTCCGGCAGCCAGTACATCGGCGGAATATTCACGTTCTACGGGCTGAACCCGGGTTGCTACTTGCTGCATGTGGCCTCGCCGAGTTCTGATGTGGTGCCCAACTCCGACAAGGGCAGCCAGCAGATCAACGTCACCGCCGGATCGTTCTTAAGCGGCACGAATGTCGGCTTCGCCGCGCCGCCCGCGGCCCCGGCGGTTGGCGCGGTGTCTGTTGCGGTGTCGCCGGATAGCGCGACGATAGGAGTTCCGACTTGTGGCGGGGCGTCGGTCGCGACCCCTAGCTCTGTCGCGGCGACGGTGACGGTGAAGGACACGGCGGGCAAGCCGATGGCGGGTCAGGCTGTGGTCGTCACGGCGGATGCGCCTTTGACGGTGCCGTCTGGTGCGTTAACGACGGGCGCGGATGGCACGGTGCAGGTGAGCCTGGGTGTCGATTCGTCGTCGTTGAGTCCGACTGGCACGTCTTCGGCGTCGGTGCGGGCGACTGTTGGTGACGCGAGCGGGTCGACGCCGGTTGCTGTCACGCGGCTTGGCATGGTTATGCCTGCGATGCAGTCGTTGGCGCTGGCGTCAAGTCCGACAGCCGGTTCGCCGGTGATCGCCGATGGTAGCGCGTCGTGGACGGTGTCGGCGACGATGGTGGATCAGTGCGGCGGCTTGATGTCTGGTTGGCCGGTGAACTTCAGTGTTGGCGGAGCCGCCAAACTGTCGTCGGCGTCGGCGACGACGGATAGCAATGGTGTGGCGACGGTGACGGTGACAGATATGACGGCTGAGACGGTGCAGGTGAGCGCCGATGGTGCCACTTCGGGTCCCGCCAGTTTGGTGTTCGCGCCGGTGCCCGCGCCGGTGCCGTCGCAGACTCCGCTGCAGTGCCTGATCGGTGGCAAGACGGTGACGACGAACACCGTGATGGCCGATCCGAACTCGGCAACGGTAGGCTCTACGGTCGACCTGTCGGCGTACGTGACCGATGCCAATTGCCAACCGATCGAGGGCGCCACGGTAACGCTCTACACGACAACGGGGTCGGGCGCAATCGCCGGTGACGGGCAGGCCACGACGGATGCCAATGGTTTGGCGACGGCGTCGCTGACTGACACCGTGGCTGAAACGGTGCATGTCAGCGGCTATGTCTCGGCCACTGGGGGTGGCGCTCAGTTCACGGGCGCCGATGTGGCATTCAATCCTGGCGCTGCGGCTGTGGGTGGCACATGCACCTCGGGTGCGGGTGGAACGCCGTCTTATCTGCAGGCCGATGCGTCGTCGCCGGTTGGCAAGTGGGCGACGGTCGAGGTGATGGTGTCGGATCAGTTCTGCAATCTGGTTGCTGATGGCGCCCAGGTGACGCTGACGGTGAGCAGCCCATCGGGAAATGCGTCGATTGTGAATACCGGGAGTTTGGTGACCTGGTCGCCATTGTCGGCCACGGCCGCGACGACCAACGGGCAGGCGATCGCCTACGTGACGGACACGACGGTCGAGACGGTCAACGTCGTGGCTACGGTGGTGGTGAAAGGCGCGCCTAGCGCGGTACCGAACATCAACCCGCCGCCCGCCGCGTCGGCGGATGTGGCGTTTGTGCCCGACGTGGTCGATTCGGCCAGTTCGACGTTTACGGTTTCGCCGACGGCCTCGGATGGTTCCGACGTGCCGTTCGCGAACGGCAATTCGACGGGTTCGGATTATTGGACCGGCACCGTGACGGTCAAGGACGCCGACGGTGTTTTGCTACCCGATTTGACGCCGACTGATTTCACATTCTCGCCGAACTCGGCAGATGTGAAGGTGTCGACGCCGCCGGTGAACAATCATGACGGCACTTACACGGTGACATTCACGTCGATTGTGGCGGATTCGACAAACACGGTGTATGCGAATTATCAGGGCAGCGCGATCGCGGGTGGCACACCGTTGCCGATTCCGTTCAAGCCTTTGCCGGCAACGGTGATTGGTGCGGTGTCTGTGGCGGTGTCGCCGGACAGTGCGACGATCACGACTCCGGCCTGTGGTGGGGCGGCGTCTGCGTCTCCGGGTTCTGTGACGGCAACGGTGTCGGTGACGGACACGACGGGCGCGCCGATGGCGGGCCAGGACGTGACGTTGACGGCTGATGCTCCCTTGACGGTGCCGTCGGGCACGTTCACGACTGGGTCTGATGGCACGGTGCAGGTGGCGTTGGGTGTCGACGCGTCGAATCCAGGTGCGGGGTCGGCGACTGTGCGGGCGGCTGTTGGAGCCGTCAGCGGGTCGGCGGCCGAGATGATTGTGGTGCCGGTGGTTCCGTTGGTGCCGCCGACGGTGACGTTGACTGCGAGCCCGGCATCTGGGACGACTGTGGTGGCGAACGGGCATGAGTCCTACACGGTGACCGCGACCGTGGTGGATGGTTGTGGCAATAAGGCGGCGGATATGCCTGTCGGTTTCAGTGTGGGGGGCGACGCGGTGTTGTCGGCCGTGTCGGCGGTTACGGATAGTGATGGTGTGGCGTCGGTCACGGTGACGGACGCGACGGCCGAGACAGCGACCATCACCGCGACGATCAGTTTCAATCCGGCCGCGACCAAGTCGATTGATGTGACGTTCAGTGCGCCAAACCCGAACCCACCGTGCGCCAACCTGAATCCGCCGGATTTGGCGTTTTCGGTGTCGCCGGTGGTTTCCACGTCGGATCAGTCGGGCTGGCCGGCGGCTGATGGTGTGGCTAGTTACACGGGCACGGTAACGGCGAGTGGCGTCAGTGATGGATGCCATCTGGTGTATGGGCCGGGGGCTGGCGATTTCACATTCACGGCGTCGTCGCCGGATGTGAAGGTGTCGGGTGTGACTGATAATGGCGATGGCACTTTTACTGCGACGTTCACGTCGACGGTGGCGGGTGCCGATTTCACGGCGTCGGCGGGCTATTCGGGTTATCCGAATGGCGGTGTCGCGGTGCCGGTTGGCGAAGCGTTGCCAATTCCGTTTGCGCCGCCGACGCCTGTGGTTGGCGCGGTGTCTGTGTCGTTGTCTCCGGACAGTGTGACGATCACGACTCCGGCCTGCGGTGGTGCGGCGACTGCGTCCCCGAGTTCTGTGATGGCGACGGTGTCTGTGACGGACACGACGGGTGCGCCGATGGCGGGCCAGACCGTTACGTTGACGGCTGATCCTCGTTTGACGGTTCCGTCGGGCACGTTCACGACCGGTTCGGATGGCACGGTGCAGGTGACGTTGGGTGTCGACGCGTCGAATCCGGGTGGGGGGCCGGCGACTGTGCAGGCGGCTGTTGGAGACGTCAGCGGGTCGGCGACCGAGATGATGGTTCCGGCGGTTCTGCCGCCGACGCCGCCGACGGTGACTTTGGCGGTGGCCCCGGCGTCTGGGACGGCGGTGTCGGCAGACGGTCAGGGTTCTTACACGGTGACCGCGACGGTGGTGGATGGTTGCGGGAACGTGGCGGCTGGTACGCCGGTGAGTTTCCGCGTCGTGGGTGATGCGGTGTTGTCTTCGGATTCGGCGGTCACGGACAGCAATGGTGTGGCGACGGTGACGGTGACGGACACGACTGTCGAGACGGCGAATGTGTCGGCCACAGTTGATGGGGTGACGTCTGGTGCGGCGGCTTTGGTGTTTTCGCCGGTGCCGGAGTTCAATGTGATCACGTTGTCGGTGTCGGCTGATCCGGTGCAGGTTCCGATACCGTGTGGTAGTTCTGGAACGGTGCCGCAGAGCACGGTCACGGCGGTTGTGTCGCAGACGTTGATTCCTCCGGGGGGTCCTCTTCCGGTGACGTTCTCTGTTAGCTCTGGTAGCGGGCACGCCACGATTACCGGTCCGTCGACTGTGGCGACTGATTCGTCTGGGAAGGCGTCGATTGTGGTCACGGATCTGATGGCCGAGTCTGTGACTGTGACGGCGACGGTTGACGGGGCGGCGCCGCAGTCGGTCGTCCTGACGTTTGTGCCGGGTTGTGTTGCGCCGCCAGTGACCGATTTCTCAGCCGCATCTTCGACGTTCGCTGTTACAGATGTGGGCGTCAAAGGGTGCTACAGCGGGCAGGAAGGGCCGTTCATCGGTACGTTGACTGCGCGTGACGCGCAAGGCAACTTGTTGACCGATCTCGACCCGTCGTTGGTGAGCTTTACGGCGTCGTCGCCCGATGTCACCGTATCGTCGGTGACCAACAACGGCGATGGCACGTATTCGGCGACCTTCTCGGCTTCGTTGGGCACCTCTTTTTCGGCTTCTGTGACGTATGACGGTTCGGCCAAAGTGGCGGATTCTTCCGGAGTGACTGATCCATTGTTCTTCTTTGGCTGGTACACCGCCGATCCGTCGGTGTCGGCATCGGCGGTGGCGGTCACGGTCGACCGGTCGCAGGTGTCGGTTGGGCAGTCCGCGACTGTGACCGTCGCATATGGGCCGGTTGGGCAATGCGACCCGGGCGCGGTGACGGTCATGTTCGCGGCAAGCAGCGGTGGGGCCATCGTGCCAACCGATCCGACGGCCGCGACGGTGCAGAGCGACGGCACGATCCTTGCGACCATTCAAGCGGGCGGGTCTGCTTCGGTGGCCGTGTCAAGTTCCAGCGCCCGTGTCGTGCCGGTGGATGTACAGTACTTGGGATTTGGGGGCTGGTATACCGCCATAGGTTCGCCGATGCAAATCGCGTTCACATCGGCGCCGACCGCGTTGACCTACGGGTTGACGGTGCTACCCGTGGGCGACCCGTCGGATCCGTCCACAGCAGTGCAGGCAGGCGGCTCGTACACAGCCACTGTGACTGTTAAGGATGCCAACGGGCAGCCCGTCGCAGGCGCGGTGGACGCTTCGCAAGTAGTTTTCACGCCGTCCTCGGCCTACGTTACGGTCTCGGGTGTGACGGACAACCACGATGGCACCTATACGGCGCTTTTGACGTCGAAGGTTGCCGATACCAGAATGGGGACGGGCAACGCGTTCACTGTGTGGGCGACCGTCGACGGTGTGCCTGCGGTCGCACCGGACGGTGGCGCGGTGTTGCCGATTCCTTTTAGGGCCGGGCCGCCATCGGTTGGTCCGTTCGACTGCCAGACTAGCGGGCGGTCGTCTGGCCTTGTTGTCTCAACGTCGTCGGGTGCCACCATGCTGGAGCCGGTGTTTGTCTATGGCATCGTCACCGACCAGTATTGCAATCCAGTGCCCGGGGTCCTGGTCACGATCAGCGTGCCAAGCCCGGCAACGGCCACCATGTGGAACGATCCCACCACCGACAAGGATGGTTTCACCACGGCAGTTATCGAGGATAGTATCGCCCAAACGGTGCCGGTGACGGCGACGATTCAGATTGATGGTGTTGACACACTTCTACCGCCGGGTGCCGTGGACGTCGCATTCGATGACTGCTGCGCCACCCAGCCAACCGCCCGGTTTACGGTTACGCCCACCGCTGATACATCTGACAACTCGACCTGGCCGATTGCCAATGGTGTATCGGCCTATACGGGCACGGTGACGGTAACCGATACAAATGGCGACCCGATGCCGGGCCTGGACGTGACGGACTTCGGATTCGTGGTGTCGGATAGTGCCGTCAAGGTATCCGCCGTCACGGACAACGGTGACGGTACATATTCGGCGAAGTTCACCTCGCTCGTGGCTGGCGCCGCCTACACCGTATATGCCACCTATCAATATGGAAGCGTTCCGGCATCGGGGTTCCCCTGGTGGCGGGTGCCGATTCCCTTCGGGGCCGGTCCGAGTCTTCCTGAGCCAGGGCTTGAGCTGTTGGTTGCGCCGCCGACGAATCTTTCCGATCAGTCGTCGTGGGTTGCCACGGGTGGTTTCTACACAATCACCATGACACCGCATGGCAGTGGCCTTGCTGCCTCAGATATCACTATCTCGCCCTCGTCGACCTACTTGTCGATCGGCGCTGTGGCGGATAACGGCGATGGTACATTCTCGGCCAAGGTGACGTCGTCTGTGGCAGGTTCCTACTACACGGTGACGGCCAGTGCGCCGGGCTTCACCACCTATACATTGCAGGGCGATGGCGGTTCATTGTTGCCGATCCCGTTCAAGGCGCCGGCGCCGGTGCCGTGGAGGTTCACATCGTTTATGGTGACGCCTGGCGTCACGACATCTGATCAGTCGAATTGGGTTGTGGCGGATGGCGTGGCCAGCTATACGGGTGTGGTGACTGCCGAGGATGCCAACGGCAACCCGGTGCCTGGTCTGAACACGAAAGACATCACGTTTTCGTCGTCTTCTGCTGATGTGAAGATGTCGGATGTGACAGATAACGGTGACGGCACTTATTCGGTGCAGTTCACCTCGACGGTGGCGGATGCGTCGGATAGTGTGTACGCGAATTATCAGGGTGACGCAATCGTCGGCGGTGCGGCGTTGCCGATTCCGTTTGCGCCGGGGGCGCCGGTGGCCGGCCCGTTGACGTGTGCTGGTGGTGTGCCGGGCACGAGCTTGTCGGTGTCGCCCGCGTCTCCTTTGGTCGGGCAGAGCACGATTGTTACGGCGTTGGTGACGGATGCGAATTGTAATCCGGTGCCGGGTGTTATGGTTTGGTTCGGTGAGGTGCATGGTTCGCAGTTCAAGCCGAGCGATGGTGTGGTGACGAATGCGGCCGGGATGGCGTCGCAGGAGGAGACCAACTATTCGAGTGGGACTGTCACGATGTCGGCTGTTGTCGGTTCTGCGACCGGGCCGACTGCTCCAGTGGTTGGTTCTGCCGATATCACATGGGCCAGCGTGCCTTCGGCGTCGTTAACGTATGATGCGGCGAGCAACGTGGCGACGGTGACGGTGTTGGATGGTTTTGGTAATCCTTTGCCTGGCGCCAACGTCACGTTCTCGTTTGTTGCTGGGTTCGGTTCGACGTGGGAGGGTTCCACGTCGCCGGATGGGTCGCTCACGGTGACGACGGGCGTCGACGGCGTGGCGACGGCGCAGGCTGATATTTCGCCCTACACTGGCGGTGGCTGCGTCATACCGACCATTTTGGTGTCGGCGACGGCGGCGTTTGATGGGGCGTCTGTTCCGGTCAGCGGGTCTCCTGTGATGGTGCCGATGACATACGCGCCGGCTGCCGCGCCGACTGCTTCGGGTTGTGAACCGCAGATGGGCGTTTTCTCGGTGTCACCCGTGGCGGACGCTTCCGATCGGTCGACCTGGGTTGCGGCCGGCGGTTCGTATACGGCGACGTTTGTAGAACTGGATTCGAATGGCAATCCGGTGACCGGTTTGGACCCGTCGCAGATCGTGTTTACGCCGTCGTCGGGCAATGTGACGGTTGGCGCTGTGACGGACAACGGCGATGGGACGTACTCGGCGACACTGACGGCGACGGTGGCTGATCCGTCATACACGGTGTCGGTGAAATATGGTGATGCTGTTGTCCCATCTGCGTCCGGCGATAGTTCGCTTCCGATCCCGTTCAAGGCCGGCCCGCCGGTGGCGTCCATTCAGGGCGCGACATTGACCTATGACTCCGCGACGAATGTGGCGACTGTGACGCTGATGGCTTCCCAGACCGACGTGGTTTTGCCGATGCCGCCAGCGACGGTGACGTTTGACGCGGGAAATGGCGCTGTGACAGTGGCGACAAATGCGCAGGGTGTGGCAACCACGAACGTGACGCCTCCGGCGTATGTGTGTGGCACGACGGTGTCGTGGCATATCACAGCCAGCGTGACGTTGGATGGCACCGGGGCCGCGGTGCCGGTGACAGGTTCGCCGCTTAACCTGACGGTAACGCCACCGGCTGGCGCGTGTGGGGCGTCCGTGTTCTCGTTCGCGAATTCTACTTTCCAGGTGTCGCCGAAGGCGGCGCAGGACGGGTCGAATTGGGTGACGGCGGACGGCGTGCAGGCATATACGGGCATTGTGACCGCCGTAGATAATTTCGGCCACGCGATGACGAACCTGAATCCGAAAGATTTCACATTCTCGTCTTCATCGTCTGCGGTGAAGGTGTCTGATGTGACGAACAACGGCGACGGCACCTATTCGGTGAAGTTCACGTCGATCGCCGCCGATGCGACAGATACTGTGTACGCGAATTACCAAGGTCAGCCGATTGGCAACCCACAGCCAACTGGTGCGGTGTGGTCGATTCCCTTTGCGGCTGGTTCGCCGGTCGCCGGCCCGTTGACATGCGCTGGCGGTGTGCCGGGCACGAGTTTGTCGGCATCGCCGGCATCGTCGGCGGTTGGTGGGAAGGTGACATTTACGGCATTGGTGACGGATGCGAACTGCAATCCGGTGCCAGGTGTTGATGTGTGGTTTGGCGAGGTGGTCGGTTCGGTGTTCCAGCCTGAACATTTTGAGGTGACGAACGCGGCCGGTGTGGCGACCAACACTCGGACGGACAATTCGGCTGGGACGGTGACTTTGTCTGCCGTCGTCGGATCCAGTTCTGGGCCGACGGCTCCTGTGGTCGGCACGCTTGATGTGACATGGGGCGCGTCGTCGGCGTCGTTGACATTCGATTTTGCCAGTGGCACGGCGACCGTGACGGTTCTTAACAGCGACGGATCGCCAATGCCGGGCGCGAAGGTGACATTCAGCGCCACTGGTGGCTCGTTCGGCTCGCAGCCATCGACTGTTATGACAAATGCGCAGGGCGTGGCAACGGCTCAAGTGGTCGCTCAGTTGGATGCGTGTGGTGTGTCTGGGCTGGCTTCGGTATCTGCGACGGTTGTGGCGCCGGATGGTTCGTCAATCGTGGTTGGCGGTTCGCCGATGGTATTTACCAGACCGGCTGTCGTGTGTAACCCGGCGATGACATTTGCCATAACACCCGCAGTGTCGGCATCCGACCAGTCGAATTGGCCGGTGGCTGATGGTGTGTCGGCATACACGGGCACGGTCACAGTGAAGAACAACACCAACGGCAATCCTATGCCGGCTCTGAACCCGAAAGATTTCACGTTCTCGGCGTCGTCGTCGGCCGTGAAGGCGTCGTCCGTGACCGACAATGGCGACGGCACCTACACGGTGCAGTTCACGTCAACGGTCGCGGATTCGACTGACACGGTGTATGCGAGCTATCAGGGTTCGCAGATCAGTGTTCCACTGCCGATTCCGTTCAAGGCGGTGCCGCCGAGTCCGACCCCGGCTCAGCCAGCCGTGCCGCCGAGTCCAACCCCGGCTCAGCCAGCCGTGCCCGTTGTGAGCGCGACGAATGGCTCGGTGATAAGCGGTACGGCAACGCCGGGTGACACCGTCGTCGTCAAGGACGCCTCGGGCCAGCCGGTGGCGGGATGTGACAATGTGACGGTCGATTCGACTGGGCAGTTTAGCTGCACTCCGGCGTCGCGAATCCTGCCCGGCAACTCGTTGACCGTTGTCGATGTGACCGCCGGTGGTGTGTCGTCGGTGGCCGCCACGGTGACGGTCAGCGCGATGCGCGTCGCGATTTCAATTCCGCAGGTGACGGTCGGCCAGTCTCAGACCATCACTGGTTACAATTTCAACCCTGGCGAACGGGTTGGGTTGACGCTTCAGTCGACACCCGTCGACATGGGCAGCCAGATCGCCGACGCGTCGGGCACCGTTGTTTTCACTTTCGCAATTCCATCGACGTTGGAGATAGGCGCGCACACGGCGACCCTGACGGGTGCACAATCGGGTTCGGTGTCTGGCCCGTTCAATGTCATGGTGTTCGTGGAGACCGGCGGCAGTGTGGTTCCGACATCGCCGTCCATCGCGTTGGGCGTGGGCGTGGCCTACGTCGGCCGGAAAGAGGAAGACGGGCATTAGCCTCAGCGCACGTTGACGCAACCGCCGCAGAGATCGGCCGATTTGGGCCTCAGTCGCCTAGATTGCGGTGGTCGCGTAAGGATTCCTGGCCGGAAACGGCGCGCAACCGCCGCAAACCTCTGCTGAGAGCCGTCTCCACTGCTGAGTATTGCGCAGTTGCGTTAGTGGCAGGCGCGTCAGTTGAGCTGGCCGTCGGCGTCGGAAACCCGCTCAATCAAGACGGTGTCTCTCTTGTAGAATCGCCGCATGACCATTCGTGCCATCCAGACCCTTGTTGAGTCGTTCGCTCTGGCAACTCGACATCGGCAGACAACGTCGTCTAGTCAGAGTCGGATTGGCTAGACATTTCTGTTGCTTGATGGCGACCCAAGATTTTGGCAAGTTCGGCTTGAACTTCGTCCAACCCTGCAGGTTTCATCAAGTGCGCAATTTGCTGGGCCGACTCGCATGCCTGGGTGTAGGCCGCAAGCCCCTTTTCGTGGCCTTTGAAGTGCTCGGCCAAAATGGCGTCCGCCTCGGCCTCATTACCGTCCGCGACTCGTGCACGCAGGAAGTCAAGAAAACTGTCAGGCATGGTTCTCCTCCTGCATCAACACTACCTGCGCTAACCACGTAAGCCAGGCACACCGGGTGATCGCGGGACATGGTAACGCACCCGCCGCAGGGCTCGGCCGATTTGGGCGTCAGTCGCCTAGATTGCGTTGGTCGCGTAAGGATTCCTGACCGGAAACGGCGCGCAACCGCCGCAAACCTCTGCTGAGAGCGTCCCCAATGCCGAGCATTGCGAAGTTGCGGTCGGCACCCTTGTCAGCGCGGATGGCCACCGTGGTGGCCGCGCTAATCACGCTGCTACTTTGACCGGGTGACGGATTATTGTCTTGAGCTTGTCGGGGGCGGTTCGCCGCGGGTCCGACAGGTAGATCTCATGGTGGCGGCGGGCGCCGTCCTCATCTTCCTGGTACCCGTGGTCGGCGGCATACTGACTCATCACGGCGATGGTGGCAGGCTCGTCGTCGTACGGGCCAATGTGTAGCGCCTGGACACACCAGCCCTCAGTCATTTGTTCCAGACGCACGGACGTCACGTCAAGTTTCGGCTTGCGTTTGGCCAGGGCCGCCTTCGCGGCGTCCAGCACTTCCGAGGTGACGAAGTCGGGCTGACGTATCGCAAGCGTCCAGGCGAACTCATCCTTGCTGGCCGGGTCGCCGCGCCAGTAACCCTCAAGCGGGGGGACGACGAACTCAAGGGTTTGCTTGTGGCCCATCTTGATCGCATATGACAAGCCATAAAGCGCCTCGATGGCAGCCTCGTAGGCGGGGCTGGTGTTCGGGTCGCCGACGCCGTCTGTCATGAGGAATGCCATCGTGGGGACGTCAACGATGGAAGGCGCACTAGTCGTCGGGTAAAGGGACTTCTCTTCCTTTTTGAAGTCAAACATCGTTGGCTCAGTTGAGCTGGCCGCCGTCCACCCTTAGCTGGTCGCCGGTGATGAAGCTGGCCTGGTCGGACGCCAGGAAGACCACCGCAGCGGCGATGTCGTCGGCCTCGGCATAGCGTCCCATCGGGATGCCGGACGCGATGCCCTGCTGCGCCTCGTCGCCATGGCCGGGCGCGAAGCCCTCTTCCAGGCGGCGCATCATTTGGGTGTTGACGGGGGACGGGTGCACCGAGTTGACACGTACGCCGTAGGCGGCAGCTTCGCTGGATGCCAGGCGCGTCAGGCCGGCGATGGCAAACTTGCTGGTCACATAAGGGGTGACGCCGCCGGCGGGGCCGGCCGTCAATCCGCCGATGGACGAGGTGTTAATAACCGAGCCAGACTTCTTGGCGTACATGATCGGCAGCACATACTTCAAGCCCATATAGGTGCCGCGGATGTTGATGGCGAAGACCTTGTCGACGTCGGCCATGTCCTGGTCGACGATCGGCGCAACCTTGCCCTCAATGCCAGCGTTGTTGAAGAACACATCGATCGTCCCGAAGGCCTTGACGGTGGCGTCGACGTAGGCCTTCACGTCGCCCTCTTTCGAGATGTCAGCGGTGCAGGTGATGACGCTGCCCTGCGGCGCGTCCAAGCCAGCGGCGACGGTTGCCAGTGCGTCGGCGGCGACATCAACCAAGGCTACTTTGCAGCCCTGCGCGACAAAAGCCTTAGCAGCTGCTGCCCCAATGCCCCCGGCAGCCCCGGTGATGAGTACTACTTTGCCTGCCAAATCCTCATATGTGGCCATTTTTGTTCCCCTTTTTGTGTCAGTGGTGGGTGGACGACTGCCACTGTAGCACTCTGGTTGGTCGTCCGCTCGGGCCTGCCTACCCGAACTTGCCGTCGACGTAGTCGCGGGTGGCCTGACGCAGCGGATCGTTGAAGATGCGCTTGGTTGGACCGGCCTCGATCAACTCGCCGGGGCGTCCCGGCTGCGTCACCGAAAGGAATGCTGTGGTGTCAGAGACGCGCGCCGCTTGGGCCATATTGTGGGTGACGACGACCAGCGTGTACGCGGTTTTCAACGCCAGCATGAGGTTCTCGACGGCAGCGGTGGACGCCGGGTCGAGGGCCGAGCATGGCTCGTCCATCAGCAGTACCTCGGGCTGAATGGCGATGGCCCGAGCTATGCACAGCCGCTGCTGCTGGCCACCAGACAGGCTGGCACCCGATTTGCCCAACCGATCCTTGACCTCGTCCCAAAGCTTCACGTCGCGCAGCGACTGCTCGGCAAGGTCGTCGCCTTGGCTCCGCGTCAGGCGTTTGCCGCGCAGGCCTGTTCCGGCCAAGACGTTGTCGCGTATCGACATCGTCGGGAAGGGGTTGGCTCGCTGGAAGACCATGCCAACGCGTGCGCGCACGTCGACCGGGTCGATCTCGGGCCCGTACAGGTCGTCGCCGTCCAAGGTGATATGGCCACTGACCCGGGCACCAGGGATCGTCTCGTGTAGGCGGTTGATCGAGCGCAGCAGCGTCGACTTGCCGCAACCGGACGGGCCGATCAGCGCCGTCACAGAGTTGGCCTCTATATCCAAGGTGACGTCGCTGACCGCCGTCAATGTGCCATAACCGGCGCTAACGTGGTCAAGCCGTAACGTTGGACTGGCTGGCGGTGTGAGCATTTCATTCAGCAGGGCATCGGTCAAGGTTTCAGTCATGTTGATTTTCCTTTCTGGGTTACTTTCGGCGGCCGATCAGGCGGGCGATCACTTGCATCACCAGTACGAAGACAACGAGCACAAGCGCTGCCGTCCAGGCGCGGGCGTTGTAGGCATCAGGGGGGATTCCCTTGTTTTGCCACTGCGAATAGATGAAGACGGGCAGCGACATCATCCGTCCGTTGAGTAGGTTGTAGTTCATCGAATCGGTGAAGCCGGCCACCAGCAGCAGCGGGGCGGTTTCACCGACGACGCGTGAGATGCCCAGCACAACGGCTGAGACCAACCCGGGGCGTGCCGTCGGCAGGACGATCTTGGTGACCACTCGCCAGCGGGCGGCGCCCAGCGCCAACCCGCCCTCACGCAGGTCCTCGGGAACGCGGATTAGAACCTCTTCGCTGGCCCTCGCAACCACCGGAACCATGATGATGGCTAAGGCCAGTGCACCGGCGGCGCCACTGCGAGTGCCGGGCGCGGCCACCAGGGTGATAAGCGCGAGCACCGTCAGACCGGCGACGATCGACGGGATGCCAGTCATCACATCAATGACCAGACGTACGGTTTGGCCGAAGCGACGGACACCCGCTCGGGGTGAGCGGTCGGCCTCTTCAACCAGCCACAGGGCCGTTATGACGCCCAACGGGGCGGCCAGCACCGTGGCTGACGCAGTTATGAGGGCTGTGCCCATCAAGGCATGCAATGCGCCGCCACCCGCCCCGATGATGCCGCGCATCGAGTCCGTGAAGAACGTGGCGTCGAGGCGTCCGAGCCCGCGGCTGATGGTCGTCCAGAGCAAGCCGATCAGCGGGACGGCACCAATCACGGCACAGGCCGACATGACGATGGTGGCCAAGGTGTTGGATCGCCGGGCGCCCCGTCCGAGGTGCGGCAGTTTCGTGGCAATAGCTGAGGTGCTCATTTCTGTTGCCTCCGGATGATGGCGCGGGCCGTCGAGTTAACAAGCAGTGTCAGGACGAACAACATCAAGCCCAGCCAGAGAAGCGCATTGACCTGCAGGCCGCTGGCGTCCGGAAAGTTCTGAGCGATGAAGGCGGCCACTGTTCCGGGGTTGCGCGAGTTGATCAGACTGAAGCTGATCGTCAGGCTGGGCGACAGTACCATGGCAACTGCCATCGTCTCACCCAGCGCCCGGCCGAGTGCCAACAGGGCGCCAGCCACGATGCCCGATTTAGCCTGCGGCAGTACCGCTAGCCGGATGGCCTGCCAGCGGGTGGATCCCAACGCCAGGGCGGCTTCGATATTCGTCTTAGGCACCAGCGAGATCACCTCGCGTGACAGCGTCGCGATCATCGGCAGCACCATGATGGCCAGCACCAACGAGGCGGTCAAGATGGTGCGACCAGTGGCAGATGGTGTCCCCGAGAACAGTGGGAACCACCCGAAGTGGGCACTGAGCCAGGCGTAGACCCGAGCCGCCACCGGGGCGACGACGAAAAGCCCCCAAAGGCCGTAGACGACGGACGGAATTGCGGCCAGCAGGTCAATCGTCGCACCAAGGACGGTGCCTAGGCGACGCGGTGCCACCTGCGTGACGAACAGGGCGAAGCCGATGCCAACAGGTGTGGCGAAAAGCAACGCCCAAGCCGACGACCAGGCCGAGCCGAACAGCAACGGCCAGGTCAAACGCCAGACGCTGGCGACCTGTTGGGGCAGCGTGGCGGCGGTGCCGCCAAGAGCAGGTACGCCGTCGATCACTAAGAAAGCGGCCACCCCGCCCAGAATGACAACCGTGGTGATGCCGGCCGCCCAGGTGAGGATTTTCCATACCCGGGCACCAACGCGACGCCGGGCGGAAGATACCGCCACGGCGTCGGAGGTTGGTAAAGCGACTGCGAGACTCATTTGACCCTTACGAGATGGCTGCCACAGCGGTTGCTACTGTGCTTGACAGGCCGGCGTCGCTGCTCAGCGGGGCTGAACCAGCGCTGCTGGCGGCAGCCTGCTGCCCGGCATCGCTGACGACATAAGCCATGTAGGCCTTGGCCAGGGTGGCATTGGCTGGATCTTTGTACTGGGCGCAGGCCACTTCGTAGCTGACCATGATCATCGGGTAGGCCGTGGGGTCGCTTGGCGTCCGATTCACGTTATAGGCCAAGTCGGTGGCTGCGCGGCCTGTCTGGGGGGTCGACATCGACAACGTCTTGGTGGCGCCTGCGGCGCTCGGAACAACCGGGGTGCCGGCGTTGATCAACGAGGCGACGCCAAGACCTTGGGTCTGGCTGAAGTCGACGTAGCCGACGGTGCCGGCAGCGCCGGTGATAGCTGCGACGACGCCCTGCGTGCCGTTGGCCGCATCGCCGTTCAGGTTGGTCGGCCAGTTCTCAACCACGCCATAGGTCCACACGCTCGGGGCAGCCTGGCTGAGGTAGTCGGTGACATTGCCTGTCGTGCCCGATTTGTCAGAGCGGAAGACCGGCGTAACGGCCGTTGACGGCAGCGTGACGCCCGGGTTGAGTGTGGCGATAGCCGGGTCATTCCAGGTCTTGATGTTGCCGGCCAACAGGTTGGCGGCGGTGTTCGCATCCAGAATCAGGCTGGTGATTCCGGGCAGGTTGAAGGCCACCGCGACGGGCGAGATGTAAGCGGGCACCTCGACGATATCCGAGGTGGCGCAAAGGCTGAAGGTTGAAGAACTCAACTCCGTGGGGCTGAAGGCGTCGTCTGTGCCGGTCACAACGTAGCTGCCGGACTCGAAACCGCTGCGTCCGGCCCCGGATCCGACCGGGTCGTAGTTGACGGTGACGCCCGGGTTGGCAGCTTGGAAACCGGCGCGCCAAGCGGTCTGGGCTGCTGTCTGTGCCGTAGATCCGCCAGCGTTCAAGGTGCCACTCAGCGCCGGGGCAGTGGTTGTTGTCGAGTCCGTTGCCGTGCTCGTGCTGGTCGCCGCAGGGGCTTCGTTGCTGGCGCAGGCTGTCAGGGCCAAGCCCAGCGCCGCGATGCTGGCCGCCAGTTTGGCGGCGGTGGCCGCCCGTTTGGCGGCGTTCTTCAATGATGTTTTCATCGTCATGCCAGCGACGTTACGGGTCGCTAGTGAACAGATTGTGCGGCCAAGGTGAACGGCAATGAAACAATTCGACAATATTGGCCAAGCAGGGTGGCAGAAGGAATTAGCCTAGGCTTCGTTCAGACGATAGCCCAGGCCACGGACCGTCACCAGACGGGTCGGAGCGGTCGGGTCATGCTCGATTTTGGCGCGCAGGCGGCGGACGTGAACATCCAGCGTCTTAGTGTCGCCGAAGTAATCAGCGCCCCAGACTCGGTTCAGCAGTTGCCGCCGCGTCAGGACGCGTCCGGCGTTGTCCATCAGTACTTCTAGCAGTTCGAACTCTTTCAGCGGCAGAGCCAGTTCGCGGTCATCGACGCGAACTCGGTGACGTTCGACGTCCATCGTGATTCCGGCTACCTCAATCACGTCGTCGTTCTTGGGCTTGCCGGAGGAGCCTGACGTCTGGCCGCGCCGGATGGCTGAGCGGATGCGAGCCAGCAATTCTGGGGTCGAGAATGGCTTGGTGATGTAGTCGTCTGCGCCCAGTTCCAGACCCAGCACGATGTCGGCTTCGGTGTTTTTGGCCGTCACCATGATGATCGGCACAGTCGATGTCTGGCGGACCTGGCGGCACACCTCGACGCCATCGACGATTGGGATCATCAAGTCAAGCAAGATCATGTCAAAGGGGCGTTCCGCGAAGGCGTCCAGGGCCGCCTGGCCGTCGGCGACGGCGCTTACCTCGTGGCCCTCGCGGCGCAGCAGATATACCAGCGTCTCGCGCAACGTGTCGTCGTCCTCAACCAACAAGACTGTCGCCATAGCGTCAGCTTAGCAACAGCAACTTGTCAACAGGTGACGTGATGGTAAACGTCAGGACAACATCTGAAAAATCTCTGGATCAGGCCAACAGTGTGCGGTCGGTCATGCCGCCGCGTTCGTGGCTGAACCAGTCCAGCAGGTCGGCCACCGTGGCAGTCGGCTTGTCGCTGGCGTCCAAGGTGTGAATGATGCGGCCTTCGTGCATCATCACCAACCGGTTGCCTAGACGCAGTGCATGGTCCATATTGTGGGTGACCATCATGGCTGTCAGATGCTGCTCGGCCACCATTTGGGCCGTCAGGCGTAGCACCAGTTCGGCCCTTTCGGGGTCCAAAGCGGCGGTGTGCTCGTCCAGCAACAGCAGCTTCGGGTGGGTGAACGACGCCATCAGCAGGCTTAATGCCTGGCGCTGGCCGCCCGACAACAACCCGACGCGGTGGCTCATGCGATCTTCGAGGCCCTGCTCGAGGGTGCCCAGCTGAGCCCTGAACTCGGCGCGGCTGTGTCTGGTCAAGCCAGGTGCCAGTGTGTGTGGTTTGCCACGGTTCAATGCGACGGCGAGATTTTCCTCGATGCTGAGATGGGGCGCCGTGCCGGCTGAGGGGTCTTGGAAAACTCGTGACATCATGGCGGCCCGGCGGTGCTCTGGCAAACGTGTGACGTCACGCCCGCCGACAACAACGGTGCCTTGATCGACTGGCAGCGACCCGGCGACGACATTCAGCAGCGTCGACTTGCCGGCACCATTGGAGCCGATGATGGTGACGAAGTCGCCCTCGGCCAAAGTCAGATTGATGTCACACAGGGCGCGGCGCTCGTTGACGGTGCCTGGGTAAAAGGTCTTGGCGACGCCATGAATCGCCAGCATCGGTGTATCCGTCATCAATCGGCCCCACCTTCGGCGGGGATGCCGGTGGCGTTGGCCTGGGCAGCCGCGTCGGCTTCAGCGAACGGTGAGAACTGGTTCGGCACAACCGTCATCGGCTCGGGCGCGGTCGTGTTGCCTTGCTTTTTCGGCAGCACGGCCGATGCCAATGTGACCAGCCACTTGATAAAGGCCTGGAACCACTTCAACTGCGGCAAGATGAGGGCTAGCGCCACCAACACGGCCGACGTCACCTTCATGTCGATGGTGTTGATAAAGCGCGTTCCGATCGCCCAGAAGATAGCCACCCGGTAGAGCACTGACCCGAACACCACACCGATGGTGGCCAGCCACAAGAACCTAGTGCCGAATATCGCATTGCCCAAAATGACAGATGCCAGGCCGACCAGAATCATGCCTGTGCCGTCGCCGATGGCTGATGTTCCCACATACTGGGCCGTCACCGCGCCGCTCAAACCGACCAGTCCGTTGGAGATTATCAACGTGACGATTTTGGTGACGTCGGTGTTGATGCCCATCGATGAGGCCATCGCCGGGTTGTCGCCGGTGGCCATGACGGCCAAGCCGAATTTGGTGTTCAAGAACCAGTTGACAAGCAGTGTAACAACCAGCACGCCAACGAAAATCAGACCGACCGATGTCCAGGTGCCCAACAACCGGCCCTTCACCAGCGACGAAAGAATGGTCGTCTTGCCAAGCAAAGGCACTATGCTGCGTTGCTGGCCGTCGTTGCCGAGCCACATGATGTGGTTGTTGATCGAATACATCGCCAGCATCACCAGGATTGATGACAACAGCGGGTCAATGTGGGCCTTGGTGTGCAGCAGGCCTGTTAACATGCCGGCCAGGGCACCGGCCACCATGCCGCCGAAAGTCGCCACGATCGGGTTAACCCCGTCGAAGATCATGATGGCGCAGGTGGCGGTGCCAGCCGTGAAAGAACCATCCACCGTCAAGTCAGCGAAGTTGAGAATTCGAAACGTCAGAAAGACGCCTAGGGCCAAGATGGCGGTGATGAGCCCTTGATCAACTGCACCCAGCATGGCGGTGGATTGTTCCTATCTATGACTATCTATGACGACGCGGTGGGGCTGGGGGTGGTGATTACGCCTTGGGTGAGGAAGGCCGGTGGCAGCGTCAGACCGAATGACGCGGCTGCGTCAGGGTTGATCTCCAAAGTGGTCGTGCTGGGCTCGGACGGCGCGATGGTGTTGACGTTCACCCCGCCCTGCAGGATCTGCACAGCCATATCGCCGGTGGCTTGGCCCAGGGCGTAGTAGCTGAGGCCCTGTGTGGCTACGGTGCCTTGGGTCAACACCGAG
>Ga0123357_10000588_pt1 | contig 35927 bp, 27 predicted proteins | sample TergutEmb28metaG_FD_89873 | JGI IMG/M metagenome (GOLD analysis project Ga0123357, IMG submission 89873) | Embiratermes neotenicus P4 segment gut microbial communities from Petit-Saut dam, French Guiana - Emb289 P4 | ecosystem: Host-associated > Arthropoda: Insects > Digestive system > Gut ... | reverse complement strand
TCCTACTGTATTACAAGATAATAAGTATACTACTTTTTTCGGCTACAATTGTATTTGAGATAATAGGCTATCCACTACATATAACAATATGTACTTTGTTTTAATAAAGTCCTGAACTGTTACGAAATTTTTAATATTAGCTTCAGAAAAACCTTTACCAAGAATATCAGTTAGATACCGTGATAAACCGACAATTAGGTAATCGCCATAACCGGCACGGCTTTTTCCTTTTTGTTCATGTTCGACAATCCGTTTACCAATCTGCCAGTTAGTTTTTACCATAACAGTATTAACAGTTTTATAAGCGGTTTCTCTGGCTTCGCTTAATATCTCGGCAATCTCAATAAAAAATTGTTTATCTTGCCTGGCAATAACCGTATTTAATCGTGCCGGAAGTTTATCTTTAGCCATTTTTAAAACCCATATTTGTATCTAATAACCGCATGGCTTCGTTTAAAGTCCGACACGTACAAACTGGGAAACAGGGGCATCATATCTTACCATCAGCTCCTTCATTTTGGCGGCTAGTTTTTGTTCAAGGGCATTGTCATGGATTGGTTTCTCCTGGCGCGGATCAACGGACACATCGTAGATGGGATTAAAGTCCGGAGCGTCAGCGTGTCTGTGTGACGGGACCTCAATGTCCAGATGGGGAATATCATGGCAGTGCTTGAGGAACCTGCCGGTCTTTGCTTTTTGCAGTCTTTCCAATTGTTCGCGGATTTTTGGTACGCCGGGCATAAGTGTGTAATGATGGGCGACTGAATTTTCAAGCGGCTGGCGGCAGTAGGTATAGCGGCCGTCGGTCATGTTAATATCCTTGCCAAAATAACCGTACAAAACCGCATCGTGATGCAACGCATCTTGATGTGACACATCGTGACGCGCCGCGTCTTTCTCCAGCAAATGGAGAAGGGATTTACCGTGCACATCTTTAGGCAAAACCGCGCCGTGCATTTCCATAATAGTCGGCATTATGTCTATGGCGGCGGTAAGGGCGGTTACGCGCCCGGCTATTTTGGTCTGATGGGCCTGCGGCGCAGATTGAGCTGCTGTTTGCGGCAAATGAATTATCAGCGGTATGTGTGCCAGCTCCTGGTAATCAAACATGTAATTTTTAGCCCAATAACCGTGCTCTCCGAGAAGATGGCCATGATCGGTCGAGAATATTACACAGGTATCTTTCCATAAATCAAGTTCATCCATTTTATCGATGAATTTTCCAAGCCATGTATCGGCCATGGTCAGCGCCGCCGCGTATTGGCTGCGGATATGCGCAATTGCCTGCGGGCCTTCTTCTTTCGAGACAGCCTGGTATTCGGGCCAGTTAAAAAGATACCGGTTGTCCCAGGTGTCATTAAATTTTTGCAGATATTTTTTTGGAGCGTCAAACGGCTCGTGCGGATCAAAGACTTCCAGATGAAGATGCCAATTGTCTTCCTTACCGTTTTTGTCAAGGAATTCCATTGCACGCATAAAACAGCGGGGCGTTGAATAATCTTCATCGCGTTCGGAATTCATAAACTGACGGTTAGCCCAGTACTGCCTGCGGTTTCTCCCGCGGAAGTTCGGTGTATCAGGTTCCGCGACAAGCGGATGCCAGGCATCGGCTTCCTGGCCGCGTTCAAATTCCCACGAGTTAAACAAATTTTGGTAGCCGTCGCCGCGGTCGTGGAAATAATGATAATGATCCGTAATTAGGTGGCTGTAAGTTTTCTTCTGGGTTCTCAATTCAACCGGCAGGCAGTCATCCCAGGGTTCGATTGGACCCCAGGGCGCTTCAAGAAAATTGTAACGGCCGGTCATAAGCTCGCGACGCGCCGGCATGCAGGGCAGGGAACCGGAATAATGGTTATCAAAAATGACGCCTTTTGCGGCGATGCGATCGATATTCGGCGTGGGTATACGGTTATCGCCGTACAGGTTCAGGTAATGGCGGTTAAGGGAATCCATCATGATAAAAATAGTTTTCATGACGGAATTATACTTTTTAGGCAATAATCATTCAACAATCATCATTCAACATTCTTGCGGAATGATATATTGTTGTCTTTACAGAATTTTTCAATATCTTTGGCATAACTGTCAAAAAACTTTTTTTCGGTATGGCGGTAATAAATAATGGGTTCGTTTAATTTTCCGCTCGCAATGACAATGCGTTCATCCGGTTTGTTTTTGAATAAACCTGTTTTGCAGGGCTCTATGGAAACTGAGATAATATTTTCGCAGGTCAGATTGGCTGTTACGAATTTCTTTCCCCGTATAAATCCCGCGACCAATTCTGTTTTATCGATAAATAATTTTTCTCCTGCCATACAGCGTCACTCCTTCTTTAAACAATTATCATTTTATATTAACATTATCTATATTAACATAATTAAATGGAGAAAAACAGGATGGCCGGCCCGGATATTTTAATGATTGTCAGCGATCAGCACACAGCGTTCTGCAGCGGTTTTATGGGAGATAAAATTGTACGCACCCCAAACCTTGACAGGCTCGCGGCAGCGGGAACAATATTCAGCGCAGCCTATACTTCATGCCCGTTATGCGTACCGGCAAGGGCCTCGCTGGTTACCGGGATCATGCCGTCGAAACTGAATGTCTTTTCCAACGGAGACAGATTCGACAGCGGCCAGCCGACATATGCCCATGCCGCCGCCATTGCCGGTTACGAGACTGTTTTGTGCGGCCGGATGCATTTTGTCGGCGAGGATCAGTACCACGGCTTTACCAAAAGGATATTCGGAGACATTCTGCATAAATATCCCGGCGAATCAAAACAGCGGCTGGGCGCTTACGCACCGCTAATGGGTTACCGTCACTGCCTGGACAGATACGGCAAAGGCTACAATCCGGTGCTTGATTATGATTCCTGCGTGACAAACCGGGCAGCCGGATATTTAACGGAAAACATTGACAAGCCGCTTATGATGACTGTCGGTTTTTACGGACCGCATTTTCCGTATTTCGCGCCGGCGGATCTGTTCGATTATTACAGGGATAAAGTCAGCCTGCCGGAAACCAGCCGGCACGAGCCCAATTACAGACATGATGTTGTACGGCACAAGGAACAGGAAGCCTCCGATGAAACCATTCTGGATATACGCGCCGATTATTACGCGATGATTGAATATATGGACAGGGAAATAAAAAAAATTCTTGACGCGTGGAATAATTTTTTGGCCGCTTACCGCAGGGAGGGCATTGTAATTTACACTTCAGATCACGGGGATCAAACCGGCGAACGCAAAATTTTCGGCAAGCAGACTTTTTATGAAACCTCCTCGCGTATACCGCTGGTAATCAGCGGCTGCGGCGTTGATAAAGGCAAAAAAATCGCGTCTGCGGCAAGCATTTGCGATATAGCGCCAACCATCTGCGAACTGTCAAATGCCGAGCCGTTATCCGGGATTGACGGAATCAGCCTGGTCCCCTATCTGCACGGCCCGCACGCGGAAAACGAAAAACAAAGACCAATATACTGCGAGTATGTTGATAATGCTTACAATAAAAATGTTCCGGGCCGGATGGTAAGATACGGTAAATGGAAACTTATTTCATACCTGGGCTACGAAGAGCAGGACCTGTTTTTTAACGCGGAAGACGATCCGTACGAATTAACCAATGTTATAAATGAACATAAAGACATTGCCGGCGGGTTAAAAGAACTGCTGAACAAAGACTGGAATCCGCAGGATTTGCTTAAGAGGGAAGAAAATAAATCAATGCAGCGGGCAATAATGCAAAAATGGGGAAATGCCGTACATCCCGAAGATCCCCTGTTGTGGCATCCGGCCCAGAGTTTAATCAAACAATTGGTTTAAAGGATAACAAACATGAAACCAAATTTCCTGATTATGATGACAGACCAGCAGCGCGCCGATCTGCGCAGGAGCCGGGGCTTTCCTCTGGATACAATGCCTTTCCTGGACGCGTGGAGCAGCGGCGGCGCGGATTTCGATTGCGCCTACACGCCCAATCCGACCTGCCTGCCCGCGCGGGTAAGCATGTTCACAGGCCGGTATCCGCAGTCCCACAGGGCCCGCACCAACCACAACGGCGAAGACGCATTGTACACATCAGATTTACTGGATCTTTTTAAAAGTTCAGGTTACGCGACAGCGCTGTGCGGCAAGAATCATTCCCACCGTCATCCCGGTGATTTTGATTACGCGCAGACATCCGGGCACCTGGGCCGCGAAGGGAACTGGACTCCTTCCACTGACGCGGAAAAAGAATTCGTCAGTTTTATGGACAATACCCGGCACATGGAAATGCATGTACCGTCGCCGGGCGGGGTTGAAGTTCAGCATCCGTACAGGAACGTATCCGCGGCGCTGGATTTCCTTGATAAAAAACCGGCGGACAAACCATTTTTCCTGTGGCTCAGTTTTGCCGAGCCCCATAATCCCTACCAGGTTCCGGCGCCGTATTTCGATATGTTCCCACCGGACAAGCTGCCGCCGATCAATACCGGCCCGAAGGATTTGGAAAACAAGGGACATAAATTCAGCTGGATACGCGGGGTCTGGGAGAAAGTACTGGGTCCCCAAATTGACAAACGCATACTGCGCGCCAGATCCAATTATTACGGAATGCTGCGGTTGATAGACGATCAGTTCAAACGCATGATCGAAGGTTTACAGTCCCGTAATTTATTGGACAATACGGTTGTTCTCTATTTGTCCGATCACGGAGACTTTGTCGGGGAATACGGTTTAATCCGCAAAGGCCCGGAACTGCCGGAAGTATTAACAAGGATTCCTTTTATCTGGAAAGGGCCCGGCGTTAAAGCCCAGGGAAGAATCAAAAACGCATGTGTTAACATAGTCGATATACTGCCGACCATCTGCGATATGCTAGGCGCCGAAATTCCTTTTGGTGTTCAGGGAAAATCAATTCTGCCGATTCTTGGCGGCGAAAAATATCCGCAAAAAGAATACGAAACCGCTTACTCTGAAAGCGGATACGGCGGACTTTATTGGGACGAACAGGACAGCCTTGATTTGGTTGAAGAAGGCGCGTGTAAAAAATATAATGACGGCGGTCCGCCGCTTACTTTTGACTGCCTTGATTCCTGGACCCAGTGCGGACAGGTCAGAATGGTCCGCAGGGGCAGGTATAAGATCCAGGTTGACATGCTCGGCAATGGGTACCTTTACGATCTGGAAACCGATCCCATGGAAGTAAAAAATCTATTTAACGATCTTTCTTTTGTAACAGTTAAAGCCGAAATGCTTACTGAATTAAACGCGGCAATCATGCGTGCAATGGATCCAATCCCGGCGCCCAGGAGACGATACCATTACAAGGCACACCCCAAAGGATGGTGGTTTCAGGATTTCCATAAATAAAATATAATAAATTATGGAACAAAAACCGAATATTTTATGGATATGCACTGATCAGCAGCGCTGGGACACTCTGGGCTGTTACGGGAACCAATACGTAAAGACACCGGTTCTTGATTCGCTGGCGAAGGAATCGGTTCTTTTTGAAAACGCGTTCTGCCAGTCGCCGGTCTGCACACCAAGCAGGGGAAGTTTCCTTACCGGCCGTTATCCGGTTACATCCGGGACAAGGCAGAACGGCGCAGATATTCCGGACACAGAAGTCCTTGTAACAAAACTGTTCCATGACACCGGTTACTATTGCGGACTGTCCGGGAAACTTCATCTTTCGGCATGCAATCCCAAAAGCGGCTGCACAAAAATGGAACGGCGTATTGATGACGGCTACGATGAGTTCCACTGGTCCCATGACACGGGAAAAAGCTGGGGGCTTAATAACGAATACTACAAGTGGCTGGACGAAGTTCACCACGCCGCCTACACAACGCCTGACCTGCCGGAAACCAGGTGGGTTCAGAAGGGAATGCCCGGCGAACAGTCGCAGGCGCACTGGTGCATTGATAAGGCGGTTGATTTTATTAATGCCCGCAAAGATTCCGGCAAACCGTGGTTCTTCAGCGTAAACATTTACGATCCCCACCATCCTTTTGATCCGCCTCCGGAATATTTGGAGCCCTATCTAAAACACCTGGATAATATCCCCCTGCCCTCTTATGTTCCCGGCGAGGAATTGGAAAAACCTTACTGGCAAAAAATGGATCACGAGAAGGCCTACAATAACAACGCAGGGTTCCCGTTTCCAAAAATAACCGATCGCGAACACAGGTTAATACGCGCCGCGTACTGGGCCATGTGCGACCAGATCGATCACGAAGTCGGCCGGGCCCTGGAAGCTCTCGAACAAACCGGGCAGCGCGAAAATACAATAGTAATTTTTATGAGCGATCACGGCGAGCTGCTGGGCGACCACGGTATCTATCTCAAGGGCCCGCATTTTTACGACTGTTCGGTAAAAGTCCCGTTAATAATCAACTGGAAAAACCATTTTAAAAACGGACGCAGAAACGGCCTTGTTGAGCTTAACGATCTGCCGCAGACTCTGCTGGAACTGTGCGGCCTACAGGCTTACGAAGGCATGCAGGGACATTCTCTGGTTTCCATGCTGAACGGCAAAAACGAAAGTCCGCATAGGTCTGTGTACTGCGAATACCTCAACGCCATGCCCTGGCACGCGGGCCCGCACGCATTCGCCACGATGGTCCGCGCCGATAAATACAAACTCGTTGCCGCTCATAGTTTCTGCCCGGGTGAGTCTGCTGCGGATGAATCCGCAGCAGATAAATCCGCGGCCAACAGCCAGCCGCCAAATGACACCAATACCTGCGGACATCATTTCCCTTCGGGCGAGTTATACGATCTGGAAAACGATCCCGGCGAGCATTGCAACCTTTATGAAAACCCGGATTATCTTCCAATAAAAGCGCAGATGTTTGAACGGCTGCTTTATCACTGGTCCTGCACAGCCGATCCTTTGCCTGTCAGAAAATCCGCCTGGTAAACAACTTATGGTAAGCAGCGCATGGTAAATAATACCGGAACAGACGCTGTTCTTTCGCCGCAGGAACTGATGAATCTCCAGGTCGGAGCGCTTTTTACCTATGACTCCAACGGCCGGACATTAACTCTGGATGAACCGTGGGACGGGCACAGGCCGGCGCCGAGGTTTTATCTGGGACGCACAGTTGACGGTAAAATTGTTGTGCGGTTCAGGCATGATGTAGAAGATACACTGGCCGCCGAACTGGAACAGATCGCCAAAGACGAACCTGCGGCCGCGGTGTTTGACTGCGAAGAAACCGAATTCCGCGGCCTGCCTAAATTCAGGGATAAATACCTGCAATTGCTGGGACAAAAAGAATATTCAGCGGGGCCCTGCTGGCTGGTAGCAGCCGGCGCGCGGGCACCGAACTGCTCGGAAGCCGGCGCAGGCGGGCTTGCCGGCCCAGAAAAATCGATTTCGATTTTAATAACACGCGATAACATTGACCAATTCAAACTGGACAGCCAAATTAAACCAGAAAAAGGCTTTGAATGGCTAAGAGACGAAATTGATACTGCCGAACCCTGCGCCGGCCTGATTATCGAAGGCAGACTGGTTTCCCAGTGCAGGAGCGTCCGCCGTTCGCCAAAAGCTCACGAAGCAGGGCTTGAAACCCTGCCGGATTACCGCGGGCGTGGGTATGCGGCAATCGTTACGGCCGGCTGGGCCGCGGCGGTAAGGGATTTGGGCGCCCTTCCGTTTTATACGACTTCATGGAACAACACGGGCTCAAGGAGTGTAGCGCGCAAGCTCGGACTGTATTATTATGGAAACAGTTTCTCGGTTTATTAAAAGCAGGTTAATTGAAAATAACTGAACAAGCGGCAGGAGACTTTAATGAAAAAACCAAACATACTTTTCGCAATCGCCGATGACGCGTCCCACTTCGGCGCGTACGGGCACAGTTTTGTCCGGACTCCGGCCTGCAACGCGGTCGCCCAAAAAGGCGCCCTGTTTGCCAACGCTTTTAGTCCTAACCCAAAATGCGCGCCGTCGCGCGCGTCTATACTAACAGGACGTTTCCCGTGGCAAAACCGCGAAGGGTGCAACCATTTTGGATATTTTCCTTCAGGATTTCAGTTGTTTCCAGATTTGCTTGAAAAGGCCGGTTACTATAACGGCTGCACCGGCAAAGGCTGGGGGCCGGGAAATTACACCAGGGCCGGCTACACAAGAAATCCGGCCGGCCCGGAGTACAAAGAAAGATACCTTGTTCCGCCGGAAGGAAGCGCGATCAACAAATGCGACTATGCCGCCAATTTTGAAGACTTTCTTAACGCAAAGGAAACTGACCACCCCTTCTACTTCTGGTACGGCGGATATGAGCCGCACAGGAAATACGAATTTGGGGAAGGCCTTAAACACGGAAAAAAAATCGAAGATATCAAAGAGATTCCTTCATACTGGCCGGATGACGAAAAAGTAAAAATCGATATGCTTGACTACGCTTTCGAGATCGAATGGTTTGACAGCCATCTTGCCAAAATGCTGGATATACTTGAGAAACACGGCGAGCTGGAAAACACATTTATTATCGCAACATCGGACAACGGCTGTCCCTTCCCCCGCGTAAAGGGCCAGATGTACGAACAGGATTTCCACCTGCCAATGATGGCGCGCTGGGACGGAGTAATCAAACCCGGTACAACAGTAAGCGATTTGGTAAACTTTGTTGACATTGCCCCTACAATTCTTGAAGCTGCTGGAATTCCTGCGCCCTCTGAAATGACCGGCATCAGTTTCCTCGGCCTGCTAAAGGGACAAAAGCAGCAGGGCCGGGATTATACCTACTTTGGCAGGGAAAAACATGACGTGGGCCGCGAGAACGATTTGGGTTATCCGGTCCGCTGCATCAGGAATAAAAAATATCTTTACATCCATAACTTTGCACCGGAACGCTGGCCGGCCGGTAATCCGGAAACAGGATTTACCAATTGCGATTCTTCGCCCACCAAAACGCTTATTCTGGATTTAAACGAAAAAGGCGTTACCCGGTACTTTGATCTTAGTTTTGGCAAACGCCCGATGGAAGAACTGTACGATATAGAAACCGATCCGGAGTGCATCAATAACCTTGCGATGGACAGCAGACACGCGGCGGCAAAGGCAGAGCTCTGGGATAAACTGCAAGCCAAACTTAAAGAGACCGAAGATCCGCGTATAAACGGCAGCGGTGATATATTTGAAACCTATGAGTATGTGGGGAACTCAAAACATTCATGGGCAAATTACGTAAACGGCACTTTTGTTAAACAATCATTTTAATTTAATATAGAATTTAATTTTAATATAAAGGAAGGTCAGTATGAAAAATTGCGGCTGGGGCATTTTAGGCCCGGGAAACATTGTCAAACGCATGATGACGGCTCTGCCCCATGTTCCGGGCGCAAAGCTGGCGGCTGTCGGATCGCGGGACGCGGCAAAAGCGGCCGCATTCGCGAAGGAATACGGCTTCGCAAAAAGCTACGGCAGTTATACCGAATGTATAAAAGATCCGGATGTAGATATTTTGTACATAGCAGTACCGCATCCCTTCCACGCCCCGCTGGCAATCCAGGCGCTGGAAGCAGGCAAGGCAGTACTCTGCGAAAAGCCGGCTGCAATCAACGCAGCGGAAATGAAGCGAATCGCCGAATGCGCGCGCAAAAACCATGTCTTCTATATGGAAGGAATGTGGACGCGTTACTTCCCGGTAAACAGGGCAATTAAAACTTTAATCGACAGCGGCAAAACCGGCGCGGTGACGCTTATCGAAGCTGACTTTTGTTTTGGAAAATGGGACAATTTAATAAACGGTAACCCGCAGGCACGTCTGTTTGCGCCCTCTCTCGCCGGCGGCAGCCTTCTCGACGTCGGCATCTACACGGCCTCATACTGCGACTATATCAAAAACGGCCTTAAGCCTTCAGCCATAAAAGCTCTTGCTGCGATGACAAAAACCGGCGTTGACGGAATGACAGCTTTTATAATGCAGTATACGGATGGCAGTCTAAGCGTCCAGCGATCAGGTGTAGTTCAGACAACGCGTACCGAGGCAACAATCTACTGCGAAAAATGCACAATTGAAGTCCCCGGTTTCTGGCATCCGACAAAAGCAACGATCGAATGGAAGGACACAAACACAACTGACACAATCGAGATCCCACTGCCCCACGGTGTAGGCGAGGGATTTTATTACGAATGTGAGGAAGCGATGCGCTGCATTAACGCGGGGTTAACAGAGAGCCCGCTTATGACGCTGGATGATTCCATCCGCGTAATTGAACAGCTGGACGCGGTGCGCGCCCAAATCGGACTAAGGTATCCAATAGAAAAATGAAATACGCAACAGTAAAGGGACTTAACAAAAAAGTCTCGCGCATGGTTTACGGCTGCGACTGGATCGGAGCTCAGGACGAGGAGAAAAAAAAGATCGCGTTTGAAACACTGGACAACGCGGTATCAGTCGGCTGCAACGCGCTGGACACTGCCTGGGTCTACTGCGGCGGTGAGAGCGAACGCGTAATAGGGATGTGGATGGAAGCGCGCGGCAACCGCGAGCAAATCGCAGTCCTTAGCAAGGGCGCCCATCCCAACCGCGAGCGCCGCCGCGTCACGCCTTTCGACATACAATCGGATATTCACGATTCCCTGGCGCGTCTTAAGACTTCCTATATTGACATCTACGTCCTGCACCGCGACAACCCGGATGTTCCGACAGGCCCCATTGTAGAAATATTTAACCAACTGCACAGCGAGGGCAAGATCCGCGCCTTTGGAGGATCCAACTGGACGCATCAGCGCATAGAAGATGCGAATGAGTACGCCTACAAACACGGCTTAATTCCGTTTACCGCGTCTTCTCCCAACTTCGGGCTGGCAGACCAGGTAGAAAACCCCTGGGGCGAACTTAACGTAAGCATAGGCGGCGCGTCGCAGAAGCAGGCGCAGGCCTGGTACAAGGCCCATCCTGATGTATCCATCTTCGCCTACTCCTCCCTTGCGCGCGGCCTGTTCTCGGGCAGAATCAAACCGGACACAACAGCCGAAGAAGCCCGGACCATACTGGACAAACCGGCGTTGAAAGCCTATTTCCACCCTATCAACCTGGCAAGACTGGCCCGCGCCGGTGAACTGGCTGCCAAAAAGGGTCTTACTGTACCGCAAATCGCGGCGGCTTATGTCATCTCGCACCCGTTGAACATCTTCAGCCTGCAGGCTCCGCGCAACATCGAAGAGATGCGCCAGAACGCCGCGGCAATTGACACGGAACTTAGCGCGGCCGAGCTGCAGTATCTGGAGGGGTAGAAGTTTTGTATGGACATATTAAGCAATACACCTTATAAATAAATATGCAGAATAAAAGCCTGCTTATCAAAAGAATATCCAAAACAAAAGAATTATATTTCTTTCTTGTTCCCGCTGTTGTTTTTTATGTCCTCTTTAAATACTGGCCCATTTACGGGCTGCAGATAGCGTTCAGGGATTTTTCTCCGGTATTTGGTTTTTGGAAAAGTCCCTGGGTAGGCCTGGAAAATTTCCGGCGTTTCTTCCGCGCGGCAGACTGGTTAAGGCTCATTAATAATACTCTGGGCATAAGCATGACCAGCCTTATTATTGGGTTTCCGGTTCCAATTATACTGGCCCTGCTGCTTCATCATACAGCCAGCCAGGTTTTTAAGCGGACTGTCCAAATGATTACTTACGCCCCGTATTTTATCTCAAGCGTTGTCCTGGTCGGTATGCTCTACGTTCTTTTTTCCCCCAGTACAGGTATTGTTAATACATTGCTTGGCCGTCTTGGAATCGGGCCGTATTTTTTTATGGGCAGAAACGAATATTTTGTTTCCATGTACGTTGGTTCCGGTATCTGGCAGGGAGCAGGCTGGTCGGCAGTGGTTTACATGGCCGCGCTTTCGGGCGTGAATCCCGAACTGCACGAGTCTGCGCTGATAGACGGCGCGAACAAGGTTCAGCGCATCTGGCATGTTGATATTCCCTCGATATTGCCCGCGATAATAACCATGTTTCTTTTGCAGGTAGGCCATTTATTTTCCGTAGGATTTGACAAGGTATACCTTATGCAGAACCCGCTCAACCTGTCAGCCTCGGAAGTAATTTCAACATTTACCTACAAGCGCGGAATCCTCGACGGTGATTTTAGTTTTTCGACTGCAATCGGGTTCATGGAATCAAGCATTAACTTCGTATTGCTTGCAGTGTTCAACCGTGTAGCCAAACTGGTCAGCGGTTCCGGATTATGGTAGGGGGAAGATCATGACACGCAGGGTTTCCAAAATGAGGCCTTCCCTTATCGACTGCGTCTACGATATCGTTGTTTACATTATTCTGACCTTCGCCCTTCTATCCGTACTTTACCCCCTGTATTTCATGTGCATTGCGTCTTTCAGCGATCCAAACGCACTGTACCAGGGACGGGTAATTTTACTTCCCAAGGAAGTAACAGTTCTGGGGTACCAGCGCATTTTTTCCAACACTGTTATCTTCCGCAGTTATCTCAATTCGATTATTTACACAATTGCCGGAGTGCTGGTCAGCCTGGTCCTTACCATACCGACGGCCTTCGCGCTGTCAAGGCCTGAACTCCCGGGAAGATCCTGGATACTCAAACTGATGATCTTTACCATGTATTTTTACGGCGGTATGATTCCCCTTTACATAGTTGTCCGTTATTTAAAACTGCTTAATACGATGTGGTCGCTCATTCTGCCGACAGCCATTGTTACCTATAACCTGATCGTAGCGCGTGCATTCTATGTTTCGATGATACCAAGCGAACTGTTCGAAGCGTCGGTGCTTGACGGCTGCAATTATACAAAGTTTTTTTTCTACATTGTACTGCCGCTTTCCAAGGCAATTATTTCTGTAATGGTTTTATTTTACGCGACAAAAATGTGGAACGGTTTTATGGACGCCCTTATTTACTTAAGCACCGAATCCAAATTCCCGCTGCAGCTTGTACTGCGCAACATCCTGCTCCAGAGCCAGGCACTGGCCCTGCTTGACGACGCTACCGCAGTTGCCGAACAGCAAAAGGCGACCGAACTGATAAAATACGGAGTTGTCGTGGTAGCGAGTTTCCCGATGCTTTGTCTGTATCCGTTTATACAGAAACATTTCGTCTCCGGTATCATGATCGGAGCTGTTAAAGGCTGAACCCCCTTATGGGGATTATATTAATATGGAGGCAATGATGAAGAAAATTTTGGCGGTTTTATTGAGCCTGGGCCTTTTACCGGCTCTTGTATTCGCGGGCGGTGCAGCCCAAAGTACAAGCCCCGCGACAGGTCCTGCTGAATTTACGGCGACTTTTTTAAAGAACGACTGGCACGGCGACCCCAACAACATGGAAGTACTTAAGAAACTGGAAAAAGAAGCCAATGTAAAAGTTAACTGGCTTATCTATCCCAACGCCACATGGAACGAAAGAAAAAACCTTATCCTTAACTCCGGTGATTTGCCGGACGTGTTCTATATGAACGCGGTTAACAACGCAGATATCGAGCGTTACGGCCCCCAGGGTCTTTTTGTCGACCTGACCCAGCTTGTCAATCAGTACGCTCCCAGGCTGGTAAAAGCTTTTGACCAGGTACCGGTATACAAGGCCCTTTGCACCAGCCCTACAAACGGCAAAATGTACGTAATAGCCAGGGCTGCTGAACGCGAGGCCAATACGCTTATAAGCCAGATATATTTTTATAAACCCTGGCTCGATAAACTGGGACTTAAAATGCCGACAACCTACCAGGAATTTTATGATGTCCTAAAGGCTTTTAAAACAGGTGACCCCAACGGAAACGGCAAACAGGATGAATTTCCGTTTTCATTCGGAAACGGCGAGGGTACATACAGCATAACCCAGCTTTTTTCCATGTTCGGTTACGGTTACCAGGGCTTTTTGGCTACGGGAAACGGCGGATTCTTTGTCAATGTCAACGACAAGGCGGTTTTTGTTCCGGGCACGGACAGGTATAAGGAAGCGGTTATCTGGCTGCATCAGCTCTTCGCAGAAGGACTTTTAAATGAAGAGGACTTCGCAACCAGCGATACAAAACTTCTCAATTCCAAATGCCACGCAGACCCGGTCCAGGTCGGGAGCTTCGTTGCGTTTGACTCCAATATAGTTTGCCCTGCAGAAAGACTTGACGACTATGTAAGACTGGATGTCCCGCTCAAGGGGCCCCACGGTGATCAGATTTGGGTCAGCGCCGGGAACGTCGCCAATATGGGCGGCACGCAGTTTGTAATGACCAACAAGGCAAAAGATCAGCCGGCCATAATGCGCTGGCTTGACGCACACTTTGATCCCCGCACCTCCATTGAACTCTTCCTGGGTCCGGTCGGAACAACATTATATGATAACAACGGAATGCTTGATTACATACCGACTCCCGCAGGCTTAAGCTATTCCGAATTCCGTTACGGGAATTGCCCTGTCCACGTTCCGCTGGTAATCGCAGGTGATGACTGGGGAAAAACCGTCCAGGTAATGGATGAAGACGCGGCAAGACTCGACTGGATGAGGGGCCCCCTTAAGCCGTATCTTACCCAGAAATTTATTTACGGATATGCCAACGCCGACGAGAGCAAGTGGATGCTTGCCCAGGGCAAGGATATTACCGATTACTTCAGGCCTATCGAAGCCAAATGGCTTATCCAGGGCGGCATTGAACAGGAATGGGACTCCGTCCAGGCCAGGCTTAAGGCCATGGGCGTTGATGATTACACCAAAATAATGCAGTCGCAAATAGACAGATTTGCGCAGTACAGCAAGTAAATATTTTGAATACGGAGGAATAAAATGGACAGACCAAACATACTGATATTCATGACTGACCAGCAGCGGGGCGATTCAATTCCGCCGTATTCAAAAGCAAAGACCCCCAACCTGGATAAATTCTGCGGGGAAGGTCTGACATTTACAAAAGCGTTCACCATATCGCCGCACTGCTGTCCGGCGCGCGCGACATTTTTCAGCGGACTCTACCCTACCCAGCACGGCGTCTGGAACAATGTCAATGTGGGCAATACATTATCCAGAGGTTTGTATGAAGGCGTACGGCTTTGGAGCGAAGATTTTAGCGAAGCCGGATATGATATGTATTATTCCGGCAAATGGCATGTCAGCGATATTGAAACACCGGCAGACCGCGGGTTCGCCGCATATACAAAAGCCGGCGAAAAAATATCCGGGAAAATTTACAAACATGAAAAACCGGATCCTTACGAATGGGCAAGATACGATAATCTGGCGCCTGTTGCAGCCAGAAAAGAAGCCCAGATTATCCGCATGGGTTATCCGGTTTATACCCACTACGGCATAAACGAAAATCCCTTTAAAGACAACGATGTGGTCAATGATGCGGTAAAAATATTTAAAGAGCGAAAAAATTCCGGCCATCCGTGGTGCCAGTACGTCGGAACGCTGGGCCCCCACGATCCTTACTTTGTGCCCCAAAGATTCCTTGATCTCTACGATATAAAAGACATACAGCTTCCGGCAACCTATACCGATAAAATGGCCGACAAACCTGCAATGTACCGCCGTATCCGTGACAAGTTCGATCAATTGCCGGAGAATGAACAGCGCGAGGCGATCCGGCATTACCTGGCTTTCTGCAGTTACGAAGACTATCTATTTGGCCGGGTCCTGGACGCTCTGGAAGAATCCGGCGAGGCGGAGAACACCCTGGTTCTGTACGTATCTGATCACGGTGACTACACGGCCGAGCACGGGCTCTGGTGCAAGGGCCTCCCCTGTTTTGAGGGCGCATACCGCATCCCCGCTGTAATCCGCTGGCCCGGTAAAATCAAGAACCCAGGCAGAACCGAGGATAGTTTTATCAACCTCGCGGATTTCGCCCCGACTTTCCTGGAAGCCGCCGGTATAAAAACCGATCGCGAATTCGCCGGCAAAAGCCTTGTTCCGTTCTTCGAAAATAAAGAACCAGCAGACTGGCAGGATGTTCTTTTTACCCAGTCAAACGGCAACGAACAATACGGTATCCAGCGTTCTGTCAGTACAAGGGAATGGAAGCTGGTATACAACGGTTTTGACTACGATGAATTATATGATTTAAAAACCGATCCCGGCGAAACCAAAAACCTGATTGCCGGCGGCCGCGTTGATCAACAGTACGAAAAAATAATTCATGAGCTTTTTGGGCAGATGTGGCGGTTCGCAAAAAAAACCGGCGATGTCTGCATTAACGGCTATGTTATGGTATCGCTTGCCACCGAGGGACCAGGCGCAGCTGGATAATATAATAATTATATTCCAATCTTTTCAACAAAAATTTCTTAAAAATTTTAGTTGACAGATAATAAAACTGATGATTTAATTATATCATGCTTTATAGTTATTTTTTTATAATAAATAATTAATTCATCCGATTTTTAATCAGATTTGGTACATCAATCGGGAATAGTTATTTTAATCTTATTCTGGAGGGATCTATGAAACGTCTTCAGGTAATTTTGGTTTTTGGGTTTTTATTGGTAACTGTAGCTATGATGTCAGCAAACGGAAGTAACCAGGCATCAAACACACCATCTGCAGCAGCGGGTACGGCAGCACAGGCCAGCCCGACAGCGGCAAGCCTTGGTTTTCCGCTTAAAAATCCCATCACTGTGACATTTTGGGTAACACTGACTCCTTCCGAAGCTGCGGTTATGAAAAGTTATGCGGACAAGACAGTATGGAAAGATATGGAAAAAATAACGAATATTCATATTGAGTTCCAGCACCCGTCAGTTGCCGCAGGCGAAGCTTTTAACCTGATGCTTGCGTCAGGAGACTTGACAGATATTGTGCAATACAACAACGGATGGAAAAATGTTCAGGGCGGTCTTGACGGCCTGATCAGTGACAAAGTAATTATGGATCTTACAAATCAGGTCAATTCAAATATGCCCAATCTAAGGAAACTGCTTAATGACAATCCGGTGAATGTTGATGCATTAATGAAGACCGGCAATGGCAGGTACTGGGGGTTCCCTGCAATAATAATCGGAGAGGGATGCTGGGCCGGACCCATTATACGCAAGGATCTTCTTGATAAATTCAATCTGCAAATCCCGGTAACCATGGACGACTGGGAAAATGTTTTAAAAACATTCAAGGCAAACGGCATTGTATCCCCGCTGGGATTTCAGAACGACGCCACATTCAACACTTACGGAATTTTTATCGGTGCGTATGATGTAGTAAGGGATTATTTTATCGGTACAGACAATAAAATCCATTACGGTCCTATAGAAGACGGATACAAGCAGTGGTTAACAACATTCAACAGATGGTATTCCGAAGGATTGATTGATCCGGAATTCGCATCCATCGACGCCAACACATACAAACAAAAAGCAATCACGGGTGTATACGGCGCCTATACAGGATCTTCTTCGGAGCAATTCGGTAATTTCAATACTGAAATAACAAACAGGATACCCGGCGCAAGTACAATTGCAGTACCCTATCCCAAGGTAAATGCCGGACAGACACTCCGTTTCCGTCAGCAGTCAGAAGATGTAAGGCCGGGCCAATGGACAGCTATTTCGGCGCAAACCAAATATTTAAATGAAATTTGCAAAATGTATGACTACGGTTATTCTCCGGAAGGTTCATTCCTTATAACTTACGGCAATGAGGGAGAAGCCTATACTCTTAATGCCCAGGGAAAACCGGTGCCGACACCGCTGCTGACAAATAATCCCCTGGGTGATTTTTCCGCTTTAGCGTTTTTATACTGCGGCCGCAACGGCGCTTATCTGCGTGATCCTTACGAAGTTAATTTCCTGGATTACAAGGGCCTGGAAACGCCTGCACGCGCAGTATGGAACACATCCGGCAACGCAAGCGGTCTCCGCCCGTCCTATTCGCTGCCTGCCGCCGATACACGAAGAGTTAACAGCATTATGGCCGATGTAACCACTTATGTAAACGAAATGATGCTTAAATTCATCATGGGACAGGAACCTTTATCCAATTGGGATGCATATGTGCAGAACATCAAAAAAATGGGCATTGACGAAGCAATTGCCCTTAATAACACAGCTTACGCAGCTTTCTTAAGCAATTAAAATTTTATCAAGGAGATAAAAATGAGTGAAAAACAATTTCCCAGAACAACGGTAGAAGGTGTTAGTCTGCCGAGAATGCTTATCGGAACTAACTGGATAGTCGGTTTTAGTCATACCAGTTATGCCGCAGATATGGACATTAAAATAACCAACCATAATGCCGAAGCTGTATTTCCGATATTAAAAAAATTTAGCGACAGCGGTGTTGACGCCATTATGGGAGGGCTCACAAAACAGCAGCTTATGATGGACTCTATAAAATATTTCCAGGACAAAACCGGGAAAAAACTTATTCAGATCGATACGCCGATCTTGAATGTAGATAATACGCCCGAAGCACGGCATGAAGCCGAAAACATGATTAAAAACAGCAAAAAAGCCGGAGTTACATTTTGTCTGCCGCATCATTCATGCGTGGAAAAGCTGGTGGATAAAGGCACAAGGAAGATAAACCGTCTGCCGGATTATCTGTCCATGATACGGGACAACGGAATGATTCCGGGCCTGAGCGCCCATATGCCGGAATTGATTATTTACAGTGATTTAAATCAATATGATGTTCAGACTTACATACAAATATTCAACTGTATGGGCTTTTTAATGCAGGTGGAAATTGAAAAAGTAATCAAAATAATCCATGAAGCCAAAAAACCGGTGATGACCATAAAGCCCATGGCTGCAGGCAGGGTTTCCCCATACATAGGATTAACATTCAACTGGACTGTACTGCGCGAATGCGACATGATCACGGTCGGCGCAAAAACAGAATACGAAGCGGAGGAAGATATTGAAATAGGCTTTGCCGCTTTAGAAAGAAGACTCCCCAAAATCAAGGGAAGGGACAGCCCCAATAAAACCGATATCCTGAAATAAAAAACCCCAAAGGCAAAATCAGGGAGTTCATTTGGCTTATATGCCATTGCCCTTCTTGGTTTTGCCTATGCCTGTGCGAATCAGCTCCTGCTTGCTGAACAAATAGACGAATTCCTAAAATTCAGGATTGATACACATATGATGGCTGTTAATCCGGAAAACTACATTGATCGAATGGAACAAATGGGCGTTTAAAGTCTGGCATTTTTTCCGACGGAGGTATCACCCCTGAGATTGCAGCTGAACTCGCTATATATAAAGCTGATATGTTAATTTTGGGCTATCATGCCCTGTTCCGGCCTGACGGATAAGCTGCCGGCTGGAAATGCAGTTTGGAAATAAATTTTATTCAGGAAAAACCAGATGCAGACACAATTAAAAATCATAATGGGATGTGATCTTGCCGCCTATGATTTTAAAACACAGGCAATAGCAGATCTGTGCCGGCGCGGATACACCATAACCGATATCGGATGCCATAACTCAATGGAAGGAGAATATCCGCAAATTGCAGAAGAGGCCGGCAAACGCGTTGTCTCCGGTGAATTTGACAGGGGCCTGCTTGTTTGCGGAACAGGCCAGGGAATGGCTATGGCAGCAAACAAGGTAAAAGGTGTAAGGGCAGCGCTGTGTTACGATATTTTTCCGGCTCTTCTGAGCCGTGAGCATAACAATTCAAATATACTGGCAACCGGATGCTGGATGATTACACTGGAAAAATATCTGGAAATGGTTGAAGTATGGCTTTTTGGAAAATTCAACGGCGGCCGCCATGAAACACGGATTGATTATATGCTTGAAATGGAAAAAAAAGTTTAATTTTATAAATTCTAAAAAAATTACCCGGTAAAAACCGCCGCCAGATCCACCGTGCAGCCCTTGAGCACAGTAACCGGTATTTTTTCAGTCTCGTCATAAGAGCTGACAACATAACGGTTATTTTCCAGTATATAAACTTCCACGGATTTTAGTATCGGATCAACAATCCAGTATTCACGCACTCCCGCTTTTTGGTATTTTCGCAGTTTGTATATACGATCATACCTTGCCGTTGACGGCGAAATAATTTCTATTACAAGATCGGGCGCTCCGTTACAGCCGTAGTCGTCCAGCTTATTCGAATCACAGACAACAACAATATCCGGCAAAAAAACTGTATCATCGCTTTTGTCTTTTTTTGGAAAAAGCCGAACACCAAAAGGAGAAGCATACACTTTGCATTTTTTATTTTCCAAAAAACTTCTGATTTGAAAAAATAATTCACCGCTTATATCTTGATGATTTGTTAATGGAGGCGCCATCATAAGTATTTCACCATCCAGTAATTCCGCCCTAAAATCCTCATCCCATTCGAGAAAATCCGCGTACGTATAATATTCATCTTCAACTTTTATGGGTAATGCCATGATCCAAGTATACAATATTTCTCCCGATATGCAAGAATAATTGCGTTATGCTATACTGTTGTATAGAGGTTTGATACCAAAAATGCGTCCTTTTGAAGTCGTATCGGATTTTGGCCCGGCAGGTGATCAGGGTGAGGCCATCACGGCGCTTTCCTCAGGAATCAGGGCCGGCGACAAGTACCAGACCCTGCAGGGGGTTACCGGCTCCGGCAAGACTTTTACAATGGCAAAAATTATCGAGGAAGTCCAGCTTCCGACTCTGATTGTGAGTCATAACAAAACCCTGGCAGCCCAGCTTTACAGGGAATTCAAGGGGTTTTTCCCGCACAATGCAGTCGAATATTTTGTGTCCTATTACGATTACTACCAGCCGGAAGCCTATGTTGCCAGCCGCGATCTCTACGTAGAAAAAGACGCTTCGATAAACGACGAAATCGAACGCATGAGACTTTCAGCGACGCGGAGCCTTATGGAGCGCCGAGACGTGATAATCGTAGCGACAGTTTCCTGCATCTACGGCCTGGCAACACCTGAAGTTTACCGCAAGATGACGGCGTCGTTTTCGCGGGGAGACACGATTGACGCTGACGCCCTTATGCGGCGTTTTGTTGAACTTCAGTATGAAAGGAACGACGATGTCCTGGAGCGCGGACGGTTCAGGCGCAGGGGCGATACTCTGGAAATCTATCCGGCATATTTGGAAGAAGCCTACAGGATCGACCTGGACTGGGACAAGGTTGAAAGGATAAGACGTTTTAATCCGGTGTCGGGAACGACCCTGGAAGAACTGGACATGGCCATGATCTACCCGGCAAAACAGTTTGTCATGCCGGCCGAGATGGTAGCCAAAGCGCTTGATTCGATAAAAGAAGAACTGGAAGAACGTTATGAGTATTTTCAGAAGAACGGCAAGATTGTGGAAGCCGAACGGATAAAAACCCGGACTGAATACGACCTGGAAATGCTTGCAGAGATGGGTTTTTGCCCGGGCATTGAAAATTATTCGGCTCCCCTGGCCGGCAGGAAACCGGGAGAAGCCCCGGATACCCTGGTGGATTATTTTCCGCACAGGCATCTGACTTTTATCGACGAGAGCCATGTTACGGTGCCCCAAATCGGCGGTATGTACGCCGGGGATCGCAGCCGCAAGCAAAGTCTGGTGGACTACGGTTTCCGTCTGCCCTGCGCCCTGGACAACAGGCCCCTTCGCTATGACGAGTTTACAGCCAGAATGGACCAGACAGTTTTTGTTTCCGCGACCCCGGGCAAAACCGAAGCCGAACTTTCAAAACGGGTTGTTCAGCAGCTTATAAGGCCGACCGGCTTATTGGACCCGGAAATCGAAGTGCGGCCCAGCGAAGGCCAGATGGAAGATATTTATGCCGAAATTCAGAAACGCATAAAGACCCATGAACGCTCCCTCATCCTTACCCTGACCAAAAAAATGGCTGAGGATCTTACCGACTACCTTTTGGGTTTGGGACTCAAGGTACAGTACATTCACAGCGAAGTGGAAACTATCGAGAGGGTGGAAATACTTACAAGGCTCCGGAGCGGGGATTTTGACGTGCTTGTAGGAATCAACCTGCTGCGTGAGGGAATCGACCTGCCGGAGGTTTCGTTTATTGCGATTCTGGACGCGGACAAGATCGGGTTTTTGCGGTCGCTGACAAGCCTGGTTCAGATAATAGGCCGGGCCGCCAGGAACGCTGCCGGCAAGGTTATAATGTACGCGGACCGGATGAGCGATGCCATGTCGGCGGCCATTACCGAGACCAACCGCCGCCGCACTGCGCAGATGGCCTACAACCAGGCTCACGGCATAACACCTACCACTGTAAAAAAGGCCATTGCCGATATCCTGGAACGCCACGCAGTCGAGGAAAAGAACGCGGCCGCCGCTTCCATCGAGGTCCTTACCAATTCCTACAACGTGCTTATACCGGATCAGCGCCGCAAGCTTATCTCCGCCCTCGAAAAGGAAATGCTGGAATACGCCAAAAACCTTGAGTTCGAGCAGGCCGCCTCTGTCCGCGATGAAATTGACAAAATAAAGGGAATCGGTGTAAAAGAAAAGAATAAAAACAGGAGGCGGTAAATCTGCGCTTAATGCTTTAATCAGGATTACCGATATAATAATATGAAAAGAACAATCAGTCTTGTATTCGTTTTAATAATTGCGTTTACGGCGGTTTCTGCCATTAACGCACAGACAACTGTGCCTTTTAAACAGGAGGGCATTGCCTCCTGGTACGGCACCGAATTCGACGGCAGATTAACAGCCAGCAATGAAATTTTTGATTCATCGCAGTTTACCGCGGCCCACCCTACGCTTGATTTCGGGACTATCGCAACAATAACCAATACCTATAACAATAAAAAGGTAAATGTAAGGATCAATGACAGGGGGCCTTTTGTTGCCACCAGAATAATTGATCTCTCCATGGCCGCGGCAGAAGCTCTTGATATGATCACGACAGGTACGGCAATGGTAACCGTGGAAGCGAACATACCTGCGCCTGCCGCAGCGGTTCAGCCGGCTGAGCTTACCCCGGGTCCTGTGCAGCCGCTGACTGCGCAGCCCGCTCCCGCTGCAGTCCAGCCCGCGACCGTACAGCCCTCGCCTGCGCCGCAGGCCGCGGCAGTCCTCCAGCCTGAGCCCATGCCCGGACCGGTACAGCCCGCACAGCCAGAGCCGCAAACTTTACAGCCACAGCCGGCTGCACAATTGCCTGTTCAGCAAATACCTCCTGTTCAGACTGTTCCTGTACAGCCGGCCCAGCCGCAGGTAATTCCCCAGGTTTTACAGCCGGAGGCCGCTCCTGCAAGATCTGCCAATATTATCGGCGGTATGCCAAAAACCGGCACCGGCAAATTTTACCGGCTGCAGGTCGGAGCCTACAGGGTGCCGGCAAATGCGCTTGACGCCTTTAACAGACTCGCGGCTATGGGACTAAGTCCGGCTTATGAAAGATACAATGATCTGTACCGTGTGGTACTTGCCAAAATAAGGCCGGAAGATATACCATCCATAGCAACAAAGATTTACGCCGCAGGCTTCCCGGAAGCTGTTATCCGGGAAGAACGCTGACGCAAAGGAGACTTAATTGAGTGTTACAAGAATTATCGGAATAGTACTTCTCGTAGTCGGAGTAGTACTTTTGGTATGGGGCGCCTATAACCTGATTTCATTCAGCGCATCGGCGGGTGGTAAATTCCTTAACTCGGTTGCTAAGATTGGAGGCGGCCAGACAGATGTGGTCCGCAATTCCATTATACAGATTGTCATCGGTATAGTAGTAAGCGGGGTAGGTTTCTATATTTACCGTAAAAAATAAATACCAGTTTCAAAAAAAATATTAACCGGCAGGATGCGGCGTGATACAGGACGCTGCGCCTTGCCGGTTTTTTTTTCTTCCTGTAACATAATTCCATGAACAAACGCATACTGGAAGCTGATGCGCTTTTGCTGCTTACAGCCTGCATCTGGGGCTTTGGCTTTGTTGCACAGCGTTCAGGCATGGAATATATCGGACCATTCGCGTTCAACGGCATACGTTTTTTAATGGGAAGCCTTTCCCTCTTTCCGCTTATTGTTATAAAGCTGCGCGGTAAATCCGATGAAAGCGCCACTGTAAAAATAAGACGGATTATTCCATCGGCGTTTATCGCGGGAACCTGCTGTTTTATTGCGGTAACCCTGCAGCAGCTTGGCATTATGTTTACCACAGCCGGGAACGCAGGTTTTATTACCGGCCTGTATGTGGTAATGACTCCCATATTCGGGATTTTTATCGGCCGCAAAACAGGACCGGCAACCTGGGCAGGAACAGTCTTTACCTTTGCAGGATTGTTCTTTATAAGCATTGCCGGAAAATCCAACCATATAAATCCCGGAGACCTGCTTGTCGCCGCCGGCGCAATATTCTGGACAATACACGTTCTGTTAATAGACGCTTTTGTAAAAAAACATGACCCGATAATATTATCCAGCGGGCAGTTTATGGCGTGCGGACTCTATTCCCTGGTATGCGCGTTTACTGTTGAACCATTATTGGCCTCCGGTATTTTTACCTGGATTCCGTTCCCGGCTTTGCTGCACGGCTTAAATACAGGCGCTGTCCCTTTTAACTCGGTCTCCGGCGCGGTAATACCGGTGCTGTACGGCGGTTTGGCTTCTGTAGGAATCGCATATACCCTGCAGACCGTGGCGCAAAAAAACGCGCCGCCGGCGCACGCGACCATAATATTATGCCTTGAAGGGTGTTTCGCGGCGATCGGAGGTATAATGCTCCTCCATGAACCGCTGGGTGTCAGAACAATTTTAGGTTTCGCGCTGATGCTGTCTGGAATGCTTGTAAGTCAATGGGAAGTAATATTTAAAAAACCGGTCAGAGTTTAAAGAATATGAAAAAATTCATCTATATGAAAAATTTCATCTGTGCAGCCTGATTAAAGCCCTTATACCGGTTACTGCCAGGAAAAAAAATCCCGCAATAATCACGGTAACCGCACCAACAGGCATATTCAGTACCCAGCCAAAGTAAAGACCGCTGACAGAGAACAGCGCGGAAAAAAGGCAGCTCCCTGCCATCATGGCGGAGAGGCTGCGTGCAAAGGATCCGGCTGTACCGGAGGGCAATGTGAGCATGGCGATAACCATCACTATTCCGACATAGGTCTGGAGCAGAACAATGGCCGCCGCGGTAATAATTAAAAGGATGATAAAAAACCCGCCGGTATTGACGCCGCGCGAGACAGCAAATTCATCGTCAAACGAAGATGCACGTATTTGGGGGTAAAAACGCCAGGCAAGAAATACCACAGCAATACCAAGAAAAGCCATCAAGTAAAGATCCGGGGCAGAAATAAGCAATATATTGCCGAAAAGATAAACATTGGGATCGACATAACCGGGAGTCCTGGCCATAAAAAGAATACCGGAACTCATGCCTATTACCCAGATTGCGCTTATTACCGTATCTTCCCTTTGCCTGGCTTTGAGTGTCACAATGCCGATTATCAGGGCCGATATTACCGCGAAAATCAAGGCTCCGGTTAAAGGTGACATTCCAGGTATAATGCCGGCTGCGTCCAGAAACAGCGCCATGCCGATTCCGCCAAGGACCGCGTGCGAAACAGCGCCGGCAAGGCTGGTTATTCGGCGCACTGTTACGAGTGATCCAAGAACACCGAACAGCACAGATGACAGCAGCCCTGCGATAAGGGCATTGCGGATAAAAGGAAACTCAATGACAGCGCCGATAAAATCCTTCATTGCCCTTCCTTTGGAGCATAACATTTATCGCCGGGATAACTTGCCTCATGAATTATGCGGGATTCATCGCCGCGCGGATCTCCGGAAGCCGTAAGGCCGTGCTGGACAAAAGTACTCTGGTTGTCCCCTGTAGAACCGTCGTTTCCTGCGGAACCATCGTTTCCTGCGGAACCGTCGCTTCCGACAGACATAACTGTCGCCTTGTGTGAATCCCTGTCCAGGCACAAAACCCTGTCCACCAGCGAAGAAACAAAATCCCTGTCATGGGTTACAATAAGTATCGTAGTATTTCCCTTGAGTTTTCCCAATGTCGCAAAAAGGCGTTCTTCGCTTTCAACATCCATATTGGCCGTTGGTTCATCGAGGATTAATAGACCCGGAACACTGCCGGAAGAAATATTGCTTTCTTTAAAAGAGGCCGATATTGTAGCCAGGGCTCTGGCAACCAATACGCGCCTGCGCTGGCCGCCGGAAAGCGCGCTGTAGGGTCTTTGCGCAAGGTCGCAGATTTCGGCCTGTTCCAGAGCTTCCTGCACTGCGGCCCTGTCTGCGGCGCCAAAGGAACGTGAGAACGGAGTAAGGCGGCCCATACCTACTACTTCCCTTACCGAAATCGGAAAGACCTGGTCCGGGTTTGCCTGCTGCGGCACATAGCCGATGCGCCCTTTCTGCAGCCGCGATGATTCGCCAAAAATTTCTATTTTACCTGACTGCGGAGTTTCAAGACCCAAAAGAAGTTTTAACGCGGTGGTTTTTCCCGAGCCGTTGGGTCCGACAAGCGCTACAAATTCCCCCTGGTGAATATGGAAACTGGCTTCTTTAAAAACTTTGGTTTTTTCGTACGAGAATGTAACTTTGTCAAAACGCAGGGCAATGTTTTTCCTGACAGGATGAACGGGCGGAGAACTTTCAGCGCTGCCATTTTTTGCGGCGCTGTCAATAAATACCAAATTATCTGATTCCATTTTATTCAATTCCATATTTTTCAATTCCATTTTTTATCCTGCGTTATTCTATTGCCTGTTTAAGGGTTTCTCCTATATACCTGATATTTTCCAGCCAGTCCGGCGCCAGGGGATCGAGTATTTCAAGTTTGGCCCCAACAGCGGATGCCACAGCAGCGGCGGATTGCGCGGGAAATTGCGCCTGTACAAAAATTACTTTTATATTTTCATTCCTGGCCTGCGTAATAATATCGGCAAGCTGACGGGGAGTCGGCTCCTTGCCGCCTGTTTCCACCGCTTCCTGGATAATGCCGAATTCATCCAAAAAATAACCAAAAGCCGGATGATATACCAGAATCGTTTTTCCGCGGAGGCCTTCCAGTTCCGTCGCCAACCGGCTGAATTCCTGCTGGATGTCTGTAATTAAAGCATTATAGTTTTCATTGTAAAAAACCGCGTTGGCGGAATCCAATCGGCAAAGCGTATCCCTGATATGCGACGCCATAATTTGAGCGCCCTCGCTCCCAAGCCAGGTATGCCTGTCGATCCTGTCCAGTTCATTGCCGGATACACCGGCTGCAGTTTCACCGGCGCTGTCTTCATCGGTTTCCTGCGATTCGCGGAAATGGATACCGGCTGTGCCGTCAACCACATCTAGAGAGGGAAACAATTTTTGTACTTTGGGCGCAAACGTAATTTCAAATTCCGTACCGGAAAGCACCCAGGCATCCGCCCCGGCAAGGCTCTGCAATTGTCCAGGATTGGGTTCGTAATCATGGGGATTCTGGCCGGGGCCGGCAAGCACAAGGGTCCGGATGCGATCTCCCCCGATGCGTGTTGCAAAATATTGCTGCGGCAATATGCTGACGGCAAGCAAAGGCCTGCTGTCATTTTGCAGATTACCGCGCTGTATTACAGATCGGTCCGATCTTACAGATCGGTTCTGTGTTGCAGGTGTTCCTGTATAGCGGCTGCAGCCATAAAAAGGCAGCATACAAAAAAGCAGTATACAAAAAATCGGCGGCCGGGGATTGATTTTGAACTTCATTCAGATTGGTTGACTTTATTAATGCAGTCCAGATACGCGTTTTGCAAATCGGTCATTGCAGTCCGTATAGCCTTGTTTTTATCCTGCCTGTAATCGGCAAGTCTGGAGCTAAGGTTAATGGGAGACGAACTCTGGATTATTACACGCCTGGGAAGAATACTGAGCCTGTTGGAATAAGCGCCGCCGATTGATCTGTTGATAAAGTCCCAGAGATTCTGAACAAATTCTACTTTTATATGAAGCGGAGCGTCATCGGCGGGAATCGGGAAATTACGCAGGTACCAGGAAAGATCGATTAACTCCACATGTCTGCCCGCGTGCCAGGCTTCACCGGCAAGCAAATCCGCAGTTCCCCTTTCAAGGCCGGTCATGTTATCAAGGGTCTCGTATCCGGGGAGCACAATTCGGTCCCAGCAGGCCTGGCGGAGCGTGTACATACGGGAGAAATATTCACCCTGGGTTTTAAGATTCAGAATTCTCTCCGCGGTCTCAAGAGCAGCGTTAATGACCGCGTCAAGGCGCTGTTCAAACGGCTGGTTTTTATCAGCTTTGATGCCGTAACGTTTTTCGTTTATTTCCAGAATATATGTACGGGCAATTTCCATCCGTTTGGAAAAAGGCAGTTTCCTTTTTTCCTTTGCCTTGTCTTTGCCTGCGGATGTGTATTTTTCAATTTTTCTGATTAATAATTCTATTGTAAACGCGCCGTAAGATCCAAACCGGAAATGAATTGCCACCGGCAGAATTTCCACCGGAGCTTTATTGCCTTTGGAGGCCAGCCTTTCTGCTGCATTAAAACCAATCCGAATGACTCCCTGTTCAAGTCTGGGTATGCCTTCTATGGTATATGAAACCTGGCCTTCCGGCGCCAGCGCCACAGGGTACCGGCCTTCTGTTATGGATTTGTAAATCCTGGCCATGCCCTGTTTGTCCATTTTGGTATGGTGAATCGGCATGGCGCCGACATTGGGCAGAATAAACCTGGCCACCCAGCCGCCCCAGCGCACAACTTCATAACCGTAAATAAAAACAGCGTGCGGGTGTCTTTTTAGCTTGACACCCTGCCGTCTGGCAAGGGCGCGCAGCCTAAAAAGAAAGAACCAGGTTAAAAGCTGAGGTTCGCCGCCGTTGGGATGGCGGAAAGCGATAATGCAGCGGCTGTCTCCCTCCAGGGCTCGTTTAAAGGCATAAAACATGTCCTTTTCGCCGCGAAGGAGAATTCTTGCGATTCCGTAAAAAAGAAATAGGTAAAGCCTGCCCAGGATCCTAATCAGGATAAATGCTGATTTCGAAATCCTGGGCTCGTGCAGCCTAATGTCGGCCAGTGCCTTGCCAACAGGTTTGGCATAGGGTTTATGCACACTTATTCCTCGTTAAATGAATCGGTATCCGTCTCGGCGTCCATTTCCGCCTCGGGTTCTTCCGGAACAAAATCTTCCTCAAGGGATTCTGCGGCGACTTCCAGCTTGCGCTTTTCCAATATCTCGTTAACATAAACATCCAGATCCTGCTGTTCGTCGTCAAACAATTTTACGTTGCGGTAGAACTTCATGCCGGTTCCCGCGGGAATCGGATGCCCTATAATAATGTTTTCCTTGAGGCCGCGCAGGTAATCGACTGAACCGGCAATTGCCGCGTTGGTCAGCACTTTGGTGGTTTCCTGGAAACTGGCCGCGGACAGGAATGAATCTATGTTGAGGCTGGCTTTGGTAATTCCCTGGAAAATGGGGCGGGCTATGGCCGGCTGGCCGCCTTCGCCCAGGACCCGGTCGTTTTCTTCGTGGAACCGGTACTTGTCAACCATTTGGCCGTAAATAAATTTGGTATCGCCGACGGCCATAATTTCGACTTTTCTCATCATCTGCCGGATTATGACACCGATGTGCTTGTCATTGATGGAAACACCCTGGAGCCGGTAAACCTGCTGAATCTCGTCCATTAGGTACTGCTGAAGCGTAGATTCGCCCAATATGTGGAGAATGTCGTGGGGATTAATCGAGCCGACGCAGAGGCTCTCCCCCGCTTCCACAGTATCGCCGTCCCGGACCAGAAGCCTCATGGACATCGGGATAAGGTGCTTGTACTCCTTGCCAAAAGCGTCTTCCACGATAATAACACGCTTGCCCTTGACAATGCCGCGGAACCTGACTGTCCCGGATATTAAAGCAAGGACTGCGGATTTCTTTGGCCTGCGGGCTTCAAAAAGTTCGCCGACGCGCGGAAGACCGGAGGTAATGTCCATGGTCTTGGCCGATTCCTTGAGAGTCTTTGCGATGGTGCGGCCGGCGTCGATTTTGTCGCCTTCGTCCACCTGGAGATAAGCGCCTCCGGGCAGGAAGTAGGAAACCACTTCATTGCCGCTGTCATCGGTAATTACAATCCTGGGCTGTTTGCTTTCAAGCTGGTACTCGGTAATCCGTTTTTCTATATTGCCCGTATCTTCGTCCACTTCTTCCTTGAGGGTTGTGCCAGGAATTATGTCTTCGTATTTTACTGTCCCTCCGGCCTCGGCGATAATCGGGTCAGAGAACGGGTCGAATGTAGCGATTGTTTTTTCCGGCTCGATCACATCACCCTTTTTGGCGACGAACTCCGATCCGTTTCTGATTTCAATCTTTTGATCCTGGCCTATAAGGCAGAGCGAAGACGGATGGCCCTTGCTGTCTTTAAGGATCAGCGCGTAAGCAATCTCCGGAGAAAGGGTTTCCTTGCTGCCCCGCCTGATTATCGGCGCGTCACGGATAACCCTCTGACCGTCTGTTATCAAAAGCTCGTCTTTGGAATCCAGTTTGTATTCCTTCATTATCCTGTTGATTATCGCGTGTCCCTTGCGGGTAAAGAGCCAGCAGCCGGGTTTGGTAACTTCAAATTTACCTTCCTTGTTTTTGGTTTTTACCTCGGGCAGCTCGACATGGGCGCCGTCAACATTTCTGATATAAACCGGATATTTCAAATAGATGCGGTTTTCTTCGCTGATCTTTGTCGCTGTTCCTCCGATATGGAAGGTGCGCATGGTTAATTGGGTGCCGGGCTGGCCTATTGACTGTGCGGCAATGGTGCCGACAGCTTCGCCGATATCGACGGACCGGTTGGTAGCCAGGTTGCGGCCGTAACATTTGCGGCAAACGCCGTGCTTGGCTTCGCAGGTAAGTACTGTGCGGATGCGTACGGTCTCGACGCCGGCGGCCTCGATTCGCTTTGCAATGTCCTCGGTAATTTCTTCGTTGACATCAACGATCAATTCCTTGGTGATCGGGTGCTTTACCTGTTCAAGGGTATAACGTCCCACAATGCGGTCGCTCAGGGGCTCGACGATTTCCTCGCCTTCCTTTACCGCCGAATAACTGATCCCGTTAATGGTGCCGCAGTCATCATCGTTTACAACCACGTCCTGCGCAATATCAACCAGACGCCTGGTAAGGTAACCGGCTTCGGCTGTCTTAAGGGCCGTATCGGCGAGTCCCTTGCGCGCTCCGTTGGTGGAAATAAAGAATTCGATTACAGAGAAACCTTCCTTAAAATTGGAACGGATCGGCAGTTCGATGATTTCACCGGTAGGTTTGGCCATTAAGCCTTTCATACCGGCCAGCTGGCGAATCTGGTTGCGGCTTCCGCGGGCGCCGGAGTTGGCCATCATGTAAAGGGAGTTAAAACCGTTCTGGTCTGTTTCCAGGGTCTTCATTACGATGTTGGTCAATTCTTCGTTGGTCTTTGACCAGACGTCGACTACACGGTTATAGCGTTCTTCCTGGGTAATGGTCCCCAGCCGCCAGTGGCGCTGGATTTCTTCGACGGCCCTGTTGGCCTTGTCGATCATGTCGGTCTTTTCTTTTGGAACCACAATGTCACCGACGCTTATGGTAGCGCCGAATACTGTCGCATATTTGTAGCCGGTCGCCTTTATCGCGTCCAGCATCCTTACCGTAGTCCAGGATCCCCGTTCGCTGAAAATATTTTCGATAAGACTGCGCAGTTCCTTGTCTTTTAATTCGTAATTAATATACGGAATTTCCGGCGGCAGTTCATCGTTAAAAATAATGCGTCCGGCTGTTGTTTCAATAACTCCGTTGGGTCCGGGTATGGTTTCGACTCCGGCCTTTTCCCAGATCGGGGACTTGTTTACTTTTACTTTTATCAGCGCTTCCCAGTCCAGGATTTTGGACTCCACCGCCATCTGAACTTCTTCTGTCGATGAATAAAGCGGGACCCTGTCTTTGGCATCTTTTTTGTCCGAGCCGGGCCGTTTGGCATTGGCCTTGATCCTGGTAAGGAAGTTAATTCCCAAAACCATATCCAGGGACGGGAACACTATTGTCTTGCCGTTGGCCGGATTGAGCAGATTGCGGGCGGAAAGCATAAGCGTCCAGCATTCCATCTGCGCGGCCTGGGTAAGCGGTACGTGTACCGCCATTTGATCGCCGTCGAAGTCCGCGTTAAACGCATGACATACCAGCGGGTGCAGCTTGATTGCTTTGCCTTCAACGAGCACCGGCTCAAAAGCCTGGATACCAAGGCGGTGCAATGTCGGAGCGCGGTTAAGCAGTACCGGGTGTTCTTTGACAACTTCGTCCAATATCGCAAAGACCTCGGGAGTCTCCGCTTCAACCAGCATTTTGGCTTTTTTGATATTGTAGACTACATCCTTGTCCACCAGTTTCTTCATGATGAAAGGTTTAAAAAGCTCAAGCGCCATTTTGGTGGGGAGGCCGCACTGCCACATCTTGAGTTCCGGCCCTACCGTTATTACACTGCGGCCGGAATAATCAACGCGTTTGCCCAGCAGGTTCTGCCTGAACCTTCCCTGTTTGCCTTTTAACATATCGCTTATGGATTTAAGCGGCCGGTTGGAAGCGCCTTTGACCACCCGTTTCTTTTTGGAATTGTCGAACAGGGCGTCAACAGCTTCCTGGAGCATCCGCTTTTCGTTTCTTATGATAATATCCGGCGCGTTAAGGGTCTGCAGTCTCTTGAGCCTGTTGTTGCGGTTGATAACGCGGCGGTAAAGGTCGTTGAGATCGCTGGTAGCAAAACGGCCGCCGTCAAGCTGAACCATGGGGCGCAGTTCCGGCGGGATAACCGGAATTACGTCGAGGATCATCCATTCGGGCTTGTTCTTTGAATTGCGGAAATTCTCCACGATCTCGATGCGTTTGAGAAGCCGCTTGTCGCTTTTTGCTCCCTTTTCGATCATCTTGACACGGAGTTCGGCCGCGATTTTATCCAGGTCGGTGTTTTCCAGGAGCGTACGTATCGCCTCTGCTCCCATACCCGCGGAAAAGCCGCCGCCGTAGCGTTCCTGGGCTTCGTAATACTCTTCTTCGCTTAAAAGCTGCATCTTCTTGAGGTCCGTATCGCCGGAGTCAATAACAATGTATTTTTCGTAATAAAGAACCGACCTTAAGGCAGTCATCGGAAGATCCAGGAGCAGGCCCATGCGGGACGGAACCGAACGGTAATACCAGATGTGGGACACCGGGGCCGCCAGTTCGATGTGGCCCATGCGTTCGCGCCTTACCTTAAAATGGGTAACTTCAACGCCGCAGCGGTCGCAGATTACGCCCTTGTAGCGGATCGACTTAAACTTGCCGCAATAACATTCCCATTCCTTTGTGGTCCCAAAGATCCTTTCGCAAAAGAGGCCGTCTTTTTCCGGACGCAGGGTACGGTAGTTGATGGTTTCCGGTTTTTTGACTTCCCCGTATGACCACGCCCGGATCATTTCCGGAGAGGCCAGCCGAATCATAATCGAATCAAAATCCTGAATATCCCTCATTTTAACCTTCCTTAAAAGTTCGAACCGCTCTTGGCAATCATTTCCTCGTCGCGTTCGGTCAGAGGAATCTGTTTGTTCTTGGCGTCATATATAGTCAAATCCAGCGCAAGGCCGCGCAGTTCCTGAACCAGTACGTTAAATGATTCCGGAATTCCGGCGGTGGTTGAAGGTTCGCCCTTGACAATGGCTTCGTAAATCTTTGAACGGCCAGTCATGTCGTCGGACTTGATCGTAAGCAGTTCCTGCAGGGTGTTCGCAGCGCCGTAGGCTTCAAGCGCCCAGACTTCCATTTCTCCAAGGCGCTGGCCGCCGAACTGCGCCTTGCCGCCCAGCGGCTGCTGGGTAACCAGGGAGTACGGGCCGGTCGAACGGGCGTGCATCTTGTCGTCAACAAGGTGGTGGAGTTTGAGGAAGTAAATGATCCCGCAGAAGATCGGGTTAACAAAATATTCGCCTGACTTGCCGTCGCGCAGCATAATCTTGCTGGTTACAGGCAAACCTGCTTCCCGCAATTTCTCTTCGATCTGCTCCGCGGAAGGCGACTGGAAAACAGGGGCGCTGTACCATTCGTCCAGGGTGGACGCGGCCCAGCCCAGTTCGGTTTCCAAAAGCTGTCCTATGTTCATACGGGAAGGAATTCCCAGCGGGGTAAGGCAGATATCAAGCGGGGTGCCGTCTTCCATGTAAGGCATGTCTTCTTCTGGAAGAATCCTGGCGACTACGCCCTTGTTGCCGTGGCGGCCGGCCATCTTGTCTCCCTCGCGCAGTTTGCGTTTTGTGGCGATAAGGACTTTGACCACTTCATCAACACCCGGGTTAAGATCGTCGCCTTCGGTGCGTTTTAGGCGCTGTATATCAATAACTGTTCCTTCGATACCGTGCGGCACGCGCAGGCTTGTGTCCCGGACTTCTTTGGCCTTCTCGCCAAAAATCGAATTGAGCAGTTTGAACTCCGGCGTTGTCTCGGTTTCGCTCTTTGGCGTTACCTTGCCGACCAGAATGTCTCCGGAACGGACTTTGGCGCCGACCATAATAATGCCTTCGGCGTCCAGGTTGTCCAGGCTCTTCTCTGATGTATTGGGAATATCCCGGATAATCTTCTCCGGACCCAGTTTGGTTTCCCTTACTTCGGTCAAAAATTCTTTGATATGTATCGAAGTAAACATATCTTCCTTGACCACCCGCTGCGATATCAAAATTGAGTCTTCGTAATTGTACCCGTTCCAGGGCATAAATCCCACCAGAATATTTCTGCCAAGGGCAAGTTCACCGCCCTTTGTCGCGGGGCCGTCGGCTATGACCTGGCCGCCTAGAATTTTTTCGCCCAGTTTTACAATGGGCCTCTGGTTATAACAGGTGTCCTGGTTTGTCCTCTGGTATTTTACAAGCGGATATTGATCTATGCCGTCCTCGTTGGTCTCCGCAATACGGGTTCCGGCATCGTCCGGCTGTATGAGAATAGTCTGGGAAGTAACGCTGACTACAGTACCGGCGCGCCTAGCTTTAACCAGAACGCCGGAGTCGTAGGCGCATTTTTCTTCCATGCCGGTCCCGACGCGCGGCGGCTCCGGGAATACAAGCGGTACAGCCTGGCGCTGCATGTTCGAACCCATTAGTGCGCGGTTGGCGTCGTCGTGTTCCAGGAACGGAATCAGCGAAGCGGAAACCGAAATTATCTGTTTGGGCGAAACGTCCATGTACTGGATTTCGTCGGGGGCCCTGGTCGAATAATCGCCCTGGTGCCTGCACGAAATCTGATCATCGGCAAACGATCCGTTGGTTTTTAATTTGGCTGAAGCCTGGGCGATGTAGTAGCGGTCCTCGTCCATGGCCGACAAATATTCAATGTCTTTGGTCGCCACGCCTTTGACTACCTTGCGGTAAGGTGTTTCGAGGAAACCGTAGTCGTTGACCCTGGTATAATTGGCCAGCGACACAATCAGGCCGATATTCGGTCCTTCTGGGGTTTCAATTGGGCACATACGGCCGTAATGGGTGTAGTGGACATCGCGGACTTCGAAACCGGCGCGCTCGCGCGAGAGGCCGCCGGGGCCTAAAGCGTTAAGGCGCCGTTTATGGGTAAGCTCCGTAAGCGGGTTGACCTGTTCCATAAACTGCGAAAGCTGGCTTGATCCAAAAAATTCCTTGATGGCAGCCACCAGCGGTTTAATGGAAATCAAATCCTGGGGCTTGATGGTATCGGTTTCCTTGAGACTCATCCGTTCTTTGGCAATACGCTCCATGCGGGTAAAAGCGGTCTTCATGGAATTGGCCATCAGTTCACCGACCGACCTTATACGGCGGTTGCCCAGGTGATCGATATCGTCGATATTTTCGTCCCCGATAAAAACCTTGATAAGGAATTTCATGGTGGCGATTATGTCCTGTTTGGTTAAGGTAAAATCTTCCAGGGGCGGTTTGAAGTCGAATTTTTTGTTGAGCTTGTAGCGCCCTACCCTGCCCAGATCGTAGCGGCGGCTGGTAAAGAACATTCCAAGCAAATCTTTCTCTGCAGCTTCAACGGTAATTGATTCTCCGGGCATAAGCACAGAGTAAACAGCGGCCAAAGCCT